>TBL_comb47_HYPODRAFT_10000578_pt1 | contig 48777 bp, 31 predicted proteins | sample TroBogypolimnion_40_FD_10682 | JGI IMG/M metagenome (IMG submission 10682)
CAGCTCACGCGCCAACGTCAGCTCGTGAACAACAGCGACCTCACTGCGCCTGCCGATTACGGCGCGTTTGTCGGCGCGAGCGGCGGTGGCTTTTATCGCGAAGCCGTCGCGGCACGGCGCGTGGCAATTTGCTGGCTGCACTGGAATTCTGCCGATTTTCCAACCGGTCCGACCCATGCGCCGACGCCTGTACTGGAATTTCTTCCCGATGTTGCCGTGTTGACCAGCCGGGGCACGAATGGCTTGGTCGCCATCAGTTACGGCCCGCAAACCAACGGCTCGGCGGCACGCATCATGGCCACGATTGAGCCGTTGTGTGCCGGATTTCCAACGAACTGTTACGTCACCACGCCCCGGCTGCCGGGCATCATCGGCCTCGGCGCGCTCGGCTCACCGACTGGCGGCCGGCTGGTGTCGTTGATTACGAATGGCACTAGTTTCAGCGCCGAACTCCAATTGACTAACGGCGCGAACGGCACCACCGAAGTTTATTTCAACCACACCGGCGACAGCGTCGGCATTATCGAAGTGCCGAATCCCGTCAGCGGTTTTGCCAACAGCGCGGCGGCCAGCTTCAGCACCGGCATCGAAAACGATCCGCTCAGCGGCGGCGCGCGCTGGCTGGAATGGAGCAATGCCGCGACCAGCATCGGCAGCCGCTCCGGCGTTTCCAAAAATGTGACAAACAACTGGGTGAGCGTCAGCGGCACTTATGGCATCGCCGCCGGCCCGGCGGGCTATTGGAATTACACGGCGACGACGACGTATAATCGTCTCGGCGCGGCGGAGGACACGCTGGCGTTTTTCCCGTCGAATTCGCTGCTGCCGCGCTACGCGGTTTATTTTCCCGGCAAAAGCACCTTACAAGTTTCCAATCTCGCCGCGCAGATTGCTTGGAATATCGCCGGCACAAATGCGACGCTGACTTTTCCCGCGAATGGCGGACTCGCGCAAGTCGCGGCGTTGGTGCCGCTGACGGCGACGAATCCAAGTTATGCGCCTTACGAACTCACCATCGCCAGCGTTGTGGCTTCGTCCACGCAGAGCGGATCGTATCCCGCGACCAATGCGGTGGATAACAACAGCGCGACTTTTTGGGTTTCGCTCTACGGTCCGACGAATCATGCCGAATGGTTGCTGGTGAATTTTCCCCGACCGGTCGCGATTGCTGAATTCCGCGAAACGCCGCGCAACGCGAACAATGGTTACGGCCCTTCGACTTTTCAACTGTATTGCAACGTCACGAATCCGCTGCCCGCCAGCGGGATTCCCAGCAGCGGTTCCAATTTCTGGTCCGGCACTGGTTTTGCCCTTACCACGCTCGACGTCAAATTGCCGGTGCCCGTACTCGCAACCAACGTTGTGCTGGTGGCCACCGGCGCCTACGATAACGGTCCTTCCAGCACGCCGCGTAATCTCCAGTTGAGCGAACTGGATTTTTATGAGCGCGCCCAGCCCGGCACGTTCGGTGACTGGCAATTGCACCATTTCACCGATGCGCAGTTGACGAATGCCGCCATCGGCATCGCCCCGGCCGATCCCGACGGCGACGGCGTGCCGAACCTGCTGGAGTTTGTCGTCGGAGGCGATCCGCTCGTGGCGGACGCCACCAACGCGGTGGTGAAAGCGACGGCGACCGGCGGGCAATTTTATTTCCAATTTCAGGAACGCAGTGCACTCGGCAACGTCGCGCGGCAATTTCAAGCGTCCGGCGATTTGCTGACTTGGACCAATCTCGCGCCGCCGCCGCTCACGCCCGTGCGGACCAATGGCGGCAATGTACTTTATTCGGCGACGCTGCCGTTACAAAATTATCTGCAATTTTTCCGCCTCCAATATCGTCTGACGAACTAAATGAAAATATTATCCGCATTGGCTGTGTTGTGGCTGCTGGGTGGAATCAACGCGCCGGCCGCCACGCTGGACGCCGGCTGGCAAAATCCACCGAACGACGCGCGGCTCCGCGCCTATTGGTGGTGGCTCAACGGCAATGTTACCAAGGCTTCCATCACGCACGACTTGGAGCAGATGCGGGCCAAAGGTTTCGGCGGCGCGGTGATTTTTGACGCCGGCGGCGCGACGCAGGAAGGCAACGCGCCGGTGCCGCATGGGCCGATCTTTTTTTCGCCGGAATGGCGCGAGCTTTACCAACACACCTTACGCGAGGCGGACCGGCTTGGACTGGAAATCAGTTTGAACATTCAGAGCGGCTGGAACCTCGGCGGACCGGTTGTGACGAAAGCGGATGCAGCGAAAAAATATGTCTGGTCCGAGCTGAAAATTTCTGGCGGCACCAATGCGGTCGTCGCTTTACCCGCACCCAAGGCGCGCGAAAATTATTACCGCGAGATCGCCATCGTGGCCTACCGCATAAAAAATTCTGTTCAACACGGACCGCTGGCCAATTGGAAAGAAAAGGCCTTGCAGGAATCGTTGAAGCCGTTTTCCGCGCCCGCCTCGACGGCGTTGTTTATGGAAACGCCCGGCGTCGCCGGCGAGCAGGATGCCGACGCGGCGGACGTGGTGGATTTGACTTCCAAAGTTGACGCCGCTGGCGTTTTGCGCTGGAGCGCGCCGGCAGGCGAGTGGCAGGTTTTGCGCTTTGGTTACACCATTGGCGACCACGCCTATGTGTCCACGAGCAGCGACGGCTGGGGTGGTTTGGCGCTGGATGTGTATAGTGCGACGGCGTTTCAAAATTATTGGAACAAAATTGTCGAACCGCTGATTCAGGACGCCGGTCCGCTCGCAGGAAAATCGCTGAAGTATTTGCACACCGACAGTTGGGAAATTGAATTGGCCAATTGGACGCCGACGCTGCGTGCGGAATTTCAGCAACGCCATCGCTACGATTTACTGCCGTGGTTGCCAGTGCTCGCCGGTCGCATCGTGAATTCCCGCGCCGAGAGCGACCGTTTTCTTTTCGACTATCGCCAGACGCTGGGTGATTTGGCGATTGATAATCACTATCGTTTGTTCAGCGCCAACGCGCATAAACATGGCCTCGGCATTCATCCCGAAAGCGGCGGGCCGCATGCGGTGCCGATTGATGCGCAGCGCTGCCTGGGCTGGGACGACGCGCCGATGAGCGAGTTCTGGGCGTGGTCGTGGGAACATCGGATCGGCGACGCGAACCGGTTTTTTGTGAAGCAACCCGCGAGTGCGGCGCACACTTACGGCCACAAATTGGTTTTCGCCGAAGGCTTCACCACCATTGGGCCGAACTGGCAGGAAAAAATTTGGGACAACCTGAAACCGAGTTTTGACAAGGCGTTGTGCGAAGGGCTGAACGTGCTCGTCTGGCACGCATTTGTGAATTCTCCAGCGGAAACCGGCATTCCCGGCCAGCAATATTTTGCCGGCACGCACCTGAATCCCAAGGTGACGTGGTGGGAAAAATCCGCGCCGTTTTTCAGTTACATTGACCGCAGCCAGTTTTTATTGCAACAGGGCCATTTCGCCGCCGACGTTTTGTATTACTACGGCGACCATGTGCCGAACTTTACGCAATTCAAGCGCACCGACCCCGCGCACTGCCAGCCCGGCTACGATTACGACGTCATCACGGCGGAAGCTTTGCTCGAACGCGCCAGCGTGCGGGACGGGAAAATTGTTTTGCCCGACGGCATCAATTATCGCGTGCTGGTGCTGCCGGAGCGTGACCAGATTTCTTTGAAAGTTTTGAAGAAAATTGCCGAGTTGGTGCAAGCCGGTGCCACCGTCATCGGCCCTCAACCGACGCGCGCCGAAACGCTGGAAAATTTCACGGTCGCCGACGCCAAAATAAAAAAAATTGCCGGTGAATTATGGCACGGCAAAACCGGGAAAGGCCGCGTCATCGCTGACAAAACCGCGCGCGAAGTGCTGCTCGCCGATGGCGTGGTGCCGGACTGTGACATGACTGCTGCCAGCGGCGATTTTGATTTCATCCATCGCACCACTGCTGCCGAAGAAATTTATTTTATCGCCAATCGCACCAATGTTTCAGCGTCCGCGACGGTCGCCTTTCGCGCGAATGGCAAAGCGCCGGAACTGTGGAATGCCGTCACGGGTGAGCGAAAATTCGCCAGCGCTTACGAGGAAAAAAGCGGGCGTATTTTGGTGCCGCTGGATTTTGGGCCGTGCGGTTCTTGGTTCGTAATTTTCCGCGCGCCGGCAAAAGCGCATCCGCCGACCGCGAAAGCCAATTCGCCGGAATTCACGCCGGTGCAGGAAATTTCCGGCGCGTGGACGGTGCATTTCGATCCGAAATGGGGCGGACCGGAAACGGCGCAATTTGATTCGCTGGTGAGCTGGCCCACGCGGCCGGAGCCGGGCATAAAATTTTATTCCGGCACGGCGGTTTATGAAAAAACCTTTGCTTGGAAAGCAGCAACGGAAAAGCGGAAAACAGAAATATTTCTCGATCTCGGGAATGTCCGCGAAATCGCCGAGGTGAAAGTGAACGGCCAAGCTTGCGGCACCGTCTGGTGTCCGCCGTGGCGCGTGGATGTTTCCGCTGCGTTGCAATCGGGCGAAAACAAACTGCAAGTGGAGGTCGTAAATTTCTGGCCGAACCGCCTCATCGGCGACGCCAGCTTGCCGAAGGAACAACGCCTGACGCAAACCAACATCCGCAAGCTCACCGCCACAACGCCGCTCGAGCCGGCAGGGTTGTTCGGGCCGGTGACGTTGTTGCTGAAATCTTCCCTGCCGTGAAAATAGAAAATAATTTTCCATCCGTTCGCCTCGGTGTGATCGGTGCCGGTTGGTGGGCCACGTTCGCGCACCTGCCGGCGATAGTGGCGCATCCGCACGCGCAATTGGTGGCCGTGCAAAGTCGTGAACGTGCCAAGGCGGAAAAAATCGCGCGGGATTTTGGTGCGGCGCAAGCCTGCACCACGGTGGAAGAAATGGTCGCGCTCGATGGATTGGACGCGGTTGTCATTGCTTCGACCCCCAACGTCCATTTTGCCCAAGCCAAACTCGCGCTCCAGCGAGGGTTGCACGTTTTGATCGAGAAGCCGATGACGTTCACCGCCGCCGAGGCGCGCGAACTCGTGGAACTGGCGGCGCAAAAACAACGCCAGTTGGTTATTAGTTGCCCGTGGCATTTTACGGCGCACGGCATCGAGGCGCGGCGACTGATCCAGTCCGGCGCGCTGGGTGAAATTAAAATGATTTCGGTGTTGATGACCAATCCGATTGATCAGCTCCTGCGCGGCAACAACACCTCGCCCACGCACGGCATGAATCAGGTTTATTGCGAACCGTGCCAAGGCTCGTACAGCGACCCCGCCATCGCCGGCGGCGGCCAGATTTATTGTCAGGTATCGCACGCCGCCGCGTATCTCACGTTTCTCACCGGTCAGCGGCCGGCGGAAGTATTTGCGCGGTTTGATTACGACGGCTCCCCGAACGATCTGTATGACACGCTGCTGGTGACCCTTGAAAACGGCGCGCTCGTCTCGCTGGCCAGCACAGCGGCAACGCCGCTGGCGGAGCGCAATTATGAAGTGCGTATTTTCGGTCGCGCGGCGATTTTACAATTGGAACTGTGGCGCGGTACGATGACGCTGATTGATTTTTCCGGTCGGCGAACAGATTTTCCGCCGCTCGCGGCTGCGGAAATTTATCCCAGCCAAGCGCCGGTGCGAAATTTTATTGAAGCCATTCGCGGCGTGGCCGCCAACGGTTCGCCAGGCGAACTTGGGTTGGCTTCCATGGAAATCATTGCAGCGGCCAGCGCCTCCGCGCGGAATGGCAAGCTCGAAAAAATTCGCGCGATTGTTCCGGCGGCGGCCGGCGGAGTTTAGAAAAATCGCGGCGTACGATTATTTGCCGGCGGCGGATTTTCTACAGGCCGCGACAAAGGTTTTGAAAATGGCCCGGTAGGCTTCGCCTTTTTGTACGAGGCGTTCGGGATGAAATTGCACGCTTAGCAAAAACGGCATTTCGGCGGCCATGTCCGGGCGCAATTCCATCGCTTCCACCAGCCCGTCGCGGCTGCGCGCCGTGGCTACAAAGGGATCCGCTGGCTCGGCGATGGCTTGATGATGCGTGCTGTTGACGCCGAGCTGGCGCTGGCCGCAGATTTTGGCGAAGAGCGAGCCGGGCGTCACGCTAACGGGATGCACGGCTGTAAACGCCTTGTCCATCCGGCGGTGATTCAAGGCGCCGGGAACCTGTTGCGCGATGTCGGCTACGAGTTGGCCGCCAACCGCCACGTTCAATAGTTGATGCCCGCGGCAGATGGCGAGCACGGGTTTTTGCTGGCGGAAAATTTCCGAGATCAGCACCAGTTCCATCGCGTCGCGTTGGCCGCCATCCGGCGTTTGGTTCACGGTTTTGCGAATCGCCGCCGGGAGCGTTTCGTCGTAGAGATCGGGATTGATGTCGTCGCCGCCGGTGAGCAGCACGCCGTCCGTCCGGCGCACGCATTCGGCCAGCCGCGCGCGGTCGGTGGTCGCCGGCGCGATGAGCGGCAAACCGCCCGCCGCCAGAATCGCCTGCTCGTAACGCAGCGACAGGCTGATGGATAAATCTGCGAACTCCACGCCGCGCTTTTCAAAACTCGGCGAAACCAATATTAACGGTGCTTTGCCCATGCGGCAAAGGTAAGGTTGTCCGCCGCCGTTGTCAGGAAAAAACGCCGGAAGCCGCGCCGGAAAAATTTATTCGTCCGTGCGCCCGGCAAAGCCCGCGAGCCAGTTGGCGATGGCATCCAACTCATCGGTGCGCTTGCGGTTGGCCGGCGGATCGTAGCGGTTCAACAGCAGGCTGAACACGAGTCGTTCACCCGCCGCCGTCGTGACGTAGCCCGACAGCGCATTGACCCAGCGCAGCGTGCCAGTTTTCGCATGAACATTTTGGAAAGCCGGCGTGTTTTTCATCCGGCGCCGGAGTGTGCCGTCCACGCCCGCGATGGGCAGGGCGGCAAAATAATCCGGCGCCCAGCGGTTGGTCGCCATCATGGTCAACAGCGCCACCGTCGCATTCGCAGATGTGAGGTTGTTGCGAGACAGGCCGGAACCTTCGTCGAAGTGCAAGTCGGCTGGAACGCCGTTGGTGGCCAAAAAATTTTCCAGCGCCGCCACGGCTGATTGTTCGGAAGTTTCCCATGCCGGGGCATTGCTGCCGCGCAAAATTTCGCCGGTGTGGTCAAATACCAGATCGGTTTCCAAATTTTGCGACGGTTTGAGAAACGCGCGAATCAGCGTGCGCAGCGGCGGCGATTTGACTTCGCCGAGTTGCACCCAACGGGTTGCGTCGGGCGCCGGATTTTCCGGCCACGCGGTCACGCGGACCTGGCCGCGGATGCTAATGCCGCTGCGGTTCAAGGCATCTTTTAACGCCGCGCCGAACCACGCCGCCGGCTGGGGCACCGGCACGTCGAGCCATTCTGCCGGGGCATTCAGCGGCAATTCGCCAAAAACAAAAAAAGTATTCGCGCCCAGCGGTTTGTGGACTTCCAGATGTTTTTTGCCGCCCGCCGCAATGGTGCGCGTCCGATTCACGAGGACGATGCCGGTGTCCGGCAGCGTGAGGGTGAGTCGGCCCGGCGCGGAGATTTTTTCCCCGGGCGCAACGCGAAGTTGCACTGTGTTGTCCGCCAGCGTCAGCGCCGAAATCTCCGCTCCTTCGCTGTCCTCCAAATCATCCGCGCTCCAGCCGCTGCCGGTGCGTGGCGTGTGGAAAAATGTCGTGTCGGCAATCAAATCGCCGGTCACTTGCCGGACGCCGGCGTTGGTCAGCACGGCGAGGAACGGCGCGAAATTATCCCAAAAATTCGTCGCGTTCCAACTGGGGTCGCCGCGGCCGGAAATCAGCAAATCGCCTTGGAGCACGCCGGTTGCGCTCGGCTTGGCCGTCGCAAAAATGGGTGTGGCCATCTGGTAATCGCCGCCCAAGGTGGCGAGCGCGAGCGCGGCCGCATAAAGTTTACTATTCGACGCCGGACTCATCAACCGGTCGGCGTGGTGTTCGTACACGGTTTTGCCCGTGGCGAGCGACACGATTTTGACGCCCCACAGCGCGCTGCGGAAACGCGGCTGGCCGAGATGCGCCTCCAGTTGCGCCCGCAATTCGGGCAGCGATCTTGCGTAATTGGTCGGCTGTGCCCAGGTCGGTACGGCGAGAAAAAGGGCGAGCCAGCAACAACCCGCCGAAACGGCGCGACGAAAAAAATCCGGTGTTTTCATGATGGCAACCTGCGGTCGGCAGCGTAGCCGCCGGGCTGCCTTCCCGCAACCGGGAACCGGCATTTTCGCGCGTGCAGTTTGGGCGCGGCAAATTATCATGCCGGCATGATTGAGCCGGAGCCGTTGCATTTTCTCGGCGCCAACGAAGTGCGTTGGCGCGGTCGCCGGCTCGCCTATTTTTCCGGCTGCGATTATTTCCGCCTCGCGCGCGATCCCCGTCTGGCTGCGGCTGCAAAAAAATCACTCGATGAAAACGGCTTGAACGTCGCTGCTTCGCGGCGCACCACCGGCAACCACGCGCTTTACGCCCGGCTCGAAACGGCGCTCGCAACATTTTTCGGAGCCGAGACCGCGCTGCTAGTGCCGGGCGGCTACCTCGCGCCGCTCGCGGCGGCGCAGGCGGTGGCGGGTGATTTCACCCATGCGTTTATTGACGAATTGGCGCATGGCGCGCTGGTGGACGCGAGTCGGATGCTTGCTTGTCCGGTGAAAAAATTTCGGCACCGGGACGCCGCCGATTTGCAAAAGCAACTGCTTGCCGCCGGAAAAACGGCCCGGCCGCTGGTGTTGACGGACGGCATGTTTTCGCATGACGGCTCGGCGGCACCGCTGCGCGAATATAAAAAAGTTTTACCGGCGCGCGGCTGGATTCTTTGCGACGATGCGCACGGCGCCGGCGTGCTGGGCGCGACGGGGCGCGGCACGCTGGAATGGGCCGGCGTCGGGCGAAAAAATATCATCCAATGCGCGACGCTCAGCAAGGCGTTCGGCAGCTACGGTGGCGTGGTGTTGGCAGCGCGGGCGGTGCGGGAAAAAATTCTGGCGCATGGCCGGTCGTTCATCGGCACCACGCCGGTGCCGCCGCCGCTCGCGGGCGCGGCGCTGGCGGCGTTGCAAATTTTGCGCCGGGAACCAGCGCGCCGGAAACGGCTCTTCGCGCAGTTGGCTTGGGTGCGGACCCGGCTGCGCGCGGCGGGTTGGGAAATCGACGAGACGCCAGGGCCGATCATCCGGCTGCCAGATTTGGAAGATGCGGCGGCGGCAAAATTAAAAGCACGACTGCTGACGGCGGGGATTTATCCGCCATTCTTGAAATATTCCAGCGCGTCGGCGCAGGGCATTTTCCGCTTTGTCATTAGCAGCGAACATAAGCCGGCGCAGTTGGAGAATTTGACGGCGGTGCTGGCGGCCTTTCCGGCGCGACGCGGTTAGAGGCGCAGGAAAATTTTTCGCTGATAAAGAAAACGGGCGTACCAGACGAACAGCAGCACGCCAATGGCGGCGATGACCAGATCACCAAAGCCTTTGGCCACGTGCGCGTCGAGAAATTCTTTTACCGGCCCGCCGGCCAGTCGCCGGGCAAGTTTTTCAAAGCCGAGGCCGCCGAGGAAATTGCTGGTCAGATAAATTGTCAGCGGATTCATGCCGATCCAGACGAACGGCTGGCACCACGCGCGCCATTGCTTGATGTCCACAATCCAAAAAAACGCGCCGAGCAGCATCGCGCTGTAGCCGCCGGCGACGAGCACATAGGACGAGGTCCAGATTTTTTTGATGACCGGCAATTCCAGATTCCACGCCCAGCCCAACGCGGCACTGGCGGCGCCGGCGCCCAGCAGGTACAACACTTTTTTGTTGTCCGGCACGGTCCGATTGCGGAGCAGCAAGCCGGCAAAAATTCCCAGCAAGCCCGTGACGAATGCGGGCAGCGTGCTCAAAAGGCCTTCCGGATCGTAGGTCCCGTCGTATTTGCGCGCGGGCAGATATTTTTGGTCAAGGTAGTCCGTCAGGTTCACGCCCTGCACGTACGAGCCGTGAATGAGGTTCGTGCTGGCCAGATTGATGTCGGCGAGAGTTTTGAAGCCGGCTTCTTTGGTGATGACTCCGGTGTAGCCGGTCGGGCGCACATCGGGAAACGGAACTTTTGCCAACAGTGCCCAGTAACCGAGCAGCAATGCGCTGGCCACGGCAACCAGCGTGCGCACATGGCAAAAAATAAAAAGCAGTCCGCCGAAGGTGTAGCAGAGCGCGATGCGGTTGAGCACGCCCATCAGCCGCATGTCTGGCCACGGATTGGTGAAGCCGCCGGAATAAATCAAGCCGATGAGGAACAGCAAAATCCCGCGCTGTAAGACGCGTTTTACGGCGGCGCCGCGACCCTCGCGCGCGATGATGTTCGTCAGCGAAAACACCGTGGACACGCCCATCATGAAAACGAACAGCGGAAAAATCAGGTCATAAAACCGAAAGCCCTCCCATTCCGCGTGGTCCAGCTGCGTCGCGAGAAATCTCGTTGGCGCGGAGTCGCTCAAACCGTTTAGCGCATAAACCAGCGAGTCGGCGCCGAGGATCCAGAACATGTCAAAGCCGCGCAACGCGTCGAGTGACATCAAGCGCGGGGTCGGGGCGGCAGCAGGAGAGGCAGGCATGGCAATATTAATTTTGGTTGGCGGCACGCCAATTTTCTGATGATGAAGTTAGCCGCTGATTTGTCCAACGGAAAAAGAATTGTTGTTTCATTTCCTGCGATTTTGTAACAAGAGCCGCACGATGAAACAAGGATTGCTCCTACTCGCCGGAATGCTCCTCGCCGCTGCGCCGGGCGGGCGCGCGGCCTCGCCGCTGGAAACGGCATTGCTGACAGCCGTGCACGCCGCGCAATTTGGTCAAGTCATTGATTTTGGCGCGGGCAATGAGGAAACCCCCGTCAGCGCCTTGCGCCGCGAAGTAGCAAAAAAGATTCAGCATCCGCCGAACGTCAACGTGGCAGTGCTTCAGCTCGATGCCAAAGGAAATTTGGTGGATCGCGCTTTTGTGATTTTGTCGCGGGATTATCCGGACGGCTGGATCGTGCCGGTGGACGAAAATCTCGGCGCGAGCGCAGTTCGATTTTTGCGCTGGGACATTGACCGGTCGAATGGCGGCACGTTTTCCAGCGCCGGAAAGCAACTAACAACCAAAGGCTGGACGAACGATCCGCCGCTGACCGCGGGCGACGAATTGGTGCCGGGTCGGGCCGAGGCACCGCTTCAATTCATGGCGCCCTATCCCGCCTCGCTGTTCAAAAGCATGGTCGCCTTTCACGTTTTGCGGATGGTCGATGCTGGCCAACTCACGCTCGACACGGAATATGTTTATGCCGTGGCCGGCGAACCGAAGGACACGCGCAAGATCCGCGCCTGGCTGGACGCGATGATCACCGTGAGCGACAACCACGCGACCAGCGCGCTGTTGAAAATGCTGCACGACCAAAACGAAATCGAGCCGCTGAATCGAGAATTTCGCGAGCTGAACCTGCCGACGCTGCAAATCAATGCCACCGATCCGCGCACCGGGCGCGGCTGGAATACCGCGCAGATCAATCTGACTGCGTGGGACATCGCGCGGATGTTTTGGCTGATTGATGGTGGTCCCGGCGAATTTTGGCGCGATGCGCACGGGCGACCGGTGACGGAAAAAATCTTCTCCGCCGCGGCGCGGACGTTTCTGAAAAAAACTCTGACGGAGCAGGCGTTCAACGAATGTCTGACCACCGCGAATTTTCCCGGTGCCCCAAATGTCCGCGCTGGCATTCCCGCGCGCGTGGCCGAGCGGTGGATTAATCCGACCAACGGCCATGTGATCGTTGACGGACAGGATTTTGGCGTGGACATCCGCGCGGCGAATGCGCAGGCCGAGGTCAGCTTTGCGCATAAGACCGGCCTGACCTTCAACTACGGCGCCGATGCCGGCATTGTGACCGCGCTACCCGGCCAGCCGTTTCGGCATTACATCATTGCCTTCGTTGCGAATCTTGGCCATCGCTACGCCGACGAGGTGTTTGCAACGCGCAAAACTTTTCCGGCCTTTGACGCGGTCGGGCCGATTGCCTACACGCAAAAAATTCCCGCGCTCGGCAAAGCGCTGGACGACGCGTTGATAAAATTATCGGCTGGCCAAAAATAAATTTTGCATATGAAACAAATCAAACCGGAACGTCTGAATTTCGGCGACACCATCGGCATCATTGCGCCGGCGAGCGCGCCGCTGGATCCGCAGGCGATTGACCGTGCTGCCGCTGCATTGGAAAAATATGGCTTCCGGCCAAAGCTCGCCAAAAATGTTCGTGCCCGGCTCGGTTTCCTCGCCGGCACTGACTGCGAGCGCGCGGCAGACGTGATGGCGATGTTCGCCGACAAAAAAGTCAAAGCCATCATCTGTTTGCGCGGCGGCTACGGCGCGGGGCGAATTTTGAATCGGCTGGATTATGAAGTGATCCGGCGCCATCCCAAAATTTTATCCGGCTACAGCGACATTACCGCGCTGCACTGTGCGCTGGCGAAAAAAGTGGGCCTCTTTTCCTTTCACGCGCCGATGGTCAATGGTGCGTTGGCCGATCCAAACGTCCCCGAATTCACGCGTCACTCGTTTTTCCGCACCGTCATGGAAGCGCAGCCGGCGGGTAGCATTTGCGCCGGCTACGAAAAAAAATCGGTTGTTATTCTGCGCGGCGGCACCGCGAGCGGGCGGTTGATCGGCGGCAATCTGGCATTGCTCAGCGCCGCCATCGGCACGCCGTTTGCCCCGTCGTTCAAGGGGAAAATTCTTTTCTTTGAGGACATCAGCGAGAAGCCGTATCGCTTGGACCGGATGTTGACGCAACTTTTGCACGCGGGAGTTTTTTCGCAAGTCGCGGGCGTGGCGGTGGGCGTGAACAAGGATTGTGATGACCCGACGGCTGCTGCGGCCGGCGAATATCGCCAGTCAGCGGCAGACGTGGTGGCGGAGCGACTCAGTGCGCTACGCGTGCCGGTGGTGACGGGATTGCCATTCGGGCATGTGGAATTGAATGCGACGATTCCGGTCGGCGCTCAAGCCATTTTGGACGGCAAACGCGGCGATTTAATCATCACCGAAGCGGCGGTGTGCTGAAATCACGGCCCGACGCGCGCACGGAAAAATTGTTGCGGCGTGGCAAAGTTGAAGTCCGCAGAAAAATTGAATTGTCCGCTGACGCTGGTCAAATTCGTCAGCGCGCTCCAGGTCGTCAGGTTCGTCGAAACTTCGATCGTGTAATTCCAAAACGCGTCGCCGGTAAAGCTGATTTGCAGCGCGCCGTTCTGGGCGCTGAGGGTTTGAAATTGCGCCGCCGCCGGCGCCACGAGGGCGAGCAGCGCGTTGGTGCTGGTGACCGCGCCCAGCAGATTGCTGGCCACGACCGAATAATTTCCCACGTTGGTTTGCGCCACGAACGCGAGCGCGTAAGTGGCGTTAGTTGCGCCGAAAAGATTCGTGCCATTGAGCCGCCATTGCCAATTCGGCGCGGGCAAACCGGTGGCGGCGGCGGCGAAAATGAGGTTGGTTCCCAATCTCACCGTTTGCGCCAGCGGCTGCGCGGTGAACGCCGGCGCGATGGCCGGCACTTCCACGCGCACATTGTCCACAAGGCCGAAATTAATGACATTGTTGGACGAGAGCGACGCGAACGGATCCCAGAAGCCGATGCAGACGTTGCTCGCGGTGAACGTCGCCCCGCTGAAGTAGGCGAGGCGCACCCCGTCCACGACCCAATCCACCGCGCTGCCGCGCCGCGAGACGATGACGTCGTGCCACGCGAGGCCGAAGGTGCCGGGGTTCAAATTGCCGGTCTGCTGCGCGTAGTTGGATTGTTGCAGCGCGGGCGCGGCGGCACCGGGAAACAGCGTGGTGTAATAAACATTGCCGTTGCCGCGCGCGGTGGGGTCGGTGCCGGCCCAATAATCACCGGTGCTCGCGAGCAAAACGGTTGCGCCGCTGTAAGCGTTGTAATCGGCGGTGGTGGTGGCGGTGTCGGCCGAACCGCCGTCGCCATCGCAGGAAAAATAATAGCCGTCGGCGTTCGCGTTGCCGGTCCATTCCACACGGTTGCCGCTCGTGCCGAGGCCGGCGGTGAGATATTCCGTGGAGCCGTTGCCGCCGGCGGGAAACGGGCCGTTGACGTTGATCCACGCATCAAACCGCAGGCGGTAATCGCCGGCAAAACTCCGGTTCGTGGGCGACAGTGAAACGGCGGCGACCGCGCCGGCGGCGAGATTGGCCTTCAATTGCAAACCGCGCGTGGAGCCGGTGGTGGAATTCGGCGCGGAGGGAATGCCGAGCGTGGAATAATCAAAATTGAACTGTGCGGCGTTGTCGGCGGAACTGGTATTGTAAATCCAGTTGGTCGCGGAGTTGCCGTCAAAGTTGTCCGCGAACAGAGCGACTTGCGGCGGATACACCAGCAATGAAACCGGTGTGCTCGTCACGCTGCCGGAGCTGTTGGTGACGATGACGGAATAAAAACCGGAATGGGCCGGCTGCACGTTCGTCAAATTCAGCGTGGCGTTGGTGGCACCGGCAATGGTTGCGCTGTTCAAGGTCCATTGAAATTTCAGCGGCGCGGCGCCCGTGGCGGTCACGGCGAAAGCGACATTCGTGCCCGTGTCCACCGCCCGGTGCAAAATCGGCTGCGAGGTCAGCACCGGCGCGCTGATGCCGCCAATAACCAGCGCGCCCAGACCGTTGGCCGTGCCGTTGAACACGTCCACATCGCCGCCGGTCCAGTTGGCGACGGCGGTGTTGGTATCATTATCTTGCCAGACGTTCCAGGTGGCCCACGGATAGGACGAGGATGGTCCGCCGGTCTGCGGATTCTGCCCGTTGTAGGTGGCGATCCACGCTGGCCAGCCGGTGACGGTGTTGTTGAGTCCCGGATAAGTGCCGGCCTGGGAATACCAGGTGCCGGTGTAAACAATGGGTTTGAGCGTCACGCCGTTGGCGCGGGCGAGATTGGAAACGGTGTTGCACCATTCGTTGACCCACTGCGACATTTGCGTGGCGGTGAAACCGGCGGCCACGGTCGCGCCGGTGTCTTCCCAATCGAGCATCGGCACGAGATACGTTCCGCTGCCTTTGACGTAATTGCTGGCGACGCCCCAAAAATAATTTGCCTCGCTGTCCGCGCTGTTGGCGCCGGTGATGTTCGGATGGCTGCTGGGTCGTGCAAAATGATACGCGCCGACGTAAATGCCCGCGTTTTTGGCGCCGGTTTCCTGTGCGGTGAAATAGGGGTTGACGTAGGAAACGCCTTCGGTGGCCTTGGTCCAGCAGAACGTCACGCCGGCATTTTTCACCTGCGTCCAGTTGACGCTAGGCTGATAGCCGGAAATGTCACAGCCCAACGGTCGTTGGGCTATTCCCACCGAGCACGTCGCCACGAGCAAAAAAAACAAGAAGGTTGTCCGGAGTAATTTTCCGAAAAAAATCCGCCGGACAAAATTTTTTTGCGACGCGGCGGCCATGACAATTTTTTATAATCTCACAGCGGCAGGCCGTGGGCTTCCGCCACGGCTTGGCAAGTCACTTTGCCGTGCTGGATATTGATGCCGCCGGCGAGCGCGGGAAATTTCTGGCACGCTTCTTCGACGCCGAGGTCCGCGAGCATTTCCAGATAGCGATAAGTCACGTTCGTCAGCGCCTGCGTAGCGGTGCGGGCATAGGCGCCGGGCATGTTCGCCACGCAATAGTGCGTCACGCCTTCCTCGACATAAACCGGATGATGATGCGTCGTGGCGCGCGACGTTTCCGCGCAGCCGCCTTGGTCAATCGCGATGTCCACCAGCACGCTGCCGGGTCGCATCCGGCGCAACATTTCCCGCGAAATTAATTTCGGCGCCTTCGCGCCGGGAACGAGCACTGCGCCAATGAGCAAATCCACCGTCGGCAACAATTCCATTAAATGCGACTCGCTGGAAAACAGCGTGTGCGCCGTGTGCAACGTGATGTCGAGAAAACGCATCCGCTCCAAATCCACCTCGAGAATGGTCACATCTGCGCCAAGGCCTTGCGCCATGCGCGCGGCGTTCACGCCGGCCGCGCCGCCGCCGAGCACCACGACTTTGCCGGGCAGCACGCCCGGCACGCCGCCGAGCAACGTGCCGCTGCCGCCAAAATGTTTGGCCAGAAAATAACCGCCGACCAGCACGCTCATGCGTCCGGCAATTTCGCTCATCGGTTCGAGCAGCGGCAGGCGGCGGTTGACTTCGATGGTTTCATACGCGATGCACGTCGCGCCGGATTGCATCAATGCCTCGGTGAGCGGCTTGCTCGCGGCCAAATGAAGATAGGTGAACAGAATTTGTCCCTTGCGCAATAGCGGCAGTTCTTCGGGCAGCGGTTCCTTGACTTTGATGATGAGATCGGCCCGGGCAAAAACCTCCGCGTGCGTCTCGGCGAACTGCGCGCCGGCCGCTGCGTATTCCGCGTCGGGATAGCCCGCGCCAATGCCGGCGCCGCGCTCGACGATGACCGTGTGTCCGCGTTTGGTGAGTTGGTACGCGCCACTGGGCAGCAAGGCGACGCGATATTCCTGTTCTTTAATTTCTTTCGGAACGCCGACAATCATAGTTAATCCTTATAAGCTGACGCTACCAGACGAGCACCGCCTGTCAACTGTCGTCTAAAATGCCATTGTTACAAAAATTACATCCGGTTTTTGCTCGACAGCCACCGGCTTGCGCGTCCATAAAGTCGCCCAAGGACGATCCATGTGCAACTTGGTGACGAAAAATAATTTTGTGCGATGCCTGTTGAGCGGCGTGCTGCTCGCTTCCGGTGCGGCGGGTGGTGCGGACATTCACAGTGTGCCAGGAACGCTGCTGGTCACGCAGTTTGTTTCTGCGCCGTTTCCGCATCCGGCGCGGGCGGCGGGGCATCAATATCAAAAAGAATTTTTTTCCGCCGCCGAACATTATACCAATTCCGACGCGGCGCTGTTCATTCCAAAATATTTTCGCGCCACGGACAAAATTGATTTCGTTGTGCATTTTCATGGCTGGCGCAACACGGTGGCCGGCACTTTGGAACAATTCAACTTGCTCCAGCAATTTTGCGACAGCGGTAAAAACGCCATCCTCATCGTGCCCGAAGGCCCGCGCCTCGCACCGGATTCCTTTGGTGGTAAATTAGAGGATACGAACGGGTTCAAAAACTTCATGGCCGAGGCGGTGGAAAAATTGCGCGCCAGCGGCGTGCTGGCGACTACCAATTTTGCAATCGGCAATATCATTTTGTCCGGCCACAGCGGCGGTTATCACGTCATGGCAGCGATTTTGGACCACGGCGGCATGCCGGAAAAAATCAAAGAAGCATGGCTGTTCGACGCACTTTACGGGAACACAGAAAACTTTGTAGCTTGGCAGAAAAATCAAAACGGCCGGCTGCTGGATATTTACACGGACCACGGCGGCACGAAGGACGAGACGCAAAATCTGATGGCCAGCTACAAAACCAATGGCGTGCCATTTGTTTCGCGCGAAGAAACGAACCGCGCTGCGGCGGATTTGGGCGCGCAAAAAATCACGTTCATTCACACCGACCTGACGCACAACGAAGTGATTTTTCAGCGCGGTGAATTCGCTACGTTTCTCAAAACAAGTTGCCTGTCAGACCCATGAAACCAACGCTATTGCTGACTTTTTTCGGCTGCGCGACACTGCTCGCCGGCTGTCAAACCATGCCTACCAAAAATATTTCGCAACGGCCGCCGGTGAAACTCGGCGTGGAAGTTTTGTTTGAAAAACACCTCGATTTGATTCGTGGCAAGCACGTCGGCCTCATCACGAATCCGACCGGCCTTGATAGCCAACTGGATTCGATCATCGAAAAGTTTCGTGCATTTCCCGACACCAAACTCGTCGCGCTTTACGGCCCGGAGCACGGCGTCCGTGGCAACGCGCAGGCTGGCGAATTCGTGCCGTTTTATTTTGATGCGCATCTCCAGTTGCCGGTGTTCAGCCTTTACGGCCAGACGCACAAGCCGCCGGCGGACATGATGACGAACATTGATGAATACATGCGTAGTTTCGACACGAAGCACGAGGGCAAACAAGTCGAGGCCGGCATGATGAATTCCGTGGACGTGATGGTTTTCGATTTGCAGGACGTCGGCACGCGCGTTTACACCTACATTGCGACGATGGCCTACGCGATGCAGGCGGCGGCGGACGCGGACCTTCCGTTCGTCGTCCTTGACCGGCCGAATCCGCTCGGCGGCGCGACGATGGAAGGCGCGATTTTGGAATATCCGCAGCAAAGCTCGTTCATCGGGCTGTATCCGATTCCGCTCCGGCACGGCATGACGGCGGGCGAACTCGCGCAGTTGCTCAACGAGAAATTTTTGCAGAAAAAAGTCAAACTTACTGTCGTGCCGATGGAAAACTGGACGCGCGATGAGTGGTTCGATGAAACCTCGCTGCCGTGGACGCTGCCGTCGCCGAATTTACCGACGCCGGAAAGCGCAACGGTTTATCCGGGCCAGGTCATCATTGAGGGAACGAATCTGTCCGAAGGTCGCGGCACGACGAAGCCGTTTGAATTTTTCGGCGCGCCCTGGATTGACGGCTATGTGCTCGCGCAAAAACTGAACGCTCTGAAATTGCCCGGCGTGAAATTTCGCGAAGTCTATTTCACGCCAACTTTTTCCAAATGCAAAGGCGAGCAATGCGGCGGCTGCCAATTGCATGTCACGGATCGCAACGCCTATCAATCCATCGCCACAACACTGCATATTTTGGCCGAGATCCAAAAACTTTACGGCGACAAATTGGAACTGCACGCGACGTATTTTGATCACGTCCTCGGCACGGCGTCCGTGCGCGCGGCGCTGTTAAACGGCGTGCCGGTGGAAAAAATCGTCGCCGGCTTCCAGCCCGGGCTGGAGGAATTCGCCAAGTTGCGCGCGCCGTATTTGCTCTACCGTTGAGTTTTATGCGCGGTAAAATCTTTTTGTTCGCGGCGCTGCTGCTGGTCGCCGGCTGCGCGACGCATCGGCCGGCTGAAACAGTTTTTCGTCCGGAAAAACTGGCGGCGATGGACGCGGCCATCAACGCCGCCATTGCGGACCAGAAATGTCCCGGCGGCGTGCTGTGGTTGGAGCACGATGGCGTGGCGTATCACAAGGCTTACGGCAGCCGCGCGCTGGTGCCGATGCGCGAGCTGATGACGGAGGACACGATTTTTGACGCGGCGTCGCTGACGAAAGTTGTCGCAACGACGCCGGCGGTGATGCGGCTCGTCGAACGCGGACAAATCACGTTGGACGCGCCGGTGGCGGAGTATCTACCCGAATTCACCGGTGGCGGAAAAGAGCGGGTGACGGTACGTGAATTGATGACGCACACATCGGGCTTGCCGCCGGATATTGAAACTAAGACCGACTGGCACGGCGAAGCGGCGGCGATCCAAAAAGCCTGCGCGGAAAAACTTTTTGCCGTGCCGGGCACGGCGTTCAAATACAGCGACATCAACTTTTTTCTGCTCGGCGAAATTGTCCAGCGCGTGAGCGGTATGCGACTGGAAGTTTTTGTGCAACAGGAAATTTTTCAACCGTTGCAAATGCGCGACACTGGATTTTTGCCACCGCCTGAAAAGTTACCGCGCATCGCGCCGACGGAAGTGGTGGCCGGAGTCCCTTTGCGTGGCGTGGTGCATGATCCGACGGCGCGGCACATGGGTGGCGTGGCCGGGCACGCGGGTTTGTTTTTCACCGCCGCCGATTTGGCGCGCTATGTCCGGATGCTGCTCAATCACGGCGAACTGGATGGCGTGAGAATTTTCAAACCAGAAACGGTGCAACTGATGACGAGCGTGCAAACACCGCCAGAGATTTCGGTGCAGCGCGGACTGGGCTGGGATATTGCGTCCGGCTTCAGCGGGCCGCGCGGCGATATTTTTCCGGTGGGCAGCTATGGTCACACCGGCTGGACGGGTGGCTCGTTGTGGGTTGATCCGGTTTCCAAAACCTTTGTGATATTTTTGTCCAATCGCAATCATCCAACCGAAGCCGGCAGCGTGATCGCGCTGCGGCACACGCTCGGCACGCTAGCAGCGGAAGCCCTGAAAACAAATGAATTTCCTTCGGCACCAACGCATTAACACCACCAACTCGGATGCAAACTCATTCTCATTCCATTCCCGGCCCCCGCGCGGCGGCCATGATCGCGGAGCTGTCGCGCTATGTCATTGCCGACGTGCAGCCGGTGGTGGTGGATCTTGCGCGTTCGGGTGGCATGTGGCTGACGACGGTGGATGGTCAGCGGATTTTCGACTGGGCGGGCTATTACGCATCCAAGTTGCTGGGCCACAATCATCCCGGGTTGTACGAGCCGGAATATTTAGAGCGGCTGGCGCGGGCGGCGAACAACAAGGTGGCCAATCCGGATTTTCTGACGGAGGAATGTCTGGAGTATTACCGCGCGCTGCACCGGCTCGCGCCGCGCTGCATGGTGAATCCGCAGCTGGAGGTTTATTCCGTCAATTCCGGCGCGGAAGCGGCGGAGAATATGATGAAATATTTCATCAACCTGCACCACCAGCGCACCGGCGGCCAGGCGCAGCGTGGCGAAAAACTGCGGTTCCTCTATTTTGAAAAGGCGTTTCATGGGCGGACGATTTTTGCGTTGAACGTGACGCAGACGCTCGACCCGGTGGCGACGAAGGATTTTCACGGTTTGATTCCCGGCAACATCCAAGTGCCTTTTCCCGGCATCAACACCTCGGAATCGCCGGCGGCTAACCGCGTTCGCACCGAGGAGGCGTTGCACATTGTCGGTAGTTTGCTCGCCCGCTACGCCGGCGAAGTTGTGGCGATGGTTGTCGAGCCGATCCAAGGCGCGGGCGGGCATCGCGTGGCGGAGCCGGAATTTTTTCAGGGCTTGAGCCGGCTGGCGCATCAGCATGGCGTCTTTCTTGGTTTTGACGAAGTGCAAACCGCCGGCGGGCCGACCGGCGCGATGTTCATGGTGGACCAGATGAATTTACCGCATCCGCCGCAAGCGGTGGCGGTGGCCAAAAAATTTGGCTGCGGCGCGGTGTACATGCTGCGGTCCATGGAAGACAAGGGCGTGCTGGACTCGACGTGGGGCGGGCCGCTGGTGGATATGGTACGGTTTGTGCAGGAGATGAAAATTGTCGAACGGGAAAACCTCGTGGCAGCAGCGGCGGCGAACGGCGAAAAACTGGCGGCGGGCCTGCGCGAATTGGAGCAGAAATTTTCCGGCCGGCTGTATAATGTGCGCGGACAGGGCTTGTACCAAGGGTTTTCGCTCGCGCCGCCGGCGGCGCGCAACCGGCTGGAGGAACTGGCTTTGCAGGAAGAAAATCTTTTGTTGCTGGGCGCGGGGGCGGACAGTATCCGGCTGCGGCCGAACCTGAGCGTGACGGAATCCGACATCGCGCAATTGCTGGAAATGCTGGGCCGCGGTCTGCGACGGTTGTAAAATTTGGTAATAGCTGAAGTAATTTATTTAATTATTTTCCTTGCCAAGCTGTCGAGGCAGGCGTAAAAGCTTCTTAAGTTACACCGAGAGTGTGACTTAGCTCACGTGATTCATGACACAAAAAACATGACGATTCGGATGGCTTTAGCCGATCCGATAGTGCGGTGCAGAAGGAGAATTATGCAAGTAAGCGGTATCACATACATGCTCGTGTATTGTCTTCACGGAAGACGGGCGAGTAGAAATTGAAAGCGTCGTCCTCGTGCCGATGAGCTTTTACCCACAACCTATTTCCAACCAGTAACAAACCAAACACCAGTCCCCAATTATGGAAACCAAAAAACCCGGTGCCTGCGCACCACAACTGATTGAAACCCATACCAAAGTGATCAATAGAAAAACCGTGAAGCTGTTTAAAGCCGGTATTAAATCATGTCTGGCCGCGATGATGGCCACCGGTTTGTTTATTTCCCAAACGCAGGCCACGCCTTATGCCTCTTGCTTGGCGAACAATGCAGGTACGATTTCCTTTTACCTCAATGAGGCCGGCGGCAATGTGACCGTTACTTATGAAGATGGTTCGACCAATGCCAGTTATAATGGCGTTACGACTGGCTTAGGTTTACCCAAGGGCCAGCAATCGTTCAGCTTGGGCAGTCACACGAGTTACGCCATCTCGGTAACCAAGGTGGGCACTGGCGTCGCTAATACGAATGCCATCAAGGCTTACGGCACGCCGCGTGGGATTGATGTGAATAAAAATCCCACGTCGCCTTACTTCGGGAACGTTTATGCTTGTGCCGCCTCGGCCACGGCGGCCACGAATGCGTTGTGGCGATTGAACAGTGATTTGACAGGGATCGCCACCAATAGCGGCGGCGTGGCTTGGTTGAACAGTGCCAGCGAACCTTATCGTATCGCCGTCAACGAGGATGATTATCTCACCGTCGGCAGTTTTGCTTCCGCGCATTCTGGGGTCTGGCGGATTAACCCAACCTTGACTAGCAATCAACTTCTGCTCGGCCCGGTGGGCCAGACCGCAGGTTATGCAGCTGGTTCGCAAGGGGATCAATTTTCCCGACCGCTGTTGATTGGGAATTTTCAGAACGGTGACGCGTGTACCCTGCTGACAATAGATTCCGGCAACATTCCGTCCATCAATGCGAGCCAATTAAACTCTATCTTGGTTTATAGCAACATCTCGCTCTCAACGATTCCCCGGACCAATCCCCCGGATTTGCTCGGACCGGAAACTTGTTTGAATCTAGCTTTGAATAACAATTATCCGGGAATTACTTACAACAAAAATACCGGCTACATTTATGTCAGTAACCGGCGCGACGGTCCGACCGCAGGTGGTGTGCCGACCGTGCAAATTTATTCTGTGAACAATCTGGTGGCGAATACTGCTGGCGGCCCCACCAATGCCAATGGTCCGGGAGTCAATCTGAGCAATCCCATGGCCGTTGGCTGCGTCTGGGATTCATTTATTGATACTGGTACGCAGAGCGATTATTTCAACCAAAACGGAGCCGGGCCGGCGGATTCCGCCGTTTCCGCCGATGGAAAATATTTTTGTACTTTGGGTTATGGCAACAATGAAATTCGTGTGGTCTCCCTGACGAATGGCATTCCGGATGTATCCACGCTTTATGTGATTACCAACAAAGTGAGCACCACATCTGCGGGACGCGGCATTTGCTGGGATGCAGCGGATAACATTTATGTAAGCAGCTCGGGGGCCCTCAATTTCCAAGAATGGACACTGGGCTTCACGGCCACAGCCGTAACCACCGGCAATGCCGCTGGCCCGACCGGGTTTAATTTGGTGCTGCCTTCGACGCAGGTTTCTGTTTATGCCACCAACGCTACCCAGACGGTAGATACGAATGGTAATTATTTGCTGTCGCAAGCCAATTCTTATGGCAATCCGACCAACGCCTCGTTTGTCATCACTCGCACCGGCAATGTGAATAGTCCGCTCACGGTCAATTTCACCCTCGGCGGGACGGCGGCAACCAATACTTATACCACCAGTGCCAAAACCGCAGTGACTTTGGCTTCTGGGGTCAGTTCCACGAATATTACCATTACGGCGGTGAACGACAGTGTGGCCCGTCCGACCACAAAAATCACCTTGCTGCTCACGGGTTCCAGCAGTTATTCGACGGCCAGTCCCGGTCAGGCCAGTCTTACTCTGTTGAATGTCGCACCGGTGCAATTGATTGTCGCTCCATTAGTTGCGAGTGTGTATAACGCATTATCCAATGCTTATGCCAGTTTCACCATCACCCGTTGGGGCGATCTTTATGCCAGCGCATTTACCGTGAACACTTTTACCTATGCGGGCACCGCTGTCGCCGGTACGGACTACACGCTGCCGGGTTCGATTACGTTTAATCCCGGGGACTTGGTTTACACCAATACGATTTCACCGTTGAACAATGGCCAACTTCCGGTGAACAACGCCGCCAATCCCTATGTCGGCAACAAGACGGCGATTATTGGCTTGGGTTCGGGTACCGGTTATTCGCCAGCCACCAACACGGCCTTATTGAATATTTTGGACAGTGCTTACCCCACAGCTACGGTCATCTATGCCAATCCTTTGACCAGCGCCACCGACGATAGCAACTGGACCATCACTTCGGCCAACAACAATATGGCGACCAACACCATTGATAGTACCGTTCAGTTTGGTTATGACTTGGTTGGCGATCCGAGCAGCGTCGGTCCGATTGGCCTGCCTCCGTCCGGGGCGACTTCGGCGTTGCGGCTGACCGTTAACAAAAATTCTTCGCAAGGCAATGGCGCGGCGGCCGGTGTAAATCTTTACCCGAAGAATCTCAGCCTAAGCGGCAATTATGCCGTCCGGTTTAGCATGAACATTGTGGAAGGGGACCAGCCTTCTTATACCACCGAGGGCGCAATGTTCGGCATCAATCATGCCGCCGTTTACACCAACTGGTGGAGTGGCAGCGGGGTTTTGAGTGGCTGGGATGCCGCCGGAACCAATACGGCTTGGACCAGCGATGGTATTTGGTATTGGGTGGGTTCGGACAACGGCGCGGCGCAAGGTGAATATGAAGAATTCACCGGTACTGGCGGTCATTTGCCGAATACGGGTTGGTCATTGCTGGCCGCCAATACACCTCTGCCCTTTACCGGCGTGTTTCCGGCGGGCGTGTTTACCACCTCCGGTGGCGCGGGCATTCCGGCTAACGAGTCCGTGCTCTACGGTTACACAGCCAATAACTGGGCGGATGTTGAAATCAAACAAGTTAACAATTTGGTCACCCTGTCTATCAATAAGACCAAAATATTTGTTTATACCAATACCACCGCATTTACCAGCGGCACGCCGATGTTGGGCTATTCCGATCCCTTCAGCTCGGTGGGCGGGAAAGATGGCTCGGCGTATTTCTCCAACCTGCGCGTCGTGCCCGTGGGAGCTCCCTATATTAGCCAGGTCGCCTTGAACAACGTCAACCACACGGCCGTGATCAACTTCACCACCACCGATGGCGACAACACGGTTGCGTCCTTTGCGGTTCAAGGTTCCGGCGGGTTGAGTGGCTTTGCCGATGTCCCGGCGACCATCACGCAGTTGGGCGCGGGTGCCTTTCAAGCCGTGGTGCCGCAAGGCGGTGCGGTGGAGTTTTATCGGATTCGTTTGACCGGCAACTAAGCATTACAAACTTGCCCGGGATGTCCGGCGCAGCGGACATCCCGGCGCAAATTTCCGAAATTGAAATTAAGTTATATGGCCTGCCGTCTTAAAAAAAATTACGCTTTCACCTTGATTGAGTTGCTGGTGGTCATTGCCATCATTGCCATTCTGGCGGCGATGTTGCTGCCGGCGCTTTCTGCCGCGAAGATCAAGGCGCAAGTGATCCAAAGTTTGAGCAATATCAAACAGTGCGAGATTGGCGCGCACATGTATGCCACTGATAACAATGACGCCTTGCTTCCCAACGCGCCGTTGGGGGCAACCACTGCCAATTCATGGTGCGGATCTTCCGCCGAAGATTGGGATTATCAGCCGGCCAATACCAATTGGAATTATTACAGTCAGTCAATTTTAGGGGCCTACATGGGCAATCAAGTCGGCGTCTATAAATGTCCGGGCGATAATATCCCATCCAAAAACGGACCGCGAATTCGTTCCTACTCCATGAATGGTTATGTTGGCGATTCGGTAAGAAGGGAAAACACGGCTAATTATGATGGCCCCGGTTATCGGACTTTTCTAAAAGGTTCGGAAATTATTGGGATTCCTGCTTCCGACTTGTTTATTTTTTGCGATGAAAGCATGTACTCACTGCAAGATGGTTTTTTGCAAATTAGCATGACTAAACCCAACTGGCCCGACGTGCCGGCGGCCTACTTGAAAGGCCGCAATGAATTTGCCTTTGCCGATGGCCATTCCGAAGTGCATAAATGGGTCACCACAGCTCTCACCAGTGTTCCGTACCAACTTGATACCGTTGGTACTGTTTGGCCAGCGGTGCCCGGCGGGTTAAATAATGCCGATTGGGTATGGTTTACTTCACACGCCAGCATCAAGATTCAATAACAGCTCGAGCAAATGGCCGCGTTTCCGGTTTCACCTTGATTGAGTTGTTGGTGGTCATTGCCATCATCGCTATTCTCGCCGCGATGCTGTTGCCCGCGCTGGCCAGTGCCAAAGAACGCGCCAAACGCATCGCCTGTCTCAACAACGAAAAACAAATGGGCCTCGGTAGCCAGATGTTTGCCGATGAAGATTCTGGCCATGCCTTTGCCGGCACTTTCAACTATGCGGATGACGATGTGAACTGGCTTTTCCCAACGTATCTTTCTTCGGCAAATTCTTTCGCCTGTCCCTCCACCGTCAACGTCATTCGGTCCACCAACACGACGACTATCACCGCCAACATGGTGGCCACGCCCTATTCCTATCCCGCAGTTGGGAACCAATCAGGCGTGGCACTTTATGCAGACCGCATTCATAACAGCGGCCAGTACTTGGTGGATTTGGTTTCCAAAGCCGATGGCAAGCTGATGCCTTTTGGTAGCAGTTATGAAGTGTCTGGTTATTTCAACAGTTATACCGCCAACGGCAACAATCCCAATAACCGCCGGAAAACCCAAAACTCCTGCCAAAATTACACCCTACAAACCACCGAAACCGCGTATGGTATCTCGGCTGGAATGGTCGTGGGCCCCTGCGACACTTGGATTATTTACGACGCCGACGATCAGGTGGCCGGCGATGCCACTCGCAAAAACGACAACTACCCTGATCCTGGCGACAATCATGGCGCGGCCGGCGGGAATGTAGTTTTTTGCGATGGCCACGCGCAATGGGTCGCGCAAAAAAACTATATTCGCAGCTTTATCCTCGGCACGGATGAATATCACCCTGCCATCATTCCCTAAATTTAGTTGGCGTTATTAATTGCGTTGCCAGCCAACCGCTTTTTTATCCCCGCGCCCTGACCCGCAAGCCGTTTTTTTCCTTCGCGGTGGCAAAGGATAAAATTCCCCTCTCCGCCGTCACGCCGGCAAACGGATCATTCGTAATCAATAAATTTCCGTCAATGTCGAGATGGTCCGCCAATTCTGCTAGATGCGCGGCGGCGCTGATCAGCACGCTCGTTTCAATCATGCACCCGATCATGGTTTGCAGTCCAGCTTTGCGCGCGGCTTGCAACGTCTCAAACGCCATGCTCACGCCGCCGGTTTTTACCAGCTTCACGTTCACGCCGTGAAAGCAATCCGCGCAGCGCGCAATGTCTTTCACCGTGTGGCAGGATTCATCGCCAAAAATCGGCAGCGGCGACCGTGCCCGCAACCATTGCCAGTCCGCCACACTGGTGTCGCGCGGCATGGGCTGTTCGATGAATTGCAAATGCCGATCCGTGGCCACCAGCCATTCAATCATCCGCAACGCCTCTTCTTTGGTCTTCCAACCTTCATTCGCATCCACGCGCACCGGCTTATCCGGGGCCACGCTGCGCAGCGCGGCAAAATTTTCCCGGTCGCGCGCATCGCCGACCTTGAGTTTGATCACCGGATACGCCGCCGCTTCGGCCACTTTTTTGCGAATGATGTCCGGCGCGTCAATGCCGATGCTGAACGAAGTGACATGGTGATGTTCACGGAAACCGAGGCCAAAAAAATCGTGCAGCGGCTGACCGGCGCGTTTGGCCGCGCCGTCCAGCAAGGCGAGATTCAGCGCGCATTTCGCGGCGACCGGAATGCCGGCGACGGTTTCCAAATACGCCATGCTGCCCGCGACATCTGCGAAGGAAAGTTGGGCCGGGTTGAGCTGCGCTAGAATTTGCAGCACGCCTTCGACCGATTCGCCGTACAACACGGACGGCGCGGCTTCGCCGAGCGCGGTGATGCCATCGGCATCAGTGAGTTCGGCAATGACAGTGCGGTGGGTGCCGGAACCTTTGGTGCTGGCAATTTTCCATGGATTAGCGAGCGACAGCTCGCAGCAGCGGGCAGTTAATTTCACCCGCAAATTCAATCAGTTTTCCCCCGTTTTGCAACCGCAATGAATTTCGCCGCCGCTTCATTCCGGCTCGCCGGCCGGGCCAGTGGGAGTTATCGGGAGACCCGTCCGGCGGATTTTTAAGCGATATTCCATCGGCGTTCCCTTGGTCATTTTTTTGAAGACGTGGCAAAAATACGGCGTGTCATGGTAGCCGCAGCGCGCGGCGATATCGTCGAGTTTCAGGTTGTAATTACGCAGCAGATGCTTCGCGCGGTCAATGCGCACATGGGTCAGATAATGACTGAAGGTCATCCGCCCGTGCGTCTGGAACAGCCGCGAGAGATGATTCGGCGTCACGCGAAATTGCGCGGCCACCGAGTCGCGGGTGATTTCGTACTGATAATGGCTTTGCAGAAACACGCAGACTTCTTCCAGCAAATTCTGCGCGCGGCTGCCGGGCTGGGTGACCGGCTGGCGCAGGAGCCGGTCCACGCAGTGCAACAAGCCACGAGTCAGGTCGGTGAAGGCCGGGCTGGCATCGTCTTCCAGCAATAGTTCGTCCAGCGCGTTCAACAGGTGTGGCACCGGACCGCCGATCGGCCGGGGCAGGGAAAATTTTTGCGAGCCGAGCTGCGGAATTTTTTTTGACCGCGCCGACACCAGGCTGATGCCAAGCTGCGTCCGGCCGAAAAAAATGCTCAGTAGCTCCAGCCCCGGCTGCCACTCCGGCAGGTTCCAGCAATTCGCCGCCGCAAACAGCGCCATGCCCGGTTGCAGCACCACATGGGCGATCCGCCCGCCGCTTTCGATCTGGTTGCGATATTCGCCGTGCAGTGGTACTTCGAGCCGGGGAAAATTGACGACGTGGCTGAACAGCGGCGGATTCAGGCTGCGTCCGCACGCCAGCACCTGCCGGATGGGATGACGCTGCAACTGCCGGGTGGGCCACCATTCAGGATTCACCGGTGCGTTCATGCGTTTTCAATTATATGTTACAAAATTGAAAGAAAAGCCATAAAAATTCCCTTTATCCATTGCGGTCGCCGCTGCATCATTTGAATTCTAAGGTCGTTAGCAAAGGCCAAAAATGCTTTCGAGCTAAAACATTGCTGGCAGCGAACACCCGCAGGCAATGGTTACGAAAACGCAAATGAATTTTCCGACCACTCATTTCGCGGCGCATAACGCTCGCGTCGCCGACGGAGTTTGGCGAGGCCTGGCAATCAGCACCAATCTTTTTCGCTCACTGTTTCTCGCAGGAAAATGGGCTAAAAGATTTTTCGCGACCGTATTGGTGGTCGCGTTATTTTTTCGCGCGGCCAGCGCCGGCGAAGCGCGCCTAGAAGTGCTGCAATTCGACAGCCCGGCGCTGAAAAATAATCCGCTGCACGATCCCTCTGCTCGGCCGGTCGCGGTGTTTCTACCGGCTCAAGCCACGAACGGCGCGCGGTTGCCGGTAATTTATTATCTGCCCGGCTACGGCAACTCGACGGAAAGCTTCATCCGCAATTCTAATGTCTGGACGCAATTCACCCAGAAAATCGCCGACGACATCACGCCGATGATTCTGGTGGTAGCGGATGGCAAGACGCGCTGGGGCGGCAGTCAGTATCTGAACTCCGCCGCACAGGGAAACTATGCGGACTATGTCTGCGACGAAATCGTCGCTGCGGTCGAAGCGCGGCATCCGCTGCCGGTGGCCGGGGTGCGTCGCGTCATCGCCGGTCATTCCAGCGGCGGTTTTGGTGCGCTGCGCTTGGGCATGGCGTGGCAGAAATTATTCGATGCCGTGATTGCGATGAGTCCGGACTCGGATTTTCCGACCAGCCATTTGCCGCTGGTGAAAGTGGCAGTAGTTGCCAAAACTTCGCCAGCTGAAATTGAGAAAATTACCGCCGGAACTTTGCCAGTGCCGAAAAACGGCGACTTAAATTATGCGCTCGGTCTGTCTGCCGCCTACGCTCCGCGCGGGCCGGCGCAGCCCGGCGCGGTGGATTGGTTGTATGACGCTGCGGGGAATTTTCGCCCGGAGATTTGGCAGCGCTGGCTCGCCAATGATCCGTTGACCATCGTGCAAAAAAATCCGGACGCTTTTGCGGTCGGGCAGGCCATCTATCTCGAAGGCGCGGCGCAGGACGAATTTGCGGCAAATATCGGCGCGCGAAAAATCTATACGGTTTTACAAACCCGTCCGTCTCGCTGCACTTTTTACGAGCCGCCCGGCCACCACTCGGATCATGTCCGCGAACGGTTGCAGCGTGGGTTGGCGTGGGTTTTTGAAAAACCGTTGGTGGATATTCATTGAAATGAAAACAAAAATATTGGTCGGCTGCTGCGCGGTCGCGCTGCTGGTCTGCGGCTGCGGCACGCTGCCGCGCACCGGAAAACTGGAGCCGCGCACCGGCGATGAGATTGTGGCGGCGGGCCAATTTTTCCACACCGGTACGCCAGTTGTCCTGTGGCTGGACCCTGGCGGCTATGATGCCTACCGCGTGGAGCGGCGGTTCGCACCGCTGGAAAAAGCAGATTGGAAAACTTCGCAAGCTGAGGTGAAATCGCTGACGACGCCCAACCGCTATGGTTTGCGCCAAAAAAATTTATCGCCGGCAGCGCTGGAAAAAGTGCGCGGCGGTGGCTGGGATTTGCCGCTGCTGCAAAGCGTGGTGGATCAGTTCGTCTTGCATTTTGACGTGTGCGGCGTGAGCCGGACGTGCTTTCTCGTTTTGCAGGACGACCGTGATTTGAGCGTCCATTTTATGTTGGATGTGGACGGCACGATTTACCAGACGCTTGATTTGAAGGAGCGCGCGTGGCACGCGACGACTTCCAACGACCGTTCCATCGGCGTCGAAATTGCCAACATCGGCGCGTATCCGGCCGGCGGAAAAAATCCGCTCGCGCAGTGGTATGCAACGAACGCGGCGGGACAAATCATTCTCACCGTGCCGAAGCGGTTTGGGAATCCGGCTTGGCGCACGCCCAATTTTACCGGTCATCCGGCGCGCAATTTACCGGTGCGCGGTACGATCCAGGGCGAGGATTTGGTGCAATTCGATTACACGCCGGAGCAATACGCCGCGCTGACGAAGCTGACGGCGGCGCTGTGCAAAATATTTCCCAAGCTGAAATGCCAGTATCCGGTGGATGCACATGGACAACTCATTCCGCACAAATTGCCGGACGCGGCGCTGGAAAAATATCAGGGCGTGCTCGGTCATTATCATGTGCAGGCGAATAAAACCGATCCCGGGCCGGCGCTGGATTGGGAGCGCGTCATCGGCGGGGCCAAAAAAATTCTATCGCCGGCGCCGGCGCTGCTGCCGCCGCGCACGGCAACTGCGGCGGGGTGGTGATGTTACAATTCTACAAGAAAAGCGACAACTTTGGCCTGTGCGCGGGTGGATTGCGCCGTTAGCTTCTGCGCAGGAATTTTTTACTGCGCCGGCCAAATCGGGCGTAACTACCACATGAAATCACCTTCCATTCTGGAGCGGCTGGCGGTTTGCAGTTGGTCGCTGCAGCCCACGGGGCCTGAAGATCTGGTGCAGAAACTGCGCGCCACGGGCATTTCGCGGGTGCAGTTGGCGCTCGATCCCTTGCGCGCCGCACCCAAAATCTGGGGCGACACCGAAAAGATTTTTCGCGAGCACGGCATCACGGTGGTTTCCGGCATGGTCGGCTGTCTGGGGGAAGATTATGCGACGCTGGATTCCATCCGGCTCACTGGCGGTATCGCGCCGGATGCGACGTGGGAGCAAAATATCAAAAACATTAGCGCCTGCGCCGCCGTCGCCAAAAAAATGGGCTTGAAGTTGGTAACGTTTCACGCCGGGTTTCTGCCACCGGACGAATCGCATCCCACCTTTGCCAAGATGTTGCAGCGGCTCGACGTGGTCGCGGATATTTTCATGGTGCAAAATATTTTGCTCGGCCTGGAAACCGGTCAGGAAACCGCTTCGGAGCTGGCCAGCCTGCTCCATAAATTGAATCACCCAAACATCGGCGTGAATTTTGATCCGGCGAACATGATTCTTTATGACAAGGGCGATCCGGTGAAAGCGTTGCATGTGCTCGCACCCTGGATTCGCCAAGTGCATATCAAAGATGCGCGGCGCACCCAGGTGCCCGGCACTTGGGGTGAGGAAGTGCCCGTGGGCACGGGTGAAGTGGACTGGCGCGGATTTTTTTCCACGTTCAAACATGTCGTCTTCAACGTCAATCTGGCCATCGAGCGCGAGTACGGCGCGCATCGCGTGGCCGATATCCGCACGGCGCGCGAATTGATGGAACGGACTTTTTCCTAACGGAGTTATGGCGGCAAAAAAAATCAACGTCGCCGTCGCAGGCCTCGGCTTCATGGGCGTCACGCATTTGCGGGTTTATCAAAAAATCCGCAACGTTCGCATCGTGGCGGTTTGCGACCGGTCGCGGACGTTGGACCACGGTGTCTTGCGCGGCGTACAAGGGAATATTGGCACAGCCACTGATCTGGCGCTCGGCGCGGCGGTGAAATTTTACGGCAGCTTCGACGAACTCCTCAGCGATCCGGCAGTGGAAGTGGTGGATATTTGCACGCCCACGGCGGCGCATCCGGCACAGACGGTGGCAGCGTTGCGGGCGGGCAAGCATGTGTTGTGCGAAAAACCGCTGGCGCAAACTCCGGCAGCGGCGCAGAAAATTCTGGCGGCAGCGGCGGCCGCCCAAAAAATTCTTCTGCCTGCCATGTGCATGCGGTTCTGGCCCGGCTGGGCGGAGCTGAAGGCGATTGTCGCCGGCAAAAAATATGGTGCTGTGCGGGCCGCGAATTTCCGCCGCGTTTCCGCCAAACCCGCATGGGGCAAACACAGCGCCCACGCCGGTGGCGCGCTGTACGATCTGCATATTCATGATACCGACTTCGTGAATTTTCTCTTCGGGCGACCAGAAAAAGTTTTTGCCACCGGCGTCGCCGACGCGCATGGCAATGTGGATCATGTGGTCACGCAGTATTTTTATCCGCGCGGCCCGGTTGTGCATACTGAAGGCAGTTGGTTGCTCGCGGCGGGGTTCAACATGAGTTTCACTTTGCATTGCGAACGGGCGACCTTGGATTTCGACCTCGCGCGCGGCGCCGGCGCGCTGCAATTGGCGGAACGCGGCAAAAAAATCCGTTCGCTGAAACTGGCGCCGACCGACGGTTATGCCGGAGAAATCCGCCATTTTATTGACTGCGTGGCGCGCGGGAAAAATTCTTCCGTGCTGCCGGCGGCGGACGCGGTGACGGCGCTGGAAATCTTGCACGCGGAAGAAAAATCCGTCCGCACGGGCCGGATTGTGTCGTTGCCGGTCCGCCGTTAAACTACGAAGCCATGAATATTCGCCTGAAACTTTTCGTGATGATGGCCCTGGAATTTTTCATCTGGGGCGCCTGGCTGCCGTTGATTTTCGGCTATTTGCCGAGCCTCGGATTTTCGCCGGCGGAGCAGGCGTGGATTCTCAACGCGTTTCCTATCGCCGCCATCGTGGGGATGTTTTTCAGCAACCAATTTTGCGACCGCAATTTCGCGGCGGAAAAATTTCTCGCGTTCAGTCATTTTCTCGGCGGTGCAGCGATGCTCGGCCTGATGTTCACCAAGTCGTTCTGGCCGTTCTTCGGGCTGATGCTGGCGCACTGCCTGTTGTTTGTGCCGACGATGTCCATCGTGAACTCCATCGCTTTCGCGCACTTGCGGGATGCGCAGAAGGAATTCGGTCTCGTCCGCATGGGTGGTACGCTGGGCTGGATTCTGGCGGCGTGGCCGTTCACATTTATTTTAGTGGATTGGGACAAGGTCCAAGCCGCGCACGCCCATGGCTTGATCGCATGGCTCGGGAGCGTGCTCGGCTCCGGTCTGACCGGGGAAAAATTAAAAGCCGCGACGGCGTGGACGTATGCCGTGGCGGGCATCGCTTCGCTGGCGTTGGCGGCATTTAGTTTTGTGCTGCCGCCCACGCCGCCCAAAAAATCCGGCGAAGGCGCGGAAAAACTCGCGTGGCTCGAAGCGGTAAAGTTATTGAAACATCCGTTTGTGTTGGTCCTGTGGCTGGTGACGCTGGTGGATTCCTTCGTGCATAATTGTTATTTCAACTGGACGGGCAGCTTCCTCGGCGCGGACGCGGCGGCGGGCGGCGTGGGTATTCCCGGCAACTGGATCATGCCCGTCATGAGCGTTGGGCAGATTGCCGAAATCTCGACAATGTTCATCCTCGGCGCGACGCTCCAGCGGCTCGGCTGGCGGGCGACGATGATTGTGGGCATCCTCGGACATGCGGCGCGGTTTGCGGTGTATGCGTGGTTCCCGCAGCATCCGGGCTTGATTATCGCGGTGCAAATTCTGCACGGCGTCTGCTACGCATTTTTCTTTGCGACGGTGTATATTTTTGCCGACGCGTATTTTCCGAGCGACGCTAGGGCGAGCGCGCAGGGATTGTTCAATGTCATGATTCTCGGGCTGGGCGCGCTGCTGGCAAATTCCATCTGTCCGTTCCTCGGCCAGAATATTTTCACCCATGCCGGCGTGACTAATTTTCACGGGCTGTTTTTGGTGCCGATGACTTGCGGGCTGATCGCAGCGCTGGCGCTGGCGCTGTTTTTTCATCCGCCCAAAAATCTCCGCGCCGGTCCGACGGGGCATTGATGGTCGTCGTGCCGTGTTGACGGAATTACTTATTTTTCTGTGGAGAAATATTTTCCCGACCAGCCGCGTTCCGGATGAGCGTCGAAACTTGCGGGCCGTTGTTGGTCCAGATATTTCCCGGGCCGTTGGCGTTGGCTAAAAACTTTTCCGTGGGACACCAGTTGTCGCGTACGGTGATGCCGGAAGAACCTTCGTCCAGATATAAATAAAACCAGTGCTGCGGGTCGGAGACGAACGGGCTGGGCGCGAGATCTACGATCACATTTTCGGCAATAACCGTGCCGGGTTGCGCGGACAGCGTGTAGATGCCGCCAAGGTCGCCGAGCTTTCGGCCGACGTGATGAATATAGTTTGCGAAAATAAAATGGTCGCGCGCCACGTTAGTCATTTTCGTCCAGCCCCAGCCGACGCTGATGCCGGTGTACGGCAATTCGCATAATTCATTGTGCGCGATGGTGATTTCCCGCGCGTAGCTGACCGCGATGCCGACGCAGCCCCAATCTTCGTTGCCGCAGTCGGTGAACAGATTGTTGAGGATTTTTTCGCGCTGACAGATTTTCCGTTCGTCCGCCGGCCGATAGGGCACATGGGTTTCGACGTTGGTTGCGGAAAAAGTGCCGAGCTGAATTCCGTTGCCGCCCACATCGCGAAACGTGCAGCGGGAAATCAAATCCTCCTCCGCGCCGCTGGCTACTTCCACGCCGCCGGCCGCCAAATGGGTAAAAGTGCAATGCTCGAAGGTGCTATGGCTAGAGTTTTCCAAACGGACGGCGGCTGGCGGCTGGCCAATCCAAGCGAGATTGTCTAAGCCGGGATGATAGCTCGTGCCGCGCGGCGAAAGTTTTTTCGCATCCAGCAAAAACATGCCGGCTTGCAACGGCACATGGCCTGCTTCGGCCGGTCGCTGCCAGCCGGTGTGTGAAAAAGTAATGTCTTGGAACGTGAGATTGGTAATGCGTTGACTCGCCGTTCCTTCAATTTTGACAAGGGTTTCCAGCAAGGGCGCGATGATGGTCGCCGTCGCCGGATCTTCGCCGGCGCGCGGCCAATAATAAATTTTTCCGGCGGCCACATCTTCAAACCATTCGCCGGGGGCGTCCAAAAATTCCAGCGCGTTGGCCAGAAAAAACGGCGCGTGATAATTGGTCGTGACGATCACCGGCGGCCACGGATGCCCAAACTCCAACCGGCTTTCCGGCGACCGAAAGGTCAGGAACGCATTAGTTCCGGCGCGCCGGATTTTTGCTACGCGCAGATTGGCGATTTCCCAAACTTGATCCACGATCATTTCCAGCTGGCCCGGATTTTCGACGCCGGCCAGCGCGGTGGAGGGAATGACGGCGACTTGATTGGTTTTGTTCCACCCGACGAGCCGGGCCAGATTTTCGCCATTCGGTTCGCGGGCGCGAATGGCTTTGACGTCATTCACCCACAACTGGCGGCAGCGGAGAATCTGGCCGTTAATTTTTGGCGCGTCGGTTTGCCAAACGTGGTCGCGCGCCTGCGCCGGCAGGCCGGGAATATTTTTTTTCAATTTCTCCCAGCCGCCGATGATGCGACCACCGCTCAAAACGGGATGTTCTCCCGGCGCGGCGGCGATGGTGACGGATGCCGTGCCAGCAGTGAAATCGGGCGCGTGAAAAACGAGCGGTTGGCTGAGTGGATAAAGACCGCCGCGCAAAATCAATTGCAAGTGGTCGGGTTCGGCCGACGTGGCAGTGGTCGGTCGGTCACGGAATTTTGCCCAGGCCGCAGCCACGGAAGCGAGCGGGTCGGATTCGCTACCGGCGTGCGTGTCGTCACCGGTGGGCGCGATCCATAAAGTCATCGTGGTTCCGCTGGCCGGCGGGCTGAGAAACAGGGTGCAGACCATGCTCATGCCGGCGAGGAACAAGGCGGTTTTATTCATGGTGGAATGCGCTGGTCGTATTTTGCCGGACGGGCGCGGATTGTAAATGCTGGCGAGCGGTTTTGATCTGGTCTGGCAATATTCGCAAATGTTTTGTTGGTTTTTGTATTACCCAATTTTGGGCGGGTATGGTATAAATGTAACGTATCCATTAGAAACAATATGCGCGCATCCACCTTAGGATTTTTGTGCCGGCAATCCCGGCGTTCCGGCCTTGCCGGCGGAGAACGGTCGTCGAGTATGCGGGGGTTTACGTTGATTGAGTTGCTGGTGGTGATTGCCATTATCGCGATTCTGGCTGCGATGTTGCTGCCAGCGTTGAGCAAAGCCAAAGCGAAAGGTCAAGGGGTCGCCTGTCTAAGTAATACCAAGCAACTAGCTTTGGGGTGGCTCATGTACGAAGGTGATAATCAGGAAAAGTTGATGGATATCGGGGGGGCGATTGTGACGGGAGGCAATGTGAATGATCCCATTACTTCCTATATGGATTGGACGAGTGATACCCGCAATGTCAATACGCAAGGTCTGACTGGTCCGGTGCCGACGGGGTATTCAGATCCATTAATGGGCGCTTATGTGCGTTCCGCTCGTTGTTACAAATGTCCGTCGGATAATTACCAATCGGCGGCAAATCCGGGGCCGCGGACGCGGAGTATTGCCATGAATCAAGCTTTGACGGGAAACCCGGCGCCGATCAACGACGGCAGCATTCCCCGAACTTACTTTACGGCCAAGAAAAGCAGTGATTTGAATACGCCTGGGGCGGCCAATGTTTTTGTGTTTCTGGATGAGCATGCCGATAGCATCAATGATTTGCAATTCCGGGTCCGGGGCGGGGCTGCGGTTAATCAGGAAAAATGGAATGATTTGCCGGCTAGTTATCACAACGGCAGTGGCAGCCTTTCTTTTGCTGATGGCCATTCGGAGATTCACAAATGGCGCAACAGCAAAACCTACAACACCGCGCAACCGGTGACAATGCAGCCATATCCCAATGGTGGCCCGTGGGCCAACGTGACTTTCACTGGTAATGTTGACTACGAATGGTTGGCTGATCGCATGCCCTACCACTAATTTTCCTGACAATTCTTTCATTCGTTACCATTCAACCCATAACCCATCCAACATTAGTAATGAAAACAATAACAAATATAATCCCTAATAGTCTGAAAAATTGGGCGAGTCGGAAGCCGGCCAACCACTGGCAAAAATTGGCTGGTGGCGTGGTAATTGGTTTGCTCGCGTTTTCGGCGCAGGCGCAAACCACTATCAAGCCGACGCAGTCGATGGTAGAAGTGCCGGTTGGTTTCAGTGGTACCTTGGTGCTATCCAACAACACTGTCAAAGTGACCACCAACGGCGCTGCGATTCTCAGTGACGGTACGGGAACGAATTGGAACATTCCGAGCCTGACTTTTGCGCTTGCCGGCGCGCCGGCTGGGGTCACTGCCTCGGTGGTTGATTCCCTGGGGAATCCGGTTACGACCGTGCCTGTAAGTTTGAACACGGGCAGCACCAGCAAGAGTACCAATATCTGGGTCAAGCTGGTTTTTGACGGCACCGAAGTGAGCGGTGTTTCCTCGCTGAATTTATCTGTGGGCGGCGGGATTACCAGCACGGTGTTCAACTATTTGTTGGAAGTTGGAAAAATTTGGAATGGCAGTGGCAACGCCGCCGTCAATGGGGCCGGCAATTTTGGCGACTCGGCCAAGTGGTTGGGCGGCCTGCCGGGGGCCAATGACGATGTGGTCTTTACGGATGTGGGCTGCCAGACGAATTCATTGGTGAGCACGCTGACTAGCACGAATTTTCTGACGAATTGCGTGGTGAATACGTCCATGGCTATTGCTTCCCTGCGTTTTTGTGCAACCAATAACGCCACGAACTGCGACAATATTTTTATCAATCCGGGAGTCACGCTGGCGATTAAGGGAAACAATGGATTCAGCATGCTCCGCGATTATCCCTACTTCAACTCCAGCAAATTAAACGTGGCGTTTTCGGGGGCGGGTGGGACGTTGGTTCAGACCAATAATAATGCGAACTTTTCCCTGCTGATTGATGGCCAGATTGCCAGCGTGCTGGATATGTCCGGGCTGGGCAATTTGTATTTGGATATCAATAGCTTGGCGATTGGCGATATCCAGAAATATCCCAATTTTTACAATTACGTCACCAATGGTTTCGCTTCAGGCAGCACTTTGTTTACGTCGCTGCCGCAAAAAATTCTTCCCATCTGGAAACTGGCGCTAACAAATTTCGTTCGCGCCACCTATGTGGATCCGTACAATTACACCAATGCTCTGGTGCGGAATTACGCCTTGGTTTTGGGGCGTAACCAGTTTAGTGGTGGAAGCTCCGGCACCGATTTCTCCATGAATTTGGGTTATAGCAACGCATTTTATCTCGATGGCATTTGCATCGCCGCCTACGCCTCGCTGGGCAGTTCGATCACTTTTCTCACAAATAATTCGTACGCACTATTTCGCAATACCAACGGTGGTCGCATGTCGGTTTTTGCGACGGCGGATGCGGCGGCGACACCCTATCTGACTAACGGCATACCGATTATGCTTGGTGACAATACCAAGTGTGCCACGGCTGGTGTGGATTTCAGCAAGGGCACTGTTGATATGTTGGTGGATCATTTGTACCTATCTATGGACGGCAGCAATGTCGTGGTTTCAGGTAAAGGTGTTTCCCAAACGGCCTTTATCGTCGCTAGCGGGACGGTTGATGCGAACACCGCCATCTTGGGATACCAGTCGCAAGGCACGCAGACGAATCAAAGTTATTGCTACGCCATTATGAACGTCAGCAATACCGCCCTCTTCCGCGTCAATGGCAATCTAGCGCTCGGCTACTCGACCTGTGCCGCCGGCAGCCTCAATGGGGAGCAGAATGGTTATGGCCAGATCCTTGTCGGTCCCGGTGGCACCGTGCTGGCCAGCAACATTACCGTCGGAGGAGTGACGAAAGTCTCGGCGAATAATAAAATTGCCCTGCAAGGCAATGCCACTTTGGTGGTGTCAAATCGCATCGCGGATGCGAGCCCGAATGGTGCGCTGGGGACGTTGAGTTTTTCAGGTGGAAACAATGCCATCAAATTGTTCATTGATGGCGCGAATTCCTCCGCCCTCATCAACGTCACCAACTTCACGCAAACCGGCACGGGCAACAAGCTGATTATTGGCTCGGTAAAAAACCTCACCTTCCCGGCGGATGTAGTAATTATGCAGGGCGCAGGATCGGCCACCGTTTCATCGGCGTCTTTTGACGGCGGTGTGACGATGCCCACCGGCTCCGGTCTGAGCGGGACGCTGACGACGGATGCTGGAAACAACCGAATCCTGCTTCACATCATCAACCGGACGCCCAACAATTTGGTCTGGCGCGGTGTTTCTTATGGCGGCGGCACCGCTGATTGGGATTATACCACGAAAAACTGGCTTGACCGAAATACCGGTCTGATGACCAATTACGATAATCCGGACATTGTTGCCTTTGATGATACCCCCGGCTATGCCACCAATATTAACCTCGCCGGCTCCACGGCGTTGACGCCCACGGTGATTAACCTGACCAACAACTCGTTGTCCTACTTCTTCTTGAATTCGCCGAACCAGATCATCGGCGGCCCGGCATTTAACAAATACGGTTCCAACAGTTTGGAAATCGACGGCAATGTGGGCGTCACGCTGAACTTGAATCAAGGGGTGCTGGTGGGGGCGAATTCGAGTACCATCGCCAATGCCAACGTCGCCGCCGGTGCCATATTAAATTTCGCCGGCAGTTTGGTTGGCAGTCTCCAATCGGCTGGCGTGGCAACCAGTTCCGGAACCATCAGCGGTACGTTAACCGCGCTCTCCGGAGGCATCGTGACTAATACTGGCACGGTGAACAGTTCCATAAGCGTCCAATCCGGCGGGTACTTGTATAATTACGGTACGTTGAATAATATTGGAGTTGGCTCCGCCGGCTCACCTCAAGTGGCCAACGGCGGGACCTTTGTCAACGACGGCACTATCGGCGGCAATTTGGTTGGCTCGGTGCTCTATGTCAACGGTACGTTTGAAGACATTGGCGACGCGGCGGATAACATGACGGTGCAATCTGTCACCATCGGCGTCGGTGGCACCTTTCTGCCGGGAGCTAACGCGCTTGGCATCACCACGATTAACAGCGATGGCACCGGCACTTTCCCGGGTTCGGCCTTGTTGGTGCAAGGTTCCACCAATGTGTTCAAAATTGACGTAACCGCCATGACCAACTCCGTCTTGCGCGTGAACAGCCTGAGCTACGGCGGCAGTGCCAGTGCTCGTTCGCAAGCTGGGGCCACCTTGCAAATCATCAACACCAGCAGCAACGCCTTCAGCGCAGGTCAAAGCTTTCATCTGTTTGATAACGTCAACAGTTTCGGAACCGTGCCTTACAACACCGGCAGTTCCACAAACACCTATCCCGTGATTATCCCGACCACCCCGGGACCGGGTTTGACTTGGGACCTCAGCCAGTTATGGGTTTCCGGAAATCTCGGGATCACCGGGGCCGGAACTGGTCCGATGTTGACCAACAGCATTGCCACAGATGGTACGGGTACCAACATCGTGTCCCAATTCTCTTGGGACGCCAGCAAACTGGGATACCGGCTCCAAACTTTGGTGACACCGGTAACTTCAGGTTTGGCTGCAACTAATTGGACGGGAATTAGTGGTTCTTGGACGAACACTGCAATCACCATTACCAATGTGATTGGAACCAATTGCGTATTTTATCGGTTGGCTTTCCCGTGATTTGAACTTATATAAAACCGGGGTTAAGTTCACACTTGGCCCCGGTTTTTTATTGCCGGCTTCCGAGCCCAATGCCCTAACTTTTTTCGCGGCCCGGCGTCTAATTGAAAAAAATCATGTCACCTCGCCATTTTTTTGTTCGGCTCTGCATCAGCACACTGTTGGCGAGCGTCGCGGTGGTTCGGGCGGCGGAATTAAAAGTGGATTTGAATCCGCCGGACTCGCGCAAGGATTGGCTCTCCCCGCATTGGGAAAACTGGGCGTGGCATGAAGGCGCGACCGGTTCGCAGTCATTTGGCCATCTCACCGTCACCCTGCGTGCCGGGACTAATCAACTTTTGTCCCCGGTTTGGTACAAAGGCGCGCTCGATTTTGCGGCGCACATGGCCGCCGACGGCGTGATGGTCAAAGGCGGCGGCGGCCTTGATTTGGAAATCTCCGGATTGACGCCCGGGCCGCATACGGTCGTCACCTATCACAACGAAGTGCGCGATCACACGGCACCGGCTCTGCTGGAGATTTCGGTCGGCGGCCAGGTAAAAGTGCCGCAACTGGTTTCCTCCTACCGCGCCACCAACGATTACGAAGTCGCCTGCGCCGTGGTGCCGGTAATTGCGATGGCTGGTCAAGCTATTGTGTTGCACGTGGAACCCTCCGCCGCCAGCAGCAACCGCAGTCCTGTGCTCAACGGTTTTGAAATTGACACCGCGAACCCGCACACCAAGGCCATCAAACCCGCGCCAGCCAACGACGATGAACATTGGCCGAACGAAACCGCGCTCACTTGGACACCCGGTGCCGGTGCGGTGGCGCACCAATTATATTTGGGAACGGATTCCAATGCCGTCGTTGCCGCCACAGCGACCGCGCCTGAATTCAAAGGCAATTTGACCACCGCCACTTTTCCGCTGCCAGCACTCGATCATCGCCGCGATTATTTCTGGCGCGTGGATGAAGTGGACGCCGCCGGGCAAGTTACGCGCGGCGAAATTTGGCATTTTCGTCCGCGTTTCCTAGCGTTTCCCACAGCGGAAGGCTACGGACGCTTTGCCATCGGCGGCCGCGCCGGGCGGATCATCGAGGTGACGAATTTGGAAGATTACAATCCTAGCCGTGGCGATGCGGTCATTCCCGGCAGTCTCCGTGCGGCGGTGGAAGCCGAAGGCCCGCGCACCATTATTTTTCGGGTTTCCGGGCTGATTCGTTTGAAAGCGCCTTGCGCGGTGCATAATCCCTACTGCACTATCGCCGGCCAGACCGCGCCGGGCGACGGTATCTGCCTTGCGAATTATTCCAGCGGTGCCTTTGGCACGCACGATGTCATCATCCGCTATTTGCGTTTTCGCGTCGGCGACGCAGCGCAGAAGGCGATGGATGGTTGCGGCTTGGGCAGTTGTGATAACTGCATCATTGATCACTGTTCCATTTCCTGGAGTTCCGACGAAGGCACCAGTTCACGCGGCGCGCACAACATCACCTTTCAGCGCAACATCGTCGCGGAGGCGCTGCACCACGGCCCGCATTATCGCGCCAGCGACCGCACGAAATTGGAAACGCACGCGTTCGCCGGTTCCATCAGCGGCAATATCGGCAGCTATCACCATAATTTGCTGGCCGATTGCACCGATCGGAACTGGAGTCTCGCCGGCGGCTTGACGCAGGGCGGGCAGTACGCCGGCTATTTGGACATTCGCAACAATGTCGTTTATAACTGGACGGCGCGCACCACCGACGGCGGCGTGAAGGCGCTCAATTACGTCAACAATTACTACCGGCCGCACGCGCCGAATCCATTCGTGAAATGGCTGTTGAAGCTCGACCCGATCAATCCCGCGTGGGGCACGGAAAGCTATTACATGAACGGCAACGTGCTGGAAGGTTTTGTGGATGAAACCAATAACTGGAGCGCGTTTCAGAACGGTTTGGCGGTAGAAAAACAGGTGCGCGTGGATCACGAAATTTTTCCGTCCTTCGTCAAAACGCAATCCGCGCGCGTGGCGTTCACCAACGTGCTCGCCAATGTCGGCGCGAATTTTCCCAAGCTGGACGCGGTGGATTTGCACCTTTTGCAAGATGTCCGTGATGGCACCGCCGAATTTTCCGGCACGCGCGGACCGAGTTATGGCGACCGGCCCAGCCCGAATTTTGCCGGCATCATTGACACACCAGCCGACGACCAATCCGCGCGCGGATCGAAAAATTTTCCATGGCCGGATTACCAAACGTATCAGGTGCCTGTGGACAGCGACCACGACGGCATTCCCGATGATTGGGAAAAAGCGCACGGCCTGAACCCGCACGATCCGAGCGATGCAAACCAAGATGTGAATGGCGATGGCTACACGAATCTCGAAAAATATTTGAATTCGCTGGTCGGGGAATATTCACTTTAACCATTTAATTTCATGAACAATAAAATTCTGTTGGCGATAGCGGTTGGGGCGTTGGTGCAACGCGCGGCGGCTCGCGAAAACTGGCCGATTCCCGACGAAGCCATCAAAGCCCGCGAGGCCGCGTGGAATCAATACGAGCAGCAAGTCACCTCTAACTGCGCTCCGGTGATTGCGGAGTGGGCGAAAAAGGGCAAACCTTTTATTCCGTGGGCGGCGCTGCCGTCCGATTTGCCGCAGGCCAGCGTGCCGGCTTTTCCCGGTGCGGAAGGCGGCGGAAAATTTTCCTTCGGCGGCCGTGGCGGAAAAATCTTTGTCGTGACGAGCCTTGCGGACAGCGGGCCGGGCACGTTGCGCGAGGCGTGTGAATCTGCCGGTCCGCGCATCGTGGTCTTCAATGTCGCGGGCATTATCCATCTGGAAAAACCTGTGTTTATCGAAGCGCCGTATCTGACGATTGACGGCCACACCGCGCCGGGCGATGGCGTGTGCATTGCGGACAACGGTCTCATTGACAATGCCCACGACGTCGTCATTCGGTATGTCCGTTTCCGGCGGGGCAATTTGGATATTTTTAACCGGCATGGCGTGCACTACGGCAATCCGGTGGGCAACATCATTCTCGATCACGTCTCCGCGAGCTGGGGGCAGGATCAAAATCTGGACACCTATCGCCACATGTACCAACCGACGAACGGCGGCCCGGCGCTGAAATTGCCGGCCGTGAATGTCACGATTCAGTGGACCATTACCAGCGAAGCGCTTAACACTTACAACCACGGTTTCGGCGGCGACTGGGGCGGACGCAATACCGGCTTTCACCACAATCTTTTTGCCTGCAATACCGGCCGCAACCCGAGCGTGGCGATGACGTACGATTTTAATTTCGTCAACAACGTGCTTTTCAACTGGCGGCATCGCACGATTGACGGCGGCGGCGAGGAAAGTTTGTACAACATCATCAATAACTATTTCAAGCCCGGCCCGGCGGTGAATGCTGGTCCCATTGGCTATCGTATTTTACAGCCGTCGGCCACCCAGACGAAGCAGGATCCCACGCCACGTTTCGGCAAGGCTTATGTCGCCGGTAATATTGTGGCGGGCAACGAAAAAGTTACCGCCGACAATTGGGCGGGCGGCGTACAGTTCGCCGATGGCGGGTCGAAAGATGATCCGACAATTTCGACCAACGAAAACGTGAAAAAATTTGTCGCACAGGTGCGCGTGAACCAACCGTTTCCGATGCCGCCCATGACCATTACTTCCGCGCAAGCGGCGTACGATGCCGTGTTGGCGAATGCCGGGGCGACGTTGCCGCATCGTGACGCCGTGGATGCCCGGGTGATTGCCGCCGTGCGGAGCGGCCAAGTCTGGCATCAGGGCCAAGAATTCCTGCCACCGCAGATGAAGGGGTTGGCCAAAAATAATTACGGCATGGCGGGCAACGGCCTTATCACCGACGTCGCGCAAGTCGGCGGCTATCCCGAATACAAAGGCGAGCCGATTAAGGATTTGGGCGCCGACGGCATTCCGCTTTCGTGGAAAAAGAAATTCGGTCTCGACGCGAACGATGCCGCGCTCGCGCAGAAAGATTTGGCCGGCGACGGCTACACGGTCATGGATAAATATCTCGCCGGCCTCGATCCGACGCAGAAGATTGACTGGCGCAATCCCCGCAGCAACGTCAATCTGCTGCAATAATTTTACGACGCATGAAACGACCGCTGACTGGCATTGTGCCGCCGATGATCACGCCGCTGCGTGATCGCGACCAATTGGATTTGCCCGGGCTGGAAAAATTGATCGAGCACATTTTGGCTGGCGGCGTGAGTGGATTGTTTATTCTGGGCACCACCGGCGAAGGACCGAGTTTGAGTTATCGCCTGCGCCGCGAATTGATTCAGCGGGTTTGCCAGCAAGTGAATCGGCGCGTGCCGGTGCTGGTCGGCATCACGGATACGGCGTTTGTGGAATCTGTGAGTATCGCCCGCGTCGCCGCCGAAGCCGGCGCGGATGCCGTCGTGGCCGCGCCACCGTATTATCTGCCCGAGGCGCAGCCGGAGTTGCAGGAATATCTCGACCACTTGGTTCCCGAACTGCCGCTGCCGCTGTTTCTTTACAACATGCCCGCGCTGACTAAAGTCAATTTGGAATTGGAAACGGTTCGTCGCGCCATGGATGAACCAAAAATTATCGGCCTTAAAGATAGTTCCGGCGATTTGAAGTATTTCCAAGCGGCGGCGGCATTGATTCAAAAACACCGGCCGGACTGGCCGCTGCTTATCGGGCCGGAGGAAAAATTATGTTCAGCACTCCAGCTCGGCGGCCACGGCGGCGTCAGCGGCGGTGCGAATTTATTTCCCCAATTATACGTCCAATTGTGCGCGGCCTTTCATGCTGGCGACCTCGTTCGCGCGCAGGAATTGCAGGCGCAAATCCAGCGCGTCAGCGATGCTTTTTACCGCATTGGCAAATATTCTTCGTCCATCATCAAAGGCATCAAATGTGCGCTCGCCTGCCAGGGCGTCTGTGACGATTTCATGGCGGAGCCGTTCCACCGTTTTCGCACGGAGGAGCGCGTGCTCGTGCAACATCGTCTGCGAGAAATCACCGGCGAACTGGCCCGGCTGAATTTGTAAATGTCGGATGAAACTGTTTCCGCCAACGGGAATCATTCTCCTTTTGCTGCTGGTCGTCGGCGCGGCGTTGGTGGGCCGCGCTGCTGGGTTGACCATTCTTCGGCCGGAAACATTTGCGCCCCAGATCGAACGGTTCAACGGCATGGAGCCGGAAACCATCACGAACGCGATTCCCAACGCACAGGCGTGGAACTGGCTGCAACAGGAAATTCCCTTTTTCGAATGCCCCGATCGCGAGATCGAGGAAATGTATTATTTTCGCTGGTGGGCATTTCGCAAACATCTCGTGGCGACGACGAACGGGTTTGTTTTCACCGAATTTCTCACGCGCGCCACGCCGGTTAGCAGCGCTCTCGGCCATCAGATCGCCGAAGGTCGGTGGCTGCGCGACCAGCAATATCTGGACGACTACGTCGGTTATTGGCTGCGCACTACCAACACACTCCTGCAGTTGCACAAATACAGCAGTTGGCTGGAAGCCGCGTTGTATCAGCGTTATCTCGTCACGGCGGAAACCAATTTTCTGGTCGCGCATTTGGCCGATTGGACACGCGATTATCGCCAATGGGAAGAGGAGCGCCAAACCACCAACGGCCTTTTCTGGCAATACGATGTGCGCGACGCGATGGAAGAATCCATCTCTGGTTCCCGCACCCAAAAGAATTTACGCCCGACCATTAACAGCTACATGTTCGGCAACGCAACCGCTATCGCCGCTATCGCCCGACTGGCCGATGACCAAAAACTGGCCCGCGAATTTGCCGGCAAGGCGGACCGTTTAAAAAAACTTGTGCTGGCAAATTTGTGGAACGACCGCGCACAGTTTTTTGAAGTCCGCCGGGCGGACGAAAAATTTTCCGATGTGCGTGAGGAATTGGGGTTTATCCCGTGGATGTTTGGCCTGCCGGCGGACCAGAAAAAATTTGCCGTGGCGTGGCTACAATTAACCTCGCCCCAAGGTTTTGCCGCGCCGTTCGGCTTCACCACCGCCGAGCGCCGACATCCGCAATTCCGCACGCATGGCTTCGGCCATTGCGAATGGGACGGCGCGGTCTGGCCGTTCGCCACTTCGCAGACGCTGACGGCGCTGGCCCATGTATTGCGTGCCCGCCACTCGGCGGGCGTCACCGCAGCGGATTATTTTGACGCCTTTTCCACTTACGTCCACAGCCAGCACGCCGCCGGTCAGCCTTACATCGGCGAATATCTCGACGAAACGACCGGCGAATGGATTAACGGCAAAGACGGCCGCAGCCGCGATTACAATCACTCCACCTTTGCGGACTTGGTGATTACCGGCATCGTTGGCTTGGTACCGCGCGCGGACCGCACGGTGGAAATTTTTCCGCTGCTGCCGGCGGGAGTCTGGAATTATTTTTGTCTCGATGGCGTAAATTATCACGGCCACCCGCTGACCATTTTTTGGGACGCGACCGGCAATCGCTACCAGCGCGGTTCCGGTTTGACGGTGCTGGCGGATGGAAAAGTCATTGCGCACAGCCAAAAACTCGCGAAGCTGACTGGAAAGCTGCCATGAAATCTTTCTTCGCCCTGACCCTTTTTGCAACGGCGCTGACCCTCTCCGCCGCGCCCAAAAAAATTGCACCCATCGTTGCGACTGGGCCGGACAGTCGGCTGGTTTATGACGTGGATGCCAGCGGCAATCGCGTTCCTGATTTTTCCACCTGCGGTTATGCCGGCGGTGCCCGGCCGATTCCCGCCGTGCCGGCGCGGGTTTGCGTGGCGGCGCAGGCCGGTGATGAAACGGCGCGCATTCAAAAAGCAATTGATTACGTCGGTGCGCTGCCGCCGGATGCTGCCGGTTTTCGTGGCGCAGTGCTGTTGTTGCACGGGCGGCACGAAATTTTCGGCGGCTTGCAGATCACGAATTCCGGCGTCGTGCTACGCGGCGAAGGCGCGCAGGAAACCGTGTTGGTCGCTGCGGGCATTGACCGGCGTACGTTGATTCGGCTGGCAGGTCAAAATGATTTTTCGGTTCGCTCCAATGCGAGTTGGCAGATCGCCGATGCGTTTGTGCCCGTGAATGCAACGAGTTTTCAGCTTCAGAACGCCGCTGGCTTGCAAGTCGGCGATGCGATCCGCGTGGTGCGCCCCAGCACCAAGGAATGGATCGAGGCGCTCGGGATGACGGAACTTGGCGGCGGGCTGAACGATTGGCGCATCGTCTGGAAACCCGGCAGCCGCGATTTGAACTGGGATCGTGTCATCCAAAAAGTGGACGGCAACCGTGTGACGCTTGACGCGCCGGTGACGACCGCCATCGAAAGCAAATTTGGCGGCGGTTGGGTGGCAACGTATTCATGGCGCCTTGGATTCAAGTTGCGAGTGCGACAGAATTGGTGGGTGAAATATCATCAATTAAGTACGGAGGAACGGTATGAATTGGCGGCTTTGCGCCGGCAGAATCTGGGGATGGGCAAGCTGGCGG
>TBL_comb47_HYPODRAFT_10000581_pt1 | contig 48604 bp, 25 predicted proteins | sample TroBogypolimnion_40_FD_10682 | JGI IMG/M metagenome (IMG submission 10682)
AAGATGTTACGCGGAAGCCGTGAAGAGGGGATCGATCGTGTGATGAATGCCGGTGATCTCGATGCGATCATTGCTCCCACGGGGGGACCTGCCTGGAAAACAGATCTGATCAATGGGGACAGCTTTCAGATAGGCACTTCTTCGGCTGCCGCGCAGGCGGGATATCCAAACATTACCGTTCCTATGGGTTTTGTGAGCGGGTTGCCGGTCGGAATCTCCTTTTTCGGAAGGGCCTGGAGCGAACCTATTTTGATTGAGATGGCTTACGCCTACGAAAACGCCAACAACTACCGGGTGGCACCGAAGTTTCACCGTTCAAATTAAATCCTTCTGCTTTCTGATGAGATAGAAAACTCCCTTTTGTTTGCAGCGCAGGGAAGTGGCTTATCGTTTACGGTATTTATGGATTAATATAACCTGAAGNCNGGGTGGATATTTGATGGAGTTGCAAACTCAAGACCATAATCCCCTCGTTTTAAACGACGGGGATCGTCTCAAAGTGGGTAAAAAATTAACCACAAGGTGCACAAGGATTTCCACCANGTTCCCAAAGNACTGAAAGGATTGCATCTGGCTTCGTGGTCATTTGTGCCTTCCTGGTGCACTTTGTGGTTGTATATGAGATTGAACAACCTTAAACAGGGAATCGTTTTAATCGACATTAAACCTNANATATATTTTTTACAAAATTCGGTTCATTTAAATCCAATTCTTTACGTCTTTTGGGTCATCATTTACGTCTTGATGATAAATGCTTTAAAACGCAGAAATGGGGAAAGCTAATGGCCATAGCACATTGAAAGAGCTCGGGGAGGTAATAACCGAATTTCAGGATCAACTATTCAGGTTCGCATTTTTTCGAACGGGAAGTTTTGCTGATTCACAGGATATTGTTCAGGAGGTATTTATCAGATTTTATCAGGAGAATAGTCATTTAAGCTCCGTTAAAAACATTAAGTTCTATCTTTTCAAAAGTATTTCGAATGCGTGTGTCGATTATCACCGGAAAACCAGAAAACTAAAGTTCGAGGTTCTTGACAAACTCATTCAAACTTCTGATTTGCAGGAGGCAGATGCCCTGCAAAATTTAATCCACAAAGAGGAATATAACCGGATTGAAGAACTTTTAAACGAATTACCCAACGAACAGTCAGAAGCAATCAGCTTAAGAGTCCTGGACAATCTCAGCTTTGCTGAAATTGCCGCAATCCTGGATATTCCTGTTACCACCGTTAAATCGCGGTTTAAATATGGCATTGACAAGTTGAAAACAAAAATCGTTAATTCAAAGGAGGCAAGTTATGGACTGTAATGAATGTAAATTGGAGATGGTTAATCTGTTCGATAAGGATATCGATCATAAATCACGGACAGGCTTACTGGAACATATTCAGCATTGTCCCGATTGTGCCAATGAATACCATCAAATGGAAGAAATCTTGTCAGGACTGAAACCCAAAACTCAGCTCAATGCCCCAATTTTGCTTAAGCAGAACATTATTAATCAATTAAGTAAAATGGAAGAGATGAAAAATAACACATCACGAACTATCGGAATGAGTTCAAAAGTCAGGAAAATTTTAAGTATTGCGGCAATATTGGCTGTCGTGCTGATTGTTACACCGTTTGTCGTTAAAAATGATGCCTTTATGAATAGTACCGCCAAAGCAGCCGACATTTTCATAACAAGCTCCATTGAAGCGACCCATAGGATCAAAAGCATGTTCCTCAAACTAAGGGTGAGAACTATTTCGGACGACAGTTTTGCGCTTGTGGGTACGGAGTATCCCATGGTTGATCATACGATCTGGAAATCGTTCGAAAATCCCGTACAATGGAGGGTTGACAAGGGAGAACGGGTTGCTGCGTTTGACGGCAAATCCCAATATCTCTGGCTGCCCAAAACCGAAGAAGCGATAAAGGCAGGAGCTGAAATCAACTTTACCGAGTGGCTTCAAATATTGCTTGATCCGGCAAATATCCTTTCCAAAGAACAAAAATCGACCAAAGAGAGNGGGTCAAAANTAACGATAAATGAAAAGAATGGGCTGTTAAATCTGACCATCACTTCGAAGGCAAGGGGTAATTTCATCAATGATTACTGTAAGAATAAGTCAATTGACGAATCAGACAACCGTCGTGAATACACTTTTGATAATGCCTCCAAACTTCTAAAAGGATTGAAAATCTATATTCTTGACGGGAAAAAGGAGACCTTAATTGTGGAAATAACATCGATCGATTACGACCTTAAACTGGATCCTTCAAAATTTGTAATCAATTTACCTGCAGGAGTTGAATGGAAGGAGTATACCCAAAACTATACCAGTGAAACATTCAGGAACATTACCAGCCGGCGGGTTGCAGAGTTGTTTTTCGCTGGAATGGCCCGGTATGACTGGAAGCTTGTTGGGGAGGCTTGTGATTTCTTTAGCAGCACATCTGAAAAAGCCAAAGGTTTGAAGGATCAATTTGGCGGATTAAAAGTGATTAAGATTGGTGAGCCGTTTAAATCAGGATTATATCCCGGTGAATTTGTACCCTATGAGATCAGGCTGAAAACGGGCGAAATTGTGAAGCAGAACCTGGCCGTACGAAACGATAACCGCAATAAAACCTGGATTGTGGATGGCGGGTATTAAATGACCCGAAATACTGCCCTTGTTTGCAACAAAGAGAGGGTTTCCTATCGTTTTTAAGGAATTCAACACGTGACTTATTCGGTTAACTTATGCCCCTCGTTTGCAGCGAGGGGCAGATTGCCTGGCGTTTGTAGCGACCTTAATCCCAATTTATCAGTCAATTATATCGCACAGGGAGGAATGAAAAGTGAGTTACAAACTCACGACGATTAACCCCTCGTTACAAACGAGGAGGATTACATTGCTCAGGAATTAAATCTGTTCCAACAATGCCACTTTCAATCTTTTGGAATCAGGCTTGATGTTTTAGGGGTCTGATTAGTTCCAATAAGAATCCAATCAGACACTTTCTGGGGCAATTTTCTTTTAAAAAGAATCCAATCAGACTCTTTCCGGGGCAATTTTCCTTAAAAAAGAATCCAATTAATTTCTGAAGGAACCGGTTTAGATTCTCAACGAAAGGGGTTATATTAAAAAAGAGCCGGCATGGATTCTTTTTCAGACCAAGCCGGCTCTTTTAACGTTTAAAAGGTTATTTTTTCACAATCCAGGCCCCTTTGTATTTATCTTTTAGATCATCGAGCGTCTTTTTTGCCTGACTATAACGTTCATATCCAATGATTACCCTGTGTGTTCCGGGTTCCTCCAGGGTCGTTGCCCCGAATCCTTCTGTTTTAAGCTGCTGAACAAGAGCCAAAGCCTTTTCCTGACTCTGGAATGAACCCAAAACAAGATAAAATTTAGCCCCGGCAATGGGCGCAGCAGGCGCGGGTTGTGCGATTTTTTGAACACCTGGTGCGGGTGCGGTTTTTCCAATTTTCTGATCTTTTGGAGCAGAAAGTGTATGAGGCGTTTTCACCCTTTTTTGAATGGTGTCGGGTCCTTCAACTTTGGCAGTGTTGGGAGCCGGAGCTGGTTTCCGCGGTTCCACAGCTTTAGAAGCATCTTCAGCCTTGGTTTTCAGCGCGACCCTCGGAGAACCACCTGCTTTTTCATTTTTCCCGGCAGGCGGAGCCACGGTTGCTATCTGTGCGGTTGGAATATGTTCAGCTTTCGGCTCATTCTCAAGGATCGATCCATGTTCTTTAAAAGAACTGTAATCTTTTGAAGCATTGGGTCTTCCATTCGAATAATCTCCGGCATCCTGTTTGACCGCCTCACCTCTTAAAAATCCAGGAATATAAATTTCGGTTCTTCTGTTTTCCCTGTTTTCCTCAGGGGTACATGCTTTTCCACCAATCCCTTTATGAATCAGCTGTGTTTTACCATAACCCGTACCATTGATTCTGGATGGTTCAATCCCTTTCGAAACGGTATAATCAACGGCCGATTTGGCCCGCAGCTGGGACAACCTGAGATTATATGGCTCTGTACCCCGGTCGTCGGTATGAGAACCCAGTTCGACTTTCATACCCGGATTTTCTTTCATCAGCGAAACCAGCAGGTCGAGCTCCCTGGCCGCATCGGGGAGGATATCCCATTTATCAAAGTCGTAATAAATATTTTTGAGTGCGATTTTTTGATTGACAAGTATATCCATCCAGATTGTGTCGCTTACAATTCCGTTGTTGTTCATTTTACACTCCTGCAGAATCTTTGTTTTGTCAGGATATCCAAAGGTGCTGGCTGTCACCGCGCAATTGCTGCCCAGGCAGGGGAGGCATTCGGCTTTTCCTTTGTTGTCAGTGATATAAAACTGCTGATCACAGTAAAAAATCCTGACTCCCGGAATTGGGCGCTGGCTGGCCTGATCATAAACATAGAGTGTTCTGCATTTTGGCATCACCGGTTCGGGGGCCTTGTTAATTCTTTTAAAGGTGAATTTGTAAATATCATCATCCCCGGTGCCTGGACGGTTTGAAGTAAGGTATCCATAGTCGGCATCAGGGGGAATTGTCATGGCAAAATCGTCATTCTTAGTGTTCAGAGGGCTATTGAAATGTCCGATTTCACTGTAGTCTGACGGAAACCGCGTATAATACAAATCGAATCCTCCGTTTCCGAATCTCCCTTTTGAGGAGAAGATGAGGTATTGTCCGTTAAAATGCTGATCGGTAAGAAAGGCAAACTCCTCTTTTCCCGAAGTATTGATGTTCGGACCCATATTCACGGGGAAACCCCATTTCCCTTTATTTCTTACCGAATAGTAAAGGTCAGTTTCCCCGAAACCTCCGGGCCGGTCACTTGAGAATATCAGGGTATCACCCGATTGGGTTACTGCGGGATGTCCTACAGAATAGGCTGGGTTGTTGTATGGAAATTCGGAAATCGTTTTCCATTGTCCGTTAACCCGTTTGGCAATCATAATCCGAAGGCGGTTGATCCTGGTATGGAACGGGTTTGACTTAAGCGACTGATCGTTATAGTTTTGTGTGACGAAGAGTTCACCTGTTTTTGGACAATAGGTCACCGGACCGTCATTAAATTTGCTGATATATTCGGGAACCGGTTCACGCTTGCCAATAATATTACCGTGTTTGTCAATCCGGGCCATATACAAATCATAAAACTCATTGTTTCTGAGTATCCGATCGGTCTTTTCGATCAGTTTATCATTGAAAGTGGTGAAGTAGAGGGTATCCTGAATCACAAACGGACCAAAATCACTGTGAATGGAATTTATTCCAATTTCCGAGATTTTCAGTGTTGAATCGTTGAATAACCGGTTGTCTTTGTTTTGCGCAAATACAACTGATGCGTATAACATCAGGATCAACAAAAAAAAGTTGTATTTTAAAGTGGGTGATTTCATTCTGCTTTGTTTTAATCCTTAGGTTGAATATTATTGGCTTATCTTGAATCCATTTTACATCAAAAATACCGGGGCGATACATATTTCCGTTTCGCCCACGAGAACTCGTAAGAGATCATCACCTCATGGACACCATTTGAAAACTTCTGAAGATTGGTCGTTGTGAAATCATAGGCATAGCCGAACCGGAGCTTTCTGTTGATAATCCATTGAGCAATTACTGAAACGGCATCCCCCGACCGGTACATTCCGCCGATCCAGAATTTTTCGTCAATCAGAAAATTTGCGGATAGATCGTACAGAAATGGGGTCCCTGCCACTGCCTGAGTCATAAAAGTTGGCTTGAATTTGATCTTGTCAGATAGCTCAAAGATCAATCCCCCGGCAAAAAACAGATGGCGTACCTGAGACGAGGTACTCGACGAACTTGCCTGTCCCTGCTGATAACTCCCCTGGACAATCTCCGGTAAAGAGAGGCTTAAGTAATATTTCTCCGAGGAGAGGTAGAGTCCAAATCCAAAATTAGGCATAAATTTATTCTTGATATTGACCTGATACAAGGGGTCAGACTGATTGTCTGAATATTGGGTGTAGCCCGTGAGATTATTGCTGTAATTCATAAATCCCCCTTTAACTCCAAAACGTAGGGAAGTGAGTTCCGATAGAAGAACCTGGTAGGAGTAATCGAAGTTGACACTTAGCATTCTTTCGAGTCCTACGTTGTCGTTCACGATGTTAAGACCGGCCCCGACATTTTCGGAACTTAACGGAGTCTGAAAAGAGAAAGTCTGAGTTGTCGGGTGTCCCTGAATGCCAACCCACTGATCTCTCGATAATGCAGTAACCCCAATGTCCTGCCAGGAGCCGGCGTAGGCCGGATTGATGGTTTGAAGGTTAAAGATATATTGGGTGTACATGGGATCCTGCTGTCCTTTAGAGATAAGCGCCCCCATTATCATTACCATTGCCAATGTTATTTTTTTTAATATTCTCATAGTTCTCTGGGCTGTTTCTTTTTGTTATTGTTCACTTTAAGTGGGCCCGGTTAAGGGCCCGCTGCTGAAGTTATTTGTTTAAGAACATAAATCCTGTTAACACTTTGCTGTTGGTTAATTTGAGTATGTAATAATAGGTTCCCACAGGCATGGTCAGATTGCCAATCGTCATGCTGTTTTCGGAGCGCCCGTTCCACCAGGCAGCCGCTTCACTTCCCCAGAAGTCGGTATCCCCGTAGTGATCTTTCTTGTAAACCAGATTCCCCCAGCGATTGTAAATCTCAATGATCGGATTGGTATAATTATACAAACATGCGATTTTGAAGTAATCATGAATTCCGTCACCGTTTGGCGAGAAGGCATTTGGCACAATAATCGGGCAATTGACATCCTCGGCAAGTACCACCTGCACCGTTATAACCGCAGCTGCTGTCGTTGTGCAGCCGTATGCGTCACTAAGGGTCAGTTTATAGGCACCGGCAGGAAGGTCCATCGGGTATTCCGAGCTTGAAATGTATGAGTTCGGTCCGGTCCAGGAATAGGTTAATGGACCGGTTCCCCCTGTAATCGTAGGTGTAATCGTCCCCCCGGCATCACTGAGCGTCTTGCTCCCGTCCAGGCTCATGGTCTGTATTTCAGGTGTTGTAACGGCCGAAGCGCTCAAAGGTGCAACTGACTCATGAATAATCGCTGTAATTGTTTTGACACAGCCATGGGCATCGGTCACAGCGACAGAATAGGTTCCCCCAGAGAGGGCGGTAAGGTTCTGAACCGTTGAAGTAAAGTTTCCCGGTCCGCTCCATGCATAGGTGTATGGTGCAATCCCTCCGCTAACCGTGAGCCGGGCAGAACCGTTTGCAGCCCCTTTGCAGGTTACATTCGTGGCTGCTGCTGCCAGGACAATAATTTCTGGTTGCGTAACATCCAAGGTTCCGGTGACCGGCCCGCATTGATTGGCATCGGTGATGGTGTAGGCGAATGATTTTCCCGCCAGGACGCCGTCAAAGACTCCGGTAGTATTGGTTATTCCATTGAATGTATAAGAAACAGGAACTGCTCCTCCGGTGGTCACCAGGGTAACCGTTGCCGTTCCGCCGTTGCAGCTGATCGGAGTGGTAACCCCTGCACTTTTCAATGCCAGGAGTGGTGGATTTGAATTAATAGTAACATTGGTTGAGGCCGAAATACATCCCGACTGACTTTTGGCAGTAACTGCATACGTTCCGGCAGGAACCAACGTGAAAATACCTGTCGTATTGGTATAGGTTTTTCCGTCAATGCTGTAGGTCATTCCGGTCCCCGTTGGCGCACTTACCGTGATCGTTCCTGTGGATAAACCGGAGCAGGGACTACCTGCCTGGCCGGTGGCATAAACGGTAAGCAGTGGCGGATTGCTTATGTAAAAGCTAACCGGTAATGTGCAATTGTTTACATCAGATACGGTTATGACATGGTTGCCGACCGAGACAGCCGTAAATATGCCGGTGGCCTGGGTTGCGCCTCCATCCAATGAATAGGCCAGGGTTCCTTTTCCTCCTGTTCCTGAAACGGTCACTAATCCGGTTCCGTTGTTGCATGCCGGTAAAGTTATGCTGCTGATGGTGGCGGCTAAAGTACTGGCTGCATTGCTTATGCTGAAAGTCGAAACACCAGGACAAGCTCCATTGGTTGTTGGATTATATATTCCTGCCATCAATCCGGTAAAGAGTGATCCTGAAGGTTTGGTCACTCCGTTTAAAGTTACGGAACTGCCATCGCTGCTCGTTAATATTGCAGATCCTGTAGGTGAGTCACAGGTTGTGTTAACGATCGAGCTTGCGGTCAGAGTCACAGCTGCCGGATTAGCCAGGGTGTAGGGTCCGCCAACGATGGTACACCCTTTGGCATCGGTTACTGTTACATTGTAGGTTCCAGCCGCTAATCCGGTCGGATCAGCAATATTCATTCCATTACTCCATACATAGGAATAAGGGGCTGTTCCACCTGTAACGGTGGTATTGATACTTCCGTTAGCTGAACCGTAGCAGGCGGGATTAACCAGAATCGCCGGAGTGGCTGTGATATTCAGGCTTGCCGATGGCTGGGTGATAACGATCTGCAACGGAGCGCTGCAATGGCTGGCATCTTCTACCTGGATATTATAGGTACCTGCGATCATTCCGTTGATGATATTTCCCGTGATCGATGGATTATTCGGGCCCGATACAACAGAATAGCTGTACCCCGAAGTGCCTCCTGTTCCATTTATAATGGCGCTTCCGGTAGCAGTCCCGAAGCAGGCCACATTGGTTTGGCTGATCAGGGCCAGGGTCAGTGACGGCGGATTGATAATATCGAAACTAACCGGGTAGGTGCAATTGTTTGCATCGGATATGGTTACCAGGTGATTGCCGGCAGAAATGCCGAAGAACGATCCGGAGGACTGGGGAGCTGCTCCATCCAGCGAATAGGCGAGTAATCCGATACCCCCCGTTCCGGTTACAACCACCGAGCCGGTTCCGTTATGACATGACGGGAAGGTTGTGCTGGTGATTGTGGCAGCCAGGGTACTCGATGTATTGTTGATGTGGAAGGTTGCAGTTGCAGCACACTTGCCATTTGACGTTGCGATAAATGACCCGGAGGTTAATCCGGTGAAGATAGATCCCGATGGTTTTGTAACACCGTTTAACGTCACATTGCTTCCGTCGCTGCTGGTCAATACCACCGATCCGGTTGAAGACCCGCAGGTTGTGGTAACTATCGAGCTGGCCGTTAAGGTAACAAGGGCCGGATTGGTTAAGACATACGGGCCTCCGCTTATCGAACAATTGTTGGCGTCGGTAACAGTTACGGTGTAGGACCCTGCTGCCAAACCGGTTGGATCGGCGGAATTTGTCCCGTTACTCCAGACATATACGTAAGGTGGCGTACCCCCTGTAACCGTGGTGTTGATACTTCCCGTGGCAGACCCGAAGCAGGCTGGATTGGTCAGAACGGCCGGTATGGCGGTGATATCCATAGAGCTGGCTGGCTGATTGATAACTACCGATAAAGAAGCAGCGCAATTATTTGCATCCGTCACCTGGACATTATATATGCCAGCCACCATTCCTGTAATTATATTCCCGTTTACAACTGGCGTATTTGGTCCCGAAATGACAGAATAGGTATATGGCGTTGTACCCCCTGCGGCATTCACAATGGCGCTGCCGGTTGAGGAGTCAAAACACCTGACATCCGTTTTTTCAGATAATTCCAGAATTAGCCGGGTCGGCTGATGAATATAGAAATCAACCGAATAACCACAGCCATTGTCATCTGTAATGCGAATGGTATGGTTTCCAGCAGTTATTCCTGAGATTGTACTGCCTGCCTGTGAAATTCCTCCGTCAAGACTATACAGATACCCGTCGCTTGTGGTTACACTGCCACCCGATACAGTTCCTCCGGTCGCATTTACAATGACAGAGCCTGTGCCTGAATTGCACAAAGCGTTCTGAATGGTTAAAGTTCCGGATAAATTGCTGTTTGTGTTTGAAATCTGGAAACTTGCTGTTGCAGTACAAGCAGTAGTACCGGCAGCAGTGAAGGTTGCATTGAAATATCCGGCGGCAAGTCCCGTGAAGGTGGCCGGTGATAATTTTGATACTCCGTTCAGCGTTACAGTACCTGCAACATTGCCAGTCAGTGTTACGGAACCTGCCGAATTGCTGCAGGTGGTGTTGGTAACCGCACTGACGGTCAGGGTAGGCGCTGCATTAACTGTCAGATCAATGAAATCAGCCGCATCAGAACACGATCCTCCCAGCTTTTGAGCCGTCAGGGTTAGTCTGACAATACCGGTAAAGCCTGTGGCAGGGGTGAAGGTTGGATTCAATGCATTGGGATTGCTGAACGATCCCCCTGCGTTGGAAGTCCAGGTTAATGCACTGTAATTTGTGGCTGATGCACCGGTAAGGATATACGTACTTCCGGCACAAATGGCTGAGGTCGCAGGTCCGGCATCTGCCGTTGGCGGCATCCAGACATTGAGTACCATGAGGTCACTGACCACAGCGCAAGTTCCATCCCCTTTGGCATTCAGGATTAATTGAACCTGACCGGTGGCAATATCCCCCGCACTTGGAGTATAGGTTGCCGAACTCAGTGAGGTTGAATTTAGGAATATGCCAGTTCCAGAGGTTGTCCATTGGTAACTGAGAGCATTTGCCGCGCTCGTCCCGGTTAAAAATATGGTTGATGTGGTTGAACAAATTGTTTGATCAGGTCCCGCATTTACCGTTATGGCTCCGGCCGGCTGGGTAATTGTCACAGCGTTGGCAAGCGATACAGAACATCCGTTTTTATCAGTTACAATCACGGAATAGGTTCCTGCCGTCAAACCGGTGGCAGTCTGATCTGTTGATCCGTTACTCCAGAGATAGCTGTATGGAGCCGTTCCATTGTTTGCGGTAACTGTTGCGCTTCCCGTTGCAGAGCCAAAACAGAGCACATTGGAGCTTGCCGTGATCGATGCTGAGAGGGCAATAGCCGGTTCAGTGATGGTAATACTGGCTGTTTGCAGACAACCGTTTTTATCTGTAACGGTTACCGTGTAACTCCCAGGGGCCAGATTTGTCGCTGTTGCCGTTGTCTGACTCCCGGCAGTAGCAGGCCATAAGTAAGCATACGGCGTTGTTCCGCCGGTGACATTCACCGACGCGGTTCCATTGGCAGCGCCAAAGCAGGTAACATTGGTTGAACCGCTGATCTGTGCCGCGAGCTGCGTTGGCTGGCTAACAGTGAAACTCACCGTGAAGGTACAGGTGTTGGCATCTGTGATTAACACTGTATAGCTGCCGGCAGACAATCCGGTAAATATACCGGTCGTATTGGTTGTTGTCCCATTTAATACAAAGGTCCGGGTCCCTGTACCACCGGAAGCCGTAATGGTGGCAGAACCGGTTGTTCCACCATTGCAGAGAACATTAGTCAGTGAACCGACCGTTCCGGTGAGGGTACTATTGGTGTTGATGATATTGAAAGCTGTGGAGGCCGTGCATCCGCCCGCAGTAACGGTGAAAATTGCAGTATGATAACCCGCAGCCAGTGCTGTATAACTATGAGGGGAAGCAACCGCAGCTCCTCCGTCGAGGCTTATTGTCCCAATTCCTGAACCTGTTAAGGTGACTCCACCCACAGTGGCATTACATTGGGTGTTGGCAATAGAACTTGCCGTCAGCGTTGGTGTCTGATTAACAGTCAAAGTCATTGAAGAGACTGCATCTGAACAGGTTCCTGAACCTAATCCGGCAGCGGTTAACGTAATTGTTATTGCCCCGGTCGTTGTTGGGGTAAAGGTTGGATTCAGCACATTGGCATTATCAAATGTTCCGCCTGAACTGGTCCACGAGATCGTTGAGTAATTGGAAGCGTTGGCTCCGGTTAACGCAAAACTGCTTCCTGAACAAATGGAGACATTTGGTCCTGCATTAGCTGTTGCAGCTTTCCAGATCGTGAGCGTCATCTGGCTGGTCATCGAAGGAATCGTTCCGACACCTGTTCCTGTGAGGGTTAGCTGAACTTCACCGGTTGAAATATCGGCGGCGCCGGGGGTATAAACCGGATGCAATAGGGTCGCATTAGAGAAAGAACCGGTTCCGTTGGTAGTCCATAACAAGGAAGTGCTGTTAACGGCCGAGGATCCGCTCAGGGTATAAGTGCCCGCTGAGCTGCAGGTTGCTGCATTGGCGCCCGCGCGGATAACCATAGCTGAAGTAACTCCGAAGTTGCCGCTGGCCAGATTTCCGGAGTTGGTGTTGATTGCCAGTATCCCGTCGATTGTGCCGTCACTGCCTGGACCGGTTCCGATATTTTCGCCTGTTGAGGTTATTCCGGGCGGGTAGGTGGCTGCGGAAAGTGTAGATCCGACAGTCTGAACGCCATTGGACAGAATCAGTTTGTAAGAGCTATTTACAGCCAGTCCGCTGGATTCTGTGAACTGGTAAGTCCCGTCAGCAGCCACCGCCATTGAAGCGACAACCTGATTGAGGGAATTGACCAGATTCACGTAAAGGGCTCCCCCTTCATTGGTAACAGTGCCATTTATCTGGTTGTCGGTTAACCCGTTTGGATCGTTGAAAATAACCCCGGACACCGATAATACGTTGAACGGAATCGATACTGAACCCGTAGTCACGGAAGCCAGACCATTATTATCCGTCACGTAGTAAGATAAGACCGAAGTCACCGCCCCATCGGTCGGATCAACAGAGATTGGCAATAATGGCTGTCCCGTTGTATTCGTCAGAACTGATATTCCTCCGACAGGGAAGTTGGCAGAGGTATAGGTTGTCCCGCCGACAGTAATGCTCATTGCATTGATTGGCATGGATGGGATAACGAGAGAGGCGATTGTTCCATCTGCGTCTGTTCCGCTAAATTGAAGTGCCGGGATAGCCAGACTGTTTGTCCCGCCCGGGTTGAACTGGGAGGTCATGGACGAGATACCGGCCACCGGTGCGTTGTTCACAGGGGTGATGGTGAGGGTCAGCTCTGCAGTATTGGTATTCGTTCCGTTGCTCGCGGTATAGGTAACAGGAGGAACTGGTCCGTAGTAGTTGGCAACCGGGGTAAAGGTATATGATCCGTTGGAGTTCATTATTAAAGTACCAACTCCGGGGATTGTTGTTGTATTATTTCCACCAGTAGGAACGGTATAGGTTACTCCGCCAGTCTCAAAACGGGTGACGGATAATGCCTGCGCCGGTGTATTCGGATCTGAATCATTACTTAACACATTCCCTATAGCCGGGGTATTTTCCGGAGCCACAGGATTATCATTAACTGTAACCGGATTACAGCTTGTTTCGGTAATGGTGACATTGAGCGTAGTACTGCAAAGATTCGCATCAACTGCCATAATGGTGTAATTACCGGCTTTCATCCCGGTGATAACATTACCGGACAATGAAGCTGACCCGAGGGTAAGACTGTAAACATAGGGGGCCGTACCGCCTGTTGCCTGTACGGTAACTGTTCCGTCAGACAATCCTTTACAGGAGACATTGGTCTGACTGGCCGGTGACAAAACCACGGGTGTCGGCTGATCGATCTGGAATGCAAGATAATAGGTGCATCCATTTCCATCGGTTACCAGCACATTGTAACTGCCAGCCGCAAGTGAGTTAAATACACCATTCAGCTGAGCAGATCCGCCATTGAGTTTGAAGCTGTAAGCGCCAGTTCCGCCGGTAGCAGTCACCGTTGCAGTCACCGTTCCGCCGTAACATAACGGATCATTTACACTTACTGTAGCAGAAAGCGTGCTGTTGGTATTGGTAATATTAAAGAATGTTGTTGCGGTGCANCCNCCTGTTGTGGCAGTAAAATTAGCTGTGTGATAACCGGCCGCAAGTCCTGTGAAGGTATGGGGCGAAGTCTGGGCNGTACCGCCATCAAGGCTGATCGTGCCGGCGGCGCTTCCTGTCAGGGTAACCGCTCCGACCGATGCATTACAGGTTGTATTTGTAATTGTACCGGTTGTCAATACAGGAGTTGGATTGACAGTTAATGTTGTTGTGGAGACTGCGCCTGAACAGCCGCCCAATCCGTTTGCTGTTAATGTAATCGTTATGGCACCCGTTGTTGAAGGTGTGAATGTTGGGTTCAATGCATTGGCATTGTTGAATGTGCCTCCGGCGCTTGACCAGGTTATTGAGGAATAATTTGTGGCGGTGGCTCCGGATAAGATGAATGAATTTCCTGAACAAATAGCCGAATTTGGTCCGGCATAGGCTGTAGGTGCCGGCCAGATATTCAATACCATAAAGTCATGGACGACAGGACAACTTCCGTTGCCTGTGGCGGTCAGGGTTAATTGTACCTGTCCGGTTGCAATATCCGCTGCGCTTGGGGTATAAACTGCGCCAAGGGTAGTTGCTCCGGTGAAATTTCCGGTGCCGCTGCTGGTCCATTGCAAGGATGCATAATTGGAGGCAGTTCCACTTAATGTGTAGGTGGAGGAGGTTGCACAAATGGTTGCATCTGAGCCGGCGCTTACAATCGGAGCTGCGGTAATCGTCAGCGTCATCGTCTGGCTTACCGAAGTGGGAGAGCAGGCATTTCCGCTCAGCGGCTTGTTAAAGGCGCTCAGGGTCAGGGTTACACTTCCGGCCAAAATATCTGCGGCGCCGGGGGTATAAGTTGGATTCAGCGAATTTGTACTGTTGAAGGTACCGGTTCCGCTTGTTGTCCAGCTCACACTTGAAAAGTTGGTAGCAGAAGCGCCGGTTAAAGGATAGGATGATCCGGCACAAATTGTGGCATTGGCCACGTTCACGGTTGGCGGGGTCCAGATTGACAAAATCATTGAGGTGGACGCATTGGGACATACCCCTCCGCTTAAGGCTGTTAATGAGAGGACAACCTGTCCGTCCTGAACATCTGAAGCGCTTGGTGTATAAACCGGGTTGGCAATATTATTATGGTCGAATGTCCCCGTTCCGTCAGTTGTCCATAAATAGGAGGCGGGCGTTCCGCTTACAGACGGTACCGGCGCATAGGTGGTGGATGTGGGATAACAGATTGAAGCGTTGCTCAGCGCAACATTCATCGCAGGGGAGCAGGCGGTAACTACAGGTGTCACTACACTGTTATTGCCCGGGTTGCCGTCTCCATCCGGATCGGGATCGCTTCCGTTTTGAGAAACATCCGTTACAGATCCTGTAGTTGAGCTGGCCGTAACACTATTTGTATAACTCCCCCTGCTTAATATTTTAACGGTTAGCCGGATGTCTGTGGATGCCCCAATATTAAGTGTATTCGTTGTCCCTGAATTATCCAGCAAATTGCCGGCACCTGTATATGAGGTGTTGACGGCAAATGAAGTGCTGGCTAACCCTAAAACGGCATAATTGCCTGCACCAAAAGTGGTTGTTAAATTTTCAGTTACCTGAATATTATTCAATACGACATTGCCATAATTTTCAACACGAATATTAAACAGGGCAGTAAAGGTCCCGTCTCCGTTATTGGTCATATCGACTAACTGTTTGGCTACCCCGATCTTTGGGGTACAGTTTGTGACATTGATCACCAGCTGGAAGGGGAGTCCCGCACAACCGGTTGGGCCTGTGGGAATAATTGTATAGGTTACCTGTCCGCTACCCGATCCTGTATTGGTCAGAATGTCATTAATGGCTCCTGTTCCACCCGGGGTAAAACCTGTAACCGTACCGACAGTATTAACAGCGCTCCAGGTGTAGGTCGTTCCGGCAACATTAAAGGTTGGAATATAATTTCCTGTGGAGGTACCGCTGCAAATGGTCAGCGTTGATGCACTGGTTACGTTAGGAGTCGGGTTAACCGTAATTGTGCAGCTTACCGCTGGTCCGGGACAACTGGTGCTTCCATTGGCGTAGGTCGGAGTCACGGTAATGGTGGCGATTACAGGTGTTGTTCCGGTGTTGATCGCGGTAAATGCGGGGATAGCTGAGCTTGATCCACTTGCTGCGAGACCAATCGATGGCGCATTGTTGGTCCAGGAATATGTCGTCGTACCAACCGTATTATTTGTGGTAAAAGTGATCAGTGAGGTAGTATGGTTGTTGCATAATTCCTGATTTCCGGGATTATTTACCTGTCCGCTTGGATTAATGGTGATGGTAAAACTCTTAGCGGGACCAGAGCACGAAGTACTTCCATTGGTAAAGGTTGGTGTCACTACTACATTGGCAAGGATAGGCGCAGTGGTGGCATTTGTGGCCGTAAATGAGATATTGCCACTGCCATTTGCGGATAAGCCAATTGCGGTGTTGTCATTTGTCCAGGCATAAGTTGTTGTTCCTCCGGTGTTGGCCGTGGCGAACGTTACCGTACCTGTGGAACTGTTACAAAAAACGGAATTTAAAGGCTGGTTGACCTCTCCTGTCGGATTCACCGTAATGGTAAAGGTCTTGGCGGGTCCGTCGCAGGTCTGGCCCAAATTTAACAGATGAGGGATAACTGTAATCGTAGCAACAACAGGCGCTGTTCCGGTGTTGGTGGCAGTAAATGCAGCGATATTTCCCACTCCGCCCGATCCGAGGCCAATGGTCGTATTATTGTTTGACCAGCTGTATGACGTGGTTCCGATAGGGGTGGTCGTCGTAAAATTCACTGCTGTTGTCAGGGCGTTATTGCAGACAACCTGGCTGGCAGGCTGATCAACTTCTCCTGAAGGATCCACAGTCACCACAACATCAATCGGGGTACCGGCACAACCTCCGATGGACGGAGTCACATGATAGGTCACGGTAGCCGGAGAAGTGGTTACNTTGGTAAGGGTTTGAGCAATCGTACTGCCGTTTCCGCCGGAAAATCCNGTGGCGGTGCCTGTTGTTAAGGAGGCCGTCCAGGTATACGTCACTGTTCCGGTTGTCAGGGTCGAAAGCGCTATACTTGTTGCCGTATTTGAACAGATTATTTGGGAGGTTGGGGTAGCTGTCACCGTGGCAACAGGCTCTGCCGTAACATCAAAATTAAAGGTTTTACCCGGGCAACTGGTGGGGATCGGTCCTGTTGGGGTGATAACGTACCTCACTACTCCGGGTGATGAGCCTGTATTGGTTAAAATCGGATTAATGGAAGGAATGGAGCCCGAGGTGGTGAATCCGGTTATCGTGCCGCCGGTTGGAGCCGTAAGTATCGATGCTGTCCAGGTAAAGGTAGCTCCGGATGTGGCCGAGGTAATCGTATATCCAACATTTGAATTGGTGCAAATAGATTTTGTCGCAGCACTGCTTACAACCGGCGTTGGATTAACGGTAATGGTAAAACTTACGGGAGTCCATGTGCAAACGGTTCCTCCGGGTGAATTGGTATAGGATGGCGTAACCGTTATGGTGGCAATTACGGGCGACGAACCGGTATTAGTAGCTTTAAACGTTGCAATATCTCCGGAGGAGGTTGCAGGCAGGCCAATTGTTGTATTATTGTTTTTCCAATTATAGACTGCCCCTGGCAATGCTCCGCTGAAGGTGACAGCCGTGGTATTGTCGCCGTTACATAGCGTCTGATTCGAAACTGAATTAACGGTGGGACTTTGGTTGAAGGTCACCGACACATTGTCTGAGGTGGAGCAGGTTACTCCATTGCTAATCGTCCAGGCTAAAGTATACGAATTTCCGGCAACTCCCGTGAAAGTAGAATTATAGGCATTGGGAGTGGTGATTATGCCTCCAGCGCCACTTAAAATAGTCCAGGCTCCCGTTCCCGGGGCTGGATTATTCCCGGCAAGGGTAACGGTGGTCAAACCGCATGTTGAGGCGCCGGTCTGATCGGGGCCGGCATTGGCGGTCGGAGCATTGGTGACTGTAACCGAAGCGGGGGTAGGGATGGGACATGATCCGCTGACGATGCTCCATTGAAACACGTAGGTCCCCGGAATTATTCCCGTAATGGTTGTTACCGGAGAATTGGGCGAAGTGATCGTCGGATTATTCGGACCACTGAGCCTGATCCAGGTTCCGGTTTCCGCAGAGGCGGGACTATTCCCTGCCATCGTGATTGAGTTAGCGTTGCAAAGAACCTGATTTGGTCCTCCATTGGGCGTGGTCGTTGCTGCGTAGACGGTTATTTTCATCTGGTCTGTCGTGGAACAGGTTCCATTTACATGTGACCATGCGAATACATAAATACCAGGGGTTAAACCGGTGATTGTTGTAGTGGGTGAAGCGGGATCGGTAATGGTATAGGCAACAGGACCGCTGACCCAGCTCCAAAGCCCTGTTTCCCCGGAAGGTATCGCATTCCCGGTCATGGTGGCTGTTGTGGTCGGATTACACAAGATCTGATCCGGACCAGCCAATGCCTGACTTGGCATATTATTTAGCGTTACGGTTACGTCTGCTGAACTAGGCGNACAGGTTCCGTTACTGATNGTCCAGCGGAATCCGTATTTACTGCCGGATGTCCCGCCGATAGCTGTTGTTGTCGGATTATGAGGAGTGAGGATCGTTAAGGCCGGCCCCGATGTCTGGGTCCAGGTTCCGGTTCCGTAGGCGGGAGTATTTCCGGTAAGCGCGATGGGAACAAGGGTGCAATATGAGGTAATCGTTCCTGAAACATCGGCAGTCGTCGGATTTGTAAAATTGCTGATGGTTACATCATCGGTAGAAGAACATGACGCAGTTGCCGTGGTCCATCTGAAGACATAGGTCGTTCCAGGGATAATATTATTTACCGTTGAGGTCGGTGAATGTGCATCGGAAAACGACTCGGTCGTCACCGCCGGGCTTACCTGAGACCAGGTTCCCGTTCCGATTGCGACTGGAGTAGCAGCAAGGAGAACAGAGGTCTGGCTGCATAAAATCTGGTCTGATCCTGCATCCGCGGTTGTCGGGCTTTGATATACCGTGATGGACATATCCTGGAAGTTACTGGGGCAGATGCCATTCGAGACTGTCCAGCCAAAGGTATAAGTATCGGGTGTCCCGTTTAAATTAGTACCCATGCCGGTTATAGTAGTATTATACAGCAGTGGATTGGTAACGGTCGGAATTGGTCCGCTGCCGTTTTGTGAAACAAATGTCCAGGTGCCAAGTCCGAACGCCGGATTGGTGGCAGCCATCGTGGCAATNGCCGAGCAGGTACCATCCTGGGCGGGTCCTGCAATTGCGGGAGAGGGAGCTGCATAATTGGTAACCCGAACCTGATCGGTATTGCTGCAGGAAGAGTTGGAGACGGTCCACTGGAAAATGAAAACACCGTATTTCCCAGCCGTTGGGGTATAAACTGCTGTATTGGAGTTGGCATTATTAAACGATCCTGCATAACCTGATGGCCCCGAAAGGACACTCCAGGTTCCTGTGCCCGATAAAGGCGCAGTGGCAGCCATTGTAAATGTGGCGGCATTACACAAGGTCTGATCCGTTCCGGCAGCGGCAGTACTTGGCGGAGTATAAAGGGTGACCGTCATCTGATCGGTCGTGCTGCATCCGGGAGCCGAAATTGAATATTGAAAGGTATAAACTCCCGGTATGAGCTTCGATGCAATAGCTGTATTCCCGGAAGTTGTGGTAATCGTTGCCGTGTTTGGCGTCGCCCCAATCTGGGTCCAGGTACCTGTGCTGGCCAGGGTGCCACTCAGGTTTACTGCCGTTACCGCATCGCAATAACTCTGATTACCGCCGGCATTGGCATTCAAAGTCACGTTTACAGTTATATTGGCCGAAGTTGAAGGACAAAATAATCCACTTGAAACGGTCCACTTGAAAACATAGGTTCCTGTAATTAATCCTGTAATAGTGGTGGTTGGTGAAGCAGGTGCTGCAATTGCCGGAGTATTTGGTCCACTTACCACAGTCCATAATCCTGTCCCTGAAGTTGGCTGAACAGCATTCATCGTTACAGATGATGATCCGCAAACACCCACCGGAGTCGTTCCCCCGTTGGCAATGGACGGAGGGGGACCTGAAACAAAGAGTGTAACATCCGAACTGACGATGCAGGCTCCGTTGGAGACCGTATACCTGAAGACATAAACTCCCGAAATCATACCGGTCACCGTTGTTGTGTAGGTGGTAGGGGTGGTCAGGATAGCAGCGCTCCCTGAAACCTGTGTCCAGACTCCTGTACCTGGGTTTGGTTCTGCGCCCAACGACGAGGTCAGCGTGGCACTGCTGCCGCAAATCTGCTGATCGGCACCAGCATTGAACGACTGTAAATGAGGGTCAATGGTAACAACCACTGTATCCAGCGCCGGACTACATCCGCCACCCGATATGGCCCATTGAAACTTGTACACCCCGTTCGTTAATCCGGTGACAGTGGTATTGTATGCCGAAGGGTTTGATATGGTAGCTGCTGGTCCGCTTAATTTTGTCCAAAGCCCGGTTCCGGGAGTAGGATTATTTCCTGCCAGTACGATGGCTGTTGTACCCGAACTTAAACACTGGTCGGGTCCGGCATGTGCCAGGACTGGTCCGGAAGTATTGCTCACCGTTGCAGTCATCGAGCTGGGGGCCGACCCGCAACCATTGGTTACAGTCCAGGTAAATGTGTAGGTTGTGTTGGGGAGAAAACCTGTAACCACGGCCGTGGGTGAATGGACGTCTGAAAACGCCAGACCTGCGCTGTTCGGACTGACCGTCCATGTCCCCTGTTCAAAAATAAAAAGTGGTGCTGTGGCATTCAGGTAGAGTGGCGAGTTGTAACAGACACCAGTCTGGTCGGGACCTGCATTGCTATCTGTCGGTATTGAAGAGGCTGTGTAAACCTGAACGTCATCCTGGGTTGTGGGACATAAGGGACCTCCGGAAATAATCCATCTGAAAACATAGAGTGAATTGGGTTCCAGCCCAGAAATTCCCAGAGTCGGTAAATGGGGATTGGTAATTACGATAGCCGAGGGACCGCTTACCTGCGACCAGGTTCCCTGGCCTACTCCACCGCCAAAAGTTGGGTCATTTCCAACCAGGAAGGTCGATGTTACATTGCAGTTTAGGATCTGATCGGTACCGGCATTGGCGGCATTAATATAATCGGAGGTTACCACAGAGATTCCGACAAAGGGGGTGGAACACGATCCACCGGTCGTGGTGACACGGCGCATCTGCACCTGGTAGGTTCCATTTCCGGTCAATCCACTGATAATTAGAGGCGATGGCCCTGCGTTAATCCATGAGGTAGGAAAACTTGGGATTCCGGTCGTTGAAGGTCCGCTTAACAGCTGGTATTGGGTGGTACCCGATCCACCTTCCGTAAAATTGATCGTTGCCGTATTTAAACCACAGGTGAGGGAGATCGGATTCGGGGTGGTTATGGCCAGTGCCGGCGGATTGGGGTTGTACCCCACCGAGACATTTGCTGAACCTGAACAAACTGTAGCCGGATTGTTAATGGTATAGGAAAAGGTGTAATTGTTTGGACTTACCAGATTGTTTACGGTTGTAACCTGACTTGTGGGACTAACGATACTCCCGGCAGGAAGGGCAGGGCCGCCGGTCTGAACCCAGAGAATATCTTCATTGATATATTTTGGCACACCACCGCTTAAAACCGTCGAGGTAATCGTTGGATCACAAAACGACTGGTCTCCGCCAACAATGACAGCCTGTGTTAAATTGGCTGTTGGTGCCGGAACAATCACCCGAACTGTGGACGTTCCTGAATCACATGGTCCAACGACCGTCCACCTGAAAACATAGGTTCCCTGGATCAGATTTGTAACCGAGGTATTTGCCCCATTGGGAGTAACTATGGTAGGCACATTGGGACCGCTTACAATACTCCAGGTTCCGATTTGACCGTCAATTCCCGAACCGGCATACGATCCGTTCAGTGTGGTTGATTCGGTGGATGAATAACAATGTCCTAAAGTTTGGTCCGTTCCTGCACTCACAGGGGTAATTCCTCCTCTGTTTGTTATGACCACTTCATCATAGGAGGAGCATCCTGTTGACGAATTGGTGATGGTCCAGCGCAAAGTAACTGGGCCGGAATATCCGCCTAAGATGGTAAGAGATGAAGTCGCACTGGTCGGAGTATTGACCGTTACTCCACCTCCGCTACCGGTCCAAAGCCCTGCTTCACCGGTACCGGGTGCATTCCCGGCAAGTGTCGCTGCGGCACCCGGACAGTAGGAGGCGTCAGGCCCGGCATTGGCAGCGGTAATTGCCTGGACAGTGTGGATTACATCCTGGTAGATCAGTGTACCGTCGAGACAGATCGTTGAGATCCTGAACGAATAGGTATTTCCCCCTATCACGTTGGTTATTTGGGTATTTAAATCGGTGGGATCAACTATGGTAGCCGCAGGACCACCAATCTGAGTCCAGATTACCTGTGCTCCGGTCATTAAAGGGGCCGTGTAAGCCCCTTGCAGAATTAACGGCCGATCGGCACAAATTGTTTGTGGAATGCCGGCATTTACCGAACAGTTTTGACCCTGCACCTGCTGTGTAAAACCTGCCAGAACTATTAAGTGTTAAGATTATAAACGATTTGACTGAATCGTTTACAGCGTGGAGCATCCGTTGTCCGGTAATCGTTTTAAATAAGTTTACCATGGTATCTATGGTTTGATTTGAATTTTCGTAGGGGTGTATCGTTGCTTTACGTTGACTTTTCACTCTGATAATTTTTGATTAACTTACTTTTAGATTTCTGATTCTCTTTGAACCCTTATATTTTTATTGAGATTATATGACCATCAGATCATATGGATTTTAATAGTCAATAAATTGCATTTAAATTGATCTGTTCCAGATATATGATTCGAATTTAAACCCTGTAAAGATTAAACTTCTCACCTTTGGATTCAAAAGTTAATCAGGGTTTTATAGGAAAACAGATAAAATTCAGATCTGATTATTGATATGCACACCTATAATAAACAACATAAAATAAAATATAGTAAAACGAATAGCAGGTTAGGCGATTCTGTTTTCTATCTGATTTGAACTTCTTGATTAGGTAGGTTTTAATATAATAATTCAGAAATCAAAACTAACAATATTTTCAGAATACTGATTACCTGTATATTATAAAACATAGTTTATAATCAATCTAAATAAATCAGAATATTTAATGTAAAATAAATTTACATTTTGTAATTGCATATGTAAGATAAGAATGATTCGAATTATATATTTACCTTTTATTTTAAAACATAAGAAATAATTGTTTTAAAACTTTGGAATCTTTAAAAACTTCAACTAACTATAAGGCAGTTGTTATAGTAATTTCTGTGTTGGATTGTGCCGCGATGGTAACTGTTTACCCAACTATTTTAGTCCTGATCGTGTAAAAAAAATTGCCCGCAAAGAATCTTAATGCTAAAGATTGCCCTGCGGGCGATTTGCCTCTAATTATTGGGATAAAGTACCCTGTTTTTCCGTGATGAAGGGATTAATTTATTCGTTTTAACCCATCACGGAAACAAATATTTCTGTAAATTGAGATTAAGAGGTCATGGGGAACTAATCCCCCGTAACTAAGATTCCGGTGTAAAAAATTACCGGAGGTTTGTTCTGATTATTAATAAAATGTTTTGAATTGCCTATTGCTGAACTGCCGAAAACAATGCAGCAATCTTCTTCTGCCTGGAATCCCCTTTGGCGGCATAACTCTCCATCCTCTTCACAAAACCTTTATACATCGTAAGGGCGGTCCGTTCGTAAAACTGATTGATCCCCTCTTTCCGTTCAGGGGTAATCGGACGATAATAACCGGGACCCGGATCAGATTCTGAACGATGCTGATAGTTTTCAATCGATTTAATGGCGACACCGAGAAAGGCCTTTTCATTGTCTGCTCCGGCGAAATTTGTGAGCGATTTTTCCATCGACATAAGATTTGCATACGGTTTCTGTAAGGACTCTGGCAATTGTTTGTTCCCGGGTTGATTGATCACTTTTTTAGGGACAAGTGAAGGTCTTACCGGATAAATGCTTACGGATGCCTCTTCGGGCCACCCCCCCTCGGTAGTGATCTCAATAGTTGCACTTTCCGGCAGTGCATCGTATCTAAGGACCACTTCGCCGGGAGACTCAATATCAATTGCCTTGCCGTTTAATTTAACCTCTTTGACCTTTGGCCCCCGGTTTTGGCACGAAAGATAAAGTTGCTTCTCCCCAAATCGGATTGGTTCCTTCTGGGTATATTGGGTAATCGATCCCGGCACGCGCGGCCGGAGAATAAGGCGGTCAGAACGGTAGTCACAGTCGAAAAGTCCACGGATAGTTGCAGCAGGAATTGCAAAGTTATCGACCATCACGGCCACTCCACCGACACGGAATTTACCGGAGTCAGACCAGGGATTGGAAGTGTTTTCACCCCGTTGCGACCAGGGAGCATCCATCCTGAAATCCTTGGCCCATCGCATGGCGCGGTTTGCCGAACGACGGATGTCCTCAAATTTGCCCAGCCGGTAGTACATCAGAATAGCCCGTCCTTCAACGGTGCCCCAAACTCCTCCGTTTACCCAGTCTCCGTAAGTCCAGAATCCTTCAAGCCCTTTTCCTGAAACACGTCCCCACCCTCCGTAGGTATCATCCAGTCCCGGTGCATTGGTCAGTAGAAAATCATAAGGCCGGATTGCCGGATAGGCTGCAATCTGGTTGTAAATATTTTCGGAGGTCTTGTTGTCAACCACGCGAAGCGCAACCGCATCAGCATTTACAACCCCCTCAAGGTATCCGTACTTCGGCTGCCCGAGCACGCCGTGTTTAATTCCCCCCGGTTCAACCGACTTCACAAAATAACCTTTTGGCGCCTGAAGCAGGGATAACGACTCACGCGTAATCTTTTGACGATGCTCTGTCAAGATCAGTTTTTCTTTGTCTCCATTGAATTTATAAAGCTCTGCCATACGATCCAGTGCCGCAAGATAAGTAATGGAGAGACCGGTCAGATAACTCTTTCCAAATGTGCCATCCGGTAATCTCACACCCCCATAGCTTGGAGCCAGAAGATTGCAGGCGGGGCCTACAAGAAACAGGTTATTCTGCGGATCGCGGCTCTTCTCAATGAAATTGCAGGCCCGCTCCATTTTGGGAAGATAATGTTCAAGTGCTTTTAGGTCATGCCTGACCAGCAATATTTCGGATTGCATAACCAGACCCGCAGCAGTGGCTTCGTAGAACCAGTCGTGAATCTTTAAATCGCCATCCCCCTGCTTGTAGATGATCTTCCCCGGTGCCGCTGCATCACCAAGGCTCCCGTCCGGGGCGACCAGTTCTGAAAGCTTATTCGGCTGGCCATCATCACTCCATCCACCTTTCCGATTACCATCACCCTGGTTATCCCAAAAGAGATCCCATGACCGTTGCAGGATACCCGCCCACGGCTCCTGGAGAAAAGGGGTCGCTGCGTACGAAAATCCGTAGCTATTCTGCACCCACCAGGCTCCCCAGCCTGCGCCCTCGGTAAAGGTATCCCAATCGGCATTGTAAATCATTGAAAGATTCGGCACTACCGGATTTGGATGGAAAAAGGCAAACGACTCGTCAATGAGTCGCAGAAAGTTTAAGTCTCCGGTTCCGGCGCAATATTTTCCTTCGTATTTAACAACCTTCAGCGGTGCCGTTGCATGTGCTGCATGCTTTTTATGTGACTTGTGCTTTACCTGCGCGGTAGCGGTTAACGTAATGAATGCGAAAATCAGAATAATCAGTTTTTTCATAATTTAACTTGAGATTGCCCAAATTTAGAAAAATAATTTTGAACAACTGAATATGAATAATAATTGCCTGTGAGGCCAGATTTTTTGGGACGATAGGTTTTACCGGGATTGATATTCCGGTAATCCGTGCCTTGAGCTTTTATAAATTGGCTTTTAATTAACCTTTTAGAGCTCTTTACCGTTTCGATTTGCGAATCACGGCGTCGTGCCTTGCCAAAAAAAAGGTTGTCTAAATTCTCTCGCAACCAGCGCAAGGGTTTCAAAGAAGAGGATTCAATAAACCACAGAAATTTCTGCGGTTATATTCCGCCGTTTAATCCAGCCTTATTTATCTTATAAAACGTTGCTCAGGATATGCTTTCTCTCCTGATGAATCTTCAGAATCAACTCTCCGAAAAGGGTGTTAGCCCAGGCAAACCACGAACGGGTAAAATTTTCAGCGTTATCTTTATGAAAGGTCTCGTGCATAAATCCGGTCCCCGCATGGGTATTTTTGAGCCACTTCAGACACTGGATGATCTCAGAATCGTTAGTTGAAGTCATTGCCCTCATAATAATACTCATTGGCCAGATCATCTCTGGTCCGACATGTGGCCCACCGATACCCGATGCTGCTTTCCCTTCAAAAAACCACGGATTATCTTTGCTTAAGACAAATTTCCGGGTATTTATATAGGCTTCATCGTCGGGTTTTATGGAACCCAGATAGGGCATCCCAAGCAGGCTGGGAACGTTGGCGTCATCCATATAGAGTCGGTTTCCGAAACCATCAATCTCAAAGGCCAATACTTTTCCGTAATTCAGGTGGCTTGCCACCGCATGTTGCCTGAGTCCCTTTTCAACGCTATCGGCCAGCGCGTTGCATTGAGCTGCAAAAGCGGTCTCTTGATGAACCGAGGTAACAAGTTCAGCCATTTGTCTGAGCGATACCAGTGCAAAATAATTGGACGGGATCAGGTATAAAAAAGTCGTCGCATCATCAGAGGGACGAAAGGTTGAACAGATCAATCCATTCGCTTTTACCGGATTTCCAAATCCCTTACCGCAGACTGTGTCGGTTTGTTTCTCGGTAAGGCGCATAAAATGGTATGGCCCTTTATCTGTTTTGCGCTGTTGTTCTTCAAAAGTTTTTACAATCGTTTTTGCAGCCTTGAGCCATTGCGGATTAAACGGAATAGTGTCTCCGGTCTTCTTCCAGTAATGATAGCTCAGTCGGATCGGATAGCAAAGGGAGTCAATCTCCCATTTGCGTTCGTGCAGCTCAGGTTTCATATCGGTAAAGTCGGTTTTCCATTCACTTCCCGTTGGCCCGAAATTGAATGCGTTGGCGTACGGATCAATCAGAATACATTTCACCTGCCGGTTAATCACACCAACAAAAAGCTTTTTCAGCTGCGGATCCTCATTTACAAGGTGGAGGTATGGCCAAACCTGGGCCGTTGAGTCGCGAAGCCACATCGCATTAATGTCACCGGTGATGATAAAGGAATCTTCTTTACCATTGATTGCCGAATAATGGACCGTTGTATCCAGGGTGTTGGGGTAACAATTCTCAAAGAGCCAGGAGATCTCAGGATCGGCGATATCTTTTTTAATTTTAATGATCTCTGCTTCGACGGCCTCACTTTTGAAGAGTCGCCGGGAGACTTCGGGACGCAATGAATTTTTTGCCGGTGTTGAGGCTGTAAGCAGGTGAGGAGAGGCAGCCATTGCGCCTGCAGTCAGGAGTGTGTTGCCAATAAATGATCTGCGTTTCATGGGATATTAATTTGTTTGTTTAAGGCCGGATGGAATTGCCATGGCTGATAATTATTTTTAACAGGTGTCAGGGGATTTTACAATCAGGGCTGTTTTCCAGGATGTCGGATTGAATTTGTTATTTGACATCAGCTTTTACTTCTGTTTTTTCCTGATTTCGGCATCCGCCAACGATTCAGCAAAGATCTTAAAAGGAATAACAAATATATTAAATGAGTGTTATTTTCTTTGAAAAAGCAGGGTTTGTTTTTCTGATTCTGTTTGGTGAAGCGCCTTTTTTTATAATTTTACGAACAAAATGAAATATTCATTGTTTTATTGTAATATTGATAGTTAATTTTTAAATCTTAGATAACCTTTAGATGCCGCAAGATTATATCCCTGTCCTGATTCAAACGCTGATTGTTCTCGGCTTTGTAATTACCACCATGGTGGCTACCCATTTCCTGGGACCAAAGAGGTATTCACGGGCCAAACTTGAGAATTTTGAATGCGGAATTGAAGGGTTAGGAAATGCCAGGAGTCCGTTTTCGGTTAAATATTTTTTGATCGCAATTCTCTTTGTACTCTTTGATGTAGAGGTCATATTTATGTATCCCTGGGCCGTTAATTTCAAATCGCTGGGAAAGGATGGCTTTTTGGATATGTTCCTTTTCATGATTCTGGTACTTGCCGGATTTATTTACATCATTTTAAAGGGAGCTTTAAAATGGGATAAGCATTAAGAATAGCTGAAAATTTTGCCTTCATGTTAAAAAAAGAAGATATAAGTATGGCGCCCACTGTGGCGGAGACTCCTGAGGGAATCTCCGGACAGGGGTTTTTTGCCACCTCGATGGAAAAGGCGGTTGGTCTGGCCCGGAAAAATTCATTATGGCCTTTACCATTTGCTACTTCCTGCTGTGGCATTGAGTTTATGGCTACTATGGGCTCTCATTACGATCTTGCCCGTTTTGGCTCCGAGCGGCTGAGCTTTTCCCCACGTCAAAGCGACCTGCTTATGGTGATGGGAACAGTAGCCAAGAAAATGGGACCTGTCTTACGCGAAGTATACATCCAAATGGCAGAACCCAAATGGGTTATTGCCGTTGGCGCATGTGCCTCGAGCGGAGGTATTTTCGATACCTACAGTGTTTTACAGGGAATTGACCGGATCATTCCGGTGGATGTTTATGTGCCGGGTTGCCCGCCGCGTCCGGAACAAATTATCGACGGCATCATTAAAATACAGGAACTTGTTGGAAATGAGTCGCTAAGAAGAAGAAATTCGAAGGAATACCAGGACCTGATGGACCAGTATAATATCGAATAAACGTAACCGGATTTGGGGTTGTTTCCCCGAAATTCATTTAATTTTAGTACCTAAAAAATATATTTGTGTTCCAGATCATTCCAGAAAGAAACGAGGTCGTTGTTACAAAATTGATTGGGAAGTTTGGCTCCTCAATTGATCAGCACGAAATTCTGGCCGATATGCTTTGCATTACAGTCAAAAAAGAGGTTATCAATGAGTTGTTCCTTTTTCTTCGCGATGACAGTGATTTGGAATATAACTTCTTAACCACCCTTTGCGGGATGCATTATCCTGAAAAGGATCAATTGGGTGTCGTTTATCATTTGCATAGTTTTGCCAATAATCACAGGATCAGGATCAAAACAAATACCGCCGTTTCGGATCCGCGGATTCCAACGATAACTTCGATATGGCCTTCAGCCAATTGGCAGGAACGTGAAACATACGATTTTTTTGGCATACTTTTCGAAGGCCATCCAAACCTTAAACGCATTTTAAATGTGGAGGAGATGGTTGACTTTCCGCTTCGCAAAGAGTTCCCTCTTGAAGATCAGACCCGGGATGATAAGGATGATACTTTTTTTGGAAGGTAATCCAATATCAATGCTGAGTTGGGGGAAATCCCGGAATTGAATGATCATTAAGAATACCGATTTATCTGCCCCTGGAGAGGTCAAAAGTTTATAGCAGAAATTACATATCGTCAATGGCAAAAAGAGTAAATACCGATTATTGGGACAAAGACATAGTTAAAACGGAAGAGCCGAGAGAGTACAATACCCTCAACGTTGGTCCTACTCATCCTGCCACGCATGGTGTATTTCAGAATGTCATGCTCATGGATGGTGAATTTATTGTAAGTACTGAACAAACAATAGGTTACATTCATCGGGCGTTCGAAAAAATAGCCGAGCGCCGCCCTTTTTACCAGGTTACCCCCCTTACTGACCGGCTGAATTACTGTTCATCCCCGCTCAATAACATGGGGTGGCACATGACTGTGGAGAAATTGCTGGGAATTGAAACCCCCAAACGGGTCGACTACCTGAGGATTGTCGTTATGGAACTGGCCCGTCTGGCCGATCACATCATTTGTAATAGCGTCATCGGTGTCGACAGCGGAGCTTTAACCGGGTTTACCTACATCTTCCAGGACAGGGAATTCATTTATGAGATCTATGAGGAGATCTGCGGATCACGCCTCACCACAAATATGGGTCGCATTGGCGGTTTTGAACGGAACTTCAGTCCGAAAGTCTGGGAAAAAATCCGCCATTTTCTGAAAACATTTCCTGGCAGATTAAAGGAATTTGAGACGCTGTTGGCCAGGAACAGGATATTCATGGATCGTACCGTTAATGTCGGTCCGATTACTGTCGAGCGCGCACTGGCTTATGGCTTTACCGGTCCAAATCTGCGTGCCTGCGGCCTCGACTACGACGTCAGGGTGATGAACCCCTATTGTTCGTACGAAGAATTTGATTTCGTGATCCCGATTGGACAAAATGGGGATACCTACGACCGGTTTATGGTCAGGCAGGAGGAGATGAAGCAGAGCATGCGGATTATTGAGCAGGTTTTGGAGAAGCTCGACAAAATGGAAGACAAGGAGACCTATTATGCGAGTGATCCCCGGTTTGTCCTTCCGCCAAAAGAGAAAGTTTACAACAACATGGAGGCGCTGATCTGGCATTTCAAAATTGTGATGGGCGAAACAGATATTCCTGTTGGCGAAGTTTATCACGCTATTGAAGCGGCCAACGGAGAGCTGGGTTATTACCTGGTCAGTGACGGGGGGCGTACTGCCTCGCGACTCCATTTTCGCCGTCCATGCTTTATTTATTACCAGGCGTATCCCGAAATGGTCCAGGGGAATATGTTGTCCGATGCGATTCTGACCATGAGTTCGATGAATGTAATCGCCGGAGAATTAGATGCATAAACGTTTGGTAGAGACGCACAGCGGTGCGTCTCTACCAAAAAAAATAAAAAATAAAAAACCGAATAGGCAGACATGCAGGAAAAGATCACAATCAGGGAATTTAATCGTGAAACACTTGATCTGGTAAATCAGATTATCAAGCGGTATCCGATGGGGAGGCAAAAATCTGCCTTGCTGCCGGTTTTACATATTGCCCAATCAGAAAACAGCGGATGGCTCAGCCCTGAAATGATGGATTATGTGGCATCACTGCTCGATATTCAGCCTGTTGAGGTCTATGAAGTCGCCTCGTTTTACAGCATGTTCAACCTTAAACCTGTGGGTAACTGCGTAATTGAAGTGTGCCAGACCGGACCTTGCTGGTTAAACGGTGCAGAGAAATTACTTGCCCATTTTGAATCACGTCTGGGTATAAAACCGGGTGAGACAACCCCTGACGGGAAGTTTACCCTTAAAACCGTTGAATGTCTGGCTGCCTGCGGAAATGCCCCTGTTATCCAGGTGGGTACCGAATACCACGAAAACCTCACAACCACAAAGGCGGATGAACTGCTGGATCAATGGAGGGCTGAAGACAAAATATCGCATACAAATCCTTACCTGTGAAAATGGCAAAACAGATCTTACTAAAAAATATTGACGTACCCGGTCTTGCTGATTTTCAGGTTTACAGAAAATTGGGAGGATATACCGCCGCCGAAAAAGCTTTGAAAACCCTTACCCCTGACCAGGTCACCGATGAGGTGAAGAAATCGGGACTGAAAGGGCGTGGCGGAGCCGGTTTTCCTACCGGAATGAAATGGAGCTTTATTGATAAACAGAGTGAAAAGGCGAAATACCTGGTATGCAATTACGATGAAAGCGAACCAGGAACTTTCAAGGACCGTCATATCGGACAGCTTAATCCGCACCAGCTCATCGAAGGGATGATCCTGGGGTCCTATGCATTAGGCGCCAATACCGCTTATATTTATATCCGCGGTGAGCTCTTCTATGTGCTGAAGATTATTGAAAAAGCGATTCAGGAGGCTTACAAAAACGGTTTCCTGGGGGAAAATATCCTGGGATCGGGTTATTCGCTCGATCTCTATTGTCACCCCGGAGCCGGCGCATATATCTGCGGTGAAGAGACCGCCTTGCTCGAATCATTGGAGGGAAAACGCGGGAATCCCCGTATTAAACCCCCGTTCCCGGCAATTGTCGGATTATATGGCTCCCCCACGGTAGTTAATAATGTCGAAACAATTGCCACACTTCCCTGGATTGTGAACAATGGCTTTGAAGCCTATGCCGCCATCGGGATTGGGAACAGCAAAGGGACCAAACTGATTTCTGCCTGCGGACATATCAATAAACCTGGTATATACGAAATAGAGCTGGGTCTTCCGGTGGAAGAGTTTATCTACAGTGACGAATATTGCGGAGGTATCAGAAACGGCAATAAACTCAAGGCGGTGGTCGCGGGAGGTTCATCGGTCCCAATCCTGCCGGCAAGTCTGATCCTGAAAACTGCAGCAGGTGAACCGCGCCTGATGAGCTACGAATCATTGGCTGACGGTGGATTTCAGACCGGAACAATGCTTGGATCGGGTGGATTTATTGTGATGGATCACACCACCTGTATTGTAAAAAACCTGCTGACCTTTGCGCGGTTTTACCGCCATGAGTCATGCGGTCAGTGCAGTCCGTGCCGGGAAGGAACCAGCTGGATGGAAAAGATATTAACGCGTATTGAAAACGGGCAGGGGACGATGAAAGATATCGACCTGCTGGTGGATATCGCAAAACATGTGGAAGGGAATACGATTTGTCCGCTCGGCGATGCCGCGGCATGGCCGGTAGCGAGTGCAATCCGTCATTTCCGGGAAGAATTTGAAGAACACGTAAAACTACAAAAATGCCCCTTTTAAAGGTTACCATCGATAATATTGAGGTGGAGGTAGAAGCCGGAACGACCATCATGAATGCTGCCCGTAAGATAGGCGGCAGGGTGGTGCCCCCTGCTATGTGCTACTATTCAAAGCTTGAAGGGAGCGGCGGAAAATGCCGCACCTGCCTGGTGAAAGTAGCACAGGGTTCTGCCAAGGATCCCCGCCCGATGCCTAAACTGGTCGCATCATGCCGTACGACGGTTCAGGATGGCATGGTTGTGCAAAATATTACTTCACCCGAGGTGATGGACAACCGGCGGGCAATTACCGAATTCCTGCTGATCAACCACCCGCTCGACTGCCCGGTTTGCGATCAGGCCGGCGAATGTCACCTGCAGGATCTCTCCTATGTTCATGGCTTGCAGGAGACCCGAACCGTCGAAGAGCGGAGAACCTTTAAACCGATCGACATCGGCGATAAAATAAAACTCAATATGAACCGCTGCATTCTCTGCTACCGTTGCGTGATGGTTGCGGACCAGATCACCGATCAACGGGTACACGGGGTTTTGGGACGCGGTGATCATTCGGAAATCAGTACCCATATCCTGAAAGCTGTGGATAATGATTTCTCGGGAAACATGATCGATGTGTGCCCCGTTGGTGCACTGACTGACAATACCTTCAGGTTTAAAAGCCGGGTATGGTTTACCAAACCCTTTGATGCCCACCGTGAGTGTTCCAAATGCAGCGGGAAAGTGGTTCTCTGGATGAAAGGGGACGAGCTCCTCCGGGTAACCGGCCGGAAAGATAAATACGGAGAAGTGGAGGAGTTTATCTGCAACGAATGCCGTTTTGAGCAGAAGGAGAAAAGTGACTGGATTATCGAAGGGGCCAGAACAATTGAACGCCATTCGGTTATTTCCCAGAATCATTATGAAACGAGCCCGGGTGATTCAGTCCGGATGATTAAGTAACGTACATAAATTCAAAAGATCAACCGTTTTTAAACGGAAAGAACCATTTAATATGGATTTGACAACATTAATTTTTAAAACAGTTTTTCTGATCATCATTTTATTGGTCACCCTTGTCGTGGCCATGTATTCAACCTATGGTGAACGAAAGGTGGCGGCATTTATGCAGGACCGTCGGGGGCCGAACCGTGCCGGCCTTTTCGGCTTATTGCAACCCCTGGCCGACGGGGTGAAGATGTTCATGAAGGAGGAGATCATTCCCCTTACGGCAAATAAAAAACTGTTTATCATTGGCCCATCCATCGCCATGACTACCGCCCTGCTTACCGGGGTGGTCATTCCATGGGGAGGAACCTTAACCCTTGGAGGGCACGAATTTTCATTGCAGATCGCAGACCTCAATATCGGAATACTCTATGTTTTCGCCATGGTTTCCATCGGAGTTTATGGGATTATGATCGGAGGTTGGGCCTCCAACAATAAATATGCGCTGCTTGGTGCAATCCGGGCCGCTTCGCAGATGATCAGTTATGAACTGGCCATGGGAATGTCGATTATCGCATTGGTGCTGACCACCGGTTCCCTGAGTCTTCATGATATAGTTGCCCAGCAGCATGGGATGCACTGGAATATCTTTTATCAGCCGCTTGGCTTTTTGATCTTCCTCACCTGTGCCTTCGCCGAAACGAACCGCGCCCCGTTTGACCTTCCGGAATGTGAGACCGAACTTATCGGCGGTTACCATACCGAATACAGCTCAATGAAGCTCGGATTTTACCTTTTTGCCGAATACATCAATATGTTTATCTCTTCGGCCGTCATTGCCACCTTATATTTTGGAGGATATAACATGCCGTTTATCGATGAACTGGGATTCTCCGCCAATACGGTAACCTTGCTGGGAACAGCATTCTTCTTCCTTAAAATCTTCAGCATGATCTTCCTCTTTATGTGGATCCGCTGGACGCTCCCCCGTTTCCGGTACGATCAGCTTATGAACATGGGATGGAAAGGGTTGATTCCGCTTGGAATGTTCAACATTGTAGCTACCGGTATTTATTATTTCTTCACCGAATTAAAGTAATCCGAAAAGCCATGCAATCATTAACAAACAGATCGGTAGTTGCTTCGGATAAGAAGATGACCATTTTAGAGTGGATTTATATTCCGGCAATTATCAAGGGTATGTCAATCACGATACGCCATTTTTTCCGTAAAAAGGTGACCATCAGTTACCCGGAACAGAAACGGGAGTTCAGTAAGGTTTACCGAGGCCAGCATGTGCTGAAGCGCGATGACCAGGGTCGAGAACGGTGCACCGCCTGCGGACTGTGCGCTGTTGCCTGTCCTGCTGAAGCGATCACGATGGTCGCTGCTGAGCGGAAACCGGGAGAAGAACACCTCTACCGCGAAGAGAAATATGCAGCCATCTATGAAATCAATATGCTCCGGTGCATTTACTGTGGCGATTGCGAAGATGCCTGCCCCAAAGAAGCGATCTTCCTTACAGACCGAATCGTGGCATCCCAGTATGAACGCAAACCCTTTATTTATGGGAAGGATATATTGGTTGAGCCAATGGATCTGAGGATTGACATTTCTGCAAGACAAACCGAAGCGGTGCACAAATTTAAATCAGAGAAACGATTTGCCCATAACAAATAAATGGTCACGACTTTAAAACAAATCTAAAATGATCTTTCTATTTTATTTCCTCTCTGCAATAATGATCATCTGCGCATTGGCGGTTGTATTCTCCAAGAATCCGATCAATAATGTGATTTACCTGATCGTTTGTTTCCTGGCGATGGCTGGTCATTACATACTTCTGAATGCACAATTCCTGGCAGTAGTCCATATCATTGTCTATACCGGGGCAATCATGGTCTTGTTCCTGTTCGTCATTATGCTGCTGAATCTGAACAAAGCGATCATACTGCGTAAATCAACGGTTACTCGGGTTTCTGCCGTAATTACCGGGGGGATATTTTTTCTTGTTCTGCTGGCCGCAACCCGGCAGACTTTTGAGATTCATGCCCGGTACCCTTTTGCGAGTGATTTCGGACTCGTATCCGGAATCGGGAAAGTATTATTCAGCGAGTTTTTGCTCCCCTTTGAAATGTCATCCATACTGTTTATCTCCGCCATGGTGGGCGCACTGATGTTCGGGAAGAAAGACGTTTAAAAATTGGGTAAAGACATAAGATCATACGTCTTTACAATTTTATTATAAATTCAGTTTAAAATGAAAGAGATCTCATCTGCCATACAGCTCATTCCGTTAGAGAATTATATTGTTTTGAGCATAGCCCTTTTCAGCATCGGAATGATGGGTGTTTTATTCCGAAGAAACACCATCGCCATCCTGATGTGCCTTGAACTGATGTTTAATTCGGTAAATCTTTTGCTTACCGCATTTTCTGCCTATCACTCCGATCCGTCAGGCCAGGTGTTTGTATTTTTTATCATGATCGTCGCTGCAGCGGAAGTTGCCGTTGGTTTATCTATTGTAGTTATGATGAAGCGGAATGTGGATTCAGTTGATATTAACCTTTTGAACCGGTTGAAATGGTAGCATTATATCCCTATATCACAATTGCCTGTCTTGTTCCTGCCTTCCCCTTGCTGGGATTCCTGGTAACCGGGCTGGCAAAAAACAAATTGAAAAATAATCAGGCGGGCATTATTGCCAGTTCGATGGTTTCACTTTCGTTTATGGTTTCCGTTTTTTTGTTTTTTGCACTGCGCTCTTCAGGACAGGAAGTGGTGACAGTAACCATGTTTAACTGGATTTCAGCCGGAGGTTTGAATATCCCATTTGCATTTCTGATTGATAATCTTTCGGTGACTATGATGCTCATCGTCACCGGTGTCGGAGCTCTAATCCATATCTATTCCATTGGCTATATGCACGGTGATGATCGGGTGAATTCCTTCTTTTCCCAGATGAACCTGTTCACGTTCAGTATGTTATTGTTGGTAATGGGGGCAAACTACCTGATTCTTTTCATTGGATGGGAGGGGGTTGGATTTTGTTCTTACCTGCTGATCGGTTTTTGGTTTAAAAACCCTGCCTTTAACTATGCCGCACGGAAAGCTTTCGTGATGAACCGGATCGGCGATTTGGGTTTTATCCTCGGCATCATCCTCCTTTTCTTCACATTTAAATCGGTCACTTTTACAGAGGTCTTCTCCCAGGCTGTCTCTTTGCAACCCGGAGCTCCATGGATCACCGCAATCACCATTCTCCTGTTGATCGGAGCCGTGGGGAAGAGCGCCCAGATTCCATTATATACCTGGCTGCCCGATGCCATGGCCGGACCAACTCCGGTATCTGCACTGATCCATGCTGCCACAATGGTGACTGCGGGTATCTATATGATTGCACGTTCAAGCATTCTCTACAATCTGGCCCCACTGACGATGAATATCATGATCATCCTGGGGTTGGCTACAGCAATACTTGGCTGCTGTTATTGGGCTAAGACAAAACGATATTAAAAAAGTGCTTGCCTATTCAACGGTTTCACAGCTGGGATATATGTTCCTGGCGCTCGGTTTGGGCGCCTATTCCACTGCGGTATTTCACCTGACTACACACGCTTTTTTCAAGGCATTGCTCTTTCTGGGAGCCGGCAGCATTATCCATGCAATGGGTGGCGAGCAGGATATCCGCAAGATGGGTGGTCTGCGGAAAAAGATGCCGGTCACTTATTTCACTTTTTTGGCGGCAACCCTGGCCATCAGCGGAATTCCCCCGTTCTCCGGTTTTTTCAGCAAGGATTTAATCCTGAGCAAAGCCTTTGAAAATAATCCGTTACTTTATATTTTAGCCCTGGGTGGCGCCCTGATTACCTGCTTTTACATGTTTCGGCTTCTATACCTTGTTTTCTTCGGAAGTCAGCGGTTAAGCACGGCCCATCCGCATGAATCACCACGGGTAATGACCGTTCCGTTAATTATTCTGAGCATATTATCGGTTTTTGGCGGATTCCTCAATATCCCGTCACTCTTTGGCGGCAAGTCCGGTTTCAGTGAATTCCTGAGCAGCACTATCCGGTCAAAAGTGACCCCGGAACTTAGCTTTTCCACAGAATCTGGTCTAATCGCCGGTTCACTGATTCTTCTGGTCGTTATTATTCTGCTGGCTTACCGGACTTATGTGAAAAAAACGGTTGTTCCGGCTGCAGATGGTATACCTGTCAGTTTCCCGGGTAAAACAATCGCCAATAAGTTTTATATTGACGAGTTTTATCGCGCAGTGATTGAAAAACCATTCGGTTTTCTTTCCGATTTCTTTTTCAACAAAGTGGAAAATAAAGTTCTTGATCCTATTGTTGACGAGGTTGGAATATTGACTTCCAAACTCGGAAACCTTGCACGTAAACTTCAGCAAGGGAACATGAGTTTCTACTTCTTTGCCATGGTCGCCGGAATTCTCCTATTTATCATCTTTATTTTAATCGTCTGACCCTATGATCTTGCTGATTATACTCTTAATACCTATTATCACCGGTCTGTTTCTTCTTTTTCTAAGGAATCCGGCCACCGTGCGGATAATTGCGCTGTTATCCGCTGTGGTTAATTTGATCCTTACCCTGGGGCTGATTATAACCATACCCTCGGCCAGCTATTCCGTAAACTGGGATAATTTCATGGGGACCCAATTCTCGCTGGGTTTTGACGGAATTAGTCTTATCATGTTGTTATTGACTAATTTGCTCTTCCCTTTTATTATCCTTTCAGGCTTTACCCGGTCGCACGTACAGATTCCGGTGCTTAACTTCCTGATCCTGTTTACCCAGTCTGCATTGATTGGTGTTTTCCTGGCTCAGAATGCTTTTCTGTTTTATATCTTCTGGGAGTTAACCCTGATTCCGGTCTATTTTATCCTCCTCCTTTGGGGAGGTGAAAACCGCAGAGCCATCACCCTGAAATTCTTTATTTATACCTTAACCGGCAGCTTGTTCCTGTTATTCGGAATTATCTTTTTGTTTCAGTTGACACCCGGCTTGCATACGACCGATTTCTCGGCATTTAACCAGCTTCATATTGCCGCGCACACCCAAACCTGGCTTTTCTGGGTTCTGTTTATCGCATTTGCCATTAAAATGCCAGTATTCCCTTTTCATACCTGGCAGCCTTCCACCTATACCATGGCCTCCAAGCAGGGGGTAATGATTCTGGCTGGTGTCCTGACAAAAATGGGTATCTATGGTGCGCTCCGTTTTCTGTTTCCCATTGTCCCGCAGGGAGTTCTCTACTGGCAAAACACGGTGATTATCATGTGCCTGATCGGTGTTATTTACGCATCGGTAATTGCCTTCCGGCAGACCAATATAAAGAGGCTGATCGCTTTTTCATCTATGGCCCACATCTCGCTGATGGCAGCCGCTATGTTTGCGGTAAACTATTATTCTACGCAGGGACTTCTTTTCCAGGTGATTAGTCATGGCGTGACTATTGTGGCCCTCTTTTACATGGTTCATCTTATCCAGGAAAGGACATCGACCCTTGACCTGTCACAAATGGGCGGTTTAAAGCTTGCAGCGCCAAATATGGCTATCCTCTTGCTGATTATCATTTTAGGTTCTATCGCTCTTCCGCTTACCTCAGGCTTTGTTGGAGAGTTTTTAATCATCATGGGGCTTGCCAAGTTATCGGTCTGGTTTGCTGCATTCGGCGGCACAACCATGATTCTGGGAGCCATCTATATGCTCTATGCCTATCAGCGGATCATGCTCGGAGATAAAAATCCGGCGCTGGTGAAGGTAAAGGATATCCGTACGCTTGATTACTTTATCCTGATCCCCCTGATTGCCGCTATTATTATACTCGGGATATATCCCCAACCAATTTTGAATTTAGTTGAAGTATCGGTTAATTCCATGCAGAAGCTTTTTCTGCCTGCGAATGAGATGGTTAACTTATTCGTTCGATAATAAGACCTTATAGAAATAATTTGAATTTAGTCAGCCAATGAGTGCATTAATTTTATTAACAGTTTTTGGGATTATCGTCCTGTATCTGGGGTTTGCAAACAATAAGAAACTGTTGGCGCCCGTGGCAATTACAGGTCTGGTCATCAGTATGGTCCTTTCGCTGAAGGACTGGGGTCTTGGATCGAAGTATTTTCATGATATGATGATCATCGATAACTTCTCGATCGCTTTCAATGTGTCTATGCTCATTATTACCATCCTGATATTTCTGTTTGGAATCAATTATTACCAGCGCATGGAGCACCATGTGGCAGAGCAATACGCACTGATGATTTTTGCCCTGACCGGCGCCTTTCTGATGACCTCTTTTTCAAACCTGATTATGCTTTTTCTGGGGATTGAGATTTTGTCTATCCCGTTATATATCCTCGCCGGAGGTAAGAAAACCTCTTACCGTTCGAACGAGGCTTCGTTTAAATATTTTTTACTCGGATCCTTTGCTACGGCATTTTTCCTTTTTGGGATAGCCTTGGTATATGGCGCTTCTGCAACTTTTTACCTGCCGGAGATCAAAACATATATTGCTTCATTCAACGGGCACCTTCCCCCCATGGTGATGCTCGGTCTACTGTTTATTCTGATTGGAGTGGCCTTTAAAGTAGCTGTCGCTCCGTTCCATTTTTGGAGTCCGGATGTTTATGAAGGTTCACCCACCTTAGTTACCGCTTTTATGGCTACCGTCGTTAAAACTGCAGGTTTTGCAGCATTTTACAGGTTGTTAGGAATGGGACTGCTTCCGCTGCCGGCGCCGCTTGAAAAAACTTTATGGGTGATGACCGGCCTCTCGTTGCTGGTAGGTAATCTTGCCGCTTTAAATCAGTCTAATTTTAAGCGTTTACTGGCCTACTCAGCCATTGTACACACCGGTTTTATGATGCTGGCGATGCTTTCGCAGCATGATTCATCAGCCACTGTTCTGCTCTATTACACGTTTGTTTATTCACTGGCCACAGTTCCGCTTTTCATCATCTTTATCCATATGAAAAGGGCATCTGAGGGGCTTGAAGAGTTATCCATTTTTCGCGGACTTTACAAGCAAAAGCCGTGGATGGCAGTTTTTATGACCATACTGCTGATGTCTCTTGCAGGCCTTCCTCCCACTGCAGGGTTTCTGGCCAAATACCGCGTATTTATTTTGTCAATCAGCCGCGGCTACCTGGCCATCTCCATTTTTGCTATCCTAATGGCCATAATCGGAATCTATTATTATTTTTATGTTCTGCGCGAGGCTTTTTCCGAGAGCGATAATCCAAATCCGATTGAAATCAGTAAGCTGAACGCTGTTTTAATTGTCGTTTGTGGAGTAGCTGTTCTTCTCCTGGGGGTTTTCTTTTTTCAGATTCCGATTTAACTGTTTGCTGGTTTATCCCATTTCGGGTCTGAAAACGGATTAGCTTAAGGGTCAGATCTATATCGTTAACATGTGGCCTGTGACCTGAAAAATATGCCTGGAAATGTTTTTTGGTAAAAAATAAAACATTAAGCATACAATGGATAAGAAATCATTCTGGATTTTAACAGTCGGCTTCGTATTGGTCAAACTTGCAATTCACTTTATTACAGGTTCCAATTACGAGTTGCACCGGGATGAAATGTTGTACTTCGAAATGGGCAGTCACTTATCCTGGGGATTTGCCTCGACACCGCCCTTTATCTCCTTCCTGGCATTTATTATAAAAAGTATATTCGGGTACCACGAATTTTTCGTCAAATTGTTCCCTGCCATCTTTGGTGCGTTAATAATTATACTGATAGCCCTGTTTATTAAAGAGATCGGAGGCAAAGGTTTTGGTGTTCTTGCAGGGTGCACTGCGTTTATCATTTCAACAGCCATGCTTAGAACTTCTTCGCTTTTCATGCCTGTAATCTTTGAACTTTTTTTCTGGCTTCTCTTCTTATATTTTGTTCTGATGCTCATTAACCGGCAAGATCCAAAATACTGGATTTGGATTGGAATAACTCTTGGCATAGGCTTTTTAAACAAATATTCCATCCTGTTTTTAGGCTTTTCTACAATCATTGCCTTATTAATCAGTGAGCACAGAAGGCTGATCTCTTCAAAATACTTTCTTTATGGAGCTTTGATAAGTTTGCTGATCGTTTCTCCAAATGTAATCTGGCAAATAAATCACAATTTTGCTGTATTTACCCATATGCGGGAATTGTACAGCACTCAGTTGATCTATGTTTCAAAGCCGGCCTTTTTATTGGATCAGCTTTTTATGAATTTTACCGTGGCTTTAATCTGGATTCCCGGTTTGGTGATGGTGCTATTTTTTAGGGCTGAAAGGAAATACCGTGTATTTGGATATATTTTACTGATGGTGGTGTTCCTGTTTTTGGTAACCGGTGGGAAATCGTATTATACCTTGGGTATTTATACCATGATGTTTGCTTTTGGCGGCTACTTCTTTGAAAAGTACTTAGCAGGTAATTTAAGGATTGCAGGATATTTAAGCGTTGGATTATCTTTTTTCATTTCATTAATCTTTCTCCCTTTAGGTTTGCCAATATTGCCTAAAGAACAAATGGGGAAATATTGTACCATTTTTTCAAAGTATGTTACACCCGCTCCAATGCATGGCGAAAATGACAACTATTTTCCAATACCACAGGATTATATGGATATGTCAGGATGGAAGGAACTGGCAGGATTGGTTTCAGTCGCTTACAACAAATTAGACTTGAACCAAAAAAAGGATTGTATTATTTACGCAAATAATTATGGACAGGCTGGTGCCATTGATTTTTACGGAAAGAAATTTAATCTTCCGAAGACCTCCTCAGTGGATGACAGTTACATTTTTTGGGCGCCGGACTCCTTAACTGTTTCCAATTTTATTGTTACAGACGGCCATCTGGGGGATCTTCCCAGACTATTTAATTCGTACATTGAAATTGGTGAAATAAAGGATCCCTATTTTCGCGAAAATGGCCTAAAGGTTTACCTGTGCCAGAATCCAAAACCACTTTTAAACGATTTTTTTAAAAAAAGAATTAAAGAGCACAAAAAAGTTTACGGATTTTAATTCAAAGCAAGGCGAAAACTACTTCGGAGTTGGAATAAGGTAAAGAAACAAAGTCTTTAACTTAATGACTTTGGGCGGCGTGGATTTAATATCGGTCGATTCTATCCATATCATTTTCCTGAAGAAACCTAAAAACAAACATTTAATCGCTCTCTGGGAATAAAAGACAGCTAGCCGAATGTAATGGGCCAATAGCTAGAATCCAGCTGCCATTCGCCTGTCACTAATCTGTTTTCAAAACGGGAGGCTTATATACCCACACGCTTGATTAAAAACCAATTTGTTTTCCCCCTATTTCTTCCTCCTGTACTTTAAATAGGGGATGATATCTTCATTTTTTGTTCCGGAGGTGCCGTCATATTCAATCGTTACCACCGGAACTCCGGTCATCTCCTCTATTTTTGAGGTCATTGCCTCGGTCACCAGCGAAGGACAGCAATAGGATGGATTGGTTTGAATAAACAGGTCAAGATCAGGATGATTCGTAATCAGCGCGTGAATTTTGAGGATGTTTTCAAACGATTCTCCCCGCTGCAGGATATTTAGTCCAAACCTGTTCAGCCAGATATCGGTTTCTCCGGAGGTTGGAACAGGCACTTCTCCGTTATACTTAAAAAAATATTTTTTGTATTTGTCTTCCACCAACGGGATAAGGGACTTCAGAAATTTTAGCTTCATATATTCGGAATAGTGGCCCGTTTTGAAAAAACGATCGGTTGTGGTATTCACAACAATTTTGAGGAATTCACTGTAGGGGGTAGTGATCACTTCTCCTCCGTTTGCTTCCACTGTTTTGACAAGCTCCTGGTTCATCAGGTCGTTATCCCTGACATAGATGTCGCCAAAGATGGCCACTTTGGGTTTCTCAATCATCTCCGTTTCAATGGATTCAAAATCGCGCATGATTTTATCCAGTGCCAAATCCTTCGGATCACCATTCCGGAAAGCTTTTGCCAATGAATCCAATGCCCGTTGAATCATTATATCCGTTATTCCTGCCTGCTTTTCGTAAGGTCGGATCCGGCATCCGATTTTACGGATATAACCCCCGAACATATAGGCCAGGTAAGCATTGATGGCTATGGGCAGGGAAAAATCGTAAAAGATCACATCACCCAGATATACCGAGACCTGCTCCATCCCTTTCCCATAGTTGTCCAGCAATTTTTTCATAAACATGGGGAACATACTAAGATTACAGGAAAGATCCGATTTCATAATCCAGAGAACGGTATCTGAAGGTTTCAGCCCATTTGTTTCAATGTAGTCAATGGCATTCTGGACAATAATATTCAGTGGAAGACACTGACCGGTGTTAAAACTCAGACTTCGCCGGATAGATTCATCGGAATTGGCAGTCAGACGGACGTCAGCTCCACTGTTTTGCAGAACTGCCTCCAGCAAGGGTCCGACAAAGGGATCCCAAATCGGCAACAGGAGTGTCTTATCCTTTAAATGGCTGGCACCGCTGAAGATCGCAGGGGACAAATGATTATCCGGTCCTTCAATTTGTTGAATAAGGTTGCTGAAAAGTTTGAAGTCGATGGAGTGGCTTCTCAGTATTCTGGAAGATTCATCAATCATCGTCCTGATATGGATTTGCCAGGCTTGTTTGACAACCGGATTTTCGGCTGCTGTTTCTCTCTTAATATTCGCCTCTTTGCCGGTTGCAACATGAAGCATTTCTGATTTTTGCCTTTCACGGTGATTCCGGAATGCCCTGATAGCCGATTCAATACGTGTTTCGTAACCTACGGTAGAATCGTGCTCATCGAGTTGCAGGATAAGATATGGTTTTTGCCTTTCATCCATTATTTCCTTGAAATATTCGATTACAAAGGCATCGGGTGTACATTTAAAGGAGGTGATCAGCACCGGATAGCAATTTTCGGTATTTGAAACAACATCGGCGGCATGGAGAATCCTCGAAGCGAATTTCCACTGGATTGCTTTGATCAGTTCATCGGCATGGGATGTTTCAGTCGGATTATTTGGCAGCATATCCATGTAAAAAGTTTTTATCCCCATTTTCTCGATGATATCTGGGATCGAATTGTTCATTGCCGGGGAGAGAACGGTATATGGACGACCCAACAGCATAATGTGAATATCAGCGGTTTCCTTTAACTCCTTCTGATAGATGGCCTTCCAGTTTTTCTTAACCAATCGCATCTGTTCCTTCGCTTTTTCGTAAGCGATGCTGAGATTGATAAACCCTATCTTACCTAATCCGATTGATCTCAGCATCCTGTACAATTCAAGCCTGACCGGGAGCTCGCCATAGGAATAATTGAGATACGGAGTAAGCAGTTTTTTGCCGGAATTGTAGTTTTTCTGGACAGAAATGACGGATGAAACAAACTGGGTATAATAGCAATACTGCTTATTCTGTCTGGTTTCGCGCGATTCCAGGAGGTATGCAGGCAGGAATATATAATCGGCTTTATTGTTAAGATAGTCGACATGGCCATGCATCGCTGCCATCGGAGAACAAAACTCGGCGCTGCTCAGGTTTTTACCGTCTTTTATGGCGTTCAGATAATTTTCGCTGGTAACAGTTCTGATATCCAGCAAATCGAAAAACTTCCGCCAAAACAGGATCTCCTCATACAGGTAAAGACCGGCAGGAATTCCAATTGTCAGGGTCGGTTTTGTTGTTTCCGGCCTGAACCGGAACATCTCATTCCTCTTCCGGATCAGCTGGAAACGGAGCGATTTGTTCTTGACATATTTATTCACCTCATAATCCCTGCCGCATAGATAGCCATAAGCCACTGTCTGATTCTCGACTTCAGCGACTTTAAGTTTGCAATGATTGGTACACAATTCACAAGCCTCCGATCTCACAAGGATGGACTTCTCATACAATCCAATACCTCTGAACGTAGTGGCTGGGTTATGCAGATCGTGAATTTCAATGGCAACACCCAGAGCCCCTGTGAGGTGACAATACCTGGAGACCATGATGGGCTTCTGCAGCTTTTGTTCAAACGCAGCAACCAGAGCCTTGTTTTTGGCTGTCGCTCCCTGGAAAAATATCGTTTTGCCGATATAGCCGGGCACCGCCACTTTTGTGAAATAGTTCTCGCGGGTCGAATGCAATACGGTCGCCAGGATCTCGTCGGCAGAGTAGCCTGCCATCAGGTAATGGTTGAGATCCCGTTCCATGAATACCGTACAGCGGTCGCTGGCAAGGGGCGCATAGACATTCTCAACCCGGGAGGAATACTCATTCAATGGGCATCCCAGTCTTTTGGCCTGCTCTTCAATGAAACTTCCGGTTCCGGCTGCACAAATATTGTTCATCACCGAGAATGTGACCATGCCATGACGCATCGCCGTGAATTTGGAGTCCTGTCCACCGATCTCAATGATGGTATCGGTTTCAGGGTTCAACTCGCAGGCGGCCCGGGCATGAGCCGTTATTTCATCCAGAATGAGGTCTGCCCCGATAATCTTGCCTATAAATTTTCTTCCGGATCCTGTAGTCCCTGCCCCCTGAATTGAAAAACGGACATCCCTATTTATGGAATAATCGTTGATGGCCTCAAAAATCAGCTGTACGGCCTGCAACGGCTGCCCCGAGGTATAGGTGTAAAAGCCGGCAACAACCTCCTTGTTTTGATCGAGAATAACCGCCTTGGTGCTTGTCGAACCGATATCAATACCTAAAATAACCGGAATCGGAGTTTTGCCGGCCGGAATGGAATAGACATCCACTTCAACATCTTTCATAAATGGAAAACGTTGCGACCGGAAGGTGTAGTTTTCATGCGATCCAAAGTCGGGGTAATCCGATAAGGTNAGACGAAGCGGCGGATAATAGTACTGCTTCTCTCTCTTTCCNGTAACTACCAGATCTTCANTGCTATTCAGTTTAAGATCATTAATTTCCCCCTCTTCCTTGCAAATTATCGCGGCTCCGATTGCTCCGTATACATTGGCAAACTGGTCGACGATGATTGGCTGTTCAATTAATTTGCCGATGTGGCCAATCACAGCTTTATTAAGCGCAACACCACCGGCAGCCACAACATTTGAAAAGGTGTTGTTCCGGAAAACGGTATCGGCGATATTCTTTGCAAGGCCATAGGATAATCCGTCACAGATTTCACTCAGCGAATAGCCCTCCTGTTGGGCATGGATCAGGTCGGTTTTGGCAAACACCGCACACCTCGAAGCGATTTTGGGGAAGCTTCCCTTGTTTTCCCAGGCGATCCTGCTGAATTCATGAATATCCTGCACATTCAGCCGTTCAGCCTGCTGGTCGAGAAAATTACCGGTTCCTGCAGCGCACGAGGTATTTGATTTGTAATTGCGGTACTCCCCATTTTTCTCAAAGGTGGCCAGTCCGAATTTTTCCGCACCAATAATTAACAGCGACTGAACCTCCGGGTGAAAATGTTTGGCCGCAGTGATATAAGCAATCCTTGGATCGACGGGCACTCCCCGGGTTAGGATCGACGGGCAGGAGGTGGTATAACCGATAGCTTTCAGCTGGTTCACTTCAATTCCCCCGAGTGACTTCAATAATATTTCGGTAATCCTCCCTTTATGAAAAGCATAGGAGGAGTGAACAATCCGGTTTTGTTCATCAATAACGGCAATACTCACGGCTACCGAGCCAATATCAATACCCAGAAAGTTATTTTTCATTCTGGCTTACTCCCTTCTGTTAGAAAATATTTAACGATTAGAATGACAAACCGGTGATGAATCTTAAAGGCGAACTGAAGATTTCTGCCTTTAAGGGGAAGGCAATGAGATTGAATAATGAATAAATATACATTTATTTTATTACAAAAAGGGGACCATCCTGAATTTCTTATTCGGGGGGACTTTTGAATATGTGATTTTTTCATTGCACATCTGAATATTCTGATTGAATCTGTTTATTTTGGAATAAACTCCACGATATCATCATAAGTAATAAGAACAATTTAATGTCGTAATTATTTGTTTCCTCTTTCGACCTCCCCCAACCCCGACCACCCCTTTCCCCCCAAAGGGGAATGGTGGGGATTAAAAGGAAGGTATTGTTCAGAATGTGGGAGATTTACAGGGGTCAAAAAGTAGAAAATCAGTATTTTAAATAGTACATTATATCTTTCCGATTACTTACCTTTGGATATTGATCCTAACAAATTCTTATTAACCAAAAGATGAATAAAATGAGTTACCAGGGAAAAGTTGTAATTGTCACCGGTGCCGGGAGAGGTCTGGGAGGCAGTATTGCTGAAACTTATGCCTCAAAGGGGGCTAAAGTGGTGCTGGCAGAGAAGAATGTCTCTTTGGGACTGGCTGCCGAAAAGACAATTACTTCTTCAGGAGGAATGGCCACCTTTATACCCACCGATGTCAGCAGTCCGTCGGAGATTGAAGCATTGGTAAAAACAAGTATTGAACTTTACGGCAAAATTGACATTCTGATTAACAATGCCGGCATTTCAAAATGGAAGTCACCCTATGAAATTACGGTTGAGGAGTGGGATGAAATTATCAATACCAATCTGCGCAGTGTTTTTCTCTGCTCCAGGGAGGTGGCCAGGGTCATGCGCACTCAGAGCGGGGGCTCTATCGTCAATATTGCATCGACCCGGGCATATATGTCTGAGCCAGACTCTGAGGCTTATGCAGCTTCGAAGGGGGGGATCGTATCCTTGACGCATGCCCTGGCTACCTCCTTTTCCCCCGACCATATTCAGGTGAACTGCGTCAGCCCCGGGTGGATCGAGACCGGTGACTACAACCAGCTTAATGAGGCTGACCATAACCAGCATCTTTCGGGACGGGTCGGAAAGCCGGCGGATATTGTGAGCGCCTGTCTCTACCTGACCGGTGAAGGAAACGATTTCATCAATGGCACCAATATTACGGTGGATGGGGGGATGACGAGGAAGATGATTTATTTGTAGGCAGAGCCATAGCAATGCCCTGGCTCTGCAACGGTTCTGTTTATTCGCTAACCACCAGACTGATCTGCCACGGCTCAACCTCCGGAATTACAAATTTCTGATAAGAACCATCAGTTCCCGAAGCATGTATTGTCGTTTCTTTACAGGTCATATCATAGAGCTTAATCGTCTTACTTTCGGTTTTTAACAGGAGGATCACATTTTTAGCCGGATCGAATGAGGAGTTTGTAAAAGCGAGGGCTACTTTCCCCTCTTGTGGCTCGCGGATCCATAGGTTAATCCGGTGGAAGGAAGCAATATA
>TBL_comb47_HYPODRAFT_10000582_pt1 | contig 48598 bp, 42 predicted proteins | sample TroBogypolimnion_40_FD_10682 | JGI IMG/M metagenome (IMG submission 10682)
TACTTCGTAGTTTCGTCACCCCGGGCTATAACTATTACGTTTCCTTCGGAAAGTTTTACATCAGTTTTCTATAATAATTATATCAAACTACAAAACTTGTGCTTCGTAGTTGGTCTTCAAAGGACAATACCCACTCAAAACAAATTATTAGAAAAATACTCCATAAAAAATGCTCTAAAAAACAAAATATTTACTGATCAGAACAATTTACCAGATCGGTAAGCTCAAAAACGTTACGAAGTAACAGTCATAGTTATAGCTTGGGGTGACCGACCGCGAAGCGGTGAAGGGAACCCCAAGAAAGACGTCCCCAATATTTCAAGCTCTGAAAGAGCGTAATAGTTTAGTCTTCGGTGTTATTTATTTTCTATTCACTACATTTGTGGGTAATGAATAGGACTAAAGCCTGCGGCTACCGTATTTCTCAATTATCTATCTTATTTTTTTTGTCCTGCGCAAAGTGGGTAGTTACAAATTTTTCTACACTTAAGCTTTCCTTAATATATCTTTTATAAAATCTGCTACTGTAACCATATGTAGCTTGTTTTATAAGCTTAAATCATTTTGAATGTGATTCAAGTTATTTACCAGGAACAGAATTATGAAAATTTTTTGTCGTATATTAATTTATATAATAATGGCAGGCACACTATCAGGATGTGGTGGTGGCAGTGATGGATCGTCATCTAGCAATACCGATCCATCATATCCATCATATAGCCATCCTGATCCACCATCCAGCAATATTGATCCACCATCGAATAGTTCTAGCGATCCAGCCCCATCAATTTGTAAAGATGATGCGAAGAACTGTCTAGCTTCATCATTACCAGATACCATATATGTAACAAAGGATGAAACAGAACTATATGTGGTAAACAACTCTTCTAATCCAATAACTATAAATAAAGTTGCTTTTTCTGATGGAGGAACAACAAATACATTGTCTGGATTATCCATAGATACAGAAAAATACCCTAATTCACATAATGGTGATTTTAAATTACCCTATAAGATATACGGTATAACTACTATTTATGGCTATTATTATAAATGTTATATAAATATAATAGTAACCCAAAATTACTCTAACAATTCTTCTACATATATTCTTGTTGATTACACGACTAAAGGTGGTAAACACAAAACCAGCTCTATCAAGATTTCGATAGCATTAGAAAAAAACAAACAGCCACCACCATCTGGCAATGATTCTCAATATAAAAAATATAATGATTATCAAGAAAAAAATAAACGACCACCATCATCTGGCAATGATTTTCAACGTAAAAAACCTAAAGACTTGGGAGTTAAAGAACAACTTGAAAATATTAACCAACTTGATGATGAAATTGAAAAAAATGAAAAAAACAACTCTACAACAAACCTAACAAAAAATATAAATGATCTGAAGGAAGATTTAATGAACTACATAGCGTTAAATTCCCTGAGCGGAAAGGATTTCTGTCTTAATTTAACCGACAAGCCCCTTGATATCAAAAAAATCCAATCGGAAGCTGAAAACAAATTTGTGAAAATCAAGGAACTTGTAGAGAAAATTGAAAAAAATGATCTTACAAAAAATCTAACAGAAAAGCTAGACGAGCTAAAAGAAAATTTAAAAGACTACATGGTGTTAAATTTCCCCAACATAGAAAATTGCATTAAAACAGGCAACGACAATGCGCGCAACAATATCCAAACAATCCGCTCAGAAGTTGAAGAAAAATTTGCGTACATTAAGGAACTTGGAGAGGAAATTGAAAAAAACACCCCTGCATACAAGCTAAATGAAGATTCAAAAGAACTAAAACGAAAGTTAGTGGAATACATAGCGTCAGATTCCCTGCCTGTATCAGATTACCTGTATAAATCAAATTACAATGAATATTATTACAACCAGGATAAATTATACTATGAAAAAACCTACTATAAAATTCTGGGAATACCATACGAAGAGAAATTTTCTACCAATAAGCAGCGCAGCAAAACAATCAAAAAAAATTATAACAAACTATGCTTAATATGCCATCCCGATAAGAAAATCGCAGATAACGAAACTTTAGTTAAAGCCCTTCGTAAGATACAAGGAATATACGAGTGGTTGGAAAAGTATAGTAACGGTTGGGTCCCGAACCACGTTGCTTGATCCACGCGCTCTCCAATGTACATCATTTTGGAGTGCGTGTGTTACAATCAGCAGCCTACTAAAACCACCATACTTACATTGTAGGCTAGTTTTCACGACCCTTGTTCACTGCAACGTCGTGCGAAACCGCTTAAAACTAATATAAACAAAACCTATTGCCATCAAAATTAAAACACCAATATGAAAAGCAATAAAATGAATTTCGTTACCTTTTAACATGATGTTGCGCAGTAGCGCCAAATAATGCGAAAGCGGGTCTAAATAAGATAGCCATTTCATAACCATTGGCATATTTTCAAGTGGAAACATCAACCCGGAAAACATGTTTGCTGGAAAAAGAAAGAGAAAACCTCCTAACATGGCTTGCTGTTGGTTTTTTGCGAAGGTGGAAATTAAAGTACCGATCGCTACAGTTGAACAAACAAACGCCAACGATGCCAGCATTAAAATCAATAGTGACCCGCGCAGAGGAACACCAAAAAGAAAAACGGCTGCGGCTAGAATCAACGGCATATCACACATGGAAATAATCACATAAGGAATAGTTTTCCCCAAAATTACCTCAGTAGCTGAAATGGGAGCAGATATCAGCATTTCAAAGGTGCCCCTTTCTTTTTCGCGCGTGATTGACATGCTGGTTAATACAACAGACACAATACACATCAACATGCACATTACTCCTGGAACCATAAAATAAGCGGTTTGCAAATATGGGTTGAAAAGCACGCGCATAGAAAAGTTAATTGGCGGATTTTGTGGTTGCAACTTTAAATCTTGCGCAACAACACTGGCTGTAATATCTTTTATATAGAGCTCTACTGATTGCGCTTGAATAACATTCGTTGCATCAATTAACAATTGTAAATCTGCTGTTCCTCGTCCTAGCGCCCGATTAAGACCGCCAGGCGGAGATATTAACGCAGCATCAATTTTTCCACTGCGTAAAAGTTCGAACGGCTCTATGTTGCGGTTGTCGACAGCAGGCAAAAACCACTGACTCGCAATACTATGTTCGTAAATATGCCGCAGGACATAATCTTTCGAATCAGGCTCTGCCCATAAACGAATATTTTTTACATCAGCGGATATTGCTACACCAAATAAAATAAGCTGAATTATTGGCGCTATAAATAAAACAAACTTCATGCGTGGATCCCGCACTGCCTGCTTGAATTCTTTACGAAAAAAACCACGGAGTAGTGGTAACGATATCATGGCTCAAGATCCTTTTTAAATTTTTTGACTGCAAAAAAAATCATGAACCAACACAGGGTTCCTAAAGCTAAAAAGGGAATGCCTAAATCAAAAAATGTCGATCCCTTGAGATATGACTCTCTTGCAATAACCATAAACCATCGCGCAGGTAACAGCATAGTAAAATATTGAAAAAATTTTGGCATGCTTTCAACAGGGAAAATAAAACCAGAAAGTAATTGTGCCGGCAGTAATCCAGTCATATTTGCGATTTGATACGCTAGCGATTGTGACCTCGTCAAAATAGAAATTAAAAGCCCCTGTACCAGACAGGTCACTAAAAACAAAACACACCCTAAACCGAAGACAAAAATATTTCCGCGAAAGGGAATACCAAAAACTGTTCGCGAAATAATATAAACAAAAACGACTGCCACCAAACAAAAAAATGCATAAGGCACCAGCTTTCCCACAATCACCTCAAGCGGCTGTACTGGAGTTGAAAGGAGCAGCTCCATCGAACCATTTTCCCATTCTTGCGCTACCGTAAGTGCGGTTAATAACACCGAAAGAATCGCCATAATAGCTACAGTAAGACCAGGAATAACAAACCATCGACTATTAAGCTCAGCATTAAAAAGAAACCGAGTTTTTATATCTATATTTTCCGATGGATTAAAATTAGCTAGTTGCTTATTTGCCATTTTTTGGATTGATTCAAGATAACTCAAAATTGGCACTACCGTTGAGTTGTCCGATCCATCCAATAACAACTGCACTTGGGAAGATTTTCCGGTAAACAGAAGCTTTTCAAAACCTCCAGGTATAATAAGCGCCGCTCGATCATTATTACTCATTATTGCTTGTTGTGCCTTTTCAGGAGATGTTACTTTATCGATAATAAAATATTCAGACTTTCCAAAAATATCAATTAATCCTCGAGAAGCTTGGGTTTGATCTGCGTCATGCACCGCAAGATGAATATTTTTTACGTTAAACTCAATAGCAAATCCAAAAACGATAACTAGAAAAATCGGCAGTCCAATTGAAAGCGCCAAAGCAAAAGGATCGCGTATAACATGATAAATCTCTTTTTGCGCAATTGCTTTAGCTCTGCTCCAAACAAAACTCATACGCCTTTTTCCTCAGTTATCTTTATAAAAACATCTTCTAGCGTAGGTGCAATTTCTTTGGTATTGAAATCAACATTCAATTCTTGTCTGAACTTTTCTGCTTCTGGCGATTTTTTGAAAGCCGCATGAAAACGCATACCAAAAGGCTCAAAATATTCGAACTCTGGACAGATTTTTAGTTTTTGTATATCTAAATAACTAATTGTTTTCCGTGGTTCAAATTCATAAAACTTGTCCGGAAATGTTGTTTTTTTCAAACCCGCTGGTGTATCGATAGCAACAATTTTTCCTGTACGCATCAAAGCTATTCTTCCACATTGTTCAGCTTCATCCATATAGTGAGTGGTAACAATAATAGTTTTTCCTAAGTGAGCTAAATCATTAATGAGAGCCCAAAACCGCGCACGCATCGCCGGGGTTACACCAGCAGTTGGTTCATCTAAAAAAAGAATTTCTGGCTCATGTAGCATTGATGCCGCAAGCGAAATTTGTTGTTTTATCCCGCCAGGAAGACTTCTGATAAATGAATTCAGTGGCCGAGTAAATGAAATAAAATTTAAAAGATAATTTCGCCGTTTTAAATAGGTTTTGGTATCAAGCTTGCGTAGACTTGCAATAAATGTCAAATTTTCTTCAATCGTTAAATCATTATATAAAGTAAATTTTTGCGACATGTAACCAACTTTCTTCTTAATTGCCATTTCGGCATCTTTGGTGTCAAATTTTATTCCGCCAACACTTACCTCTCCTTTGGTCGGATGCAGAAGACCGCATAAGACACGAATAGTCGTAGTTTTTCCAGCGCCATTAGCCCCTAAGAAACCGAAAATCTCACCACGCTTCACCGAAAATGTAACAGCATCAACTGCGCGAAAGTCACCAAAAAGCACCGATAAATTTTCTACTGTTACAACAAAATCGTTATGCATAATGAGCGGCTCCCTTCTGTTTGAAGAAAAGCTCATCAAAATTACGAGCATGTTGCTTATGCAAAAGTTCCCTCGGTTCACCCTCGGCAATTACTTTGCCATCTTCAAGCAGGTGAACAATAGAACAACGTTCTGCTTCGTCCATATAGGCTGTAGTCACAATAATTAAGATTTTTTTCTCAAGCAGTCGATAGAGCAGATCCCAAAATTCACGCCGACTTATAGGATCTACACCATTGGTTGGTTCGTCCAACAAGATAATTTCAGGAGCTCTTAAAAGAGCGCACATTAATCCTAGTTTTTTATACATACCTCCAGAAAGTTGTTCTGCGGGTCGATCCACAAATGGTTCTAATTGAGTAATTTCGAGCAATTCCTTCCTGCGCTTTTTATATTCATTGGCATCAATCTGGTAAAGCTTGCCAAAAAAACTAAGATGCTCATCGATTGACAGTTCGGGGTAAAGACTTTGTTGTTGCGGCATGTAGGCGATATTGTCGCGAATACTTTCAAAAGCAAGAACTTTGCCATCTTGAAAAAATTCAACTGCACCTTCATTCGGTTTGAATAATCGTAGAATTATGCGCATCAGTGTCGTTTTGCCAGCACCTTCTGGCCCAATCACACCATGCATCTTTCCTCCGGCAAAAAACAGAGAAACGCCATCTAATGCTTGATTAATTCCAAGTTTCTTTTTTATGTTATTAACTTTAATGGAAATAAGCTCGGGCATCTTATTATTTCGGCAGTGCTATTTCTATGGTCATTCCGGGTTTTAATATTTCTTCAGTATTTGCTTCTAAAAAATTAACTTTAACCCCATAAATGAGACGCTCTCTTTCTTCTTGGGTTTGCACATTTTTGGGCGTAAATTCAGCTTCGTCACTGATTTTTATGATTTTGCCAATAAATTCCCTCCCCTTAAGTTCAGGCAAATGACCTTTGAGTTTCATCCCAAGAGAAAGTTTAGCAACCAGTGGTTGGGGAACGTAAATATAGGCATAAATATCTTTGATATTAGCCAGCGTAAGTATCGTTGTTCCTGGAGTAACCCACTCGCCTGGGTCACGAGGACGATCTAAAACTGTACCATTAATCGGTGAAGTGAGGACACACCAATTAACTTTGATGCTTGCATCTTCCATTTTATTTCGATATATATCGAAAACGCTCAACGAGATAAATTTATCTTTTACCAATTGCTTATTACGATCATAGTCTGCTTTTGCTAGACTCGCGTCAGTTCTAAAATCTTCACAAACAAAGGTAACAAGTTTTTGTCCCTTCGTTACCCTATCCCCCTCAACAACCATAACGTCATCGATTGCGGCTGGCAAACGCGCAGCAATATCAATTAGGGTAACTTCCAAAGTACCTGCATAATAAAACTGCTGCTTAAAATTTATAAAAAATATAACTCCAATTAAAGCTAGAAGCAGCAGTCCAAAAGACAAAAAAATTTTCCATTTACCTGTCATAACATCCTATTTATTTTGAACGCGGATTAAAACCTGCAGCGACTAATCCTTTACTATAAAAATCCAGCGCGCCACGCAAATCATTTTGCATTTCCATAATTTGACCTAGCTCTAAGTAAACAGCTGGCGCTTTCATTAAACAGGCACTTTTTTCCAAATATTGACGCGCCTTACCCCAAAGTTTTTGCTGTTTACAAATACGCCCCAGACACAATAATAAAGCAGGATTTTCCGGGTTTTCTTTTAACCATCCTTCTGCCCGTGCTACTTTTTTTATTGGATTGCTACTTGGCAGCGTCGCATACAACTCAAGTAATCGCTCATCCAAAACTTTACGCAAGACCATTTTAAGAATGGCCTCAGCTTCTTCACACTCTTTATTAGCTAATAAATACTCCACATAAATCGCAACTATTGCTGGGTGCTTTTGTAGATACCCAGGCAATTCATCCCATTTAGCTTCAATAGTATTATTGGTTCTGCCCACTAAAAGTAATTCACTATAAACCTTAAGTTCAAGCTGATTTATTTCTTCAATACTAAATGCACGACGCTTGCGTAAATCTGGCAACAAAATTTTAAGACCCACCCAATCTTTTAATTCTAAACATGCTTGCTTTAGCAATTGCAAAACAAAAGCATTTTTTGGCCGCAATTGATGCAACTGCTGCAGTGTCGCAAGCGCTTCCTCCCATTGCTGATTAAAAATTTGCAACCGCGCTTGCATTAAGCCTACAACTATCGGGTGATCGGCATCAGCTTTTTGGGCTGTAAACAAATAATTATCTCGACGTGCAAGTGCGTGCTGCCGCTGTGCCATAAACGCAGCGGCCAAGTAATTGATTAATGGCATGTCGCTATATTTTGCTCCGCGTATTAATTTTTTTTCGGCCAGCGCCCAATTACCCTCAACAAAATTATATAATCCTAAGATAGTTTGTGCACGAGCTTTATGTTTGCGTCTATTGATAACCCATCTTTTAAGACGTACGGTTATAGAGTTAACTCCACTGCTAAAACGCAATAATATATAAAACAATAAAAACAATACGCTTAGAACAACCACAGCAAACCATAACGTCGTTTCCACACTCCAGCCTTGATAAGAAACCAAAATATACCCAGGATTACGATACATAATAATCCCAAGCCACACAGAAAATAATAAAGCCAAAAAACAAATAATTATTCTTTTCATAATAATTTAGCTCTTTTGGGTTGTGGTATTTTGAATTGCCATCATCGACTCTGTTAGCGCTGGTAAGTCAGGTTGTAAATTAGCTTGTTGTAATTCTTGCAGCGCATGTAAAACATTAGTTGTGGCGATATTATTACAAGCAAAATATTTAGTAATTAAATCTACAATCTGGGTTAAACATGCTTGATATAATTTGTTTTGTCGTTGCATGACAGCTAATTCTGCTTGCAATAACTTGGCCTGTATATTGAGACGCAAAATTGTTACTTGCTGGGGTGGCAATATAGGTTCGGTCGTTTGATGCCTGATAATGACAATGTCTTTTAAAGCCTTTACTAGGCTAGCAAATAAACGATTTAATAACTTTGCTGGCTGTGATCCTGTAGCTGTAGGCGTTATTGATTCAATAACAGCCTGGGATGGCATCATAGGCAAAGTATCAACTTGTTGACTAACCATATCGATTTTGAGAACCAATTCTTCAGAGTCAACAACTGCTATAGCTTGCAAACTGGCAATATCTTTATTTAAAGCATGATTAATCACCAATTCTTCCGTCTCATTTGTATATTTTTTTGCTGCTAATAAAAATGTCAAAGCAGTTTTAACATCCCTCGTTGTATTCAAAGTTAGATCCGCCATTCTGACAAGGTGCTCAATAGCAATTGGTTTCCAGCTTGTGGCTTTAGCATAATCTCGCTTTTGTACTTCATTTTGATTTCGCAAATCTTGAACAACCGCTTGCTCTTGGGTAAGTTTATTTTGTAACTCTGTAATTGTAGTAGCAGGGGTAGCAGGAGCGGCTTTACCAAAATTAAAATATTTTCCTAACACTACAGCAATTATAAGTATTATTAATACTATAAGTGGCACTAAAGTTTTTCTGTATCGATTGGAATTTGTATTTTGTTCAGTCATATTTTTCCTTTTTATACCAAGCACTAAAAATAATTTTACAACGCCGCTTTAGGATTATATTCAATGTCCTTATAAATATTAGTGTTGTCTCTCTGGGTTTCTGCAAAAAAATAACAATCGGCAATACTAGCTGATTTACAGAATCTACGGTTGCCCGTTAAAGCGCTCCAACCGCCTCCACTAGGTTCGAGTATCGCCTGACTACTCATCTGTTCTACTGCCAATGGAAATCCTACAGCTTCATTCGTTTGATATAAACAAATTATCTTTCCAATTTTTATACCGGACCATTGAGCACCGAGAAAACTTGTAACTTTTGTAGCGGTCGATGGCGTATAATTTTTCCATTTGTTATCTTGAGTGACCCAAAACTCCTTTTGTTTATTTAAAGCTTCAACTTGAGGACAAAATAACTTTGCAACGCCCGTATTTACTGCTGCCGCCGTATTGTCTAGATTTGCTGCCACAGCTGCTGTAAAAAAACCCAGAATAACACTTAACAAAAAATATTTATGTATGTTATTAAACATCTTGCCTCCTTGAATTGGCATAAGAACCCTTGACATACTATAATACTAACGCCAAACTTATGCTACTTTGAACTATACCATTCGCTAATTGAATGGCTTTGCACAGAACAAAAAATAAAATTTGGCATCAAAACACCGGTAGCCGCAGGCTTTAGCCTGCGTGTCTAGCGTTGATAGGTGCCACGGCAACGCAGGCTAAAGCCTGCGGCTACCGGATTTCTCAATTATAGTACAATTTCCACAACTCAATAAGGAGAGGACCCTTGGCTAAATTACATTTTTATTATTCGGCGATGAATGCTGGCAAAAGCACAACACTGCTACAATCCAGTTATAATTATAACGAACGCGGCATGGATACTCTGGTTTTAATCCCCGCAATTGTTGGCGCTAATAAGGTAGCTTCACGCATTGGATTGCATACAGAGGCAACACCTATTAATAAGGATGAGGATCTTTACCAACTTATCAAACAAGCTTTAAACAAAAAAAATACTATCAAATGTGTGCTGGTTGATGAAGCTCAGTTTCTTACAAAAAAGCATGTACAACATCTTGCCCAGGCAACTAATGATTTTAATATACCAGTACTCGCATACGGATTACGTACCGATTTTATGGGCGAACCATTTGAAGGCAGTAAATATCTTTTAGCATTAGCTGATCAATTAATTGAGCTCAAAACTATCTGTCATTGCGGTCGTAAAGCAACTATGAACTTACGCGTAGACGAAAAAGGACGGGTTTTGCGCGAGGGCGAACAAGTTGAAATCGGCGGCAATGAAAGTTATGTGGCAGTATGTCGCCGCCATTTTTATGAAGGGGTAATATCTTAAAAATCTCCCCATTTTGCTTGTAAAATACTAATTGCAGCCAATGCAGCGGTTTCGGTGCGTAAAATTCTTGGACCAAGCTTGGTAGGTAGAAACTTATTTTGCTCGGCAAAAATAATTTCTTTATCACTCAACCCACCCTCTGGGCCAACCAAAAGGGTTACACAACTGGGACGATCTTTAATAGTGCTGAACTTGTTCGCAGCACAAGGGTCGAGAATTAAGCATAAACCAGCTGCTTTCGCAATCCAATCTTCTAAAGTTTGTGCTGGCAAAACTTTTGCAATATAACAACGCCCTGACTGCTCGGCAGCACTAATTGCTACCCCTTGCCAATGACGCATGCGATTCATAAGCCGCTCACCTTCTAGTTTAACATTACAATACTCAGTAAATAATGGCGTTATTGTATTTACACCCAATTCAACAGCTTTTTGCACCGTAAAATCCATTTTTTCCCCACGAGAAATTCCTTGACCAAGATGGATTTGCAGCGGTGATTCACGATCGCGCTGAATAAACTCTTCAACTAAAACAACTGCGCGATGTTTATTAATAGCTGTAATAATAGCCATATACTCTCCTTGGCTATCATCAAAAACTATCAGAGAGTCATTAACTTTTAATCTAAGAACTTGCAACAGATGATTAGATGCACTGATATCTAATGTAATTTCTTGTTTGGATTTTAGTGCAGTGGCAATAAATATGCGAGGTGTGGCCATTATATAGCTTTAAAAAAAAGGGGCGCCAATTAAGCACCCCTTTGTTAAACTCATATTAAACTATTTCTTCATTTGTTTAATTGCTTCATCGGTAACTTCAAGCTCAGGCTTGTTATAAGCTGTACCTGCTTTGGCGATAATTAAATCAAACTTTTTGCTAGCCGCTATGCTATTAACAATCGTTTCAATCTTCTTCACAATATCCTTCATCGCATCATTTTGCGCATCGGTCAGATCTTTTTGAAATTTAGTTTGCTTCTCTTGCAAATCCTTCTGTTGAGTAGTGAACTTTTGTTTTGCTGCTTTTTGATCACTCTCTTTCATCGTAGGACTATTTTTGGTGAAAGCTTCAACATCGGTTTGAAAAGCTTTCTGTGCAGCCAATATCTCTTTTTCACGCGCATCAAATTTATCTTTCAATGCCTTTTTAGCAACTTCTAATTGGGGTGACTCCATCATAACTTTATTCAAATCTAGTACACCAATTTTCAGATCAGCAAAAGCCTGCATTCCAAATGCAAATAAAGCTACTGCTGACATAGAAATCAAAAACTTCTTCATTGTATTTTCTCCTATAAATTCTTTAAATTCTTAATGACCGTTTTAATTTATATCATATTATTATCATTTTTGCTATTTACTTTTGTAATTAATTGTTGCAAATTTTGCTTCGCACAGAAAAAATAAAATTTGGCATCAAAACACCGGTAACCTTAGGCTTTAGCCTGCGCCTACCGGATTAAAGAATATAAATGAATATTCAGTAATTATTTTGTAGCTTTGTCGTTTATTGGTATTTTTTCAACAAGTTGCGAAATATTCCTTGATTTTAATATATGATTAGCTAGAGTAATTAGCTTTTATCTATTTGACGTTTCACCTATTTTCATGAAAAAACTTATAAGCCTCAATTCAATAATGAAATTACTCTTACTAACCATACTTGGTAGCACCTTATTCAGTAGCGCCCTAACTTTTGCTACAAATGCAAATGGTGATTTAGGCCCATGGTCAGTTATGTTTTATCGCGGTAGCACGGCAAAACAAACTTTTGGCCAGGTACTATATGGTAAATACAGTAGTTTTGGTGAAACCATTTATGCAGCTGAAATAGCCTATACTCTTGATCAAAGCAACTTAATCCGACGTTTTTTCAAACCATTGTTTGATACGGTACAAATCGCAGGAAATTTGGCATATCGTCATGATTATAATCATCATGACAATGTTAAAGAAGGAAACTTGTATCTAATTTGGCGTTGGACTAAATTTCCTTGGGAACGCTATCTCAGCAATTCTTTGGCGATTGGTGATGGTATATCCTATGATTCACATCCCCCTTTTGCTAATCGGGAAGACAATCAACCCGCAAATAATTATAGCAAGCTCCTAAACTATTTGATGCTAGAAGCAACTTTTGCTTTGCCATCGACTCCACAATTACAACTGGTTTTTCGTATGCACCATACCTGTACTGCTTGGGGAACTTTTCCTAAAAAAGCCGATGCTGGCTCAACTAACGTTGGGTTAGGAATTCGGTATTATTTTTAATACCGCTTCTAAAAATTTTCCCGTATAAGAATTCTTCTTTTTAGCAACTTGCTCTGGTGTGCCAGCTATCAACACTTGTCCACCACGAGCACCACCCTCCGGCCCAAGATCAATAATCCAATCGGCTGTTTTAATTACATCTAAATTATGTTCGATCACAACGATGGTGTTGCCACGATCACGCAATTTATACAAGACACTGAGGAGCTGCTTGACATCATGTAGGTGTAAACCAGTTGTTGGTTCATCCAAAATATACAAAGTATTTCCAGTATCACGGCGTGATAATTCACGCGCAAGCTTTATACGTTGTGCTTCACCACCAGATAATGTAGTTGCGCTTTGTCCTAAATGAATATAAGACAACCCAACCTCTATTAAAGTATCTAATTTATGTTTAATAGCAGGAATCGCAGCAAAAAAAACACTGGCGGCTTCAACCGTCATTTCTAAAACCTGAGCAATGTTTTTACCTTTGTATTCTACTTCTAAGGTTTCACGATTATATCTTTTGCCATTACAAGCATCACAAGTTACATAGATATCCGGTAAAAAATGCATGGCAACTTTAATCAACCCATCACCCTGACACGCTTCGCATCTACCACCAGAAACATTAAAACTAAATCTACCAAGTTTATAACCACGACTGCGGGCCTCTTGTGTCTCTGCAAATAAGTCACGAATATCGGTAAATAAACCGGTGTAAGTTGCGGGATTAGATCTGGGAGTACGCCCAATTGGGTTTTGATCAATCGCTACAATTTTGTCTAAGTTTTCTAAACCCAAAATTTCGCGGTACGTTGTTGGGTTAGAAATAGCTGCTTTATTAAGCCTCTTCGCCGCAACTGGATATAAAATATCATTTATCAAGCTTGATTTTCCCGAACCAGAAACCCCGGTAACGCAAGTTAATAAACCCAGAGGAATATTTACATCAATGTTTTTCAGATTATTTTGCACCGCGCCATAAATTTGCAAAATACGTTTTGCATTATAAGGAATGCGTTTCTTTGGCACATCAATTTTTAAAATGCCAGCCAAATATTTTCCAGTTAACGAGCTTTTATCGCGTAATAATTTTTCAGGAGAACCTTGAAAAATAACTTCGCCGCCATGAACACCTGCCCCTGGACCAATATCAACCACATAATCTGCGGTTAAAATAGTTTCAACATCATGCTCAACTGCAATTACTGTATTGCCTAAATCACGTAAATTAGTAAGGGTTTTTAACAAGCGTTGATTGTCACGCTGATGCAATCCGATAGTTGGTTCATCTAAAATATACATCACACCAACTAATCCCGATCCTAATTGACTTGCCAATCTAATTCTTTGCGCCTCACCACCTGACAAAGTTTCGGCGCTACGATTTAAGCTTAAATACTCAAGACCAACATTCAATAAAAACTGCAACCGATCTTGCACTTCTTTTAAAATCTTTGCTGCAATTTCTCCCTTTATTCCCGGCAATTTTAGGGTTGAAAAAAAAGCCAGCGCCTGATCAATTGGTAAGGCGGTAATTGCCGGAAGATTTTTATCGGCAATAAATACATGACGCGCGGGTTTTATTAAACGGGTACCATTACATTCAGCGCATTTGGTTAGACTTAAATATTTCGCCAAATCCTCACGCACGGCCAACGATTCCGTATCGCGATAACGGCGCTCCATGTTGGGAATTATGCCTTCAAAAGCATGTTCCTTACGCGTGCGACGGAAATTACCGAGAACATAATTAAAAACAATTTCATCATCACCGCTACCATAAAGAATTACTTTTTGAATTTTTTGTGGCAAGACATTAAATGGCGTTTCAATGTCAAAATGGTAGTGTTTGGCCAGTGAAGTTAACATGGAAAAATAATAGGGTGTTCTATTATCCCAACCACGAATAGCGCCTTGCGATAAACTCAAATTGGGATCAATGACAATTTTTTCTGGATCAAAAGATTGTTTGTTGCCAAGACCATCACAACTCGGACAAGCGCCCATTGGGTTATTAAATGAAAACATACGCGGCTCAAGTTCAGTTAAACTATAACCACAAATTGGACAAGCAAATTTTGCTGAAAAAACTTTTTCTTCGTGAGCTTTTTCATTGTTATAAACAATCCGAGCTAGACCACCGGCCAAGCGTAATGCCGTTTCAAAAGATTCCGCTAACCGCTGTCGCATTTCTGCCTTTACTTTGATACGATCAATTATAACTTCTATCGTGTGCGCTTTGTGCAAACCCAAAGTTGGCGCTTGATCAAGCTCGATAATTTCTCCATCAACCCGAGCACGGATAAAACCCTGTGCTTGCAAATCTTCAAATAATTTTGCATATTCGCCCTTGCGCCCGGTAACAATTGGCGCTAGCAACATAACTTTAGTTTCTTCCGGCAGAGCTAAAACACTATCTACCATTTGACTAACAGTTTGTGCTTCTAAAAGCGTATCATGCTCAGGACAATGTGGCTGTCCCGCGCGCGCATAAAGTAGTCGCAGATAATCATAAATTTCCGTAACCGTACCAACAGTTGAGCGCGGATTATGCGAAGTTGATTTTTGCTCAATGGAAATCGCGGGAGACAAACCCTCAATTAAATCAACATCAGGTTTTTCCATGATTGCCAAAAACTGTCGCGCATAGGCTGACAAAGATTCAACATAACGGCGTTGACCTTCAGCGTACAAAGTATCAAAAGCAAGTGATGATTTTCCTGAACCAGAAAGTCCAGTAATTACAATAAATTTATCACGAGGCAAATCAAGATCAATATTCTTTAGATTATGAGTACGTGCACCACGAATTTGGATATTAGACATTTGTTATTTATTCACCTAAGGCCTGGGTGTTGTTGATATTTCTTCATTTTGTTCCCCGGGAACGTCTTTTGCCATTATATGTATTGTAGTTGATCTTTCTCTATGTTGTTCTACGGGAACTTCTTCTTTTGCCATTATATGTATTGGCGGTAATGCAGCAGAAGATGGTAACCTAGCAACCTCCCCCTCTACTCGCGGCAACGCGGTAACTGGTCCACTAACAGACCCCGCAATTGGAGAGGATAATGTTTCAGTATCACTTTTAATAATTTTGAGTTGAGCTTTAAGTTCTTCTCTACGGATCACTTCTTTAGAGTGCTTATGTTCTTGTACCATTGCTTCATTAAAAACTGCTGTGACTGCTTCGGCGTCTTTTTTATCAAATTGAATAGCCCCATTCTTGGCTCTTCTGATCGTCTTGTTCTTAATTAATTCTTTAAACTCTACTGGATGGCTTGCAATATAATCATTTAATTTTTGTTGGGTTGTGTGAGAATCTTCTGGTGTACCTAAAGTTAAAGTACACACTCCACTATCAATAACATCCGGATCAACCTGATCAACCCTCATCTCACACTTAACTCTTTTGGTAACCCGCATATGATTTAATAAAACGGTACCATCTGGAGAGGTTAAAGATGTTTCGGATGACAATTTTTCAAAAGCTTCAAGTATGTCTAATTGCGCGGGGGTTAACGATAAGCGCTGTTCAAACCTTTTTAATATTTTTCCGTTGATATCAATGGCATTGGCTTGAGTTCGCCCCACTTCTAGCATCAAATCATTGTATTCTGCTGCTAACGCTTCATTACCCGCCTTAACTGCTTCATCATGTAACTCATTAAGTTTACTCATGTAGCCACTAAATATCTTAATATCGCCGCCTTGTTCTATTTTTTTTATTTTTTCTTCAAATTCTGTACCATATTCTTCTAATGTTTCTTTCGAAGGATTTTCTCCGAATAGCAACTTTCTGATATAGTGGATACCCTTCATCTTCTCTCGAAGCGAAGTATCTTCAAAAATAGAAAAATTTTTCAAGGCCGCATTGCTTCCTGTTGGTTGCTGGAAAGAAAAATCATCATCTAAATTATCAATAACGGTCTTTTTGCTTCTATAAACTTGACCAAAATCTAACCCAAAAAGTTTACCATCTTTTTTAAATTTATTTTGTGCTGTGGTTCCCACGGCGTCTACATCGCCTTGGGTTAACATAAGAGCAAAATACTCTCCTAAATCTTTAACTGAATCATCTGAAAGACAAGATTGTTTTTTACCGCTTTTACCGACCTCTATCGATAAATAATTACCAGCCTCTTTACTACCACCATGTACCTCTCCTAATGGTTCTATCCCAAAATCCCATGTGCCTCTAGTTAAAATTTTTAATCTACCGCCAGAATAGGTTCCAAAAATAACTGTTTGCCCTTGGCATTGCATACCATGAGCCTTGCTAGCAATTTCATTTCCTATGCATTCAAGCAAAGCATTTCTATTTTCTTCAGAAGCAAGTTTTTTTCTGCCCATACGATAAACCTGTGCCGCACCAGTTCTAGCAATACCCCCAAGCAACGAACCTATCTTTTTTACAGTATTACTATTCTTCGCTCGCGCAAGCGGGATTGTAACTTTGCCATCCGACCCTGGGTTAGCGTAATCTTGTTTAATAAGATATCTGGTAATATTTTTATTTTCTTTACATAAATTAGCTATGTCTTTAGCCATTAGCGGATTTAAATGCAACCATTCTTTCAGTACATCCTCTCTGGCGGTACCCTCTGGATCTGGCTTAAGCGCCACTCCAAGCCCATGCAAAACAGCATCAGTTTTTTTTAGCAACAAATCACTCAATTGTTTACAGAAAGCATCATCAATAAATACAGCTAAAAAACCCGGTTCAACACCGCTGGCTTTATTACTAAGATAAAGATAATTGCCTAATACTGTACCCGGTGGATACCCATTTTCATGCGCTTCTTCACAAGGAGGAATTCTGTGTTCATCTGTTAGTGTATCTATTCCCGAAGGAATTATGTGTTCATCTGTTGTACCTATTTCCGAAGGCGTCATCTTGTTTCTCCAAAATTTTATGCAAAATCAATTTTAAACTTCGCCCGGGGTATAAACCCCGGGCTCGGTCAAGAGGAAGAGCTGCGCCTCTCCCTTTGCCTATCCTCCATTGCTTTGTCACGCGGCTTGCCGCGTGGAATAAATTTAGAAAGAAAAAATGCAAATAAGCATCGACACATTACTTAATTTTGCGCGAACAGATGTTTTCTTAAAGCAATTTTAGAACTAATAACACCCAATAAAACTCCCGCAAAAACAAGCATTATACTGTGGCTTATTTCCAATCCCTGCAAAACAAAACCCAAACCATATAATTTCATTAAAATAAAATTAATTGCTGATACCGCTAATAGACCCCCAATCAGGCTATGCCAAAAACATTGATATTGTAATACTCTTTTGGATACGTTAGACCTGCTCATAATAATTTGTGGTGTAGCGTACGCAGCAAAACAAACTATAGCCAGTGCACCAATGCTCAATAATAAGGCTAAAATCATTGATAAGTGTTCCCATAAATTTAACAATCTATAACTATGTCCAACCCAATCCATATCTATTTTGGTAGTTTCGACTTCGGGAAGATTTTTTAAACCATCAACTAATGCAAGAATTTGATCTTCCGTCAACTCACTTACTTTTGGGTAAACAACAATAACATAGGGCAATGGATTTTCTTTAACCCCTAATAAAATCCCGCCAAAGCCAGTGTGCTTGGCAAAATCTTTTATGCCTTCATCTGGTGAAATTAATTTAAGCTCCATAACAGCATCATTTAATTTTAACTGTTCTACTATGTTAGTTGCTACCTTTGGACTCACATTCTTTTTAAGATACACAGTAATTTCTGCCGCTTGATTCCAAACATTATTGAGTGCAGCTACATTTTTCCATACAACATAAAAACCAGCTGGCAAAAACAAAGCAAAGGTAACAACAAAAATAATAAAAAAATTTGTAAGTGGCCTCTGCAAAATCTGCTTAAGTCCTTCAAACATAGCAGATACATGGTGTAATGACTCCGTATTCTTTTTATGAGTATGAATATGATATGGCATATGTTTTCTTTTAACTAAATAAAGCCTCTACAAACTCTTTAGCATTAAATGGTTTTAAATCATCAATATTTTCACCCAGACCAATAAAGCGAATTGGTATTTTAGTACTTTGCACGATAGCAAAAATTATCCCCCCTTTAGCGGTACCGTCAAGTTTAGTAAGGCAAATACCTGAAACCCCAACTGCCTCCTGAAATTGCTTAGCTTGATTTAAAGCATTTTGACCCACAGTTGCATCTAAGACCAAAAGTATTTCGTGCGGTGCTCTTGGATCAATTTTTTGCAAAGTCCGTTTGATCTTTTTGAGCTCTTCCATAAGATTACTTTGGGTATGCAATCTCCCTGCAGTATCAGCAATTAAAATATTAACATTTCGATTTTTGGCAGCTTGGAATGCATCGTACAATACGGCGGCGCTATCTGAACCTTGTTTTTGGGCAATAACGGTAACATCGTTACGCTCGCCCCAAACCTTTAACTGCTCAATCGCGGCGGCACGATAAGTATCGCCAGCAGCAAGCATAATTTTATAACCAGCATGCTGCAATTTTTTAGTTAATTTGCCTACTGTTGTCGTTTTTCCTGAACCATTGACACCCACAAGTAAAATCACAAAAGGCTTTATGCTTTCTGGAACCACTAACGGCTCGCTACAAGGAGTTAAAATATTTTCCAGTTGATCTTTTATAGCTTGTAAAACAATGTCAGCATCGATATTTTTAGCAAGCACCAGCTTGCGCTTCAATTGCTCAATGATTTGTTGCGTAACTTCAATACCAACATCAGCCAACAACAACTTTTCTTCGAGCTCTTCTAGCATTGCGCGATCAATTACTTTTTTGCCAGAAAATATTCCAACTATACCAACAGTAAAAACATCGCGCGTCTGTTTTAGTCCGTTGACTAGTTTAGAAAAAATTGCAGACGATTTATTATCATCTGGCTTATTGTCAAAAATTGGTTTGTTATTTTTTTTCAAGAAATTGAACATATGTTTCCAATTGCAGCAAAGTTGTTACTTTATAGTTTTTTATTGTATATGCATAATCCTAAAAACGGCAGCTAGAAATGTAATTTATTGTAAGTAATTATATTCGGTAGCCGCAGGCTTTAGCCTAATGGCACTAACTTAAGACAGAACGCTTTTTACCCTATGTATAAATCTATTTACCCGTAACAAATGTAGTGAACATAAAACAAATAACGCCCGAAGGGCAAAATCCTGATAGCCCGGCCTAAAGCCAGCGTTTTTTGCGGGATGCAGGGCTGGGTAGCTAGCACAAAATGCTCAAGCCATAAAAATATCATTGCAATCAAATAATTATACCTTAACAGCTCCTTGTTCCACATGAAACATTTTGGCGCTTTGAGAAACGGAAAAAATTTCTAAGTCATCGCGCGTAAGTCCGGTTACAAAAATTTGTGATTGTAAATTTAGCAACACCTCAGCAATTAAAGATTTTTTTTGAGAATCTAATTCTGCAGGCAAATCGTCAACCAAATAAACACAACTCTTTCCAGTTAATTTGTTAAGCAATATTCCTTGGGAAATTTGTAGCCCATAAAGTAATAATTTTTGCTGTCCACGAGACAGAGCATCTTTTGCTGGAACTTTATTAATTGTTATTCGTAAATCTGCGCGCTGCGGCCCAACTGCGGTATACCCGAAATGTAAATCATTTTTCAAATTATCAGCTAAAACTAGCATTAAATCTTGTTCAGTATCCCAGCCAGCAAAATAAGACATATTTATTGAAAAATCGCATAATAATTTTTGTAAAACGAATTGTGCGATGGGAATAAGATCTTCTACATATTTTTTTCTGTACTCATGTAGTTCAAAACCAAATTGAGATAGTTCTTTGTCCCACGTTTTTATATAATCAATTTTAAAATTTGTACGTAGGCTAGCATTACGCTGTTCTACTATTCGCTCTACTCTGCGCCATAGAGTCAAAAAATTTTGTTCCACATGAAACAATCCCCAATCTATAAATTGCCGCCTGACTTTTGGTCCATCATCAAATAAACGGTAGCTATCTTGATTTAAAAGCTGCAGGGGTAATAATTTAGTTATCTCTATATTTGAAGAAACATCTTCTCCCGCAACTTTAATGCGCTTACCGCTAATAATCGAACGATCAACACCAACAGAAATGTAATTATTTGCTTGTTCTATTTTTCCAAAAAGGGAAAAGCCATCGGTTCTGTATTTGACAATTCTTCGCAAAAGATGACTTCGAAAAGAACGCCCAAGAGCCAAATAATAAATTGTCTCCAAAATACTTGTTTTACCGGAACCATTTTTACCATAAAAAATATTGCAATGGCTGCTGAAATCAAAATGGATGTTTTCGAGATTACGAAAATTAATAATATTAAAAAAAGATAGGGACATAAAGGGACTGTTGCAATCCTAATTTTTATTGCGCTCTGCGAGCTTATTCATTTCGCACTCTTCAACCCAGCCATGCAACCCGCAAACAGCGCGGGTTTTAGGCTGGGCTATTATATTTTGACTCCTTCGGAGCTATTAATGTTAAAAAATATCTTTAAAATATCAGATTGCAACAGCCCCATAAAGATTAACCAAGGTCAGCGCTCTATTTAAATAATCATTAAATTCAACATGTTACATGGTTTATTGCCTTATCGGCATTAAAACATATAAACAATTCGTACTGCCATTAACTTCTTCAATTACAACCCCGCTTTCACCATCTTTAAAAGAAATACTAATTTTTTCTGTCTCAACTATATTTAATATGTCCACAAAATAATTAATATTAAAAATAGCGTTTAAACTTTCTCCTTGGTAATCAACAGCTAATTCTTCAGCAGCTTCTTCTTGATCCGGATTATTTGTTGTTAACATTAGCGTGTTAGAGTGTAATTGAAAACGAGCACTGCGAAATAATTCATTAGACAAAATACCGACTCGTGTCAAAGCTTGTTTTAACTCATTACAATTTATCTCAGCTCGCTTGTCGCCCCTTTTGGGAATTATTTTGTTATAATTTGGGAACTTACCGCTAATTAATTTAGAAGTTAAAATAAAATCCTTCCCTTTTACGCGAACAAAATTATTATTAAAACTTACTGTAATTTCTTCATCAGAAGTTTCAAGCAAACGTAATAATTCAACAACACCTTTACGTGGAATTATTACTTGAGCAAAAGAATTATCAACAACCGAAGATGAGATACTATTCATTGCCAGACGATGGCCATCAGTTGCCAACACCTGAATCAAACCATCCTTTACTTCAATTAATAATCCATTCAAATACTGACGCACATCTTGCTGTGGAATCGCAAATGAAGTTTTTTCAATTAATTTTCGCAGCGCACCTTGGGTTATTACAAATTCCAAAGCTTTTTCTTGTATTGGCGTGCGTGGAAAATCTCTTGTTGGCAAAGATGTTAAAACAAAGCGACTTTTGCCCGAAGAAACAGTGATACGGCCACGATCTTCGGTCAATTCAAGCAAACTATTTTCTGGAAGTGCGCGACAAATATCTAAAAATTTTTTACCCGGCAATGTAACTTCCGTCGGTTTTTCTATCGCCTGTTCCATATGCGCTAAGCCGCAGAGTTCAACTTCAAGATCTGTTCCAATAAAAGTTAAATCTTTATCTTGTAAAGTTACTAAAATATGCGACAGAATTGGTAAGGTTTGGCGTCGTTCAACCACGCCAGCTACTAATTGCATAGGTTTAAGCAATGACTCACGTTTAATTGTAATTTTTACCATATTTAAATTCCTTAAGTAGACAAAATCCGCATTAAATTACGATAATCTTCAGCCAAATTAGCATTACTGGTAACTAATGTTCTAATCGTACGACAAGCATGCATCACGGTCGTGTGATCTCTACCGCCAAAAGAGTCGGCAATTTCAGGCAAGCTATGATTAGTTAAATCTTTAGCGAGAGTCATCGCAATTTGTCGCGGCCGTGCCAATGAGCGATTACGGCGCTTCGATAACAAATCTGCAATTTTAATTTTGAAGTACTCAGCAACCATCTTTTGAATATTATCAATCGTAACTAATTTTGCCTGGAGTGCTAATAAATCTTTTAAGGCTTCGCGCGCAAAATCTAAAGTAATTGGTTGTCCGGTAAAGTGTGAATTAGCAATAACTCTTTTTAAAGCACCCTCTAATTCTCGTACATTGGACTGAATATGCTTGGCAATAAAAAAAGCAACATCATTGGGCAAATCTATTTGTGAAAGCTCAGCTTTGCTTTTTAAAATAGCAACACGCATTTCGAGTTCTGGCGGTTCAATGGCAATAGTTAATCCCCAGCCAAAGCGTGATTTCAAGCGCTCTTCTAATCCAGAAATTTCTTTTGGATAACGATCACAAGTTAAAATAATTTGTTGTTCGGCGTCCAATAGCGCATTGAAGGTATGAAAAAACTCTTCCTGAGAGCGTTCTTTACCTGCAAAAAATTGTATATCATCTATTAATAACGCATCGAGCGAACGGTAAAATTTTTTGAAATCATTAATTGAATTACGTTGCAAAGCTTTTACCATATCTGCAACAAAGCGTTCAGAATGCAGATATAATACGTTAGCTCTAGGATTTTGCTCTAGAATCATATTGCCAATAGCATGCATGAGGTGAGTTTTACCAAGACCCACTCCACCATAGATGAATAACGGATTGTATGCTTTGCCGCTATTTTTTGCGACTTGTAACGCCGCGGCCCGCGCTAGTTGATTTGCTTTACCTTCAACAAAATTTTCAAAAGTAAAAGTTTTGTTTAAATAATTTAGAATGGGGGTTTGGGACGATCTGGCTGGAATTTTCTTTTGTTTGGTAAGTGCTTCGGTTTTTTCCACAGTACGCTTAAGACTGCCAACAGCAAGGTGTACCTTAGGATTGATGCAGCCGATATCTTGTAAAATAGTAATGATTTTTGCAAGAAAATTATCTTGGATATAATCAAGCACAAAATTGTTTGGCGCAAGCAAAATCAATTCGTCTTCTTCGACCTCAACTTGCAATGGTCTAATCCAAGTATTGAATTGTTTTGTTGGAAGATCGTCTTGTAATCGCTCAAGACATTGTTGCCAAAATTTTAGTTCCACATACCCTCTTTTACCGAAAAATTATTGCATCATTCTAGCGTGATATCTTAAAGTTATCCACAGGGTGTGTTAATTAAATCAATTTTAAATTTCGCCCGGGGAATATATTTATAATGAATCTACTGCCTCGGCAAGATCAGCATAGACGGGAACATCTATTTCGGCTTTTAAGGTTTCCATTCCTTTTCCAGTTTTGACCAATATCGCCGTGGCTCCACATGCTTTAGCCGCAAGAATATCGCGCATTGCATCGCCAATAACTAATATTTCTCCAGGAGCAACGTCAAATTTGCGAGCAGCTTGCAATAACAACCCAGGTTTTGGCTTTCTACACTCGCAATTATCTTCTGGCCCATGGGGACAAACAAAAATGTCATCCATATCAAGATGGCCACCCACTGCTTTGATTTGAGCAATCATTTTTTTATGAATGGAATCTAAAATCTCTGCGGTAAAATAATGCCTGGCAATTCCAGATTGATTGGTTGCAATTGCAACGTTATAACCACTATGCTGCAATTTAGCGATTGCCTCAAGACTTCCAGCAATAACGTGCCATTCAGCTGGAGATTTTATATAAAATAGCGAATCTTCATTGATTACACCATCGCGATCGAGGACAATTAATTTGAACATAAAGAATATTCTTTTATTTTCAATTTAATAAAAAATTTCTTATTTTGTAATGCAATTATATTGGGTAAATCCACATTATTTACAGACTGAAAATCAGAATAACCAATTTCCCAACCTTGTTGCTTAAATACAACTAAGTGTCCATATTGGTCAAACTTTGCGGCTTCCATTTTAGCTGGTGCCGGTAGCGCCAAAATCCAGTATCGCATATTAGAAATTGGCAATCGCCAGCCAAATTGGTTAAAGAACAATTGTTCAGAAGATTTTGCACGAAGACAGGCTTGTCCTGACTGACAAAATTCAACTTGGTTTGCGGTACCGGTAATTTTAACGCTGTTTAAATTCAGTGGTCCTGAAATATTTATTATGTAATTATTTTGATTTTGCTGCCATGCGAAACTAGCTATATCTCTTTTTTTATTATGCGTAATGCTAAGCTTTCCATTAATAACACAGCTTTTGTTTTTTTTCATTTTTGCTTGGCGTTCTTGCCAAGGTATATATTTAAAAGATGGCTGCGGCTTAAAATGGGCACACCCCATTAAAAACGTTATCCCAACAGATAATAAAATTGTTTTGGCGTATTTCATTTTAGATTAAAAATAACAAATATTTATGCTATTATCACGGAATGAGAACGATATCATTAGTTATTCCATTTTACAATGAAGGCGCTACGGTTTTAGATTTTTTTAAAAAGATATTTCCTATTGTAAATACTATCAAACAATATACTTTTGAGTTTGTTTGTGTTGATGATGGTAGCGATGATGATACTTTTGCCAACCTGCTAAAAATAAAAGATGCTCGCCTTAAAATCATCCAGCTTTCACGCAATTTCCACAAAGAAGCTGCCTTGACCGCTGGAATTGATTACGCTACTGGAGATGCGATTATTCCAATTGATGCTGATTTACAAGATCCTCCAGAATTAATAGAAGCAATGTTGCAAAAATGGGAAGAAGGATTCGAAGTTGTTTTAGCCAAGAGACGCAAACGTTTGAGTGATTCATGGCTAAAAAGAAGTAGTGCTAATTGTTTTTACAAACTCCATAACTGGTTAGCAGATTTTAAAATTCCTAATAATGTCGGTGATTTTCGTTTAATGGATCGAGTGGTAGTAGAGGCGCTCAAAAAATTACCAGAACGCCAGCGTTTCATGAAAGGATTATTTGCTTGGGTTGGATTTAAAAGCACGATTGTTGTATATGATCGCCCGATACGTGTATCTGGAACAACCAAGTGGAATAAATGGAAATTGTGGAACTTTGCTTTAGATGGCATCACTAGTTTTAGTACTCTGCCACTGCGAATATGGAGCTATCTGGGATTTTTATTGGCACTATTTGCTTTTATCTATGGCAGCTGGATTATGTTAAGAACAATTATCAGCGGGATTGATTTGCCAGGTTATGCTTCACTTTTTGTCGCAATTTTATTTATTGGCGGTGTTCAGTTAATAGGGATTGGCGTTCTGGGAGAGTACTTGGGCCGTATTTATCAGGAAACTAAACAACGGCCAATTTATGTGGTACGCAAAGTAATAAATAATTCATGATACAAAAAACCAAAAGCCCCTACAATCAGGGGCTTTTGGTCAAAACTAAAACTAAAAAAGGACAAAATGTTTTTTACATCATATCGCCCATGCCACCCATACCACCCATACCTCCCATGCCACCGCCCATACCACCACCATGGCTACAGGTTTCTTCCTTTTTAGGAAGATCAGTAATCATACATTCAGTAGTAATCATTAGGCTGGCAATAGATGCGGCATTTTGTAATGCTGTGCGTGTAACTTTGGTTGGATCGAGAATACCCATTTGTATCATATCCCCAAATTCACCAGTTGCTGCGTTATAGCCAAAATTGCCCTTGCCATCAGCAACTTTATTAAGCACTACTGACGGTTCATCACCACTATTACTTACAATATGACGCAATGGCATTTCAAGTGCTCGACGAATAATAGCAACACCAGCATCTTGATCGTGATTGGCGCCTTTAATGGTTTTGATTGCTTGCAAAGAACGAATTAAAGCAACACCACCACCAGGAACAACCCCTTCTTCAACTGCAGCACGAGTTGCATGCAACGCGTCTTCAACCCGAGCTTTTTTCTCTTTCATCTCGATTTCAGTTGCGGCACCAACTTTGATTACGGCAACACCACCAGCAAGCTTAGCTAATCTTTCTTGCAATTTTTCACGATCATAATCGGAAGTAGTATTGTCAATTTCACGGCGAATTTGCTCAATGCGCGCTTTAATATCTTTTTGTGCACCAGCACCGTCGATAATTGTCGAATTATCTTTAGTGATAGCAATACGTTTAGCATGACCAAGATCCTCTAAAGTAGCGCCCTCAAGAGTCAAACCAACCTCTTCTGCGATAACTTTAGCTCCGGTTAACACTGCTATATCTTGTAACATTGCTTTACGACGATCACCAAAACCAGGCGCTTTAACTGCGGCAACTTTAACTATACCGCGAATATTGTTAACTACTAAAGTTGCTAAAGCCTCTCCTTCAACATCTTCGGCGATAATAAATAATGGTTTGCCTGACTTAGCAACTCCTTCTAATAATGGCAGCATTTCGCGTACATTAGAGATTTTTTTATCAACAATTAAAATATAAGGTGTTTGTAGCTCAACACTCATATTCTGCTGATTATTGATAAAATACGGTGATAAATAGCCACGATCAAATTGCATACCTTCAACAATTTCTAGTTCATTTTCTAGTCCAGATCCGTCTTCAACCGTGATTACACCCTCTTTACCAACTTTTCCCATTGATTCAGCAATAATATTGCCAATTGCCTCATCTGCATTAGCAGAAATAGTACCAACTTGTGCAATTGCTTTAGCATCAGCACATGGTTTGGAAAGTTTGACCAATTGCTCGACGACAGCTTTAACCGCAAGATCCATACCACGCTTGAGATCCATTGGATTCATGCCGGCTGCTACAGCTTTCACACCTTCGGTTAACATACTTCTTGCTAATACAGTAGCGGTAGTGGTGCCATCGCCAGCGATATCTGAAGTCTTCGAGGCAACTTCTTTCACCATCTGTGCGCCCGCATTCATGTACTTACATTTAAGTTCGATTTCTTTGGCAACTGATACACCATCTTTAGTAATTGTTGGAGCACCAAAAGATTTTTCTATTACAACATTACGTCCTTTGGGACCAAGAGTTACGGCAACTGCATCAGTTAATAAATTAACGCCTTGTAACATTAGGTGACGTGCATCACCACCAAATTTTAAATCTTTAGCTGACATATTTTAATTCCTCCGCTTATTGAAAACCGCTAAAACATCTTCTTCACACATACATGATAAAAAGCACTTATTGGACAATTGCCAAAATGTCTTCTTCACGCATGATGACATATTCTTTACCATCAATTTTGACTTCAGTACCGGAATATTTACCAAATAATACTTTGTCACCCTCTTTAACTTCCATCTGGTGAACCTGGCCATCTTTTGATAAGCCACCCTTGCCAACAGCAAAAACTTCACCACGGGTTGGTTTTTCATTGGCAGCTGTATCTGGAATCACAATACCACCGGCAGAGGTACGCTCTTCTTCCATACGCTTAATGACCACTCGATCATGTAAAGGACGAATTTTTAACATGTAGCTCTTCTCCTGATTATTAATTATTTTTTGTGGATATAGCCTAGCGTGTTTTTATGCTTTTGCTATACCATTAGCACTCTAACAAAAAGAGTGCTAATGATAGTTAAGTTGGGGTTAATGTCAATACTTCAACCTCTGCACGAATAAAATATCTTACTTGTTGGTAAACCATCGCTCTTGATTGGTATGAATTTATAAAGTATTCTAAATAAATCTTTCATCATTATCTCTTTTTTGAATTTAATTTTGTCCTGCACAGAGGCATTTTTTGCAAATTATACCGCTATCTTCATTGAACTTGCTGCGATTATGGACAAAAGATCAATTTTTTGTTAAATTATAACTCAATTTTGAATTATAAATGAGAGTCACCTATGGATATAAGAAAAATAAAAAAACTTATCGATTTAGTAAATGAAAATAATATTGCTGAAATTGAGATTCATGAAGAAAAAGAATCTATCCGTGTAACGCTGAATAAAGAGCAAATTGTGCAGGCATCTACGCCAATAATGCAGCAATCTAAGCAAAATTCTCTGCCAGAGCTAAATAAAATAGAAGCTGTTATCGCAAAACACACCGTAAATTCTCCAATGGTTGGTTCGGTTTATCTTTCAGCCACACCCGGATCTAAACATTTTGTAGATATCGGCCAACAAGTTAAAACTGGCGACACTCTCTGTTTAATTGAAGCCATGAAAATGTTCAATAGAATCGAATCTGATAAATCAGGAACTATAACTGCACGCTTGGTTGAAAACGCTCAAGCGGTCGAGTATGGGCAACCGTTATTTGTTATTGAGTAAAAAATATGAACAATGGTGAATCGTGAAAAAAGTTTTAATAGCAAACCGTGGTGAAATCGCTTTAAGGATACAACGAGCTTGTTACGAGCTCGGAATTAAAACTGTCGCCGTTTACTCAAGCGCTGATCGAGAGTTGATGCATGTACAACTCGCCGATGAAGCTGTTTGTATTGGACCACCGCCATCGGTAGACAGCTATCTTAATATTCCAGCGGTAATTAGCGCTGCGGAGATTACTGGAGCTGACGCCATTCATCCTGGCTATGGTTTTCTTGCTGAAAATGCTAATTTTGTTGAACAGGTTGAAAAGAGCGGCTTCACTTTTGTAGGCCCCAACCATGAAACCATTCGCACCATGGGCGACAAAATAGCTGCAATCCACACAATGAAACAAGCCGGTATTCCCTGCATACCTGGTTCTGATGGCCCCTTAAGTAAAAACGATCATGAAAACGTTATTCTTGCGAAAAAAATTGGTTACCCAATAATCATAAAAGCTGCCGCTGGTGGTGGTGGACGCGGCATGCGTGTGGTACATGACGAAACCGAGTTATTAAACTCGATTTCTATGACGCGTGCTGAGGCCGGTTCTGCGTTTGGTGATCCAACCATCTACATGGAAAAATTTTTGCAAAACCCACGCCATATTGAGATTCAAGTTTTGGGTGATGGTAAAGGATATGCTATTTATCTTGGTGAGCGTGATTGTTCAATGCAAAGACGACACCAAAAAGTGCTCGAGGAAGCTCCCGCCGTTGGCATTACTTCAAAACAACGGGAAGCTATTGGTGATCAATGCGTTGCTGCTTGTCGCAGATTAAAATATCGTGGCGCCGGTACGTTTGAGTTTCTATATGAGGATGGCAAATTTTACTTTATTGAAATGAATACGCGCGTCCAAGTTGAGCATCCAATTACAGAAGAAACAACCGGAATTGATATCGTTAAATGGCAACTTTTGGTTGCCGCTGGTGAAAAATTAACCCTAAGAGGTAAAGAAATTAAGATTCAGGGACATGCAATCGAATGCCGAATTAACGCCGAAGATCCAAATACTTTTATGCCTTGCCCGGGGAAAATTAATGTTTTCCATGCACCGGGTGGTCCGGGAATTAGAGTTGATTCGCATATTTACCAAAGTTACGTTGTTCCTCCCTTTTATGATTCTTTGATTGGCAAGATTATTAGTTACGGCAAGACTCGAGAAATCGCTATAATCAAGATGAAAAACGCGTTAAAAGAAATTGTGATCGAGGGAATCAAAACAAACATACCGCTACATCAGCGCATTTTAGAGGATAAAATATTTTTGCAAGGCGGCGTTAATATTCATCATCTTGAAGATTTTTGTAAAAAACAAGCCGAACATAAATAATCAGATGAACCTCATCGAGCTGGTTAGTATTTTTATCTAATCCAGCTCGATTTTTATTCTGCTAGTGTCCCGAATATCTTAGAACTTATAGCTGACTTTTAAGCCGGCTTCCCATGAAATGTTTTTAATTTCCCCAATCTGCTACTAGGGTAAATAAATTCTGTAAATCTTTTAATAAAGCCAGACGATTAAGGCGCAGTTTTTTGTCTTCGGCCATAACCATAACCTCATCGAAAAATTTACTTAAGGCTGGTTTTGCTTTAACTAGGGTTGCTAATACTTCAAAATAATTTTTATTTTTATATAATTCGTTTATTGTTTGCGCTTCTTTTTCAATTACTTCTGCTAAATTGCGCTCAGCGGGTTCTATAGCTAGTTCTTTATTAAATCTAATATCAATAAAACCCTCTTCTTTATCTGCTTTGCTTAAAATATTTTTGACTCGTTTATAGATTTCGATTAGATCATTGGCTTCTGCTAGCTTATTAAATTCAGTTACAGCGGCAAACCTCTTTTCGAAATCTAATAAATCTGTCGGCATGCGAGCCAAAACAGCACGAAAAACATTGGCGCTTTCACCTCGCTCTGCATACATGTAGCGCAGCCGTTCATAAATAAAATGTAGCGCTTGGGTAATGGCATCATTATTTTCAAGCACGGCGGCATAATTTAGCCATGCTTGTTCGAGTAATTCTTTTAGATCTAGCTCCAGTTTTTTTTCCAAAATAATACGGACAATTCCTGTAGCAGCGCGCCGCAACCCAAAAGGATCTTTTTCACCGCTTGGCATTTTATTAATACCAAATAATCCGATTAAATTATCAACTCTATCGGCGAGCGCCAAAGCACAGCCAACGTCGCTAGTTGGAATTTCGTCTTGATAAAAACGTGGCAAATACTGTTCTTTTAAAGCAGTTGCTACTATTTTAGGCTCACACACCCGCGCATAATAATCACCCATAATGCCCTGAAGTTCAGGAAATTCCCAAACCATTGAGGTCATCAAATCGCATTTAGACAATTCGGCAGCTCGCTCGGTATGTTCTATATTGGCATTAATTTTTGCGGCAATAAAACCGGCCAAGAGTTTTAGGCGCAGGGTTTTGTCATAAAGACTACCTAATTTTGTCTGGAACACGACTGCTTTTAATTTGTCGCTATAGCTTATAAGGTCAAAGCGTAAGTCATTGCGATAAAAATATTCAGCATCAGTAAGACGTGCGCGAATTACCCGTTCATTTCCCGCTATGACCTGCGCTTGGTTTTTGCTTTCAATGTTGCTAATAATTACAAATTGTGGGAGTAATTTTTTCGCTCCATCAGTTATCGGAAAATAGCGTTGTTGTTTTTCCATTAGCGTAATCAAAACTTCCCGCGGCATTTCTAAAAAATGGGGATCAAATGAACCAATCAAAGCTATGGGCCATTCAACTAAATCAGTAACTTCATTCAGCAAATTTTCGTTAATTATTGCACTGCCAGTTTTTACCTTAGCAGCAATTTGCTCGCAAATTTTCTGGCGACGCTTGGCGCTATCCGCAATAACAAAACTAACTTTCTCAAGCAACTCTTCATATTGTCCAGCCTCAGGGATTACTATTGCTTGAGGGTAATGAAAGCGATGGCCAAAAGTTTGATTTGAAGTTTTAATTCCCAAAATTTCAGTAGAAATAATTTTCGCTCCAAAAAGCATCACCACCCAATGCACCGGCCGAACAAAAGATATTTTACTATCTCCCCAATGCATTGGCCTGTGAATCGGCAATTTTTTGATACTGGTTATTACTATTTCTGGCAAAAGAGCAGTTGTGGTTTTTCCTGCTTTTGTGGTTTTACAAAAGAGGAACTTCCCTTTTTTATCTTCAATCTGGCCTAATTGATCTATGGCCATCCCACAGGTTTTTGCAAATTTTTCTGCAGCAACCGTCGGCTGATTGTTTTTATCAAAAGCGATTTCTATTGGCGGCCCACGAAGTTCAAAGGATTGATCTGGTTGCCAAGCAATAAGATTTGTAATTAAAACCGCGAGGCGCCTCGGTGTCGAATAAGTTTTAACTGAAGCATACGTCAGTGCGTGTTCTTTTAAACCCTTTTCTATGTTGGCTGCCAAAGATGCTACTAGCTCGCCAATATGCTGTGGTGGCAATTCTTCTGTACCAATTTCAAAAAGAAAATCTTTGTGTTTAGATTCGTTCATATTTAGCTTTTTGGTAGCCGCAGGCTTTAGCCTGCGTAATTTAATGTTTATTAACCAACAGTGGAAAACCAATTTTTTCACGCACTTTATAATAATTTTCTGCTACGGAGCGCGCCAACGTTCGGATTCGCAAAATATAATTTTGCCGCTCAGAAGCAGAAATCCCACCGCGCGCATCTAACAAGTTGAAGGTGTGTGATGCTTTTAATACCATCTCATAAGCAGGCAGAGGCAGAGTTAGCTCAAGCAAATGACCGCATTCGTGTTCACAGACTATAAATTGATTAACCAGCTCATCAACATTGGCGTAATTGAAATTATAATTAGACATCTCGATTTCATTTTGTAAAAACACATCACCATAGGTGACTTTTCTAGGTTTATCTGTCCATACTAAATCGTACATGCTATCTACATTTTGCAAGTACATAGCGATGCGTTCTAAACCATAAGTAATTTCACCGGTTACTGGCTTACATTCTAGACCACCAACCTGTTGGAAATAGGTAAATTGGCTGATTTCCATCCCGTTTTGCCATACTTCCCAACCAAGTCCCCACGCTCCTAAAGTTGGTGCTTCCCAGTTATCTTCGACAAACCGGATATCATCAGTTAGTGGATCGATGTTCAGTACTCGAAGCGAATCGAGATAAAGATCTTGAATGTTTTTTGGTGATGGCTTCATCATTACTTGGAACTGATAATAATGTTGGCCACGATTAGGATTATTTCCATAACGGCCATCAGTTGGACGGCGACACGGTTGTACATAAGCTGCGCTCCAAGGTTCAGGTCCTATTGAGCGCAGAAATGTTGCAGTATGAAAAGTACCAGCGCCAACTTCCATATCTAAAGGCTGCAAAATAACGCATCCTTGCTCAGCCCAATATTGCTGGAGCTTGAAGATCAGTTCTTGAAAGGTGATCTTGTTTGTAGTCATATCTATATGCTGCCTAGGCTTTTTATTTTTTTATTACAAACTGCTTGGGTCATATCTCGTAAAATATTAACTCGGCCTGCTAACCATTTAAGCTCTTCAGCTGTTATTGAATATTTTTTATTATAACGAGCGTCTACATATGCTTTACGTAATAATTCAAATCGATTTCTTTCTTCTTCGGTTCCTTGTGGAAAAACTTTTAAAAAATCTGGTTCAATACCAGCAACCCGCTTGCTTAGCTTTTCTAAATCATGGGTATTTGGTTTGTATCTAGTGAGAACAAGTAAAAGCGTACTGTAAAGATGTTCTGTTGTTTGGTGAAGTTCAAATGCTGCTTTGCTATAGCTTTGACGATCAAAAGCATTTTGAAAATCTAAAAAAAATTCATTGGCGCTAGAAAAATGATAGTCAAAATCCTCCTGCGCAAGATGCTTGTATTCTTTGGGCGATAATTCCTTTTCTTCCGCAAGCTCAAAACGCTCAGAGTTATACAAACATATTCCTTCTTTTTTAATATCGGAGAAAAAATATTGACCCTTTCGCAGGCGACGGTTAAAAAAGTCTATATCATGAGCTATGATTGTTACCGGAGTTTTTATTACGCGATAAAAGTAATCCCGAAGCTGGCGATCTTTTTCAATTTTAGTGGCCAAATGTTCTTTTTCGGTAACTAAAAAAATATCGAAGTCGCTCTGATACTTGTAGTGAAATCCATCGTCATGCAATTCTTCAACCCAATCACCTCTTGCATAACTACCAAATAAAATAATCATTTCGACATTATATTTTTCACGAATTATATCAACAATAATGTTTAATTCTTGCTGTTTATGTTGTGGCAGATGTGCTAAGGATGTTTTCATAACTCACAAATATAGTGAATATAAAATAATTAATTAAACAACTCGCGCCCGCAGGGCAAAATATAATAGCCCAGCCTAAGACCCGCTTTTTTTGCGGGTAGCAGGGCTGGGTGGCTAACACAAAATGTTTAAGCTCGAAGAGCGAAATAAAATCCCCTGGTTTTGAATCTATCATAAAAATATCAATCACGCTCTACGAGCTTAATTAAATCTCTACATTACACCCAGCCCTGCGCCTCTTAATGGGTTTTATTTCACTTCGTTTAATGCTTTCTTTAAATCATTTTCAATGTTGCGTGTTTGTCCTGGAATTAAACTAAATTTTGTCATTTCCTTATTGGTGAAAACAAAAGTTGGTGTACCCATAATACCCAAATCACCAGCCAATTTAAAATTCTCTTTAAGACCAGCATCAAGTTCTTTTGCCTCCATATCAGCAAGTAATTTCTTGGCATCAAGACCAGGAATTGACTTAATAACAGCATCAATTTTGTCTTTGGTTAAGAAATCGGTAGTGGCAAGCATCGCTTGGTTTAATTCATTAAGCTTATTTTGCTTTTGTGCAGCTAAAGCAGCTTTGGATGCATAAATAGCATCATTGCCAAAAAATGGCCAATAAATAGTAATCAGCTGTGCTTCTGGATTGTCTTTTAGTAGTTTATCAATAAGGGGGGCAACAACTTTGCAATGACCGCACTGATATTGAGTAAATTCGGCTATTATTAACTTACCATTGGGATTGCCGGTAACAATTCGTCCAGCAGCCTTAGTATCGAAAAGTTCTTTTTTATATTTTGGTATAGTATTTTTTATCTTTTGGATATTGGCTTCCTCTTTTGCTGCTTCTTGTTCTTGAAGTTTTTTACTTGCTTCTACCAAAATATCTGGATTTTTTATAAGATAATCATACACAATTTGCTCGATTCGTCTTGTTTGCTGCTGATTAAAAACCTCGGTCTTTGCAGCCACTGAAGCAACCGCCGCGTTGCTTTGAAGAGTAATGCCTACTAAAGCAACAGATGCTAAATAAAAAAATTTTTTCATATTTTTTCCCTTTTAATTAAGTTGACCATAGTGAAACATTATCATTATCGACGCACCTCGTCTAGCGGCAAAATTTGCATTATAGCTTGGGGAAACTCAGCATAAATTCCGTATATTCTCCCTCTTTAGACTTACACGTTATATCGCCGCCATAGATTTCCATAACCATTTTACAAAATGATAAACCAAGCCCCATACCATTGCCACCAATCGCTTTTTTTGTTGCATATTTATCGAATATTTTTCCTACAAATTTTTCGGGTATACCTGATGCTGTATCTCTAAAAATCAAGTAATTAAATTTATCTTTGGTGCTACCAGTTTTTTGCAGCTCGAAAATGAGCTCACCTTTTTCAGCTTCTTTTACCGCATGCAAAGAATTTTTTACAAGATTTAAAAATATATGTTTGGTTAGTCTTGAGTCACCAAGATATTTAAATCGACTTTCTAAATTATCAAAATTTTTAAGTTTGACCAGCTTTTTTTCTCCTTCTGTGAAAGGGTAAGTTGACAAAAATTCTTCAACATCAGTCGTAATTGATGCTTCTTTAAAAACACTTTTTATCTTACCACAGGCAAAACTTCTTATTTTTATTAATATGTCGTCAATCATATATGTGGCAGATTTTATTGTGTCCTTAACAACCCTAAACACTCGCCTGTAAGTATCATCTTTTTCTTGTTGTGATTTTTTTGCAGACAAAGCCAGATTTAGTAAATCTACTTCTGTACCGATGATGGCTAGAGGTGTGCGTAACTCGTGAGCCATTGAGCCGGCTAATTTACTTGTAAAATCGATCACTTTTTCTACAGCTTGTTTGCGGTCGGTTATGTTTATGCTTACAACCATAATCCCTAAACATTTTTTACTTTTTATTAAAGGTTGTTTTATGGATAAATACCACATGTCCTCAAATTGTTCTTCCTTTATAACTCTTTTGCCATCACGCATAACTTGTTTACAATCTTCCCAAGATGTTTTATCAATTACCTCTGCATTTTTTAACCCCTTACAATTGGCGGTCATAACGTTATTTTGAATTATATAATTTCCTTCAACATCTACTACACTATAATTAATTTCAAGTTTATCGAAGACAGACGTCACTATATTTGTATTGGCAATTTCTAGTATTTGCGCATGTTTTGCTGTTATCGCTGTCATAATTTTTTTCCTTTTAAATTAATAACTTTCTGCCTCACTTTGACCGTCCTTTAGCGGCGGCGATAAAAATTTGCTTCGATAAGTTGGAAAAGCAGCAATTTACAAGGAATCGTGCCATTGAAAAAATTGTAGTGTTTATGTGAATGAATGCCCAGAGCTTTTCCTAAATCTGGATTACCAACAAGCATAGCAACCTCCCAATTTAAAAACCGTGCGCGTAGAACCTCGCCAAAATCTTTGTAAAATTGAGTTAAATCTTGTGCACCAGACAAACGTTCACCATAAGGCGGATTGGTAATGATTATTCCATATTGATTACCATGGTGGGTTGGTGGAGTAAATTTATTTACTTCTTTGACTGTCACATCAATAATATTTTCTAAATCAGCGTTAATAATATTGCGACGCGCAATACCAACCATTTTGGGATCAGTGTCATAACCACGAATTTCTGCTTTTAGCTTCTCCGCCCCAATCTTGCGTCGTTCTTGAGCTTCCACCAATAAATTTTTCCAAATATGCGGTTCATGATGCAACCATTTGCTAAAACCAAAATATTTACGTAGCAATCCCGGCGCATAATCTTGTGCCATCATTGCAGCTTCAATCAAAATTGTTCCAGAACCACACATTGGATCGAGCAAGGGTTTTCCAAGTTTGGCAAACTCAAGCCACTTACTACGATATAAAATTGCGGCAGCCAAATTTTCCTTGAGCGGCGCTTCTCCAGCTTGCTCGCGATATCCACGGCGATGCAAGCTTGCTCCAGATAAGTCTATGCTAATAGTCGCAGTTTCGTGATACAGATAAACATTAATACGCAAATCTGGATCTTCTTTATTGATATTTGGGCGTGTACCGGTACGCTCGCGAATTTGATCAACAATAGCATCTTTAACTTTAAGTGCGCCAAAATGAGAATTTTTTATGGTAGGAGAGGTGCCAGCAAAGTCGACGACAAAGGTATCGGTGGGGCGCAAATGATCTAACCATTTAATGCTGCGCACACCATTATACAAAGCCTCTGCATCTTCTGCATTAAACTCAGAGAGCGGTAATAAAATGCGGTTGGCCAAACGCGACCATAAACAAACGCGATAGGCCAAAGTTAAATCCCCAGCAAATTTCACCCCTGCAACTGTTTGTTTAGTATGTTTTGCCCCTATAGTGATTAATTCTTCTTCTAGCAATCCCTCAAGATTTTTGGGACAGGTGGCGAAGAAATCTAAGGGTTTGTTTGTTGTTTTAGCGTTCATGTTTGTATAAAAAAATAAGGGCAATCAGCATATCTGGTTGACAAACTTAGCACCATAATCCCAACATTGTTTGATAGCCTCTTGATCGGGATTCCACAATGCTTTAATTCCATCATCAATTACCTCAAACCCAGATAACTTTAATTGCTGAGAAATAATTTTATTAGATTCACCGCTCCAACCATAACAACCAAAAGCAGAGGCTTTTTTGTTTTTAAGTTTTAGACCTTTAACTTCTTCCAATAGCGCAGCAATAGAGGTAGCTATTCCATTATTAATAGTGGGCGAGCCTAAAATTACAGCTTTTGATTTAAATATTTCGGTTATGGTATCGTTTTTATCAGAAAGCCCAGCATTGATAAGTTTTACATTTACTTTTTTGTCCTCTTGGCAAATTCCTTTAGCGATATTTTCAGCCATAATTCTCGTACCATTCCACATGGTATCGTAAATTATAGTAATTTGGTTTTCTTGATAATTATCAGCCCACGCTAGGTATTTTTCAATAATTTGTGTCGGATTATTGCGCCAAATTACACCATGACTGGTGCAAATAATATCGAGCGGTAAATTTAGAGCAATAAACTCCTTTATTTTTTTAGTAACCAAGGGATTAAATGGCGCCAGAATATTGGCATAATATTTAATGGCCTCATAAAACAATTCACCTTGATCTACAAGATCATTAAATAAATATTCGGTAGCATAATGTTGTCCAAAAGCATCATTACTAAACAAAACATTATCACCGGTTAAATAGCAAAACATGGTATCAGGCCAGTGCAACATTGGCGCTTCAATAAAAATTAATTCTTTGCCATTACCCAGGCTCAGCTTTTCTCCAGTTTTCACCGGGTGGAAATTCCAATCTTGATGATAATGCCCTTGCAGCGATTTTATGCCATTAGCAGTACAATAGATTGGTGTGTTTGGTATCTGGCGCATCAGCTCTGGCAGGGAGCCGCTATGATCGACTTCCCCGTGATTAGCGATTATAAAATCTATTTTATTTAGATCAATTTCGCTTTTGAGATTGTTTACAAATTCTTTTGCAAATGGCGCCCAAACGGTGTCGATTAGTGCGGTTTTTTCTTCTTGGATCAAATACGAATTATAACTGGAACCTTTGTGGGTTGAGTATTCGTTACCATGAAATTTGCGTAACTCCCAATCAATTTTTCCAACCCAATGAATATTATTTTTTATTAGCGTTTTCATTAATTCCTCTTCACATGCTTATGTTTGGCTAATGTTTTATTAATATACCACTGCTGCAAAATCGAAAGCAAATTGCTTACAAACCAATATAAGACTAAGCCTGCTGGAAATTTAAGAAAAAATATCGTAAAAACCACTGGCATAAACATCATCATTTTTGCCTGCATCGGATCGGCAGATGTTGGGTTTAATCGTTGCTGCATAACCATGCTCAACCCCATTAATATCGGCAAAACATAATATGGGTCATATGCAGACAAATCATGAATCCAAAATATAAAAGGAGCATGTCTTAATTCTACTGCACCCATTAAAACGTAATATAATGCGATAAAAAATGGGATTTGAATCAACATGGGCAAACAACCACCCAAATTCATAGGATTAATTTTTTCTTGTTTATATAAATCCATCGTGGCTTGCTGCAGCTTTTTCTTATCATCAGCATAGCGCTCTTTGAGCGCTTGCATTTTGGGCATTAATTCACGCATTCTAGCCATGGAGCGACAGCTACTTTCTGAAAGCTTATAAAACGCAAGCTTTATCAAAATAGTCATTAAAATAATGGCCCAACCCCAATTACCAACCACCAGATAAATCTTTTTCAAAAGCCAAAAAAATGCATTCGCAATCAAAAACAACCAACCATAATCGACAATATGATCTAAGCCTGTGGCTAGCGGAGCTAGGTTCTCAGTAATTCCCGGACCAGCATATAAAGTAGCACCAATTGTTGTTTTTTGTCCGGCAGGTACAGTTACTGCATTATCACTCAAACCAATAGTATAAATACCATTACTGACATTGCTGAAGTAACGATAGGTTTTGTTTTGCTGGGGTATCCAAACACTTAAAAAATAGCGCTGTTGCATCGCCACCCAACCACCCTGACTATCATGAATAAAGCCATGGTTCTCTTTTGCATAATCATCCATTTTAGAAAAACTTATTTTCTCATATGGTGTTTCTGCGCTAGAAATTGCAGCACCGGTATAGGTATTAAATGAAAACATACCGCTCTTCGAGTCGAAATCTTTACGTTTAATTTGTGCGTAAAATTTTCCAATCCATGGATCCTTTGATCCATTAACAATTTCGTAGTTGACGGCAAAATCATATTTGTCTTTGGTAAAAATAAAGGTCTTGGTTACAACTAAGCCGCTTGGGTTAGTCCAAAGTAATTTAACTTCTAAATTATTTTTTCCAGGCTGCAAAGCATAGTCTTTTTGTGATGAGGTGTACTGTCCTTGTTTTCCGACAAAATCTGGACCTATCTTGCTAATCAAGCCACTTTGGGCTGTGTAATAGCGAACATCATCATCACTTAAAAGCTTCGTTGCATGTTCTTTATAAATAATTTCTGGATATTTTAATAAGTTTGCGTGGATAATGTCGCCACCAATGGTGTCAATAGCAACATCTAAAACATCGGTGTGAACTTTAATCAGACGAGATTCTGGAATAGGCATTGCTTGTGATGGAGCTGCTTCCGCAGCCTCGTTGGTGGCCGCAGAAGCAGTGCCCGTACTTTCCGTAGCCATTGTAGTAGTATTTTGCTTTTCAACCTGGCCATAATCTTTTTGCCAAGCATTCCATAAAGCAAACGCAATTATCCCTATTAAAACATATAAAATAAGCTTTCTATCGATCATAAGACTCTCTATTTAATTATTTAACTTCGCACGGGGAATAAATCCCCGCGCTCGCCCAAGCGCTTTATTCCCGCGGCAAGCCGCGGGGAATATATTTAATTATCAATTATCTTGGTTGATTTTCTCGTCAATTCTGGCACCGGATCATATCCATCTTTGTGCCATGGATGACATTTTAATAAGCGTTTAAAAGATAGCCACAAACCATAGCAAACACCATAGCGCTCTACTGCAATTTGCGCATATAAGGAGCAACTTGGGTAAAAACGACAATTATTCCCTAAAAAAGGGCTGACTAAATTGCGATAGGCTTTTATTACTATAATCACAACTTTTTTTGTCGCAAAATTAATTCTTCCCATTGTTGTTCTAAATGTTGGCATAACTTTTCTTTTGATGCACTTTCAGCCTTCTTATAAGCAAGAAATATAATATCAATTGCGTTTAATTTGTGTTGTCTTAGGCGAAAACTTTCTCGAACAGCACGTTTAAAAGAATTTCTCTCATTTGCTTTTCTGATGCTTTTTTTAGGAGCAACTATCCCCAATCTTGGATGGGTAAGACTGTTATTACAATAAAAAACAGCATACAACTCCGTAGGTATTTTTCTAGCACTGCGAAATACCTTTTTAAATTGATCATCAGTGGTTAAACGTAGTCTGTGCGGAAATTTGTATTTCATTAAGCCTGATCTAGGCGCTAAGTTTTTTTCTACCTTTAGCACGGCGTCGCTTAATTACTTGTTGACCGTCTTTAGTTGCCATACGAGCACGAAAGCCATGTTTATGTTTGCGTTTTATTTTGCTTGGTTGGAAAGTTCTTTTCATAGGGTTTTAACCAAAAATATATTTGTCTCTTAAATTAAGATTGGTAATGGTATTGATTCTCAGTAACTTTGTCAAAGTAGAATGTTAAGTAATCTAATAATAGTTTTTATATATATTAAAGATTGTTATTATTATAGAGCGTCTTTTCTGTGGATAAGTGCTAGGAAATGATGTTTTTCAAATAGTTACATAATCTGTTGGTTGTTAGCTTCTTGTATGCTTGCTATTAGTTAAACTTAAGCTATAAAATAACTAACAACTTACTCACAGGCTTTAATTGTTTTTCAATAATAAGGCATTATGTTATAATTTTTACGAGATAAAAAAGAAAAGGAGTTTTATATGAAAAATTACAAACACGTTTTAGTTGCAGTTGAATTGATAGAGGCTAACGACGCCGAGTTGATTAAACGCGCAGATTTTATGGCGAAGGAATTTAAGGCAAATGTGGTTCTAGTACATGCGCTAGAGCATATTGGTGGTTATAGCTCTTATGGTATGGGGGTGGGGTTTGAGATAGAGAAAGCTCTAACTGATATAGCAACAACAGAAATGAGAAAACTCGGAAAGCATCTTGGTATACCAGAAGATAGACAAATAATAAAAGTTGGGCCAGCTAAATTTGTGCTTTTAGAAGAGGCTGAGGAGCTTAAAGCCGACTTAATTATTGTTGGTAGTCATGGTAGGCATGGTTTACAGATACTCTTGGGTTCTACTGCAAATGCAGTGCTGCATGGAGCAAAATGTGATGTTATGGCAGTAAGGCTCAAGAAGTAGAAATTTGTTTTTTTGTAGCTAAAAAGGTATAGATTACTGGCACGATAAATAGGGTAAATATCGTGCCAACCGACATGCCACCAATAATTACCCAGCCGATTTGTTGGCGGCTGATTGCTCCAGCTCCACTAGCAAGGGCAAGAGGTATGGTGCCCAAAACCATAGCGGCAGTAGTCATTAAAATTGGTCGCAGCCTTGTAATTGCCGCGGCTATTATTGCTTCTTCTAGGCTTTTTCCAGTTTCTTGCAATTGATTTGCAAACTCCACCATTAATATACCGTGTTTACTAATTAGTCCAACCAAAGTTACCAAACCAATTTCCGAATAAATATTCATGGTGCAGCCGGTAAGAAGCATGGCTAGTAGGGCACCAAAAAGCGAAAGAGGAATAGTAAAAAGAACGATAAACGGGTCACGGAAGCTTTCAAATTGTGCAGCCAGAACCAAGAAAATAAAAATTATAGCAAAAAGAAAAGTAATAGCCATTTGATTGCCAGTTTGAAAGAAAAGGCGTGCTTGGCCAGCGTAATCGATTGTTATATCACTAGGCGCAATATCTTTTATTGTTTTTTGAAAATATTTTAATGCTTGGTTTAATGAATATCCTGGAGCTGTAGATGCGGTAATTTCCATGGAGCGTAATTGTTGAAAGTGATTGTAACTTTGTGGAGTTACGGTTTCAGTAAGAGTGGCAATATTTTTTAGAGGAACGGAAACTCCATTAGCAGTATTTAAGTACAAATGGTCAACATTACTTGGTTGTGTGCTTGTTTTCGGAAGAAGCTGTGGTATAACACAATAACTGCGCCCCTCTATTTCAAAATACCAGGAATTATTAGGTTGTCCTAAGCTAATATTAATAGCAGTACCGATGTCGCTCACCGAAACGCCAAGAGTTCCAGCTTTGTCTCGGTTGATATTGACATTCAATTGTGGCTGATCGAGCCTTGGTTCTACACGTACATTATATAATTTCTTGTTTTTACGAGATTCTTCTAGGATTTTTTGAGCAATTTCGTTTAATTTGTTGTAATCCCCAAGAGTTTGTATTTCAATTTGGATGGCGCTACCACTTCCTGTTCCAGGCAGGTCTGGAGGGTTCATTGGGAATGCAATGACCCCAGGGATGGCCCAAAATTTTGGAAACAGCTCTTCAATTATTTGATCGACAGAGCGCTTACGTTTATCCCACGGTTTCAATATCAAAACGGCAAGACCGATATTGGTAGCTGTGCTACCCAGGCCACCACCATTGATTACTAAATAATCTTCAGTTTCTGGAATTTTAGCCATCAAGGATTCTACTATTTTCGAGTATTTTTGCGTATATTCGATATTGGCCGATGTTGGTCCCAATAGAGGTATAAACAAATGACCACTATCTTCTAGTGGTGCTAGCTCGCTGGGAATGAAAACAAACATTATGGCGCTTAGCGTAAGCACAATGGGGATGATACATAGTATTTTCTTGCGATTTCTAAGAGTTTTGAGAAGCAGTCTTTCATAATGGTGCATGACTTTGTCAAAAATAGAGTTAATTTTTTTTGTAAGTCTAGATTTGTCAACCCCGTGAGGCAGCATAACTTTAGAACACATCATCGGTGATAAAGTTATAGCAACAAAACCAGAAATAATGACAGATCCAGCAAGTGTAAAAGCAAATTCTTTAAACAAGGCGCCGATTAAGCCAGTTAAAAATCCAATTGGCGCATAAACGGCAGCCAGAGTGAGGGTCATAGCAATAATGGCGAATTGAATTTCTTTTGCTCCTGCTAAAGATGCCTCAAGTGGCGTTTTTCCTTCGGCAATATGGCGATAAATATTCTCTGTAACTACAATAGCGTCATCCACTACCATTCCGATGGCGAGTACCATTGCGAGAAGAGTAATCGTATTGAGAGAATATCCCAAAAACAACATGATGGTACATACACCAACTAAAGATAAAGGGATGGTTACAACTGGAATTAATAGAGTGCGCCAAGATCCTAGGAATAAAAATACCACAAGTATTACGCAGATAGTCGCTTCTACAACGGTTTTTTTGACCTCTTTAATTGATTCTTCAATAAATTTAGAATTATCCCACAGTATCTCCGCTTCAACTGATTTGGGCAAACCAGCCATTAAGTTTGGAAATGCTTGTTTTATTTCAGCCGAGATATCGAGTGGGTTGGCTATAGATGAGGGAGTAACGGCAACTATAGTGCCAATTTTACCATTAATCCAAACAGAAACGTCAGTATTTTTTGAGCTAAAATCAGACTTGCCAATGTCACGAATTTTAATTATTTGGCCATTACTTTGGCGTAGAACCAAGTTATCAAACTGCTTAGCGTTTGAAGCTTCACTGAGGGTTTTTACAGTGAGTTCTTGTAGGCTAGTTTTTAATTGTCCACCGGGAGCCTGCAGGCTTTGGGTATAAAGAGCATTTTGTATATCATTGGGGGTGATGTTATATGCTGACATTAAGTATTGGTTCAGCCAAATGCGCATTGCATATTCTGATCCCCAAACTTGTGCTGTACCTACACCAGGGTAAGTCTGAATTTGTGGTTGAATAGAACGCTTGAGAAAATCAGTGACCCTTTCATTTGGTAAGCTGGAGCTTAAAAAGGAGAGGTACATGCTTGGTTGAGCATTAGGATCGGTTTTGGCGATTACAGGATCATTGATGCCTTTTGGTAATAGGTAACGAACCGAGCTAACTTTAGCATTAACATCAGATGCAGCAGCGTTAATGTCATAACCAAGTTTGAAATAAATGGTGATGGTGGTTTGTCCTAATGTGCTGCTAGAAACTATATAATCAACACCATCAGTACCTCCAAGAGCATTTTCAATAGGAGTGGTAACAAAACCCTCCATGAGAGTAGCATCAGCTCCTGCATAATTTACCGTTACAGTGACAACCGAAGCATCGATTCTTGGGTACTGTCGTACCGATAAAGTAAAATAAGAGCGTAGCCCTACCAATAAAATAATTAGGCTCAACACTGTTGCAAACACAGGACGGCGAATAAATATATCTGTAAAAGACATGGTTGAGTGCTTCCATTGCTAAATTGTTTGATTCCGCTAAATCGATTTGTTAGGGCACATTAGGTGCTTTAGCTTGTGTTGCACCAGTCACATTATTTGTTAATACCGTATTTACTGAGTTTATTGGTGTTATTGTAGCTGTGCTATTAGTGCCGCTACTGTTTGTTGATGTTGTTATCGTAGCTTGTTGTTGCCTGATTGTTGCTTCGGCAGTTGGCGGTGCTTCAGCTGCTTTATTTGTGCTAATATTAGTCATCGGTTTGATATTACTGTTAATAACTGGTTGCGTATTTTTGGTCGTGCCTGGGGTGACAGCAACCTGTTGTTCAATCATTGGTTTGGCTACATTTATTTTTGTTGTATTATTTATGGCATCTGTTTTTTTGCTAGCTGCGACAGCATTAGTGTGTTTTTTAACTAGTTTGTCCTTCTTTTTAGGCGCAGTATCATTTATATGAGGTTTTTCTAACCAGAGATTTATTTGCATAAAATCATCAACACCTAAAATTCCTGTCAATTGTTTTAATGTTAAAAATTGTGTTATGTAGGTATATTCACTGATAGCAAAATCTTTTTGTCTATCATAAAGTTTTGCCTGTTCCTGCAATACCTCGACCATTGTGCGAGTACCCGCTTCATATCCTGCTGTGGTAGCGTGTAAAGAACTTTGTGCTGATTTAATTGCTTGTTTTCTAGCTTTAATCTGACTAATGTTTGATAGCACAGTAAGGTAAGCTTGGCGAGTTGAGCTAACGATTGAACGATGTGTTGTTTCTTGATCTGATATAGCTTTTTGGTATTGATAATTTGCTTGTCTGACATTAGCAAGAACAAGGCCGCCTTGAAAAAGAGGTAGATTTAGCGCTAATCCAGCAGATGCATTTTTTTGGTGTGCGGGACTTGAAATGGTGGGATTACCGTTGTAATTAAAAGCATAGTTACCAGTAGCATCTATTGTTGGTAGGTGTCCAGCATTTTGAACTTTTATGTTTTCTTTAGCCATAATGGTTGCGTAGCGTTTTGCCGCAAGATCAAAATTTTGTTGTTCTGCTGCTTTTGCCCACTTTTCGATATCGGCTGGTTGTGGAGAGAGCAAGGGAAATGTTTCTTTAACCGAATCGAGAGAAAGATATCTAATTCCGGTTATTTCGCTTAATTTTTCGAAATTAACAGAAAGATCATTTATGGCGGCAATTTCCTTAGCGACGGCATCATCATAGCTTGCTTTGGCATTTTCAAGATCAGTAATAGCAATCAAACCAACGGCATATTTGTGCTTGGTTTGATTAAGCGTGCGTTCGAAGGCTTCTTTATCTGCTGTGGTAAAGGAGAGTATATCTTTGGCTTGTAGCACACTAAAATATGCTTTGGCAGTGCGCAATAGCAAGTCTTCTGCTGCCGCTAGAAAAGTTACCTCAGCTTTTTTTGCCAATGCTTGAGCCTGCCAAACATTTGCCCAGTCACCAAAGTGAAATAATGGTTGTGTTAAGTTTAACGAGTAAGAAGATGTATTACCGTAGGAACCTTTATAAGAAGTACTAAGATTTGCAGAGGAATAAGCTCTAGAGGCGTTACCCTGAGCTCCTAATTGAGGAAAAAGAGCCGCGCGTTTAATGGACAAAGTTTCTCTATCAGTAAGCCATTGCGCGCGAGCAGCTTTAAATGCTGGATCGCTCGAAAGAGCTTGTTTATAGACGTCGGTTAAACTTACCGCCAAAGCATTCGAGGTAATTATGCTTCCAATAATAAGTGTAGCTGTAATGATAAAACCCCGTATTTTCATAGCCATAACATTATCTCCAGACTCGTTAGAGTAATACTTTTAGTGTTTTGAAGCAAACTTTTTGATTTTGAATTGGTGGGCGAAGAGTTTATGTGTAGTAATTAACGTATAGAGTTGATATCGTCGCTGTTGTTTTCGGTGAGTAGACAGTATATTCTTTCCCATATACATTTTTTCTTCGGACAAAAAAATAAGATCGATAGTTGAAAAATCCGGTAGCCGCAGGCTTTAGCCTGCGTTGCTGCGGCATCTACCAACGAGAACAGCGGGGTCAGGTCTTGAATCGTGAATTTTCAGAACATTTATTTAAAAATTCACGATTCAAGACCTGACCCCGCGTCCGTAATCAAACACATTGGGAGAAGTATGGAAAAATCTTTAGTTTTAGTATTGAACTGTGGTAGTTCATCGATCAAATTTGCGGTTATTGATCCGCAAACAGGGAACAATTTTTTTTCTGGTTTAGTACAAAATATTGGTTCGCTCGAAGCTAATATTAAGTATCGTAAAGACAAAGAAACCCAAACCCGCGATTTGCCAAAAGCTAATTATCACACCGCGCTTCGAGTCATTGTTGATTTAATGCATTCTTTTGTGGATATAACGCATAATGTTTTTGCAGTGGGTCATCGTGTTGTGCATGGTGGTGAGAAATTTACGCAATCAGCAGTAATTACCGACGAAGTTTTGCAGGCGATTCGTAATAATATTAAGTTGGCGCCATTGCATAACCCAGCGAATGTTGTTGGTATTGAGGAAGCAATAAAAGATTTTCCTGGTTTGCCACAGGTAGCGGTTTTTGATACTGCATTTCACCAAACAATGCTTGATTATGCTTATATTTACCCCATTCCTTATGAGTTTTATAAAGAACATCGCGTGCGGCGCTATGGTTTTCACGGGACTAGCCATCGATTTGTGTGTAACCAAGCGGCTAAGCTTTTAGAAAAACCACTTAATCAGTCCGCATTTATTACCGCACACTTGGGTAATGGTTGTAGTGCAGCAGCAATTCTAAATGGTAAAAGTGTTGATACTTCAATGGGATTAACTCCTCTTGAGGGCTTAGTGATGGGTACGCGTTCTGGTGATGTTGATCCTGGTTTGCATGCTTATTTGGTTGATAACTTAGGTTATGATATCTATAAAATAACTGAGGTGTTAAATAAAAAGAGCGGTTTGCTTGGTGTTTCTGGGATTGCTTCTGATATGCGTGAGATAGAAAAGCAGGTGATGCTTGGGAATGAAAGAGCTATTTTAGCTTTTGAAATTTTTTGTTATCGTTTGGCAAAATATATCGCTGCGCTGGCAGTGCCTTTAGGACGACTTGATGCTTTGATTTTTACCGGAGGTATTGGTGAAAATTCTCAAATGGTGCGCGCTAAAACTTTAGGCTGGCTAAAAATATTTAATTTTAAGCTTGATGTAGCGTATAACGAGGTTCATGGTAAAAACAGTAGAGGGGTTATTACTACAAAAGACAGCACTATTGCAATCGTAGTTCCAACAAATGAAGAGTGGTTGATTGCACAAGATACTGCGCTGCTGGCAAAAAATAATTTAACTGTTTGACTTCGCCCGGGGAATAAATCCCCGGGCTCGATCAAGGGGGAGAGCTGCGCTTCTCCCCCTTGATAAACCCCCATGGCTTTGTTCCCGCGGCAAGCCGCGGG
>TBL_comb47_HYPODRAFT_10000583_pt1 | contig 48568 bp, 47 predicted proteins | sample TroBogypolimnion_40_FD_10682 | JGI IMG/M metagenome (IMG submission 10682)
TTNAGCTACAGACAACTTCAGCGCGCTGATAACAGGCCAAGATCGCTGCCCATCGTGATCGGCGACGTGAATTCCGCAGGCGACGGCATTTCGCCACGCGCGATTTTTTCAGAGATGGCATCAATAACTGGTAACAAATCAGCCACCGTATTAATCAGATTGTGCGGGCCACACGCCGCGAGCTTCTCATGCGCGGCGAAAATCCTCGCCTCGCGCGCCACCGGATTCATGGGGGTCAGTTCTTGCGCCGAACATCCGCCTTCATTCCTAGATCTGACAACGGCCACGACCCACGCCCTGGCCGCGTGTCCCTCGGCGACGTCAGCGATGGTATCACCCACTTTTACAAACTTGTGCAGCGGATAAACCCCCAGCTCTTTCACCGCGTGGAAGATCATCCACGGCGCGGGTCGGCCCTTGCCGACGTGATCTGGGCATACCTACAAATCCGGCGTGTATCCGCGTTGTGCCGCGAGCGGTATCAAATCTTTGATCATGCAGCTCTCAAAGCCGGTGGTGTTTGCAATTTTGATTCTTCGTTCGCGCAATTCAGCCACGACAGCGGGACACCAGGAATAACATCGCAATATTTTTTACCACTTCAGCTGGGAGGGTGGGCAAATTCTACGCACAGTTGGTTCGCAAGTTCTGGTCGGCCTTGCTCCTGACGTGGCTCAGCTGCTTCAGGCTAGGTGAGGTGATAGCCTGGGACGCAACGAAAGGACCAGAGTAACAAATTACCTGGCCTCAAAAAGCGAAGTCACGTCAATATTTACCTTCCACCCGGCACTGCTTACTATGGAGGCATGATGATTGTTCGCAGATCAAAAGAACGCGGTCACGCCAACCATGGCTGGCTGGACAGCTATTTCACGTTCAGCTTCGCGGAGTATTACGACCCGCAGTGGCTGGGTTTCCGCAGCCTGCGCGTCATCAACGACGATCTGATTTTACCGGGCATGGGCTTTGGCACGCACCCGCATCGCGACATGGAAATCATCAGCTACGTTCTCAGCGGTGCGTTGCAACATCGCGATTCGCTCGGCAACGGTCGCATCATTCACGCCGGGGAATTTCAGTACATGGCCGCCGGTTCAGGCGTGGAACACAGCGAATTTAATCCGTCGCAAACCGAGCCTACGCGCCTGTTGCAAATCTGGATCAAGCCCGATACAAAAGGTGTGAAACCACGCTACGCCGAGAAAAATATGGCGTCAGCGGAGCCGGGTAAATGGCATCTCGTTGCCAGCAAAAACGGACGCGAAGGTTCGTTGGCAATTCACCAGGATGCGGATTTATGGCTTGGCAAAATGAACGCCGGCCAGCGCGTGCAGCTTACGCTCGCCCCAAATCGCCACGCATGGATTCACGTCGCCGAGGGTGCCGTGACCATCAATGGCCAACCCTTTTCCGCTGGCGATGCCGCCGGCGTGGACGAAGCGGGTGGTCTGGAATTTTCCGCGAGCGAACCGTCGCAGATTTTGTTTTTTGACCTGAACTGAAATAATTAAACCAACCAAGAAAGAAAAATATACACGCCAAAGGAATCCATTTCTATATCAATGGCCTTCTCCACGCCACATATCTCGTCGCGAACGCGCAAATCGGTGCCGCTTCAGAGACCAGCGTTAAAAATCCACTTAGGGAGCATTTGAACAATTGTTTTCGATGGAACCTATACGAATGCGGATGGATAGGTTGGTATCCAGCTTAGAGTTTGACGGAGCATTTAATATTTTAGCAATTTGAAAAATCACGCCTGCGTTAGTACCGAAAATTTTGTCCGCTTGACTTCGGCGAGCTTTCCAGTCGAAATGCGGAGATGATTACCCGTCGAGATTTGCTGGTGGCGGCTCTTTCCCTGAGCCTCACCGGCGCCGGATTGGCCCTCGCGGAATCCGCTGCCAAACCGGTGATGCATTCCTTCGTGCGCCCATGGGCCAACCTCAAAGTCACACCTACGAAACAGGGCGAACGCCGCTCGGTATGCGACGCCCCGACACCGAACCTCACCAATTTGGAAGGCCACATCACCACTTTGAATCCGGGAGAATCCCCGCATCTGCCGCATCGCCACGCCGAGGAGGAGTTGATGATTATCAAGGAAGGCACGCTCGAAGCGTTGCAAGGGGATGTGACCAATATCGTGACGGCGGGCGACATTGTCTTCGAGGCGGCGAATGAATTGCACGGGTTGCGCAACATCGGCACGAACCGCGCGACGTATTATGTGTTCAAATTCGCGCCGCGTGATCTGGGGAAGTAAATTGGCCCGGCGGCAACGAGGTTCGGTTGGGGCCGCGCGAAAAAACGCCCGAGGCAACTGCTTAATTCTGTCCTTCCCCTGCCCGATTGCTATTTTGCAGCCATGGGCGATTTGACCATGGGACTCCTGAGTGCGCTGCTGGCCACCAACCAGCCGCAGGCCGTGAGCAATGTCATCCACCAACAGACCGGCGTGGCCATCCCGGTATCCGCCGACCCGAGCGAACGTGAATTGCACGAACTGATGGCGGCAGATGACGCAGCGCTGGCCGATGTGAATGCGTGGATCGGCACCAATCGCTTGGCCCGCACGGATACCAACGGTCTGGCGGAGTTCAACAGCAAAATCCGCGCGCGGTTCGGCACGGTGAAACAGAGCTACGAAATGTTCCTGCGCAATCATCCGGACAGCGCCCGGGGATATCTGGCCTACGGCAGTTTCCTCGGCGACATCGGCGAGGAAGACGCGGCGCGGGTGCAGTATGAAAATTCCAAACAGCTCGATCCCAAAAACCCGGCGGTGTGGAATCAACTGGCGAATTACTTCGGCGAACACGGGGAGTTGACCAATGCGTTCGCCCATTACACCGAAGCCATCCGCCTGGACCCGACGGAGCCGGTGTATTACCAAAATTTCGCGACGACCGTTTATCTGTACCGCAAGGATGCGCGGGAATTTTATGGCTTGGAGGAGCAACAGGTGTTCGACAAGGCGCTGGGCTTGTACCAACAAGGCCTGCGGCTGGCGCCGACCGATTTCGTCCTCGCGACGGACTTCGCCGAAAGCTACTACGGCATCAAACCATTGCGCACCAACGACGCCCTCCGCGCGTGGACGAACGCCCTGACCATCGCCACGACCGACGCGGAACGCGAAGGCGTGGAATTGCATTTGGCCCGCGTAAAAATCGCGGCGGGAATTTTTGCCGAGGCGCGCACCCACCTCGCCGCCGTCACCAATGCGGCCTATGCGGAATTGAAAACGCGGCTGGCGCGCAGTCTGGCGGACCATGAAAATCCGCTGACGAACACCGCGCCGCCGGCGCCAGCCCCACTCGCGCGGGAACAAAAGCCGTAGGGTGTTCGGCAAATTCAGGCTTTTTGCCGGCGCCGGTTTATGCTGAAATAGTGGGCCATGAGCTTTTACGACCAATTGAAGTTTGATGCGCAGGGATTGATTCCCGCGATCATCCAAGAAGCCGCCAGCGGCCGCGTGGTAATGATGGCGTGGATGAACCGCGCATCGCTCGAAAGCACCGTGCGGACGGGCAAGACACATTTCTGGAGCCGCTCACGCCAGAAATTTTGGATGAAGGGCGAAGAAAGCGGTAATACCCAGACCGTCAAGCGGATCGCGTTCGATTGCGACGGCGATTGTCTGCTGATTCAAGTCGAACAAAATGGCCCCGCCTGCCACGAAGGTTATAAATCGTGTTTCTTCCGCGCCGTTGAAGAAAATGGGGAATCCTTCAAAACCACGGAACCGCAACTCAAGACGCCGGAAGAATTGTACGGGAAAAAGAAATAGCTTCGAGGTGGTGACCGCCGGCAATTGTACTAGTGAAGTTTGTAGGCTAGAATTTTGTCTCTGGATAGCGCGGTAGAAATTGCTCCGCAAAATTACTTACTAGCTGACCATTCATGCGAATCAGGGATTTTTTGAAGCCATACGCCGTGCGGTAGGCTTCCGCCGTGCGGTAGGCCTCAAAAATATCAAGCACTTCCTGCATACTGCCACACATCCCTATGCTTTGTATGATCATGATTTCAATCTTAAAATAAGACCGCCGCCACACCCAAAGTAAGCGTGCCAACCAACGTACTCGCCTCGGCAAACAGGCAAACAAAACGGTTTTTTCATAAGCCTCGTTAGAAATTCCCAAACGCTCGCAACAAACTTTTTTAAGATTGTTGGGTTGTGCCATCGTTTTCTTCAATATCCGATGCTAACCCCTAAAACGACATTGGATAGCTGCCCGAAGGGGCATTATGCCACGTAAGCTGCGGGATTGGGTAACACGCCTCGCGCCCGGCGACCGGAAAACGCTGATTTCCTCCGGCTTCGGGCTTTCGTTTTCGGCGGGCTTCGGCTAAAAGTAATTCATGTATTCGCCGACCGCCGATGAATTTCTGAAACTCGCGACGCAGGGAAACCTCATTCCCGTCGCGCGCCGTATTTTGGCCGATCTCGAAACGCCGCTCTCGGCTTACCGCAAAATTCGCGGTGCAGGCGAGTCGTTTCTCTTTGAGTCCGTCGAAGGCGGCGAACATGTCGGCCGCTACTCGTTCGTCGGCTGCAATCCGCGCGCGGTCATCCGGCAGGACGGCAACCAGGTGCAACTGTTCGAAAACGGGCGCGTCACCCAAAGCTACATTGTCGGCAAGGACGTGAAAGACGGACTCGAAGTGGTCGAACGCGTGATGCAACAATTTCATGCCGTCGCCACGCCGGGACTGCCGCGTTTCACCGGCGGCGCGATTGGTTTTATCGGCTACGAATTCATTCACGATGTGGAACCGGTCGTGCCGCGTCCGCCGCAGGATGAATTGCAGACACCGGTGATGTATTTTCTTATTGCCGACCAATTGCTCACCTTTGACCGCGCGCAACAAACCATTACCATTCTCGTCAACGCCATCCTCGACGATACGACGAGCACGGCGGAAGCCTACGAGAATGCCACCAGTGAAATCGACCGCATTGTTTCGCTGTTGGAACAGCCCAGCGAACATCAACCCGTCACGCTGCCGACCGAAGTGACGCCGCTCGCGTTCGCCTCCAACCAAACGCCGGAAAAATTTCAGGCCAATGTCCTCGCCGCCAAAAAATACATCACCGCCGGCGACATTATCCAAGTCGTCGGCTCACAGCGCTTTTCCGCGCCGGTCACGGCATCGCCGCTGGATATTTACCGCGCCACGCGTTCCACCAATCCGTCGCCGTACATGTTTTTGCTCGAGTTGGATGGCTTCTCGCTGGTCGGCGCGTCGCCGGAGTTGCACGTCCGCTGCGAGGACGGCAAGATTGAAATCCGCCCCATCGCCGGCACGCGCCAGCGCGGCAAGACTGAAGCCGAAGACGTCGCACTCGAAAAAGAACTTCTCGCCGATCCCAAGGAACGTGCCGAACACGTCATGCTCGTGGATCTCGCGCGCAACGACATCGGCCGCGTCTGCGATTTCGGCAGCGTGCAAGTGAAAGACCTGATGATCATCGAGCGTTACAGCCACGTCATGCACATCGTCTCGCAGGTGGAAGGAAAATTATCCGCCGCGAAAACGCCGTACGATTTGATGCGCGCGACGTTTCCGGCCGGCACCTTGAGCGGCGCGCCGAAAATCCGCGCCATGCAAATCATCGCCGAACTCGAACAAACCGCGCGCGGACCTTACGGCGGCTGCGTCGGATATTTTTCCTTCAACGGCAATCTCGATTGCTGCATCACCATCCGCACCGCGCTCATCAAAGACGGCAAAGCATATGTGCAGGCCGGCGGTGGTTGGGTCAACGACTCTACGCCCGAAGGCGAATTTCAGGAGACCGTGAACAAATCCATGTCCATGCGCAAAGCAATTGCGTTGGCGGAAGGATTTTTTCGGGCGTGATTTTTGGCTAATAAATCCAAAAAATGTCTAACTCCTTACCGTCCCGCGCCGACGAAAGCGCTGCTTGCGAGCGTTGCGGTAGTTTTGAGGTTCTAGAAATGGCCGGAAAATTTCTCTGCGCGGAGTGCATCGCACAGGCGGGTTGCGGTTGCGCCGGCCATGGCAACCACGAAGAAAACTAACCAAAACAGCGCTATTAAAACTGCCGGTCGGTAAATTTGATCGGCGCCGAAGGATCAGCCAGCCACGGTGGCAAATGTGTCAGGGTGGAAACCGGGGCCACCGGTGCCGTGACGCCGATCCCGGGCAACGGCTTGAGTCCCGCTGGCTTGCCAATCTGCTGGCCGTTGCGCGCGCCGGAATTTAAACCGGGCGAATCGAACAAACCATCCAACGTAGATTTCGGCTGCGTGGGCCGCGCTGTCAAAACCGGCTTATCGGGAAAATCGGTCCCATTCAACAAATCGTGGAAACGTTTCTTGCTGTCCAGTTGTTCCTGCGTGGGCTTGGGCGGCGGCAATGGTACCCCAAATGGATTCGCCGAAGAATTGGCTGCGCCGGAGCTGGAGCGATTGCCCAGATTCCAAAAGGACGCGGGTTGATCGCCAGAGTTATTCGGCTGCCCGCCCGCTGACTCCGGGGGGAGTCCTTGATTTTCCCACGGCCGGCCGAAAGGATTATCCTTGGAAGCATTCGGATGGAATGGATCGTCGTGATTCGCCGTGAAATAATTATCCGGCAGCCGCGCGCCGTTGGTGGCGCCGAAGTCGGCCAAGCGGCTCTGCCGTTGCAAAAAGCGCACTTCGGTAGAGAGCTTTTCCTCCGCATTAGGATCGTCATTGCCGAGCGGATTTTCTTTCGGCTGAATGCCAAATATTTCCGCCGGCGACATCATCGTCCAGTTTTTTTTACCGTCGAGAAATTTCTGCCATTTCTTCACTTCGGTGGTGGAAATGTCCCGTGGTTTGACCACTCCCGGCAAGGGATTGAAAGAGAGGCCGGGATTGGGGTCGAAATCGGCGGACGGCGCACTCACGGCACCAGCAGAACTCCGCTGTTCCGTGGCCGACGACATGATGGAGTTGGGTTTGGCAGAATTTTTGGAATCCGACGGCACGGAGAACTGAATATTTGGCTGCGCCTTGGCAGAAAAAGCCAACATCGCTGCCCCCGTGAGGGCGAGACTAGCATTTTTTTTTGCCGCAGAAAAAATCATTTAACCAGTGAATACGCTAAAGCAATAGACCGTCGCCGTCAAAAATAATTCAAAGCGCACAGCCAGCGAAACCCCAAGCAATATTCTATTGGCGTTCGTACTCCCCTTTGCCCAATCGCTTATAGACCTGAAAGCCGGCCTTTTTTGCATCGGTGACCGACAGTGGCTTCAGTTTGTGCGGCGTGCTGAAACCGGAAATAATTTTGCGCACCGGCTTTTTGCAGGCCGGGCATTTTTCCAACGGCGCCGCAGACAGCGGGCGGTTCAGTGTGAACGTCCCGCCACACACTTTGCAATCGCCTTCGCAGAGTTCGTATTCGTAGAGCGGCATGACCTATTTTTTTAAAAACGCGCTGAATAAATCTATCGGCAGCGGCAAGAAGGTAGTCGTGTTGTGTTCACTCGCCATTTCCCGCATGGTCTGGAGATAGCGCAGTTGCAGCGCGATCGGCTCTTTCGCGATCAGTGCGGCGGCTTGCACCATTTTTTCGGCAGCTTGGAATTCGCCTTCCGCGTTCACTACTTTCGCGCGGCGTTCGCGTTCGGCCTCGGCTTGTTTGGCCATCGCACGTTTCATGCTGTCCGGCAGGGAAACTTCTTTGACTTCAACCGACGTAACTTTGATCCCCCACGGTTCGGTTTGCTTATCAATAATCTCCTGCAATTTCTGGTTGATGACATCGCGCTGCGACAGCAAATCATCCAGCGGCGATTGCCCAATGACGCTCCGCAGCGTAGTCTGCGCGATGAGCGACGTGGCCTTCCAGAAATTCTCCACCTTCACCACCGCCGCATTCGGATCCACCACGCGGAAATACACCACCGCGTCCACCGTGGCCGGCACATTGTCCTTGGTCATAATTTCCTGCTTGGAAACATCAATCGTCACCACGCGCAAATCCATCCGCACCATTTTATCAATGATGGGAATGAGTAAAATCAGCCCCGGCCCTTTCGCGCCCTGCAATTTACCCAGCCGGAAAATCACGCCGCGCTCGTATTCGCGCAGGATCCGCACCATTTGCGGTAGGACAAAAACGATTCCGAGGACGATGACGGCGAGCACCGAAATGAGCCCGCCGCGAAATATCAGACCAATAAGTGTTTCCATAATTTTGATTTAGTTTTTTGATTTTACCTGCAAAGTCAATCCGTTGATGCCCGTCACTTCGACTGGCTGGCCGGCGGCCACCGGCGTGGTACTGACCGCATTCCACAGTTCTCCCTCAATAAACACCTTGCCACTCGCCGAATCAATCCGCGAAAACGCATTCACGACTTGCCCGATCATCGTGCCCGGCCCCGTCCGCGCCGGCTGAAATTGCGCGCGAAAACCCGCGCCAACTATGAAAATGAAAAATAGTGCCGTCAGCGCCGTCGCCGGCAAAATCCAGCGCAGCGACAAACCAAATCCCGGACCAGCCTGACTGAACAACATCATCGCCCCGAGAAAAAACGCGACGATGCCGCCCGCTGTCAGCACTCCATGGGTCGTCGCAAAGACATCGGTCAAGAATAACACCAGCGCCAATCCGATGAGCACTAGACCGGTGATGTTGACCGGCAAAATTGCCGACATGTAAAGTACCAACACCAAAGCAATCGTCCCGACCACGCCCGGCAAAATCGCGCCTGGACTGCTCAGTTCGCCCATGATGCCATAAATGACCATCAGCATCAAAATGAACATCACTTCCGGTCGCAAAAAAATTTGCGAAAAACTTTCCCACAGATTCATCGGAATATTCACCACCGCCGCACCGGCAGTTTTCAAGACGCGCTGGTTGATCGTCCGCCCCTCCAGTTGCTGCAATAAATCCGGCAGATTGGTCGCCAACAAATCCACCACGTTTGCGGCCAGCGCTTTTTCCGCCGTCGTCGCCCTACTTTCCAGCACGGCGGATTTCGCCCATTCCACATTGCGATTTCGCTTGTCGGCAATGGTTTCCATGAAACTCGACGCGTAGTTTTCCAGCTTCTGTTTCATCACCTCGTCCATCTTTTCCACACTGCCGCCGCCACTGAGTTCCACCGGATGCGCCGCACCCAAACTGGAATGCGGTGCCATCGCCGCCACATCTGCCGCCAACGTGATGAACACTCCCGCGCTGCCTGCACACGCGCCGGCTGGGGTGACATAGACCACCACGGGGATTTTTGCCGCGTAAAAATTCTGAACGATTTGCTTCGTGGGTTCGAGCAGGCCGCCCGGCGTATCGAGTTGGATGATGAGACATTCGTCCTTCTGCGTGGCCGCCGTTTCGAGCGCACGCGCCAGATAGCTCGCGGTGGCCGGCCCAATGGCGCCGTCAATCTTCACCAATCCCACCTGCGCCGCGACCGCCGCGACCCCAAGGAAGCAGCCCAAAAACAAAATGAAGCCAAGCCGAATCATAAAATCTCCCGCACCGACTTTAACGTACCAAATGCGCAGCCCGCCGCAAATAAAACTTGTGCCCTGCTCCGCGACACTTTTGCTTTCGCCGGCAGCACCTTCATGCTAAAACTTTTTCAGGTGGATTTACCCAAACCAATCATGACTCCGGCTCCCGGCGAACGTCGGCTGCGTTTCGTCGGCGATAAAATCCGTTTTACCCTGCGCGCGGAAAAATTGCCGTCCCGGCAAAAATGGTCCGCACGGCTACGCACCAATCTCGGCCGCGCCGCAGCTATCCGCCGGGAAATCATTGCCGCCCATGCCGGTGGTGGCGTGGTTGCCAATTCCTCGTGGCGCGATGTGCCGATGCGCCCGACCGCCGACGGTTGGGAACTGGAATTACCGCTCGCCGAAGCCGGTTTTTTCAAAGCCAAGGCGTATTTACTCGACGAAAAAAACTGGCAGCACTGGCCGGACGGTTCGGATTTCGGCATTTCCGTGCATCCGAATTTCACGCGTACGGCAAATACGATTTACTGCGCCTTCACGCGGCTGTTCGGCGCGACGAAAAATCTCGCCACCACCGCCGATGAAAAATTGGAAGCGCAGCTCAAATCGCTCGAAGCGCAAGGCTACGCCACGCTGCCGCCGTCGGGAAAATTCCGCGACCTCACCCGCCAATTGCCGCACATCGTCCAAAAACTCGGCTGCCGCGTCATTCATTTGCTGCCGGTGCATCCGACGCCGACGACCTACGCGCGCTTCGGTCGTTTCGGCAGTCCGTATGCTGCGCTGGATTTGACGGCGGTCGACCCGGCACTCGTCGAGTTTGACAAACGCACGACGGGCATTGACCAATTTTGCGAGCTGACTTCCGCCGCGCACCAGCTCGGCGCGCGTGTCTTCATTGACATCGTCATCAATCACACCGGTTGGGGTTCGACGTTGCAGGAAAACCACCCAAAATTTTTTCTAAAAAATCCCGACGGCTCATTCGCCAGTCCCGGCGCGTGGGGCACCGTCTGGGAAGATTTGGTGGAACTCGAACAGCACGATGTGAAGCTCTGGGACCTCGTCGCCGACTCGCTGCTGACGTGGTGCCGGCGCGGCGTGGACGGTTTCCGCTGCGATGCCGGCTACAAAATTCCCACCGCCGCGTGGCAATACATCACCGCCCGTGTGCACGAGGAATTTCCTGAAACGATTTTTCTGCTCGAAGGTCTCGGCGGCTCGTGGGACGCCACGGAAAGCCTGCTCACCGACGGCGGCATGCAGTGGGCGTATTCCGAGCTGTTCCAAAATTATTCCGGCGGCGAAGTCGCGTGGTATCTTGATTACGCCAACCGCCAAAACCAGCGCGTCGGCAGCTATGTTCACTATTCCGAAACGCACGACAACGCCCGCCTCGCCGCGCACAGTGGCGGCGACGCCTCGTCGCCGAATAAAAAATGGTCTCTGCTGCGCAACCGTCTTTGCGCGCTGACCAGTCCCAGCGGCGGCCTCGGTTTCACCTGCGGCGTGGAATGGCTGTCGACGGAAAAAATCCGCGTGCACGGCAACACCGGTTTGAACTGGGACGCCACGACCAACATCGTTCCCGAACTCGCGCAACTCAACGAACTCATATCCAATCATCCCGCATTTTTCGACGGTGCCAAACTCACGCGCCTGTCCGCACCCGACTCGCCGGTTTACGCGCTGCTCCGCGAATCCGCCAGCGGCGAAGATGCTGTTTTGATTTTGGTGAACACGGACGTTGAAAAGGAAAATGCGACCACGCTGGTTACTTCGCAATTTGAACTTCGCAATTTGAAATTTGATCTACTCGGCCAGCCGCTACCGAAAATTTCCACCACGCCTGACCAAACCATTTTCACGCTGCCACCGGCTGCCGTTTTCTGCCTGACGCCTACGGAAAAACCCGCTGGCTTGAGCGGCGAAGATTACCGCCGCACCCGCGCGCAGGCCGCGTTCGCGTTGGAATCATTGAACCAAATCGTTCCTGCCGAAACCATTGATAATCTCGACTGGCGCTGGCTTGCGGAACAAATCGAGCGTTCGCCGAAACATTTTCTCGCCGCCGCCGCCGAATTCGCCGCGCGTGAAACCAAGACTTCTTTCGCCGATTTGCTGTGCGAAGCCGCCGCCGGAAAAATCTTTCCGCGCGTCGTCACATGGGCTGCGGCCGATGCCCGCCGCATCACGCTCGTGCCCGCCGGTCACTGGTTGCTGCTCGAAAATCCCGCGCCGTTCCGCGCCACTCTGGAATTGGCCGGCAGAAAAAGTCACGTTCAGTCCACGCCGGCAGGAAAAAGTCACATCGCCGCTTTCGCGCCGCCAGCTTCCGCCGGCGCGGCAAAACTGGATTTGGAAAATCACACCACCGCCACGCCAACCGTTTCCGCCACCATCCGATTTCTCGCGCCGGAACCTCAAAAACCTGCAACCTGCAACCTGCAACCTGCAACCTTGGTTTTATTGACCAACGGTCGCGGCGGCATGGCGCGACTTTGTGTGGATTTCGGCCGCATCACTTCCAAATACGATTGTGCGCTCGGCGCGAATTTGCATCCGAGCGTGCCGGTGGACCGCCATGTTTTTGTAAAGCGCATTCGCGTCTGGGTGAACGCCGACGGTTTTTTGTCGCCGTTGGATTTCAAAAATCTCGCGTCGTTCCAGGCCGGTTCGCCGGCGGTCTGGCATTTTGTGGCAAACGCCGGCGACGGCCGCACGGTGGAAATCGAGTTGCGCGCGGAAATGCTTGCCGGCGAAAACACCGTCGTCTTTTCCTTCCACCGGCCGACGGAAATGCTCGCGCGCGGAAAACAGTTGCCGGCCGATGCCGACGTGCGCCTGACCGTGCGCGTGGACATTGAAGACCGAAATTTTCACAGCGAGACGAAACGCAACGGTGGCGCGGATTTTCATTTCGCATCGAACTGCCGCGAAATTAAAAATGGTGGCGGTTTTGAATTCACGCCCGCTGCCGACCGCCAGTTGCGCGTTTTCGCCGACGCCGGCGAATTTCATCCGCAGCCGGAATGGTGTGAAAACATTCCCCATCCCGTCGAACAGACGCGCGGCCAGACCGTCAACGGCGATGCTTACAGTCCCGGCTGGTTCGAACTGCCGCTGGCGAAAGGCGCGCAAATCGCGCTGACGCTCACGGCGGAAACCGAATCCGAAAACAGCGGAAAGCGGTCCTTGCGGACGGCCACCACCGGAAACGGAAACACCGATTTCTCCGCGCAACTCGAACGCGCCGCCAAACAATTCGTCGTGCGCCGCGATGATTTCAAAACCGTCATCGCCGGTTACCCGTGGTTTTTGGACTGGGGTCGCGATTCGCTCATCTGCGCACGCGGACTGCTCGCCGCCGGCTTGGTGGACGAGGTGAAGCAGATTTTGCTGACGTTCGCCAAGTTTGAACAAGACGGCACGCTGCCGAACACGATTCACGGCAACGACGTTTCCAACCGCGACACCACCGATGCGCCGCTGTGGTTCGCCGTCGTCTGCGAAGATTTGGCGGACAAAACGTTTTTCAATGTCCGCGTTGATGCCGGTGGCCGCACGGTGCGCGATGTGCTGACGAGCATCGCCGAAAACTATTCACGCGGCACGCCCAACGGCATCCGCATGGACGCAGATTCCGCGCTCATCTGGAGCCCGAGCCATTTCACCTGGATGGACACGAATTATCCCGCCGGCACGCCGCGCGAAGGTTACCCGGTGGAAATTCAGGCGCTCTGGATCCGGCTGCTGCGGCTGCTGGAAAAAATTTCCGCTGCCGGCGAACGAAAAAAATGGCGCGAACTGGCCGACCGCGCGATGGCGTCGTTTGAAAAATTATTTTGGCTCGAAGACAAAGGCTGGTTCGCCGACGTGCTGCTGGCCGGTCCGCGCGTCATCGCACGCGACGCCACGCCGAGCGACGCGCTACGCAGCAATTGCCTATTCGCCATCAGCCTCGGCATTTTTGGCGGCAATGGTGGCGGCGACGCCTCGTCGCCTTCCCATGCTGGAAATTTTGGCGACCTTCGCGACGACGGCGTCGCGGCCACACGCGCGCAGCGCTGCGTCGCTGCCGCCGCCAAATATCTGGTGATTCCCGGGGCTCTGCGGTCGCTCGCGCCGCTGCCGGTGGCCGTGCCGCTGGCGATTTACCGCGACGGCCAGTTGCTCAACAATCCGCCGGAGCCGTATTGGCCGCGTTACGAAGGCGACGAGGACACGCGCCGCAAGCCGGCCTATCACAACGGCACGGCGTGGACGTGGACGTTCCCATCGTTTTGCGAAGCGCTGGTGCGGGCCTGGGATTTTTCACCGGCGGCGGTGGCGGCAGCAAAAAGTTATCTGGGCAGCGCAGAAAAATTATTGAACGAAGGCTGCCTCGGCCAGTTGCCAGAAATCCTCGACGGCGACGCGCCGCACGCGCCGCGCGGCTGCGACGCGCAGGCGTGGGGCGCCACCGAAGCGCTGCGCGTGTGGAAAATGTTGAATTCGCTTGATTCACAGGCAAAATGACGAAGTGAACTTCCGTGACAAAATCATCGCGTGGAACGATTTGCCGGCGTGGCGAAAACAGTTTCGCGCCACCGGCAAGAAATTGGTCGTCACCAACGGTTGCTTCGACCTGCTTCATCTCGGCCACGTCACCTATCTCGAAAATGCGCGCAACTTTGGCGACGCGCTGCTGCTCGGCGTCAATGGCGACGCCGGCGTGCGCGAGTTGAAAGGTCCGACGCGTCCGGTGAATTCCGAAGTCGACCGCGCCGGCGTGCTGGCCGCGCTGGAAAGTATCACTGCCGTCTGTATCTTTCCGGAAAAAACGGCGACCAATTTTCTGGCCGCCGCGCAGCCGGATATTTATGTGAAGGGCGGCGATTACACGCTGGAAACGTTGAATCAGGACGAGCGACGTGCGGTAGAATCCGCCGGCGGGAAAATTGTGCTGGTGCCGTTCGTGCCCGGAAAATCCACGACGTCGCTGCTGGAAAAGATTTCCCGCCTGTGAAAATTTTGGTCATTTCCCTCGCCGGTATCGGCGACACCTTGATCGCCACGCCGCTGCTCCGCGAATTGCGGGCGAATTTCCCCGCCGCAAAAATTGATGTGCTGGCGATGTGGGCTGGCGCGAAGGATCTGCTGGAGAGCAATCCGCATGTGAACCGGGTGTTCCAAAAAAACCTGATGAAATGCGGCCGACTGGAGGCGCTGCGGTTTTTGTGGTCGCTGCGGCGCGAGCGCTACCAGCTTTCCATCAATACGCATCCGCAAAGCCGCATTCATTACCGCATCGCCGCGTTTCTCGCGGGCGCGGAAGTGCGCGTGAGCCACGAATACGAGTGTTTTACTTGGCTCGACCGCTGGCTGGTGACCGGCACGCTGCCGCAAGATTATTCCCGCCATTCCATCGCGAACAATGCGGACGTGCTGCCATTGATCGGAGCGAAAGTGCAAGCGCCGGACGCGGGCATGGATTTTTTTCTTACATCGGCCGAAGAGCAATTCGCCGATGATTTTTTGAAGCAGCACCGTTTGGCCGGCCAGAAACTGCTTGGCATCCATGTCGGTTCCGGCGGCACGAAGAATTTGCCGCTGAAACGCTGGCCGGCGAAAAATTACGCCGCACTGGTGCGCCGGCTAAATCGGGAACGCCCGGACTTGCGCATCCTGCTGTTCGGCGGGCCGGAAGAGGCGAAAGATCATCAGCTCGTGCTGGCACAGGCCAGTCAGGAATTGACGCAGGAGGCGAAGACCAAAAATCTGCGCGAGACGGCGGCCTTGATGAAGCGCTGTCACGCTTTTTTGAGCGTGGACACGGCGCTGATGCACATCGCGGCGGCGGTGAAGGTGCCGAACCAAATCGTCATCGAAGCGCCGACGCTCAACGTGACCAACTGGCCGTATGGCAATCCATTCACGCTGGTGAAAAACCCCGCCGTAAACGGCCGCGGACTGGATTTTTACCGCTACGACGGCGGCGATATCAAAGGCACTCGCGCGGAGCTGATCGCCATTATGGAAGCGGTGAAAGTGCCGGAGGTGTTTGCAACGATCACCCGGCTGATTTGATGGGGAGTAAATCGCGCGGCGACCGATGTTCGTCCGCCGCGCAGTAAATTCCACGGGTCAAAGCTTAAAGCCCGCTGCCGTCGCATCCACTGAGAACATCTTGACGGTGTCGAGCGAGAGTTCGCCGAGATCCATTCCGCACATCTTCACGGCTTTGCCCAAAATATCATGCGGCACGGTGACGATGTGGGAACCGCAATCGTTCGCCTGAAAAATATTCAACACTTCGCGCACGCTCGCCCAAAGTAGTTCCGCTTGCGGCAAGCCGGCGAGAATTTTTTTACTTTCGGTCATGATGGCGATCGGATCCACGCCGGTATCGGCGATGCGGCCAGCAAAAACGGAAACGACCGCCGGCGCCTGCGGGTGCAACGCGGCGGCGACGCCCCGGACCTGCTCCAGCGTGAGCAACGCGGTGACATTAAGCTTCACGCCCTGGCTCGCGAGTTCGCGAATCAGCGGCAGCGCGGATTCCCCGCGCGAATTCGTGATCGGAATCTTGACGTAAACATTTGTGCCCCAACCGTTGATTTTCAGGCCCTGCCGTTTCATCTCGGCAAATTCATCGGAAAAAACTTCCAGCGACAGCGGCTTCACCGTGATGGTTTGCAAAATATCACGCGCGAACGCCTCGAAATCCGTAATGCCCGCCTTGCGCATCAGCGATGGATTGGTGGTCAAGCCTTGGATGAGCGGATCGGCGTTGAGCTTGAGCATGCCGGTCTTGTCGGCGCCGTCGGCAAAAATTTTCACTTGGAGGTCTTTGAGGGTGCGCTTCATAAAATATTTTTTGTTTGGGCGAGAATGATGTCAGCAGCCTGCCCCAGATTGCGAGCCGAAAAATCAGGTTTTTGTTTCAGGTCCTCCGCGTAACCGTAGTCAATAAACACCGTCCGGCAGCCAGCGGCGTGCCCACAATCCACATCGCGCCAGCGGTCGCCAATCATCCAGCTCTGCGCCAGATCAATATTCAGGTCTTTCGCCGCGCGCAGCAACATGCCCGGTTTCGGCTTGCGACAAGCACAATCGGACAAGCCTTTGCCCGGGTGAAAACAAACTTCCACGCGCTCAATCGGCAACTCCCTCAACAGATGCGCGTGAATGGAATCCACCACAGCTTGCTTCAGCGTGCCGCGGCCTACGTCCGGCTGATTCGTCGCGACGATGAGCAAAAAACCGGCGGCTTTCAGCTTCGCCAGCGCGGCGGGAACGTCCGGGAGAAGCTCGAACTCCGCGAGCGTTGTGGGCGGATACGGTTTGCCGTCACGTTCCAACGCGCGGTTGATAACGCCGTCGCGGTCTAGAAAAACAGCGCGGCACATGGCCGCTTTCACTTCGTGGATTCCCATTTCGTCGCCGCGACTTTGAGTTTGGGATGCGAGACGAAGAGGTGCCAAACAATGCCTTGAAAGGCTTCGCTGTGCGGCGTGACGTGCGTGGGATTCACCGTGGGAACAATGACGCACGCGGTGGCTTCTTTCGCCGTGTAACCGCCGTCGCGACCGACGATGCCGATTACAGATGCGCCGACTTGTTTGGCGAGTTGAATCGCGTTGACGAGATTCGGACTGACATTTTTTTCCAAATTGCCGCCCCCAACAGAAAAAATCAGCAGGCCGTCTTTTGCGCCAAGACGACTGCCCTTGAGCCATTCGGCGAAAATCGTCGGCCAGCCTTCGTCGTTGGTGCGCGCGGTGAGTTCGGAAACATTGTCGGTCGGCGCATACGCTTCGAAGCCGCAGATCTTGCGAAAATCATTCACGGCATGACCGGCGTTGCCGGCACTGCCGCCGACGCCGAGGATGAAAAGACGGCCGCCACGATTGCGAATAGCGGCGAGTTCGTCCGCACATTTTTCAATGGCAGCTTCGTTGAGTTGCGCCGTGACCTGCTGGACCTCGGCGAGAAATTGTTTAGTGAAACTCATAGTTTATTGCGTAGGAAACAAAGTGGCGACCGAAATGGAAAGCGAAAAATTGTCCCGTCGACTGGTTTTCGGAACTTGAAACTTGACGCAGGCGGAATGTGCGGCATTCTCCGTCCCATTCTACTGGCCGCAAATAATGCGCCGGGAGTTATTCAATCATGAGTCAGGACGATTATTTTTCCCAGCCGGTCTTTACCAAAACCACCGGCCCGCTAACCCCATCCGAAATTCAGTGGATCTACAGCGGCAACGGCGGCGACACGCCCACGGAAGAAGGCGGCCCACGCGTAAGCAAAGTGCGCGCCTTTTTGGCTGGACTCAAAGATCGCAAAAAAATTCTAGACGTCGGCTGTGCCAACGGCGCCATCCTCAAACCCTTGCGCAACCAGCATGAATTGCACGGCGTGGACATCGCGGAGGTGCTGATCAAAGACGCCTGCGCCAACGGTTTCGCCGGCAAAGTGCACGACCTCATGCAAGGCCCCCTGCCCTACGCTGACGGCACGTTTGACATTGTGTTCAGCGGGGAAACCATTGAACATCAAGTGGACACCGACTGGCTGCTACGGGAATTCAACCGTGTGCTCAAACCGGGTGGACTGCTAGTCCTAACTTTCCCGAACATTCGTACGCCGCTGGGCATTGCCATGCTGGTCTTTTTTGACATGCCGCCGATGTACGCGGCGCGTTTTCGCGCGTCGCACTTTCGCGATTTTACGCTGCGCTATGTGAAACTGGCTATGAGCAAGCACGGCTTTGCCCACGAAAAATCTTTCGGCAGCGCTTTTTATCTGCCGAAAATCGGAGAGTTTGCCGTCGGTTTGGCCTCGCTGCTACCGTCGTGGTCGCACACCGTCATTACGGTGGCTAAGAAGGTGGAAAATTCTAAATACACGCCGCGGGATCTCGCCCGCGAAAATAATTTTTTCGGTCTGTAACGGTTCGGTGTTTTTTAACGCCCCGGCCGCGTGAGCAGAGCTTCCAACTCGGCGAGTCCGGCCGGCGAACCCATTTCATAAAACCGCTCCGGCACTTCGTAGCCGGCCAGCTGTTTTTCACGGACGAGTTTGCCCATGACTTCGGCTAGGTCGAACTTTTCCTCTGCCGGATATGCCGCGAACACGGATGATTTGAACAGGCTCAGGCCGTAATCAATGTGCTTCATTGCCGGCGATTTTAATTGTTTGTCATAAACCACAATTTCGCCGGCGCGAAAAACCACGTTGCTCGTGTCGTAAAGTCCTTCGTTGTGAAAGACCGTCATCAAACCGGGCTTGCCGCTGCGCTGAAAAAACTCCGCCACCGGCGCGTAGGAAATCGGCAAATACGAATCGCCGTACAAAATAAAAAACTCCTCGCCCAGCTTGGGCAAAGCGCGTTTGATAGCGCCGCCGGTGCCGAGCAATTTCTCGCCGTCGAAAGAATATTCCAGCCGGATGCCATAAGCTTCGTCACCAAATTCGCGCTGGATCATCTCGCCGAGAAAGCCGATGCACAACACAACTTTGCGAATGCCCTGCGCATGAAGCATCTCGAGTTGGTGCGCGAGAATCGGTCGGCCGGCAACGGGCACGAGCGACTTGGGAATTTTTTCGGTGATGGGCCGTAGCCGCGTGGCGAGTCCGCCGGCGAGGATGGCAACGGGAATTTGGGAAAGCGGAAGGCTCATAGAACTTCTAAAAGAAATTGGGGTCATTTGAAAACATTCCAATCAATCGGATACCATGAATATTTCTGTCCAACATCGCCGTCCCCGTCGAACCCAATGGCCTTAACAACCTCCCAATGAACGATGAAAATTTTTTTGCGTATTGCTTCATCTTCTGGAACCACAACAAGCAAATATTTTCCAGTTTCTGTTGGAGGATTTTTACCATTGAAATGTGCTTCAATGTCTGTGACGTAAACTCTTTTCGCGCCGGCAGCATAAAAATCATTCGCATATTTTCGAACCGTTTTCTTATCAACGTCTCGAACTCTGTGGAGGGGCGACTTCAGCCATTCTTTGGCCTCGGCTTTTATTGATTCGTTAAAATCTTTGTCTTCGTCGCCATAAACTCTGGCTAAATACTGCCGATTGCTGGCATTACCACAAATCTTTCCTAAGACTCCGGTATCATCGATCCAAACTCCGCCTGTCAAAAAAGAACTTCCGCCACAAGAAATTCCAGCGACAAAATTTGTCCCATGATAAAACATCAATTTCCAGCCGAATTCCCAATCTGGATGCTCTTGACCGCCGACATAAGCAGCCGAAGAAACGGCCTGGATTGCTTTTGCAACATCATTGCTGGAAACCTTGAATGTAAAGGGTGTTTGACCGAACACCGTATCCGTCCAATTTGAGACGATGATGCCGTCAGCCGAACTGATTCGCTTTGCCAAATCTGCGAGAGGCTTTGGAATCGGGGTAGCTACTGATGTCGTCTGGTTCGTGTCGGCGAATGTCCAAGATTGAAATCCGAACATTATCGCGACGATGACAATTTGAACGACAATTCGCATTTAAGAAAATTCACAGTTGCGAAAATCTATTGTTTACGCGCGCAGGAAAGTTTTTCTTTCAAACTTCAACTGCGAGCCGCTGAAATATTTCACGAAATGACGAGCTTCGTTCCCTCGAAATCGAACCGGAAGCGCACTTCCTTCAAGCCCGCCGTGCGCATGGCGTGGCGCAGCTTGGCCTTGTCCTCCGCGTAAAACATGAGAAAGCCGCCGCCGCCCGCGCCGATGAGCTTGCCGCCGAGCGCGCCGCTGGCCATGGCGAGGTCATACCATTCATTGATCTTTGGATTGCTCATGCCGCCGCTGCGCTGCTTCTTGCGCTGCCAATGGACATCCATCAGCCGCGCGAATTCATGCAAGTTTCCCGATTCGAGCGCCGCCTGACTTTGCAGGCCGAGGTCTTTGACGAAGTGCAGATTCTCGATCATGGCTTGGTCGTCGGACTTCGACTTCACGTCCTGCTCCTTCAAGATGGCTGACGCGCTGCGGGAATAGCCGGTGAAGAAAAGCAGCAAGTTGTCTTCGAGATTGTCACGCGTTTCGTCGGAAACTTTCAGCGGCCACGCCTCGACTTTGCCGCCGGGCAAAAACTTGAAGCACGTCAAACCACCGTAGGCCGCGATGTATTGGTCCTGTTTGCCGATGGGTTCGCGCAGACGGTTTAATTCGATGTCGCACGCCTGCTCGGCAAGTTCGGCGGGATGCACGAGATTTCGTTTGTAAGCGTGCAGGGTCTTGAGCAAGGCCGTGGTGAAGCTGCCGGAGGAACCCAACCCGGTGCCGGACGGGATGTCCGCCATCGAGGTCAGCTCCAGCGAATTGCCCTTGATGCCAAGCGCGGCGAATGATTCGCGGATGATGGGATGCTTGAGCTGCGCCGCTTCGGACACGCGCTCGAGTTCGGAATACTTCACAATCAAATCGGGCACGAACGTCTCGTGCAGCGTAATGTAGACGTATTTATCAATAGCACCGGCGATAAGGAAGCCGCCGAATTTTTCGTAATACGACGGCAAATCCGTGCCGCCGCCGCCGAGGCTGATGCGAAGTGGGGAGCGCGCGATAATCATATTTATTTTTGTGCGTAGATTTTTTCCACGACAGCCAAAGCCGCCCGCGCTTCCTTCAAGCCGGGCACCGGCGTGCGTTTCAATTTGATATCCTCAAAAAATTCTGCCATCTCGATTTTCCAGGATTCATCGCCGCGCGGAAATTCGTAAATGGTGGTGTCCGGCGGCCCCATCTGCGGCAGCATTTTGTAATAGGTCAACCGCTCGACGCCGTAACTGCCGCCGAGTCCCTCCCAATGCAACTTCGCGTCGCGCCCGTAGATTTCCAGACTGAACAAATTTTTCCATTCACTACAACTGACCTGTAACCACGCGGTTTTCCCCGCCGCATTGCGCAAGCTCAAAAACGCATTGTCATCCACCGGCATGTTCCAAAAATAAGTCGCCGCGTGGCCTTCGATGGTGGTGAATTCGCCGAGAAAAATTCCCGCCAGATCAATCAGGTGAACGCCCTGGTCAATCAACTCGCCGCCGCCGGAAAGTTTCGGGTCCGCGCGCCATTCCTTTTCATAGCCAACCCGACCGCCCTGACCGTAGCGGCCGCGCACAAACATCATCGGACCGAGCGCGCCGCTTTGGAAAAGCTCCACGGCCTTGAGCGCCGCCGGATGATAGCGATGATTGTAGCCCACGCGGACGAGCGCGCCGGTTTTCTGCGCGGCAGCTTCGAGTTCGTCAAGTTCACGGACGGAAATCGCCGCCGGTTTTTCGACGAGCACATGCTTGCCATGTTTCACCGCCGCCAACGCAATCGGCTGCAACGTGGAATTGAGCGTGGCGATAAAAACAGCCTCCACCTGCGGATCGGAAACCGCGTCGTTGAAGTCGGCGCAGGCGCGACCGGCCTTGGCCAGCTTCACCAATTCCTCGGCGCGCGCCAAATTAGTGTCGCAAGCGACGACGAGGTGAGATCCTGCGGGCATTCCGAGCACGCGTTTTTTTCCGATGAGGCCGCAGCCGATGATGGCGTAGTTCATGGTCAAAATTTCTTGCCGCGATCTTCCGGCACGATGCGACGTAGGCAGTAAATATCCGACTTCGCCAGTTCATCGCGGTGTTTTTGTAAATCTTTCCACGGATCCCACTGCGCGCTGATGAGTTTGCCGGTGATGCCGTTGCTCTCCGCGCTGGCGAGATAAACCGCAAGGCTTGCGCCGAGTTCGAGCGGCACCGCGCCTTTTTCTTTCCAGCCCTTGTTCTTCTCGAAAAACGCCGCACCGACTTTTTCCGGGCCGGCGGCCAAAACTTCATCCACCAGCCGCGTCGCCAGTGCGCCGGGGGCAATCATGTTCACGTCCACCTGAAACGGCTTCAACTCCTCGGCCAGCGTTTCACCGAGCCGAACCACCGCAGCTTTCGACGCGGCGTAGGAACTGATATTCGGCAGCGGATTCGTCGCACCGCCACCGGAGAGGATGACAATCTTTCCCCGACCGGCTTTTTTGAAATGCGGAATCACCGCGCGGCTCGGCAGCAAAACACCGAACAAATTGATGTCAATCGCCCGCCGCCATTCGGCAAGCGATACGGATTCGGTCGGCCCCATGGGCCCGTAAATGCCGGCGTTCAAGACGAGCGCGTCGAGCGAACCGAGTTCGCGTAGCGCAAATGCGACGAGTTCGTTCACCTGCGTTTCATTGGCGACATCGCAAGTCTTGGTGAAAACTTTTTGCGCCAGAAATTTCTGCGCCAGTTCGGCGCGCGTGGCGGACAACTCTTTTTCGCTGCGAGCGCAGAGAACCACGTTCGCGCCCGCGCGCAGAAAATGTTCGGCGATGGTTTTGCCGAGTCCCTGACTGCCGCCGGTGATGAGGGCGTTGAGCTTTTGAAGTTTCATGTCAGGCACGACCCACAGAAAGATGCTCCACACCGGCAATGGCTTTCAATTCCTTTTCCAGAAACCGGTTCGCATCCACCAACACCGGCGAACGCATTTGCGGAAGGAGTATTACCCACTCGGCCTGCCGGAATTGCGGCCACTCGGTGCAGACAGCCGCGGCTTCCGCGCCGGTCAGCGCGGCGGCGATGTCCGCGCCCAGCGCGACGGAGTTCAATTCTGCCGGCAATATTTTGACCGCCGGATCAAAAGCGGAAACTTGCGCGCCGGCGGCAAGCAATTGCCGGCATAATTCCACAGCGGCACTGCGGCGGAGCGTGTCCGTGTTGGCCGTGTAAGTCAGGCCGAGCACGGCAATTTTTTTACCGCGCAAATCACCGAGCCGCGATTGCAGCCGGCGAAACGCCCAACCGCGATGCAGATCGTTGCTTTGCTTGATGGCGGGAATGACGGAAATTTTTTCGCCATTTGCTTCGGCGAGTTTGGAGAGCGTGACGACATCGCGCGCCAGCGTGCCGCCGGCAAACGGGCCGCCGGGTCCGAGATACGCTTTTGGACCGATGCGAGCTTCGCTCTTGAGGCCAAAGGAAACCTCCTTGGCGTCCGCGCCGGTGTGTTCGCAGAGGCGCGCGACTTCGTTGATGAACGTGATCGAAAGTGCGAGAAACGAATTCAGCGCGTGCTTGACCATTTCCGCGGATTCCGTGCGCATGAAAATCGTTTGCGCGGCAAACGGTTTGAACAATTCTTCGAGCTGCGCTTTTTTTGCGTCACTGCGAATACCGACGATGGCGCGCTCAGCTTTTTCAAACGCGTCAATCGCCTTGCCGAGCCGCAGATTTTCCGGCGAGGAGGCAAAGTGCAGTTGCGGAAATTCTTTTTCCAACTTCGCGCAGGTGCCAACAGGCAGTTGCGCGGAAATCAAAACCAACGCGCCGTTCGGCAGATGCGGCAAAGCGGGGCGCAAGTTTCCGAGAACAAATTCCACATCCGATTCATCGTCGTCATTCACCGGCGTGTCGTAAGTCACCCAGAGAATATCCGCGTTTTGGCAGGCGATTTTCGGATCGGTGGTGAAGCAAAGTTTTTTGGCAGCAAGGCCGGTGACGATGAGTTCGTTCAAGCCGGGTTCCAGCAGCGGCGCTTGACCGGCATTTAAGCTCGCAATATTCGTGGCGTCAAAATCGAGTCCGACGACGGAAAAATGTTTTGCGCAGCACGCTGCCGTGACGCTCCCGAGGTGCCAGAGTCCGAGGACGGTGATATTCATTGGCGCGTTTCGTAAACCCACTGGTTTTGCTGAAGCCATTCCAAGGTGCGAACGATACCCTGCTGAATCGTCAGCGTAGTTTTCCAGCCGGTGCTTTGAATTTTTTTGGTGTCGAGAAAGATGAAGGGATTGTCGCCGACCCAACCGCGCGCGCCGCCGGTGTATTCAAATTTTGGCTTTAATCCCAGCGCGCCGCAGATGTAGCCGACCGAATCGTTGACCTGCACATATTCCGCCGTGCCGAGGTTGTAAATCTCGACGTTGTGCTTCGCTTTGAGCGCGGTGCCTTGGCCGATGACGTGCAGCATGGCACTGACACAATCCTGCACGTAGAGATAACTTTTGCGCTGCAAACCATCGCCGAGAATTTTCAGGCGGTCCGGATGTTCCAGCAATTGTTTGTAAAAATCAAAAATATGGCCGTGCGTGTAGCGTTCGCCGAGAATCGAGACGAAGCGGAAAATGTAGCCCTCAAATTTGAAGCCTTCGCAATAGCTCGAAATCATGCCTTCACCGGAAACCTTGGACGAGGCGTAGAGTGAAGTTTGAATCGGAAACGGCGCATTTTCCGGCGTGGGAATAAGCGCCGCTTCGCCATAAACCGACCCGGTGGAGCTGAACGCAATGCGCTTGATGCCATTGGCGCGCATGGCTTCGAGCACGTTGAAGGTGGCAACGGTGTTCTGCTGCAAATCCTTGGACGGATGATCCAGACCGAAGCGCACATCGGCATTGGCGGCGAGATGAAAAACCGTGTCGCACCCGGCCATGGCTTTCGTCAGCGCGGGCAGATCCAAGTTATCGCCTTCGACGAGCCGGAAATTTTTCTGCGCCAGGGCGCCCTCGAGAAATTTTCGTTGGCCGGTGGAAAAATTATCCCAGCCAACCACCACTTTGCCATCGGCCAGCAAGCGGTCCACCAGATTGCTGCCAATGAAACCGGCTGCGCCGGTGATAAATATTTTGTCCATGTTTGAACGCGAAGTCTATTTTGTGCCGCAGTAAATCGCCAGCCTTTTTGCGGAAAGCATTGTCGCAAGCTGAATTATTTTGGCGCCGTCGCCGTGGTGTTTTGCGCGACGCGCTGCCGGAGCCAACCGGGCGTGACGGGTTGATAAAAAGTACACTCGACGCAAGTCAGGGGGCGGACGCCGGAGTAAAACCCTTTGATTTTGGCCCAAGCTTCCTCGCTGCGCGAGATTTCCAGCAGCGATTGCTCGCGAATATTGCCGACGACCAGATCGTCATTGTCGTTCTGCGTCAGGCGGCAGCCGCAAAGGCGGACTCGGCCATCATGGCGGACGGCATAGTTGAAAAGATTTTTGCAGGGCACATTGAGCATCGGCGGCAACTGGCGCATGCGCATGTTGCCAGTCATATCCTCCGGCTTGATGGTGCCACCCCAATTGTCGAAATCCACGGTGTAATTGACGCGGACGCGGACGGATAAAAACGGCCGGATATTTTTTTGAAAATCGGGCGAGCGAATGATTTCGCTGGGTTTCTCGTGGTTGCGGAAGCGCACGACGATACATGCCGGTTCGCCCTTGGCGCGATTGTAGGCCATTAAATTATGAATGCCCGACATGGCTTCGTCGTAATGCTTTACGCCGTAGATTTTTTCGTAAACCGCTTTGTTTGCGCCTTGCGTGCTGATGAAAACAGCCGCGATGCCGAGGTCAATCAGCTTCTTATAAGTGTCATTTTTATTGATGAGAATCGCGTTGGTCGTCAGATAAACATTCTTCAAACCGGCACGGTTCACCGCGTAATCCACTTTTTCCAAAATGTCCGGATCCACCAGCGGATCCCCGACAACGGGCGTGAGGTCAAGACTCTGACCGCCGAGCGCCGCCCATTCATCCACCGCTTTTTGGAAGACCGCAAAAGACATGACCCCGGTCTGAAGCGTCTTGTTGGCGACGACTTTGGGATACGCGCAGAACGTGCATTTGGCGTTGCAAATATTCGTGACGCCAGTCACCAGATAAGCGGCGGGGCCAATTTGCCGGTGCGCAAACAATTCTTCCGCCGAAATATGCTGGCGGGAAATCCTGCGGTATTCGCGGTTGCGAACGAAATGCTGAACGTAAAATGCGGCTCCATAAACCGTATCCGCCACCAAGCCGTTGGTGTGCACCCAGTGATACAGCCGCCACCCAATTGTTTGAATCATCCGCTTCATGAAATTATTTCTGCGAGTGACACTCTAACGGCTTTTGCAAAGCCCGTCAAACGCTCCGGCCAACTTTACGAGATTGCCGACCCGCACGGACCGTGTTTTAATCGCTGACCGCATGGGCGGAAACACCAGCTAAATATGTCCAAGCAAAGCATTTCATTGAACGACTGCGTCTGGGTTTATGGCGAAAAGATTTACACCACGCTGCGCAACGCACAGACGGAAATTGACGCCTTGAAGGAGCGCGGGCTGGCGACGGTCATGCTCAAAAACACCCGCGATCCGGCGGAATTGGAGCAACTGCGCCGCCGGTTGTGGCAGAATGATGCCCACGTCATCCTGACCCGACTGCATCCGTCGGAAATGCAAGATCTGCAACCCATTTTTCGCGAGCGGAAAAATTTTTCGGTGATTTACGACGATTGGTGGATCATGCCACATTGGTTCACCCTCGAAGCCCGCCACGTCATTTTCCGGAAATATAATGGCATCGCGATTCGCCTTGGCAAAGCGCCGTGGACAAATCATGCGCCGCCGCTGTGGTACAATCCGTTTTTTCCGGACGCCCGGTCCAATTATGCGTTGGTGGCCAGCGCTTTGCGATTGCCGCTGCTGGCGGTCTCGCCAGTGGTAAATCTCGCCAACTTTTTTCGCCGACAGCGTGAAAGCACCGCTCCCGACCGTTTTCTGTATTTCCCGTTTTCCATCAAGGCCGAGGATGTGCCGCTGCAAAACGACGTGCCGTATCAATACGATTTCGCCAATATCTGGAGCGTCTGTGGCATTTTTATGATGCGCGACCCATTTGCGCCGTTTCACCACACGTTCGCCAATCTGTATGCGGACCGGTTGAAAATGACTAAGTTGTTGCTCTCCACCGCGCATTCCTTTTATCACACGCGCAAAAAAAATTGGACCGACTACACCCATCTCATCCGCTCCACCCGCTATGCCGTAGCCAGCGGCGGGCTTTGCGATAAATTCAACCCCAATTTTCTGGAGTGCGCCTGCCTGGGCACGCCGATGATCGGGCGCAGCGTGCCGTTTGATGCTCCGTGGTTCGACGAATGTCTGTTCCCCGTGGACCTGTTCAATCTCACAGCCGCAGATTGCAAGCCCGTCTTTGAAGCCGCGCTAGAACGCCAGCCCGCGCTGCGCGAAAAATGCCTGAACTGGCGGGACCGCCTGCTCCACATGTACAGCCCGCATACTTTGTTGGACGTGCTGCAAACCCAAATTGACGGCCATCCCGTGCCGCCCGGCTATCTCAAAGTGGATTTCAAAACCACCGCCAGTTGAAAGCCACCGCGAGCTGGTGTTTCCGAGCCAACAGAAAATCACTTTGCCAATTCCGCCCGAAGTTTGGCGGCAATCTCCGCCAGCGCATCCGGCACCACGCTCGTGCCGGCGATGACCGGCATGAAATTCGTGTCGCCGCCCCAGCGCGGCACGATGTGAATATGCAGATGCTCCGCGATGCCCGCGCCGGCGACTTTGCCGAGATTGATTCCCACATTAAACCCATCCGGCTTCATCACCGCGGTCAACGCATTGATGCAGCGGCGCACCAGCTTCCAGAGTTCCGCCACCTCCTCATCCGTCAGCCCGTTCAAATCCGCGACCTCTTTGTACGGCACCACCATCAAATGACCGCCGGTGTAGGGATAGCGATTGAGCAGCGCAAAACCGGTGCGATCGCGGGCAATCACCAGATTCGCCACGTCGTCGGCCGATTGCGCAATGCTGGTGAACAAGCTCGCTTCCAGCTTCGGTTTCGGCGCCAAAATATATTCGATGCGCCACGGCGCGTGCAAAGATTCCATGCCGGAAAGCTAGCCTCTAAAAAGACGAAAGTAAACCACCGCCCGCATCATCGCCGCCGGAACCAATATTTGGCGAACGCCAGCAGGCCGGAAAATTTGTAGGCCGGGTCCACGTATTTCTCGATCACGTAAAACGCGAAATAATAAAAGCGGCAAAAACTCCAGATAGCCAGCGCCAGCAAAACCCCAACCTGCCATTGCGGATCGTCCAGCAAAATCAGAACGGCGGCGCCGAGACCGAGAATCAAAAATAAAGCTCCCTTAACCTTGATCCAAAATGGCTGTGATAAATCTTTCATAAACCCAAACCCAGAATCGCCGCCGCCGCGCGGTCCGCCGCGCCGGGTTCGCCGAGGGAGGTGATTATGCCTGCCAGTTGCGCCTTGATTTTTTGCCGATGAGGTGCGTCCTGCAACAGCGCGAGCACGGCGGACGCCAGATTTTCCGGCGTCGCCGCCTGCTGGATGAATTCCGGATAAACCGTTTCGCCCGCCAGCAGATTCGGCATCGCCAAGGATGTCACCGTCACCAATCGCCGGGCGATTTGGTAGGTGAGCCACGAGGTTTTGTACAGCGTCACCGTCGGCACGCCCGCGAAGGCACATTCCATCGTCACCGTGCCGGTTTTGGCCAGCGCCACGTCGGCCTCCGCCAGCGCCCAAGATAATTCGCCGATTTGAATGGGCACCGTTGCGCCCAGACTTTGCGCCAGCCGCAGCAGGGTCGGATTCGGCAACACCATTTTCGCCTGCGCCGCCGGGAGGGATTGCTGAATCAATTTCCACGCCGCGAGCATCGGCGGCAAGTGTCGCTGTAATTCGCCTTTCCGGCTGCCGGGCAGCAACAGGACCGTCGGGTTCGTATTGGCACGCACTGGCGGGAAAGCGGTTTTCTGCATCCGCTCTACCATGGGATGCCCGACAAATTCCACGCGCAACTCCGGCACGCGCGCCGCGTACCAACTTTTTTCAAAGGGGAAAATGCTGAGCAGTAAATCGTAGTCCGCCGCCAAGCGGTTCGCCCGCCCGGGCCGCGACGCCCAGACCTGCGGCGAAACGAACTGGACAATTTTGGGTTTCCACTGCGAAAACGGATTGCTGCGGACATATTCCTTGACCGCATGGCCGAAACGGAGATTGAAGCCGCCGTAATCCACCCCGATAATCACGTCCGGCTCGCGCCGAATGGCCAGCGCCAGCAGCTCATGGAACAGTCGGCGGAAGTGCAGGAGTTTTTTCAGCACGTCGGTGATGCCGATGACGGAATGCTGCGTCAAGTCGCAGGTGAGTTCGACGCCCGCCGCCGACATTTTAGCGCCGCCCGCGCCAAAGAACGTTGCCGTCGGCAGCCGCCCGCGCAGGGCGGTCACGAGTTCGGCGGCCAGCAAATCCCCGCTCGCCTCGCCGGCGATGAGCATGAAGGTTTTCGGCTTCACAGGGCCAGCCGCGTCAAAACTTCCTGCGCCAGCACTTCATAGGCGGCAGCGCCGGTGCTGTATTTGTCGTAATGGATGATGGGTTTGCCAAAGCTCGGCGCCTCGGCCAGCCGCGTGGTGCGCGGGATCATCGTTTCAAAAACTTTTTCGCCGAATAGCTGGCGCACTTCGGCAACGACTTCGTTGGCGAGGTTGGTCCGGCCGTCAAACATCGTCATCAACACGCCGAAAATTTCCAAGCGCGGATTGACGCCGGCTTCGCGCAGTTGGCCGAGCACGCGGTTCATCATCGAAATGCCTTCGAGCGCGTAATATTCGCATTGCAGCGGCACGAGAATACCGTCGCAGGCGGCAAAAGCGTTCAACGCGAGAATGCCGAGCGACGGCGGGCAATCAATGAGAATCAAATCGAAGCGCGCGCTGTCCACGACGGGCCGCAAAGCCTGCGCCAGCCGTTGCAGATGATTTTCCAGCCGGGAAATTTCGAGATCCGCCGCGCACATATCCACTTCGCTAGGCACGAGTTCGAGCCGCGCGAAGAGGGTGGGTTTGATTTTATCCAGCAGCGCGCCGTCGCCGAGCAGGACTTGATAGGCGCTGGCCCCCTCGAGTTTCTCGCAGCCGACGCCGCTGGTGGCGTTGGCCTGCGGATCCAAATCCAGGAGCAGGATTTTTTTGCCGGCGGCAGCGAGGCAGGCGGCGAGGTTGACGGCGGTGGTGGTTTTCCCCACGCCGCCTTTTTGGTTGGCGACCGCGATGACTTTGGTTGGCACTGCCGGAATTAAATGAAAAGCGCGGCGGCGTTTCAAGCGCGCACCGCGCAAAAATTTTCTGCCCGATTGGGATCAGTGACCGACGGGCGCGAAACTGGCGGATTGGAACAGCGGATTTTGCTGGCCGAACAAGCCGGTCGCCGGCTGGAGGCTGACCACGGGATTGGTGCTGGCCACGATGCCGCCGGCGGAATCACCAGCCGGGGTCAAAACCGGATCGGTCAGCGCGACGGTTTCGGTCGCAGCTTGGTTGTTGGCAGCGCCACCCGCAGTGGCCATGAAATCTTGCGGCGCGGCGTCCGGTCGCTCGGCGAGCACGATGCCAAACACCAATACGAGGCAGGCGCTGATGGCAAACGCGCCGATCAAACCGGGCTTGGTCTCAAACAGGCGGATAAAATCAATGAGCCAAGGCGCCTGCGTTTGGAGGCGCTCGGCAAACGACTCACGCCCGCCGGATTCGCCGGCGCGGATGCGGTCCAGCACGTCGCTGGAAAAATTATTAAAATAGCCGGGCGGCGGAATTTCGTGGCGCTTAAGTTTCAACGCCTGTTTGAGTGTCTCAAAATTGTTGTTTTCGCTTTTATTCATGCTGGTTTCATGTATTCGGCCAGATCGCCCTGCAACTGCTGGCGCGCGTAAAACAGTCGGGACCGCACCGTGCCGACGTTGCACCCGGCAATTTCGGCGATTTCTTCGTGCGACATGCCCTGCACATCGTGCAGGATCACGACCATTCTGTGAGGTTCTGACAGCTTGAGGAGCGCCTCGTTCAATTTTTTTTGCAATTCCGACAAACCGGCATCGCGCACCGGGGTTTTGTGGGAAACCAGCGCCACCAAATCGGGATCGTTCTCGGCATTGAAGTCGAGATCGTTCAGGCTGAGGTGATATTTATTTTTGCGCTGCTTGAGAAAATTGATGGTTTTGTTGACCGCGATCCGGTACAGCCAAGTGTAAAAACTGGAGCCGCCCTTGAAGGTCTTCAACGCCTGATACGCTTTGATAAAAGCATCCTGCGCGAGGTCGTTGGCGTCCTCGTGATTCGCCGTCATGTGGTAAATCGTCGCGTAAATCCGCTCCTGATAACGCTTCACCAATTGGTCGTACGCGGCCAGATCGCCGCGCCGGGCGTGGCGCACCAAATCACCTTCCAACATGCCTTCGGGCTGGTTGGAATCAGGAGTCATGGCGGGGTCAGACATAACTATTCAACCACCAACGCCGCCGTTTGTTGCGCGAGAAAATCTGTGAGCTGCATCAACCCCTGCTTGCCCGCCGAAGCCGGCAACCCGGCCAGCGCCGTCCGCGCCTGCGCCAGAAATTTTTCAATGGCTGCCACCGAGGGCGCAAAAGTCTCGTGTTTGGCGAGCAGCGCTTTCACGGCCGGAAAATAATCCGGTTGCCAGTCGCGGATCATCCGCTCCAGTTCCGCCCGCTCCACCGGCGTGGCGCGTTCCCACGCGAGCAGCACCGGCCACGTCAGCTTGCCTTTAGCCAGATCCGTGCCGAGGGATTTGCCGGCGTCGGCCTCGGAGCCGAACAAATCCACGCAGTCATCATACACCTGATACGCCGTGCCGACGGCCGCGCCAAACTCCCGCAACGCGGTCCGCTGCGCAGCGGTCGCGCCACTCAGAAACGCCGCCAAATCGCACGAGAGGGTGAACAGCTCGCCGGTTTTCATTTCGATGACGCGGAAATAATCACGCCGGGCGGCGGGAAAATTGCGGCGCTGCTGGGTCTGAAAAATTTCACCGGAACAAACGGTATTCGTCGCCAACGAAACAGCACGGCAGACTTCGGTGGTCGGAAAACTGGACGCCAGTTTGAGAGCCTGCGCAAAAAGACAGTCGCCGAATAGCACGGCGATTTCGTTGCCCCATTTGGCCGCGACGGTGGGACTGCCGCGCCGGATGGCCGCCTCGTCCATTACGTCATCGTGGACGAGTGTAGCGAGATGGACCATTTCAATAATGACGGCCGCAGTGACATGAGATTCACCAGGGGGCGCAAAGCAGCCGGCCGCCAGCGCCACGAGCGTGGGGCGGAGGTGTTTGCCGCCGTTGTTTAACGCGTGCTCGGCATACGGCACAATTTGCGGATCAAACTCGCGCGCCTGCCGCATGAGCTGTGCAGTGACCGCATGGAGAAAAGGCTCCACCGGTTCCACAATCACTTTCCAGGAACGGGCGGGGCCTGAAGCATGTCCGAGATGAGAACTCACCACTTTGGATTCAGCAGCCAGCATTGCCGTGAATTTTACGTTCGTCACGCGGGCGAGTCAAACTTGTTATATTTTGTTCCGACGAAGACAAAGCAGGGCGCGTCGGCCGCACGGCACGTCGTTTCCCTTCCAATAATCCGGACTTTTTCAATTTTCCGGCAGCGTGAAAAAAAAGTTCGCCCCCCGCCCCGGCTCGCTGCGCACGCCCACTTTTCCGCCGTGGCTCTGCACAATGTGCTTCACAATGGACAATCCCAGCCCCGTCCCGCCCTGGTCGCGCGACCGCGCTTTGTCCACCCGGTAAAACCGCTCGAACACCCGCTCCATTGCCTCCGGCGGGATGCCCGGACCGTCGTCCTGCACAAAAATTTCCAGTTTGCCTTCGTCTAATTTTTTTGCGCCCACCACCACTTGCCCGCCCGCGCGACCGTATTTGATGGCGTTGTCCACGAGGTTGGTGAACACCTGATCCAGCCGGTTCGCGTCGCCGTTGGCGGTAAATTCCGGCAGTTCGTTGACCAGCAGAACGCTTTTGGTTTCGGCTTTGGATTGCAGGTGGGTTAACACTTTTTCCACCAGCGCGCGCAACGGGACCGGCTGCCAGTCCAACTTCAGCCGACCGGATTCCAGAGCGGAAATGGTGAGCAAATCCTGGATTAACAAGTCCAAGCGGTTGGCGTTGCGCTCGATGATTTTCAGGAAACGCTCGGCCACTTCGGGATTGTCGCGCGCGCCGTCGAGCAACGTTTCCACGTAGCCTTTGATGAGCGAAAGCGGCGTGCGCAGTTCGTGACTGACATTGGCCACAAATTCCTCGCGCTGCCGTTCCAATTGTTTCAACCGCGTCAAATCATGAAACACAAGAATGGTTCCCTCGCGCTCGCCGGCGGCGTTCGTGATGGCGGCGGCATTCACCTGCAACCAGCGCTCGTTCAGATCCGGCAGCTTGAATTCATAATCCAGCACCGGCTGGCCGCTCGCGACGCGCTGGAGCAATTCGTCCAATTCCGGCAGGCGCAACGCTTCGACGATGGTTTTACCGCGCAGTTCCACTTTGAGTTGAAAGAGTTGCTTGAAGGCACGGTTGGCGAGATAAATTTTCCGGCTCCGGTCCACCAGCAATAATCCCTCCAGCATGGAATCGAACAACACTTTCTGTTGCGCCTGCGCGTCGAGGGAAGTCTGCTGCTGCTGCTGCCGGGCGGCCTCAATTTCCGCGCGCCGCTGCGCCAACTGCGCTTGGAATTTGGCCCGCCACCAAAAATGCACTCCGGCCAACGCCGCCACCGCGAGAATGAAAAGGAAAAACCACACGACGATTATTTAGCCACAGAAGAAACGCGGATAAAACCCTGATTTTTCAAACCGAGACAAAAGATTTTCCCTATTGGCATTAATCTGTGACGGAACAAAGTTATTCCACGAAGCGATACCCCACCCCGCGCACGGTATCCAGATGTTTGGCGGCCGGGCCGATTTTCTCGCGCAGGCGCCGCATGTGGGTATCCACCGTGCGGGTATCAATCAGGCTATCGTATTCCCAAACATCGCGCAGGAGTTGGTCCCGCGATTGCACCCGGCCAGCGCGCTGGGCGAGAACCGTCAGCAATTTGAACTCCGTGGCCGTCATTTCAATCGGCTTGTTTTTCCACGTCACGGCGTGACGCGGCAAATCAATCAGCAAGTCACCAAAGCGCAATTGCTCCTTGGGTTTTTCCTCCGCTTGCGCCCGCGACAACATTTTCTTGATGCGCAACAGCAATTCACGCGGGCTGAAAGGCTTGGTAAGATAATCATCCGCGCCCAGTTCCAAGCCCAGCACGCGATCAATTTCTGCCGCCTTGGCCGTGAGCATGATGATGGGCACCTTGGCGGTCGCCGCATCCAGCCGCAGCGTTTTGCAAATCTCAAACCCGTCCATCTCCGGCAGCATGACATCCAGCACGATGAGATCGGGGGTCTGTGTGCGCGCCTTTTTCAACGCCTCGGCGCCGTCCACGGCCGTGGTAACGGCGTAGCCAGCCTGCTTCAAATTGAACTCGACGAGTTCCACCGCTTCCGGCTCGTCATCCACAACTAAAATTCGCGGTTTCACTGTGGCAGGATGGCAGGTTGCCCGCAGGCATACAATTTCATTCCCGTGACAACGCGGTGACGATTCCGTGACAAGATCGAGCGGAAGCGCAGCCAAACTTACTTAGGCCGGAGAAAATTAAGCTGGTAACACCCCTAATGACCGCTGCGAAAGCGCATCGCGTATCGCGACTTCGTAACCGCCCCTTACCAATGAAAAACCGCGCCCGCCGCAAGACGTGGCGCGGTGAAAGACGCTCCCTAACCGACTAGGCGTGGCGACGGCGGAACTGCCCCCAAGCCGCGCCGACCCCGATGCCCAAAAGGGCTAACGAACCAGGTTCCGGCACCGACACCGGCGGAATAGAGAAACTACCGCTGACGGAGATATTACCTGCACCCGCCGGTGTTTGCGTTAAAGTGAGCGTAAAGCTGGCGGGTTGGTCCAGCGTAATTCCACCATCAAAAGCGCCACTATTGAAGATTCCCAAAATGTTGTATTCCATCGTCCCAACACCTTGCGACGCCAACTGAATTTGGGTGGAATCAAACGTGCCAAATATCGGATTGTTGAGATGAAAGCTCGTGGCGGACGAGGGGGAAAAGGTCACCGTGCCAAAAAACTGGGTGCTTAAACCAGCGAATGCGCCAGTCTCCGCTCCAGTATTGACGACTGCTCCCAAAGTAATACTCGTGGCCGTGTTAATATCTGCGGTCGGGGAGACCGAAGGGGAGCCGACATCCACAAAACCAAGCGTAGACTGAGCTTGCGCTGCCGCACAGGCAATGGAGGCTAAAGTGACTAATGCTATTTTGTTAATTTTCATTTTTAAGATTTTATCATCTGATCGTAACCGACGGCTTTATTATTCTTGTTGTCAGCAAAGGGGTCAATGTTTTTTGCCTAACCCGGCATTATTCTCGGAACCGCTTGGAGTGGTTCCGCGCCCGCCAAACCCTTGACCGTTGACCGTGTGTGAGATCTTCCCTGAACTACCCGCATGGCAAAGAAGAGTTGGGTTGAGGGGGCATCTGCTTCACCGGAGGCGACTTTCCCAACTTTTTGACGACTTCCCGAAGGACTGCACTTTCGTTTCGGGAAAAATTGAATATTGAATCAGCCTCTTAAAAAATCCACGGTTCCAACGGTTGGGTTAACGACGGCGGCTGTAGCGAGCACTTTGGAAACGACTTTGGCCAGCCAATGACACCTTCCGCAAAAGTTAGCAAGCTTCACCGTTAAAAAAGTTCCTTTCAGCTTGCTAGCGACAGCCGCACGGTGAAGGTCGTCCCGCGCTGGAGTTCGCTCGCCACTTCCAGGGTGCCGCCGTGTGCCTCAACGATGGCTTTGCAGATGGCCAAACCCAAGCCGGCGTTGCCCGCGCCGGTGCGCGATTGGTCGGCGCGGTAGAATCGCTCGAACACGCGTGACAAATCATCGGGCGCAATCCCTTGCCCAGTGTCGGAAATTTTCAAAACAGCGAGGCCGTTTTCAGAATCCAATTCCACGCGAACTTCACCGCCGGGCCGGTTGTATTGGATGGCGTTGGTCAGAAGATTCGTGACGACTTGCGCGAGCCGTACGGCATCGCCGGATATTTCCAGCGGGGATGCTTCGGAAATAATTTTTACCGATTTCTCCTCCGCGAGCGTCTGCACCAACTCGACGGAATCGGAAACTGTTTTGCCAAAATCAAAATCCATCCGCTTCAAAACTTCCTGGCCGGCGTCGAACCGCGCCAGTTCCAGCAGCGACTCGATGAGTCGGCGCATCCGTTGCGCCGCGCGCTGACAGGCCTCGATGGTCTGCTTGTAACTGGCGGCGTCCCGCTCGCGCGCCAGCGCCATCTGCGTTTGCGTGAGAATGACGGTGACCGGCGTGCGTAGCTCGTGCGCGGCGTCCGAGGCGAATTGTTTCTGCTGGGCGAACGCCGTTTCCAGCCGCGCAAAGGTGGAGTTCAGCACGGCGGCGAGCTGGCCGAGTTCACTTTCCGCTTCGGCAACATTGATACGCTGCGATAAATCACCAGCGGATATTTTCACCGCCGTGGCGCTGATGCGGGTGATGGGATGCAGCGAGCGGGAAACCAGCCACCAACCGCCAGCGAGGCCGACGAGCAAAATGAAACCACCCACCAACGTTAAAAAAATAGCAATGCTGCGCAGTTCGGATAATTCCGGGGTGATGAAACAACCGACCCGCATCCATTCGCCAGATGGCAAGATGTCGAGAATTTCCCGGCGAGCATGATAATTAGAGAATTTCAGGGACGGTGGCTCCAACAGCCGGGGCGAAACTGAATTAACCGGCTCGCTGCGAATGGCAATTCTCTCTTGAGGTCGCGGCGGTGCGTTGGTGGAGTGGGCCAGCTCTGGCCCCTCGCGGGAGGAATCTATGATGAAATAAAAATTGTGCGGGTCGCTGACATCGAAAAAATGGATGTCCTGTTCCGGCAAGGTGAATTTGAGCGGACGCCGCGCGTTGTGTTCCGGCGGGCCGTCGCCGGAAAACGGATCGGGGGGCGGACCCTCCTGAGGTGGTTCGTCAAAATTCTGGTCGCGGGGTGGTCCGTCAAACGGTGGCCGGCCGGCGTTCTGCCCGCGGCGTGGGAGCGGATGATGGAGCGCATTTTTCAGCACGCCAATGCGGCGCTGCAATTCATTGTCAATCCGGCGAAATTGCGAATTACTCTCCAGTTGATACGCCGTGAAACCGAAGCCGGCGAGGACGGCTACGAGAATTAGTCCATACCAGATTTGCAGCCGCCACTTGATGGAATTGAAGATTTTCATTCGATGCAATAGCCGTGACCGCGCCGCGTGGCGATAAATTCGGCGCCAAGTTTTTTGCGGACATTGGAAACATGAACGTCGAGCAGATTGGACAGAGTGCTGTCGTTTTCGTCAAACAAATGCTCGTAAAGCTGCGTGCGAGTGACGACTTCGCCGCGATGCAGCGCCATGAATTCTACCAGCGAATATTCGCGGGCGGTGAGTTCCACCGGTTTGCGCTGGAACAAAACCTGACGCGCGGCGGTGTCAATTATCACGTCGCCGATTTCAATGACGTTCGTGGTTTTATTGGCGCTGCGGCGGATGATGGCGCGCAGCCGCGCAAAAACTTCTTCGAGATCGAACGGCTTGACGACGTAATCATCCGCGCCGGTATCGAGGCCTTTCACGCGGTCGCGGGTCTGGTCGCGGGCGGTGAGCATGAGCACGGGCGTTTTTTTCGTTTTGCGCAGGCGCTTCAAAATTTCCCAGCCGTCCATTCCCGGCAACATCACATCGAGCACGATGGCATCGTAATCCGTGCCTTCGGCGTTGAAGAGGCCATCGTCGCCGTTGGCGGCGGTGTCCACGGCGTAGCCTTCCTCGCGCAACGCCTGCGCCAGGCTCGCGAGCAAATCCGGTTCGTCTTCCACCACGAGAATTCTCATATTCGGCGGCGGAAGTTTTAGCACGGGGCCGCGCACTCCGCCAGCGTGCGCATTTTCGCTGGTGGCACCTTAAGCAGAGATGAAGACTTTTTTCAACGCAAGCGCGTTTAATTTCTAACTTAATCTTCACTTAAGGTAAGATCGCGTAAAGTGCGGACATGAAAATGACCATCAATCCACTCCGGGCGGCGGCGATCGCCGCGTTCATTCTTGCGGGTTTGGCGGTTCGCGCCGCCGACCCGCGCACGAATTCGTGGTTCACCACTTATTCCGGCCAATACGCGCGGGTTTACACGAACAGCGCCATGCGCGCCGCCGGCACCGCGCTCACCACTTGGAGCAACGGTTCGCAGACGCAATCATCGCCCGCCTATTGCGGCGTGCAGGAAATTTACTCGTCCACGAACTGGGTTTATTTGCGCAGTTCCGGTCTCGCCGGCTACGCGATGGGTCCGTGGCAAAACGGTTCGTTTCCGAATCTGCCGGCGAACCAGAAACTGCTCTACCGGATTCCACGCACCAATGCCGTGCCCGCCACCAAAGCCATCAGCGGCGGCGGTGCCATCGGACTGTTTGTGGACGGCGTGGAGATGTTCAACAGTTGGGACGCGTTCGCGTGGAACGGCTCCAGTGAAGTCAGCGCCGGCAACTCGACTTATTATTGGAACCGCGACGCCTATGTGAATGAAGGCGCGACTTTCGACGCCGGCAACGCGCATCAGCAAAACACCGGCACTTATCATTATCACGCCAATCCGCCGGCGCTGCGCTATCTGCTCGGCGATCATGTGAATTACGATGCCGCGACCAAGACTTATTCCGAAGCCACCAACGCGACCACCAAGCACTCGCCGATTCTCGGCTGGGTCGCGGATGGATTTCCGATTTACGGTCCTTACGGCTACGCCAACGCGACCAACGCCAGTAGCGGCGTGCGCCGGATGATTTCCGGTTACGTCCTCCGCAACGGCCAATACGGCACGAGCAATCTCACCGCCTATGGCCGCGCGACGATTCCCGCGTGGGCCGCGCGGCTGTTCAATGTCGCGTCCAATATTGTCGCCGGACCGGGCGTCAGCACCAGTTACCCGCTCGGGCGTTACATGGAAGACAATGATTATCTCGGCGACCACGGTTACAAGCAGGGCGTAGATTTTGACCTCGACGAATACAACGGCCGCAGGTGCGTCACGCCGGAATTTCCCAACGGCACCTACGCCTACTTCGTCAGCATCAGCAGCAACGGCACGCCGACGTTTCCCTACAATATCGGCCGCGGCTTTTACGGCAGCGTCACCGGCGGCAGCGTAAGCAGCATCAGCGAATCGGTCGTGACCAATTTCCTCGGCGGCCCCAGCGCCACGCCGGCGCTCAATCCGCCGGTGGCTAACAACGGAACGCTCACGCTGACGTGGAGCGCCACCGAAGGCGGCACTTATCTCGTGGAATCCACCACCAACTTTTCCGCGTGGACGACCAATGCCACCAATGTCACCGCCGCCTTGAACACCGCGAGTTTCAGCACCAATGCGGCCGCTGGTTATCGTTTCTATCGCGTCGCGCGCACCGCACTGGCCACTTATGATTCTGTTGGCCCCGGCGGCGGCAGCGGTGGCAGCTCGGCCAGCACCGTCGCCCCGGGCGGCTCGGCCACGCGCGGCACCACCGTCACTGTCGCCATCACGCTGCCCAGCACACCGCCGAATCCACCGGCCAACGCGCCCATCACCAGCGTTGTGCTCGCCGGCAGCATCACCGGTTCCAACGTTTCCTATGCGACGCAAGGGACGGTCCTGGCGACCTTCACGATTCCGGCCAATGCCAGCACCGGCGCGCAAAGCATCGTCGTGACCTTTACTTCCGGCCCGCCGCCCTACACCATCAGCAGCCTGACCATTAACTAATGCGGTCGCCGGTAAAATTTTTCAGGCAGCGGCGGAAAATATTTTCTGCCGCTGTCCTTTTCATTTCCCAACTGTCGCTCCTCGCCGCCACGCTGGAACTCAAAATCATTCCGCAAGTTGCCGGCGAAAATCTCCAGCCCGCCTCGTTCCGCTATCGGACTGCGGCCGGCGAAACTTTTTCCGTAACTCGTGTGAGCTGGCTGGCCAGCGATTTTGCGCTGCAACGCAACGACGGCTCGTGGCTGGAACTTGCCAATTCCGTCGCGTGGTTTGATTACGACCAAAACCGTGACACCCAACGGCTGGAAATTCCCGCCGGCGAATATCAATCGCTCCGTTTTCTGGTTGGTTTGAACACCAACCTCAATCACGCGGATGTCGCCCAGTTTCCCGCCGGCCATCCGCTCAATCCCACCATCAACGGCCTGCACTGGAGCTGGCAGGGCGGATACATTTTTCTGGCGCTCGAAGGTTTGTGGCGCAACGCCGCCGGCGCGCTCGACGGCTGGGCTTATCATCTCGCGCGGGATACCAATTCGGTGTGCATCACACTCGCTGCGCCGCTCGAAATCACCAATGAAACCAAGCTGGAACTGAATTTTGATTTGGCAACGGTTTTGAACGCACCGCGCCCGCTGTCATTTGCCAAGGATGGTAGTTCCACGCATTCGCGCGATGGCGATCCGCTGGCGGCGGCGCTGAAAAAAAATCTCGTCGGCGCCTTTTCCGTTAGCCGCGTCAGCCATTTGACCGACGCGGAAATTGCCGTCGCACATCCGCCGCCGCTATATTTGCCGGCGCAATTCACGCCGTTTCCGTTTCAAATGGCTGCCAACTTTCCGCGGCCGGATTTGCCGCGCGACAATCCGCTCACGGTCGAACGCGTCGCCCTGGGCCAAGCGCTGTTCAACGATCCGCGCGTTTCCGTCAACGATGCGCAGTCGTGCGCCGATTGTCATTTACCCGCAAAAGCATTCACGGACGGACGGAAAACCGCGCGCGGCGCGGAAGGAAGATTGGGCGAGCGCAATTCGATGCCGCTGTTCAATCTCGCGTGGAAAAAAGAATTCTTCTGGGACGGACGGGCCAAGAGTTTGCGCGAACAAGTCTTGCAGCCGATTCAAAATCCCATTGAGATGCATCAATCGCTGACGAATCTGGTGGTGAAGCTGACTGCGGGAAAAGCGGCGGCGGATTACGCGGCACGGTTCACCGCCGCGTTCGGCACGCCGGAAATCACGGCGGAAAAAATCGCGCTCGCGCTGGAAAATTATCTGCTCACGCTCACGTCCTTCAACGCCAAGTTCGACCGCGTGCTGCGCGGCGAGGAAAAATTCACTGCCGCCGAGCAACGCGGCTTTGAATTGTTTTCCACCGAATACGATCCGCGTCGCGGTCAGTTTGGTGCGGATTGTTTTCATTGCCACGGTGGCCCGCTGTTTCAAAGCCAAACTTTTGCCAACAACGGTTTGGATGAAGTTTTTACCGATTTGGGCCGCGGCAAAATCACCGGCAAAAATTCTGACGCCGGCAAATTCGCCGTGCCGTCGTTGCGGAATGTCGCGCTGACGGCGCCGTATATGCACGACGGCCGGTTCCAAACATTAGAGGAAGTCGTGGCGCATTATTCGACCGGCGTGCGCCGCAGCGCGACGCTCGACCCCAATCTCGCCAAGCATCCGGACGGCGGCGTGCCGCTGAGCGCGGCAGATCAGCACGCACTGGCGGCCTTTTTGCGCACCCTGACCGATGCGCAATTTGCGGCGCAAAAATAATTTAAAAAAGTTTTTCACTTCACGATTGCTTAAGGTTGGACCTGCTAGATTGGACGCGTAATAAAGATTCACACCCAAACAAAGAAAGAACAAAAAACATGAAAACAAAAATCGCACTCCTCGCTCTGGCGCTCAGCGCCTCCACTTGTCTCGTCTCCGCGCAAGACGGCCCGCCGCCGGCGGACACACAGACGCCCCCGCAACACGACGGCGGTCCCGGCGGCCCGGGTGGCTTCGGTCGCGAACGCGGCGGTCCCGGCGGGCAACGCGGCTTTCACCTCTTGCCGCCGCGCGCGCAGGAAGTTCTGAAGTTGACCGAGGAACAAAGCAAACAAATCGCCGCGCTCGAAGCCGAGACCAAGGCGAAATTGGAAAAAATCCTCACCGCCGACCAGTTGGAACAATTGAAAAACTTGCGCCCGCCCATGCGCGGCGGCGCGGGTGGTCCGCCGATGCGCGGCGGTCCGAAAGGTCAGGGCGGACCCGACCAAGGCCCGGGCAATGACGGCAACCCGCCGCCGGCCGGTGGTCCCGCCGGTGATAAATAAACGGCTTCCGTTCGTGTGAACGGCAAGGCGGCGGATTGGCGAAAACTCGGGTGTGAACGCCAGTCCGCCGCTCTCATTTTTAGCGAATCAGCCCCATCGTCCTTGGTTTGCGCCGGTGCCAAGGACGATGGTTTTTATTTGCCCCCGAGCCGGATGGCTGCCAGCAGCGCGGCGAAGAGTGAAATGCCGCCGCAGACCAGATACGGCAGCATCGGGATGTGAACGTAAAACGACGCGGCGAAGAGCGGGCCGACGATGCGCGCCAGTGCCCCGGCACTTTGGCAGACGCCGATGGTCGCGCCCTGCTCGTTGACCGGTGCGAGATTCGAAAGCAGGCCGAAGAGCGGCGCGCGGGTGAGCGCGGAACCGATGGCGAGCAACGCCAACGCCAGCAGCATCTTGGTCCACGGCCAATCCGCCGCGTGGAGCACCGCCGACCATTGCAAGGCGCCCTCACCCTTGAGAAAGGGCAGCAGCGCCAGCGCCGTGCCGGTGCAGAGCAGGCTCGCGGCGATCAATTTGGGTTCGCCGAATTTTTTCACCAGCTTGCCGATGGCGCCGCCCTGGATGAAGGCGCCGATGATGCCGCAAAAAACAAACAGCGAGATGACCGTGCTGGCCGGCGCGGTCTCACTGCCGGAAAGACCGAGATTAAAATTATCGCTCACCAGCAGTGGGAGCGTGCTTTCAAAACAACTGAAAGCAAACGTGGCCAGAAAAAAGATCAGCACCAACAGCCCGATTTTCGGCTGGGCCAACGTGTGCGCCCATTGCGCGAACTGGGGGCGGTTGGCGACCCGGCTGGAATCCGGCTGGCGACTTTCCACCAGAATAAAAAAAGCGAGGAGGAAATTCGCAGCGCACAGCGCGGAGGCGGTCCATCCGGGAGCAGTCGCCCCGCCCAATTTCAACGCAATACCGCTGATGGCCGGGCCGAAGATAAAACCCAAACCGAACGCCATGCCGATGAGGCCCATGCGTTTCGAGCGGTTTTCCGGCGGCGTGATGTCGGCGATGTACGCCTGCGCCACGGTGATGTTGCCGCCGCACGCGCCCGCAAACAGCCGCGAAACCAGCAGCGCTCCGAGCGCCAAAGAATGATTTTCAAACCCCGATCCCACCGCGAACAGCCCATACGAAAGCGCCGCGCCCGCCGTGCTGATCAGCAAAATCGGCCGGCGACCATGGCGATCCGATAGGCGGCCCCAGATGGGCGAGAAGACGAATTGCATCGCCGAAAAGGACGCAATGATGACGCCGATGAGCCAGCCGCTGGCGCCATAATGCCGGCTAAACATCGGTACCAGCGGCACGACGATGCCGAAGCCGATGAGGTCAATGAAGACCGTGAGAAAAATTACGAGCATGGACGGTTTGCGATTCATGGATAAAAAAGCTGCGTGAGTTTAGCCGCGAAACCCGGCGAGTCAAATTTGTTAGCCGCCCCCGCCGGAACCGCCCGGCCCCTGCCGTTCCCCAAAACCACCCCAACGGGATCAATACCAGCCCGCGCGGGAACGCCGCCGGTGCCGGCGGGAAACACCCCGGACGAGCCGGGAAAGGCGGCGATTTGGTCGGGAAGCCCGCCGACCGCTTGGCGACGCTCTCCGTGTGAACCGTAATTTTAGTTAAACCATGAACCGCCGCACACACAAAATCACGGACAGGTCCCCTACAAAAGATTTCTCTGTGCCTCGGCGCCTCGGTGGCAAAATCCATTTCCCCACAGAAATTCCCGCGATCCCCGGCGCCGCTGAGAATTTCCTGCAAATTTCATCATAAAGGATAACCCCTGCCAGACTCCGGCATCATCCGGCCGAGTCAAAAATGGCAATTCCCTCAATCCGGAGCACAAAAAATACCCCACACATGGTAGAAAACCTCCTGCAAACGACTGGGACAGCTCCGCGAACGACCGGGACGCCTTCGCGAACGACCGGGACGCCTTCGCGGACGACCGGGACATCTCCGCAGACGACCGGGACACCTTCGCAAACGCCCGGGCCGCCCTCGCGGACGACCAGGACACCTTCGCGGACGGCCGGGACGCCCTCGCGGACGACTGGGACACCTTGGGAGACGAACGGAACACCGTTGCGAACGGTCAGGACAAACTTGCAGACGGACGGGACACGGTCGGGGACGGGCGGATCATTCTCTCCAACGGCGCGGGCGGACTCCGGGATCAGGCTTCCAGAATCGCGGTCGCGGCGGCGTAGTTGTCCGTGTGGGTGAGACTGATATGCAGGTGCCGCGCCCCGCGCCGACCGAACAATTCCTGTCCCTTGCCATGCAGCACCACGAACGGTTCGCCGGTATCACGCCGGCGAATTTCGATGTCCAACCAGCCCAGTTCGGCGCCGATGCCGGTGCCAAAGGCTTTGGCCACCGCTTCCTTGGCCGCAAACCGCGCGGCGAGGTACGGCGCAGGATTTTTGTGGGCGAGACAATATGTAATTTCCTCCGGCACAAGCACGCGTTGGACAAAACTTTTCCCAAAGCGCTCCCACGAGGCGGCGATGCGGGCGACTTCTACGAGATCAATGCCGGTGCCAAGAATCATGCAAAATGGCGGCGAGGCGAGCGATCAACGGTATGCCGCGATGGCCGCCATCGCCGTGAGCATGTCGCGCACAGCCTGCTCCAAGCCGGTGAACAGGGCGCGGCTCACGATGCTGTGGCCGATGTTTAATTCCACCAGGTGCGGCACCCGGCCGAGCGGGGCGAGATTTTCGTAATTCAATCCGTGGCCCGCATTGACCCGCAGTTCGAGCGCGTGGGCCTGTTGCGCGGCGGCAATGAGCCGCTGCAATTCCACTTCCATCGCCGCCTGACCGGAGGCGGCCAGCGAAAAATGTTCCGCATACTGGCCGGTGTGCAGCTCGATAAACTGCGCCCCGGTCCGCGCGCTCGCCTCGATCTGCCGCGCATCCGGCGCCACGAACAGGCTCACCGCAATGCCGGCGTCATTCATTCGCTTGCGCGTCTCGGTCAAAGCGGCTTCGGCCCCCACCACGTCGAGTCCACCTTCGGTCGTCACTTCCTGCCGGCGTTCGGGCACGAGGCAGACGATGTCCGGCTTGAGTTTCAGAGCGATGGCAACGATCTCGGGCGCGTTGGCCATCTCGAAGTTCAGGCGGGTTTTGATTTGTTCGCGCAACGCCCACAGATCGCGGTCCTGCAAATGCCGCCGGTCTTCGCGCAAATGCGCGGTAATACCGTGCGCGCCGGCGGCTTCCGCCACCAACGCCGCCGCGACGGGAGAAGGCTCGCCCCGGCCCAGCCCGCGATAGCGCGCCTCGCGCACCGTGGCAACGTGATCAATATTAACGCCGAGTTTGAGCATGAAAAAATCAGTGAGTTGGCGCCGGCACCGAAACTGGCACGGCAACCGTCGCGCGGGCATTAGGCACGGCGGCGGTGGAGGTGGCGGGCAGGCGCAGATCGCAGCGCGGGAAAGTCGCCGCCTCCAGCCAATTCGCCAGCACGAACATTTCCATCGCCGTGAACAGGCCGGCTGATTTACGCGTGAAGGTCAGTTCTGCCGGACCGGTGCGCGTGATTTCCGTGACCGAAAAGCCCAGCGCCGGACCGACTTGTTTCAACCAGTGAAAGCCGGCCGAAGCGCCGGCGAGTTGCTGGCACCGCGTCATCATCAGCACCAATTGGGCGAACTGTGGCAGCTGTTCCAATTTGTGACCGAACCGATCCGCCGTGTTTTCCCAGTGATAATAAACCAAATCCTTCGTCGCGAGCCGGGTGAACAATTGCGCCGGCAACGGCTCGGCGACGGGCGTGTTCGGAAACGTGCCTTCGAGCAGATACTGGCCGGACGCCTCTTTTAGCGCCTGCAAATAAGGCGTCATGAACGGCACGCCGCGCAGGTTGAGCTGGCCGTTTGCCAGCACCGGCGCGAATGGCATGAGAAAATGCTTCGTCGCATCCGGCCCGGCAAAGAGCGGCAGCAATTTTCCGTAAGCGTCATTCAAGGCTACCGTCGCATCCGGAAACGGCAGCGCCACAAAAGTCTGGAACGGAATTTTCGGCATGGCCCAGACAAACGCCTGATCCGGCACCGGCGCAATCAAAAGCGGTGCGGCCCAGGTTTGCGCCGCGAGCCACGCGGAAATGCCGCGCACGGCCGTGAAGCTGACAAATGGCGGATGCACGGTATTCGTCGGCATCTGCCAAGCCGGGAGCGCGGCGGAAAAATTATCGGGATAGAACAATTTGCCGGTGAGGCGCAGATTCGCATCCGGAGCCGTCAGCGTGAGTTGCGTTTCGGGCAGGCCAAGTTCCTTCAACGCCGGATACCACTGCGCGAGGCGCGGCCAGTTCACATCCACGCTGCCCCAACCAATAGCCGGGGCGGATAATTTCGCCGCGAGGGTGTCGGCGACTTTTTGCGGACCGGTGCCGGCATCGAAAATCAGCCAGCCAGCGGCGGACTTGAAGGTGGCCGCCGGAAAAAACGGTCGCAGATTCGCCTGCCAAAGTTTTGCCCGGGCCGCGTCCAACCGGATGGCGATGGCCAGATCGGGCCGACCACCGACGGGTGCCCGCGCTTCCAACCACCACTCGGCCCGCTGCAAATCATTGAAGAGCGGCCGCAGTTTGGCCGCGCCGCCGGCAACCGGCGAGGCACCGTTGGCCGGCAGCCAGCCCGCGAGCCAGACGGATAATTTATCCGCCGTCTGCGCGCGCAAGGCGACGGCTTCGGCGGAACAGAATTCATTCGTGAAAGCAACGGTGTTCGTCGGCGCGAAATTTTTTTCCGCACCCGCAAAATGAATCTGCGCGATCAAATCCGGCTGCGGCAGCGCCGCGCGGCCAACCGCCACCAGCAGCGCCAACGTGAAAACAAGGATATATCTTTTCATCGGGGGGCATTTCTGTGCCAAATCCGGTGGGTTTTGGCAATCGCAATCCGCGCGCTGATGGCGAAGTTTCTGGTTGCCGTCGCGGGCAAATCCGGCTTTCATCGCCGCGTGTCAAAGTTCGCCAATTTCGCCAAATACTGGCTGCCGCCGCTACTGTGGATGGGAATTATCTTTTCCGCCTCCGGCGATACCAATTCGTACCGGCATTCGTCCACACTGTTTGAGCCGCTGTTGCACTGGCTGTTCCCGCATTTACCGCAGGCGCAGGTGGAGACGCTGCATTACTATTTCCGTAAATGCGCGCACCTTTCCGAGTACGCCATTCTGGCGCTATTGCTGCGCCGGGCCATTCGCCAAGCGCCGAAGCAGTCGCGGCGACCGTGGCGTTGGGACGAGGCCGGCCTCGCGCTCGCCATCGTGTATCTGTACGCCGCGAGCGACGAATTGCACCAAGTCTTCGTACCGAACCGGTGCGGTCAGGTGTCCGACGTATTGGTGGATTGCTCCGGCGCGGTGCTGGGTTTGGGGCTGCTCTGGTTCGGGGGAAAAATTCTAAAACGCTGGTAACCACGCATGAACCTACCGCTCGTCAGCGTCGTTGTCCTTTACGCCGCCGGCCTGCTGTTGGGACAATGGCTGCATCCACCGCTGACCGCGCTGTTTATCGCGTGCTTTGGTCTGCTCGCACTTGTCCTCGTCACCCAACGTTTGCGACCGTTCGCGTTCTGGTTACTGCTGCCGGTCGTCGGCTGGACTAATTTATTATTTCATCAAGCCGTCCTCTCGCCGGCAGACTTGCGGACACAACTGGGCACGAACGCCGCTCTGGTTTCGGTGCGCGGCGAATTGCTCGAAACTCCGCACCTGAAAATTATCCGCCGCAACGATCAGGAAAAATGGCGGCACGTGGCCCGCGTGCGCGTCACGGATTTGCGGCGCGGCGACACTTTCCAGCCGGCCACAGGCGAAATCCTCGTCGTCACTCCGGGATTGCCCGGCGACGATTTTTTTGCGGGGCAACCGGTGGAAATCTTCGGCGTGATCGCGCCGCCGGCCCGGCCGCTGGCGGAAGGGCTGTTCGATTTCCGGGATTATCTCGCAACGCGCGGTATTTATTACGAGCTAAAAACCGAAGCCACCAACGACTGGCAACTCCTCAATCCGCATCAAACCACGCCACCGCTCACGGATCGCTTTCTCCGCTGGTCGCAACGGACGTTGGCCCTTGGCTTGCCGAGCGAGGACGAAACCTTGCGGCTGCTGTGGGCCATGACGCTAGGGTGGCACACGGCGTTTTCGGAAACCGACATCAGCGAACCGTTTTTGCGCGCCGGCACGATGCATATGTTTGCCATTG
>TBL_comb47_HYPODRAFT_10000585_pt1 | contig 48454 bp, 40 predicted proteins | sample TroBogypolimnion_40_FD_10682 | JGI IMG/M metagenome (IMG submission 10682)
CGGACGGGCGATTTCCATATCCTCCTCGGGCAGAAAAGTGCCCCGCTCCAGGCGGAGATGATGGACCTCGAGCAGGGCTGCGGTCGAACCAAGCACCGGCACCCGCCGCTCCTTCCCTCGCCGGACGACGTTCAGCTCGCCGATATTGAGCGGTGCCAGCCGTTTCACTGCGTCGCCCCGCTCCAGCACCTTGGCGTCATTGAGAGTGAGGTCGCGCGGGGTCGCGCCGATCAGGGTTGCCGGGGTATTGGCGGTAGTATCCGTACGCCCCGGAATGACAATCACCAAATTGGTGCCGAGCGAGGAGAACTGATCAACAATATAGAGCCGAGCACCATTACCGATGCCGGTGAGCAGCACCACCGCTGCCACCCCAATGCTCATGGCCAGCAACATCAACAGGGTCCGGACCCGATTGCTGCCCAAACTGGTCAGGGCAAAGCCGATGGTGTCAAGGGGCCGCATGGTCTCAGGGGCGAAGGGTGTCGCTGGCGATTCTGCCGTCAACCACCCGGACACGCCTTCTGGCCCGCTCACCGATCTCCGGGTCATGGGTGACCACTACCAGGGTCAGGCCACTCTTGTTCAAGCCTTCCATCAGGTCGATGATTTCCGCCCCGGCGTGACGATCGAGGTTGCCAGTGGGCTCGTCCGCGAGCAGCACGGCAGGCTCATTGATCACAGCCCGGGCAATGGCCACCCGCTGTCGCTGGCCACCGGAGAGTTCATCGGGGCGATGGTGCCGTCGGTCGCCAAGCCCAAAGGCCTCGATCAGGCGGGTGCTGCGCTCAAGACGTTCCTTGCGCGGAACTCCGGCCAGGAGCAACGGCAGTTCAATGTTTTGCTGGGCGGTCAGGCGGGGGATAAGATGAAAGAACTGGAAGATGAAGCCGATCTTGCGGCTGCGGGTCGCGGCCAACTGGTTATCGCTGAGACTAGTGACGTCCTGGCCTTCCAGGAGATAGGCACCGCTGTTGGGGGTATCGAGCAGGCCCAGGGTATTGAGCAGGGTTGACTTGCCGGAGCCCGACGGCCCCATGATCGACAGATACTCGCCGGGATTAATCGTCAGCGACACCTTATCCATGGCCCGCACTTCCTGGCCGCCCACCGTGAAAATACGGCTGACCTCGCGCAATTCGATCATTTTTTGGCCTTGGTTTCCGTGGCGATCTCCACCTGCACCACCACCCCGTCAGCCAGGCCCTTTCGGTCGATGGAGGTGACCACTCGGTCGCCCTTGACCAGGCCCGAGCTGACCTCGGTAAACTTCCAGTTGCTCAGCCCGGTGGTAATGGTGCGCAGGTGGACCCGATCGGTTTTGGGCTCCAGGATATAGACGGAGCCATCTTTCAAAACCGCTTCGGTGGGCAGGCGCAACACCTCGGGCCGGGCATCGAGGATAATTTCTACATCGGCGCTGTACCCGGCCAGAAGATTGGCGGGAGCGGAAGAATCGAGGAAATCGGCCTCGATCTCGACGGTGCGCGCCTGCTTGGCCAGCTCAAGAACATAGGGGGCAATGGAGCGTACCTTGCCCTTGAAGGTCTGCTTAGGAAAGGCGTCCAGAGTGATCTTCGTAGCCATACCCGGTCGGATCTGGGCGGCGTCGATCTCGTCGATGGGCGCGGCGATATAGAGCGTTTCCATGTTGATCAGATCAACCGCCGGCAAAGTGGCAATCCCCGGCGGCGAAGGCGTGATATATTCACCGACCTCGCCATTGACCTCAGCCACAATCCCGTCAAACGGAGCAATGAGGATGGTCCGTTCGACCATGGCGTTTGCTGCCTCTACCTTGGCTTGACTGACCGCACGCTGGGCCACGGCCGCCTCGCAGGCTGCCTTCTTCCCCTGAGCGGCGGCCACGGCGTCATCAAACTTGGATTCCGAAGTGGCGCGGCTCTGCCGGAGTTCGCTCTGTCGTCCGGCCTGACGCACGGCAAGATCGGCCATCAGGCAGGTTTCCCTGGCCGTGGCTTCCACTGCCACCGCTTCTCTCTGAGCCAAGTGGAGTTGCGCCTGCAGGTCTTTGTTCCACAGGGTCAGCAGGACCTGCCCGGCCTTGACCGTATCGGCCTTGCGGACATTGAGGGTGGCGATCTGCCCACCGGTGGCAGGGGTAAGATTGGCCCGGTGCCGGGCCTTGACCGAACCGGCACGGGTATTGGCCACCGTGGCCTCCACCGCACCGCTGTCTACCGTCTGGACCGCGACGCTGATCGGTTTTTCCCGGGTCAGGGTGCGGTAACCAAAATAGAGGCCGATAACCACGACCGGCAGGATGAGAAAATAGGATTTTTTCACGGGCTCTCAGGGTGTGTTGAAGAGATTGGCGGCAAACCTTAAAAACCGGACGGCTTTCTACCGCGCATGTTCGTGCATAAAAAAATCAGTCGCCTGGAAAGAGTGTACTTCTTTTGACAACCTGTTCTCAAGGGTTTCCAGCGCCACTGCCTACCGGAGTACGATTGCAGTTTGCAGGGTTAGCCTTTTCTTAAAATCACTGCCTTACTCAGAAATACTTTCGGCCGATCAGTCGGTGTGAATCCAGCGCTGCGGGCGATACGGATGGTCTCTGCAAACGCGGTCTTCGAGACGTGAAAGGGTGGCTCCACCATGAGAACGTGGCCACTCGGTTTGAGTATTGCCCCTATCTCTTGAAAAAGCTCTCCTTGATTCGGAACTTCGTGAACCATATAGAATGCGAGCACAAAATCCACCTGCTCTGCTATACCGATTCTGTTATGCTCGCTCGTATGCAGGGTGATTCGTTTCTCAAGTTCCGTTCCTTGCATTTTGTTTTTGAGCTTCTGCAGCATTCCTGCTTGCAAATCTGAAGCAATGACCCGTCCTGATTTGCCAACCATTTGCGCGATATCAATAGTGAAAAATCCTGGGCCGCAACCGAGATCCAGCACGGTCATCCCCTCGTCAATGTAAGGACGCAGTATTGTGCGAGGATTTTGCAACCATCTTCGAAACGTGTTATCGAGACTGCCCGCTCTTTCAACCGGGCAGATACGATTGTTCCCATCACCCATATTTTCTTTCTTCCTTGCAACGGCTCAGGTGAAAATCACCGGTTATCCTGTCGCATCTATTTATTTTGTTTCACTTTAACCTTGAACTCCGGTTCATAGCCCACGGTGTACGGGTGGGTTGTGTTATTACGGATGCTGAGGAATTGCGCATTGCTTTTATCAAAGGGGCACAGGGGCTGAGCACAACGCTCAAATCCAAACTTCTGGTAAAATTTAGGGCTTCCCAAAACAAAGATGGTGCTTTCCTTGATCCCATCTTGCCGCAAGGCAAAACGGAGCAACTCAGAGCCAATCCCCTGATTCTGCATCTGCGGGTTTACTGCCAACGGTGCCAGATGCAGCCCGCACACCTTTGCGCCGTCAAAGGCATTTGAAAAAGCGATATAGGCCGTGACCATATCGCGATGAATACACACCCACTCATGCAGCGGCCTCCCTTGTTCATGCAATTTTTCAAAGAGTTGAACTTCATATTTGCTGCGCGGGAAGGCCTGCAGCAACAAAGCAGCAGCCTTTGGGTAATATTCCGGGGTGAGTTTACGAATTTTCATTGATAATATTTGCTAGTAGAATTGAAGAGGTTGGGTTCATTAGATATTGCTGTCCGCAACATCATCGACCTCTTTGAAAAAAAAATCGGCAGGTAGCTCGGCGGCCCCATTTCCGGAGCTGTTTCGCGCAGACCACATGGCGGATTCATATGCTTGATAGCCCCGCAAAAAGTCGAATAGGTCAAATTTGACTTCCATACATTCAGGTGGTTGCATTGGGGGAAATAGACATAAAAAAAACTTCGGGCGAGATTGTCCTCACCTAAAAAGAGGTGTCAGCGACCGAGTGCTTGCTGAATCTTTTCGGACAAGCTCTGTATCGTAAAAGGCTTCTGGACAAAGACCACATCGTGATCGAGCACACCATGATGCGCAATGACATTGCTGGAATATCCTGACATAAAAAGTACTTTCATCTCCGGCCGAGTCTCCCGGAGGAGCTTGACCAGTTCCATACCGTTCATCCCCGGCATAACGACATCGGTCAGGAGCAGATCAAGGGTTCCCTGGTATTCCCTGGCCATTTCGATACAGCGCTCAGGGCTGTCCGCTACCAGCACGTTATACCCGAAACTTTCGAGCATATCGCACACAAGCAAACGGACGATTTCACTGTCATCCGCCACCAGAATTGTTTCCGTTCCCGACACAACCGCATTGCCCAAAGACAAAGACGGTTCTGCCGGCACACCCTCCTCGTCGACACGCGGAAGAAATACCTTGAATGCGCTCCCCCTACCTAGCTCGGAATAGACGTAAATGGATCCACCGTGCTGCTGGACGATGCCGTACACTGTCGAAAGGCCGAGTCCAGTGCCCTTGCCCAGCTCCTTGGTGGTAAAGAACGGTTCAAAAATATGGGCCGTCATCTTCTCGTCCATACCACTGCCGGTATCGCTCACCGCCAGCATGACATACGGTCCCGGCAAAATCTCAGCATGACTTGCCGCATAGGATGCATCAAGATCGATATTCTTGACTTCGATTGTCAGCCTGCCGCCTTCAGGCATCGCGTCCTGGGCGTTGACAGAGAGGTTGAGCAACACCAGTTCAATCTGCCCCGCATCGATCCGTACCCTGCCCAAGGATGGGCCGATCACAACGTCGATCTGAATGTCCTCTCGAATCGTCCGGCGCAATATTTCTTCAAACTGGTGCACTATGTCACCCAAATCCAAGGTCTTGAGCTCGACGACCTGCTTTCGACTGAAGGTGAGCAAACGATGCGTTAAATCCTTGGCCCGGTCCGCGGCCTCCTTCACTTGCTGGAGCCGCTTGCGCCGAGGGTCATCCTCGGAAAAACCCCTGATCAGCATTTCGGTATATCCGAGAATCGGGGTCAATAGATTATTGAAATCATGGGCGACACCGCCGGCCAGCAACCCCACGCACTCCATCTTTTGGGACTGGATAAATTGCTGCTCCAATTTCCTCTCGGCGGTTATGTTGCGTGCTATACCGATGAATCCGGTGAGGAGGCCGGACTCGCTGTGCATGGCGGTGACGGTCAGGGAAACCGTGAGACGGGATCCGTCTTTATGAATGTAGGTCCACTCACGCGTCTCGGTTTCACCCCGGCGGGCAGCGGCAACCAACACCTCAAATCCGGGCTCGAGCCCTATTTCCGCCCCCCGGGCGGCGATCTCTTCAGGGTCATGGATCATAACGGGCGTTACTTTGTCAACGACCTCTTCGGCGCTATAGCCGAGCATCAACTCTGCACCTTCATTGAAAATCTTGATGACGCCATCCTGATCAGTGCCGATGATAGAGTACCCGGTAGCGGCGTGCAGAACGGACTTTAAACGCTCGTTCGCCTCGCGAATCCCCTCCTCAGCCCGCTTGCGCTCGGTGATATCACGGATGGATTCAATCGCCCCGACGATGTTGCCCTTGCCATCGAACAAAGGCCTCGCTATCCCCCAGAGAACAAGATGCTCACCTTTGACCGGCACATTCGCCTCAGCAAGAAGGCACGCCCCCTCTTTCTTCACAAAAAAATATTCCTGCTGGATCTCTTCATCCGACTTGAACACCAGATCAATCAGAATTGGTCGCCGTACCCCGTAAAAGGGGAGGCTGTATGCATAATCGCCCTTGCCCAGCATCACTTCCGCCTTGACCCCGGTCATCTCCTCAATCGCACGGTTCCAGGCAATGACCCTGCCTTCAAGATCTATGGCAAAAGTCGCGTCAGGCAAAAAATCGATAATTTGCGATAACCGTCTTTCAGATTCCCGCAGGGCCTCCTCTTGCCGGCTGCGCTCAGTGATATCGCGAAGCGTCTCGATCGCACCAATGACACTGCCCTTGGCATCATAGAGCGGGGCTGCGGTGCCCAGAAGATACGCCTCCCCGCCCATGAAGGCACGCGTATAGGCCTCGGCCTTGAGCAACCCATTCTCGCTCCGGATGCGCGGATAAGAGGAACTGACCTCTTTTGAGGGCTTCAACACCAGATCCACCAAGATCGGTCGTCGTGTTCCATAAAATGGCAGGGCATACTCGTAATTGTCCTTGCCCAGCATATCCTCGGACTTGATGCCGGTGAACTCCTCGGCGCCCCGGTTCCAGATGATGACCTCGCCTTCGAGATTAATAGCAAAGGTCGGATCCGGAAGCAGATTGATAATATCCGCCAACCGCCGTTCGGAATCCTTAAGCGTTTCTTCCGTCTGTTTATGCCCTTGAATTTCCGATTGAAGGTCTGCGGTGCGTGCGACCACGAGTTCTTCCAGGTGGGTCTCTTGTTTTCGCAACACCTCTTCCGCCCGCTCGCGTTCCACGATTTCCTGCCGGAGTTGCAGATTTTGTGCCTCCAACTGGTTTTGCAGATGGCGCAGCGAGAGATGCGTTTCTATCCGTTTCAACATCTCCACCGTTTGAAACGGTTTGGTGATGAAGTCAACGCCGCCGGCCTCGAAACCTTTGACCTTGTCCGCCGTCTCATCGAGGGCGCTGAGAAAGATCACCGGAATCGAGCGGTTCTTCTCATCGGCCTTCAAACGGCGGCATACCTCATAACCGTCCATCTCCGGCATTCGTACGTCCAGGAGAATGAGATCTGGCGCTTCCACTTCCACCGTTCTGAGCGCCATCGACCCGGAAGAAGCTGGGCGCACCCGGTAGCCGTACCCTGAAAGAATCTCCGACACCAGCTTCAGGTTTGCCGGCACATCGTCAACGACCAAAATTCTGTATGGCTGCGCAGGATTGTTCATCTTTCAGCTTATTTTGTTGTTAGGGGCAGAAGCCAGGACACTCTCCTCGATCATGTTCAACAGGTACTCATATTCAAAATCATTGACTAATTTTTTCAAAACAGCACCGATATCGGGATGCAATCCGCCGATCTCATCGATCACCTCCAAAGTCCCGGCTGTATCCAACCTGAGCACCGCCTGATGCAGTTGATTGCGCAGATTTTCCGGCAGGGTCCGCAGGCGTTCGGCACTCAATGCCACGCCCGGCACTTCCCCTTCTTCAGCCGCCCCGCCTTCGTAGACATACTGCAACCCCAGATGTTTCGCCATAACATCAAAAATTTCCTGTTCACGATACGGCTTCCGCACCAAATCGTCACAACCGGCTGCCAAAATCGGCCCCCGATCCTCCACCAGAGCACTGGCGGTCACTGCGACGATGGGGGTTGTTTTGCCGTTCGGGGTCGCCTTGATGAGCCGGGTCGCTTCCAGGCCATCCATGACCGGCATCCGAATATCCATCCAGATAAAATTGGGGTGCCATTGGGCAAAGACCTCCACTGCCGCCCGACCATCGGCTGCTTCACGGACGTCGCAACCGGCTATTTCAAGAAGCCTGATCAACGGTGCCCGGTTTTCCTTCTTATCGTCGACCACCAGGATGCGCGGGGTCGATTGCCCCGGTGCCAAGCCGATAACACGTTGGAGCGAATCCTTTCTCTTAAGATCCCCTTCATTGCCCTCTTCTATGCCGATCTCGACCCGAAAAACAGCCCCTTCGCCCACCTGGCTGGTAATGGTGATATCGCCTCCCAACAGGCGAACATACTCGCGGCTGATGGAGAGCCCCAGACCGCTTCCGCTCTGCGCCTGGATGCCGCTGAACGTTTGTTCGAAATACAAAAAGGCCTTCTCCTGTTCTTCCTCGGCTATGCCTGGGCCGGTATCTTCCACCTCGATGAACAGCCGCATATCTCGAGACTGTCTGTTTTTCACGGCCATCCTGACGGTGACGCCTCCGGTTACCGTGAATTTAACAGCGTTGCCCAGCAGGTTGATCAGCACCTGACGTAATTTGTTTTCATCGGTCACCGCATACCGGGGCAAGTCGTCGATTCCGAAAAATTCGAGTTGCAACCCCTTGGCATTGGTCTGGATCCGAAACATGGTCTCAATGTCGTACAGCAATCGGTGCAGATCAAAGGTGACGGGATCGATAGTGATTCGCCTAGCCTCAATTTTGGCAATATCCAAAACCTCGTTGATCAAGGCCAGCAGGTGCTCGCCGCTGCGATTAATCGTCTGCAAGTGCTCTCTTTGCTCAGGCTGCAGAGAAGCATCCCGCTGCATCAATTGCGAATACCCCAGAATCGCGTTCATCGGGGTCCGCAGCTCATGGCTCATATTCGCCAGAAAAATGCTTTTGGCCCGGTTGGCATCCTCTGCCGCTTCCTTGGCGGTCCTGAGTTCGGCGGTACGCTCCTCCACTTTCCGCTCCAGAGAGGCATGGGCCTGTTGCAAGGCTGACTCCGACTGCCGGCGCACCTGAATCTCCTGTTGCAGGGAGATATGGTACGAAGCCAGTTTTTCCATGAAATCATTAAAATAATCAGTTAACCGTCCGAATTCGTCCTCAAAGGTCTTGGACAGTCTGGCAGAATAGTCGCCGGCGCTACCAGCCTGAAAACCCTCAATCAATCTATGGAGAAAACCGGCGATATACGAGGAATACAGATAGGTCAGCACAAAAAGGAAGATCAGGGAACCGATAAAAATTGCGCCGAATATGAGCCGGATATACTGCAGCGGTTCATAGAATTCCTCAACATAGCTGGAGGAGGCGACGAGCCAGTCAAATTCGGGAATATAATTGAAAAGGACCAATTTTTCCCGATATTCGCTCTCGTCGGGATTCCGCCAGGTATAGATAATCTTGCCGTTCTTCTTTTCGATCATCTCCTTGATAAATTCTCGCCCCGTGGAATCCTTCACGTTGTAAATGTTCTTGGTGAGGACTGGATGGACAACAATTTCCCCCATGGAATCAAGGATGTAGGGGTATCCGGTTTTGCCAAATCGGATAGAGAGGATACTATCACGGAAATCGTCTATTTTGATAAGTTTGTTGAACTCCTCCCGGTAGGAGGAAACGGAGATAATCCAGTCCCAGGGTTGGAAATAAGTCATATACAAGGCTTTCGCCCGGATCTTGGTCTCTCCTGGGTTTTTCCAGTCATACTCGACGTAACCTTCCTTCTTAAGCAATTGCTCCTGGATGAAACCATACTGGGTCAGTTCTGCGCCGTGCAGGGCCGCCACGGGATGGACCTCGATGATCCCTTTACTGTCGAGACAATAGATGTAACCGGTCTCACCGATACGCTGACTCAGCAGAACGGACATCGCTCGCTCTTTCGCATCGTTCTCACTCAGGATACCCTGTTGATACAACCGGTATGATGCCTCCACGATATCCCTGTTCTTTTCCGCCACGGCCCGCAGGTAATTCTTGATGGAAGCATCGGCGGCAGTCTTGACCATGCTGAGAATCGTCTTAGTGGTATTGTTCAGCTCGCTTTCTATGTTGGCCTCAATGGTCCGGCGCACAAACGGATAGAGGATCAGGGCGCCTGTTACAAAAAACAGAATAAAGGGGGTCAGATACCCGAGCAGCAATTTCGACCTGATGCTGAGATTGCCGATATGTTTCAAAACCTCATGCATGGTTAGGGCAACACCTCTTACAATTGCGTCTCATCCAAGTAAACATTCGAGCTCGATTGACACGGTTACAGCAGCGAGGCCATAAAAAGCCTGACTTATTGTAAATAATTTTACCATTTTCACAGAACATCCACAAAAATTATCTAAGTCTGCCCTCATTTCCCTTCCCAGAAGACCACTTCATTTTCAATCCCCCTTGCTTTCCTCCGAAGTATCGCGTTCAGTAAAAAAAGAATATCATTCCTTCTTCCTGCGATGGAACCAACCTTTTCCGGGAGACGCAATGGAGCGACGGATTGTTTTGGCATACGATGGTTCGATCAATGCGGACTGGGTCTCTCGCTACGCCCTGCAGATGGCCGCCACCTTCCCCTGTCGACATCTCCTCCTCATCCACATCCTAGACGGCTCATTTTCCCGTGAACGGATTGGGGAGAAATTCGCCGCCATTGCTGCGGAAGGCGATCTACGCGGTATCGAATGCCACAGCGTTATTCATGACCAGAGCGGCGATGTCTTTTCCACCCTGCTCCAGGCCATCCCGCCGGGCAAACAGATCTACTGCCTGTGCGGCGCCCGAATCGCACCCCGTGGGCGGGGCTTTCTCGCTGGTACCATCTCGGACAGACTCCTCCGCTGCCGCCAATTTAATGTCATGGCCATCCGGGTGGTCAGTCCCGGCCTACTCGGCTGCCCCCGCACTTTGCTTTTTCCCCTGGCCGGTCATCCCCGCGGATTCCAGACCGCCATGCCTTTTCTGCAGATGCTCGCGGCCTCGGTAAAGAGGCTCTATCTCCTGCGGGTGATGACGGTCAACCCGCTCCACTTCCGTTACATCTCCGCGAGCGCTGCCAAAAAGAAGATCGCCGAAGGCTATGAGTATCTGAGTGAGGTCGCGGCGGAAATACGGGAACAGGCCTCCGGCTTTGATTGGCATTTTGACCGCAACGTAGTGCTCTCCGATGACTGGACCAAGGAAATCCTCATCCAGGCGGGCAAGGTCAACGCGGCCATGATCCTCCTGGGGGCCACGGAACGAAACCTGCCGTCGCGCTTTTTCTACGGCAACAAGATCGAGCAAATCCTCCGCACCACCTCCTGCGATGTCGGGATTTATCGAAGAGTATGAACAAATCTCCTGCCCATATCGGTCAAATTCCTCCGGCGCTGGTGTATGCATACCTGCACACCCGTGCCGAGGGGCTGAGCACGACCGAGGTAACGGAGCGGCTGGCCCATGTCGGCCCGAACCGCTTCGAGATCGTTGACCGATGGAAGCTGCTGCGGTCACTGGGGCGACAGTTCACCAATTTCTTTGCCATTCTCCTCTTCCTCTCAGCCATTGTCTGTTTCATCGCCCAACGAATCAATCCGGGTGAGAACATGGCCCTGCTCGGCTGGGCTGTTACCGGGGTGGCGCTGTTCAATGCCCTGTTCGGTTTTTTTCAGGAATACCGGGCGGAAAAAGCCATGGAGGCCTTGAAGCAGTTCCTGCCCCATCTGGTCGAGGTCTGCCGCCAGAACCGAATCGACCAAATAGCGGCAGCAGACCTCGTTCCCGGCGATGTGATTATCCTCTCCGAGGGCGGCAAGATTCCGGCTGATGTACGGATCGTCGAAGCCGAGAGCCTGATGGTCAACAACTCCCCGCTTACCGGCGAATCAGCTGCCATCCGCATCTCGCCGCAGGCCCTGGACAAGACGCTGGAGGAATGCGAAAACATCGGGCTTGCCGGATGCACCGTGGTCAAGGGAACCGGTCGGGGCGTGGTCTTTGCCACTGGTCTGCGCACCCGATTCGGCCGCATCGCCAATCTCTCTCAGACCATCCGTCACACCAGCTCGCCCCTGGAACGGGAGGTTTCGCACATGGTGCGGGTACTGACCGTGATTGCCTGCACCATGGGAACCGGATTTTTTCTCTACGGGGTCCTCAGCGGCAAGCCTCTGTGGGTTAACCTGGTGTTCATGATGGGCATCATCGTCGCCAATGTCCCGGAAGGACTCCTGCCAACCCTGACGCTCGCCCTCGCCATGGGCAGTCTGCGCATGGCCAAAAAGAAGGTGCTGGTCACCAGCCTTAACGCGGTGGCCTCCTTGGGCTCGGTGCATGTCATCTGCACCGATAAAACCGGCACCCTGACCCTGAACCGATTGACCATCACCCGGATGGTGGAGCCGCGTTCCGGGGAGGCAATGACGCCGGAGCAGGAACAGGAGCTGGCAACGCTGGCCCTCTGCTCCTCCGATGTCCGCCAGTCGGCGGAGCAGTTGCTCGGCGATCCCCTGGATGTGGCTGTGGCTGAAAAATGGATTGGTCTGGGGTTAGGCGATCTGGCCGGGGCCCAGCAGGAGGTAGTGCGCACTTTTGCCTTTGATGTTGAACGACGGCGGTCCGCCGGTATCGTCAGCCACGGGGAACAGCGGCTCTTTGTGGTCAAAGGGGCCTTTGAGGCAATCCGGCCTTTGGTAACAGCAGTCGGTGCTGCCGGTGCCAACGAAAAGCCGGAGCAAACACCGCTGGCCCAACAACTGGTGGCGAGCGAAGCGATCATGCAGCAGCTGGCCGCTCAGGGATTACGGGTAATTGCGGTCGCCTACCGACCGATTTCAGCCGAGGAAGAGACAGAGGCGACCAAGGATGAGGCTTTAGCCGATCCCCTGGAGCATGACCTTATCCTTGCAGGGTTCATCGGTATCGAAGATCCGGTACGGCCGGAGGTGCCGCAGGCGGTGACAAAATGCCATAGAGCCGGCATCGATGTTTTGATGATCACCGGCGACCACCCGGCCACGGCGCTGGCGGTCGCGGCCAAGGCCGGAATTGTGGCGGCTGGCGAAACCGCCCATCTCACCGGCGATCAACTGAAAAGCTTGACGGTCGCGGCCCTGACCGAACAGTTGCAGCAAGGTATCCGCGTCTTTGCCCGGACCACCCCTGAGCAGAAGATGAAGATCGTTTCGGCCCTCAAACGCATGGATAAGGTGGTGGCTATGACCGGTGACGGCGTCAACGACGCCCCGGCGTTGCGGGCGGCGGACATCGGCATCGCCATGGGCAAACAGGGCACTGATGTGGCCAGGGAGTCGGCGCAGATCATCCTGCTCGACGATAATTTTGCCGCCATTGTCGACGGCATCGAGGAAGGCCGGACCGTTTTCGAAAACATGAAGAAGTTTACCAGCTATGTTTTGACGCACAATGCCCCCGAAATCCTGCCTTATCTGCTCTATATCGTCCTGCCGGTGCCGCCTGCCCTCAACATCATTCAAATCCTGACGATCGACCTGGGCACGGACATTATCCCCTCCATGGGCCTGGGACAGGAGCCCTCGGATCCTGACGTCATGAACAAACCGCCGCATGCCTTTTCCCGACAACTGCTGACCCCGCAACTGGTGGTGCGCAGCTACTGTTTCCTGGGTCTGATCGAGGCGCTCTGGTCCCTGTTTCTCTTTTTCTACGTTCTGGTCAGCGGCGGCTGGCAGTACGGCACACCCCTGCCGGCCTCTTCACCGCTCTATCAATCCGCCACCGGCATCACCCTGGCCACCATTATCCTCATGCAGATCGGCAACCTGGTGGGCCGCCGCTATGAACGCCGTTCCGGCCTCGACCAGGGGCTATTCAGCAACCGGCTCCTCTTGGCTGGCATCCTTATCCAGATCGTCTTTTCCTGGGCAACCCTCTATTTCCCGCCGCTGCAACGGGTGTTGCAAACCGGTCCGGTAGCGCCGGCGGTCTATGGTTTGGCCTGGCTGGGGATCGTACTCATATTCGGTATTGATTATCTCCGCAAAAAACTAGTAAATGCATGAAAAAATGATGGTAAAATGGCAATAAACCGAATAGTTTTGGCCAACTTAAGATAAATTTACAAAATAAATAGCTGTACAAACAAGAGGAGATATCAGATGAAAATGCGTAAAACCATGTCGGCGCCCCGGCGAGCTCTTGGCCAAGTCTTTCCATTGCATGGCATAGCGGCACTCCTTGCTATCGCCGTTGTTTCATCTGCCAGTACTGCAGCAGCCTCGATTGCACCTCCTGACAATACTGCAGTAACGATCGACACGACGACTGCCTGGAATGGCACTACCTCCATCAACTCCTGGGGGACGCCAGACACGGCGACCTATGGCCAGACAATCACCCCCTCCGCCCGACAAATCATTCTTAACAGTTTCACCTTTAATCTCGAAAAAACATCCGGGACAGCCCCGCAGTATCAGGCCTTTGTCTACCAGTGGGACAGTGTGAACAACCGTATTACCGGCTCAGCGCTTTATACCTCTGCGATCCTGACAGCGCCGACCAGCGGCACCTTCGTACCCGTTACATTCAACACAGGTGGCACAGCTCTCACGGCACATCAGCAATACGTGCTCTTCCTGACGACCTCAACCGTCAGTGGACAGGCGTCCAGTGCTTATGGCTGGGGATCGGTCCCTGATGCAACCTACGCCAACGGAAGATTTGTCTTTATGAACAATAGTTCAACTTTCGCCCTGTTAAGCACCTCAGCCTGGACTACTTCATGGGGTGGTGATTTGGCGTTTATTTCTACATTTGCTCCTTCTGGTGGTCCACTGAGTGTCCCTTCTACGACGCATCTGGGCAATACTGTGGCTCTTGGCGCCGCGACTGTTATCGACAACAATGCCAATTTGTCAGACCTCTCCGTTGGACTTACCACTGAAGCTCAGGTGTCGAATGCCGCTTCGCAAACACTTCCGCTCTTAACCGGAAGCACCACGCTCGCCACCCAAAATACGCTCAACAGCATCAACAATGTCATCCAGAGCCGGATTGAAAGTAACCGCGGCATGTCTTCGGGAGACACCTTCTACGGCGACCGCCACGTCTGGATGAAACCCTTTGGCTCTTGGGCCGATCAGAAAGATCGGAATGGTGTTGCCGGTTTCAATGCAAACACCTATGGCTTAATCGCCGGTATTGACGGCCCCATAGCGAACGCATTTCAACTCGGCGGCGCCCTGGCCTACGCCAAGATCGATATCGACGGCAATTCCAGCGTCGCTCCGCAAAACGCGGACATCGACGTTTATCAATTTATCGGCTACGGCACCTATAACCTCAACGATCGCACCAATATCAATTTTCAAGGCAATTACGGTCATAACAACATCGAGGGACGGCGCCAGATTACTTTCATGGCAACGACGGCCTCCTCCGACTATAATAGTACGAATGCCCACGTCGGAATTGGCATAGACAGAACCTATGCTCTCAATACCAAGGCTACGCTGATCCCGTCTCTCACTGCCGACTATACCAATATCAAAGAATATGCTTACACCGAAACCGGCGCCGGTCTTCTGAACCTGAGCGTCGATGGTCGTACCGCCGATGCATTGATCTTTGGTGTTAATACCAAACTTATTTACGCGTGCAACGACCAGACCTCTTTGATTGGCGATGTGGGGGTCGGCTATGACACCATCAATGATCGGAGTTCTGTCACCTCCGCCTTTGCCGGTGCACCGACTGCATCTTTTGTTACGTATGGTATCGATCCGAGTCCATGGTTAGCTCATGGTGGTATCGGCGCAGTGTACAAGGTCAAGAATGGGCTGGATATTACCGGTCGCTATGATACCGAATACCGTTCAGACCTCTTCAATCAAACCGCTTCCTTACAATTACGCTGGGCGTTCTGATTCAAGCATTCAGCACAACACAAGCCACGAGGGGTTCATTCCTCTCGTGGCTTTTTCTATTTCAAGGCAAGGGCCGAACTGCTGGTATCATGGGATGCATAAGGCGGTTACTAGGGAGCAGCCTTTGCTTGTTCTTGTCAGCATGCATTTCCATTCCTTCCCCGACCGAGCGACGTACTGCCGCAGAGACGCTGGCATCACGCCAGAGTTGGCAATCGATGCGCATTGCAACCGGGCGCTTCGACCTGGTTGCCTATGTACCCGACCATCCCCTATCATCTGACCAATTGACTGTTTATATCGAAGGCGATGGCCTTTCCTGGATAACAGGTACCCAGCCTTCTACCGATCCGACACCGCGTAATCCATTGGCCTTGCGACTGGCCCTGGCCCAGCCCGAAGGCAATGCTGCGTATCTTGCCCGTCCTTGTCAGTATGTCGATGCTGAAGCTGCGGCCTGTTCCAGCCACTACTGGACAGATTTGCGCTTTGCGCCAGAGGTCATCGAAGCATCGGACCGTGCAATCGATACATTGAAACAAAAATTTGGGGCGAGACTATTGACCCTGGTGGGCTATTCCGGTGGCGCGGCAGTAGCTACCCTGATCGCGGCCCGACGACACGATGTGACAAAATTGGTGACAGTGGCGGGCAATCTCGATCATCGGGCATGGACGGCCTATCACCATATCCCCCCCCTGACAGGATCGCTCAACCCTGCAGATGCCCGCGAGTCTGTGCAGCATGTCCGCCAATGGCATTTCGTTGGCGGAAAGGACAACGTCATACCACCCCGTTTGGCTGAATCTTTCACTAAGCAGTTTCCACCAGATACACCACAAACAGTCCATATCGAGCCGACTTACGATCATCACTGCTGCTGGGCAGAAAACTGGCCACTGCTTTGGCGAAAGACTCAGAAGGAATAATGCATATCGGATGGCCTTGCGATAGGCAAAAAGATAGTCAGACAGAACCGTAAGCAAAAGATCATAAGGGGTGTAAAGTGTGTCTGCTCTGCAAGTGATGAAAGGCCACCGCGTGGTTGCTCCCGACAACTATCGATACAGCAACTGGTCGCTCTTTTTCCTCTCTGTCCCGCCATTGCAGCGGGTGTTGAGCACCGGCCGGTGCAGCCTGAAATCTACGATCTGGCCAGGTTCAGGATCGCACTCATTTTTGGTGTTGATTATCTCCGCAAAGTGCTTGTAAATCAGCGACAGAGAAGGTAGGTGAAACGAGAGGAAGCCGGATGATCCAGGACCGCGACCTTCGCCGTTGTTCATGATCCTGGAAACAACAAATTCAACCGAACGGACAGCCGCATCCATGGAACAATTCTTTAACCCGAAAAGCATTGCCGTTATCGGCGCGAGCAACACAAAGGGCTCCTTTGGATTCATCTTGGTCGACAACCTGATCCAGGGTGGCTATGCCGGAGCCATCATCCCGGTAAACCCCAACCATGAGCAGGTTCAAGGACTCAAGGCCTATAGTGCAATCACCGAGATTGAAACGCCTCCTGATCTCGCCATAATTGCCACACCCATTGCCACGGCGCCGGAAATTGTCCGGCAGTGTGTACGGGCCGGGACGAAAGGAGTGATCATCATCTCCACCGGCGGCAGAGAGCAGGGGGGGGAAGGGGGCCTCATCGAAGAGCAAATTCAGGGGGCAGCAGAGGGATCGGGACTGCGGATCATCGGCCCCAACTGCCTGGGAATCGTCCGGCCCGGTAAACAACTGAACGCCAGCTTCGCCACCGGCATGCCAGCCCAAGGCAATCTGGCGGTCATCGCACAGAGCGGGTCCATCTGCACCGCCATCCTGGATCGGGCGATCCAGGAAAATACCGGATTCAGCCATTTCGTCAGCATCGGATCCATGCTCGATGTCGATTTCGGCGACATGATCGACTATCTGGGCAACGACGGTTCGGTCAAATCCATTCTGCTCTACATGGAAAACCTGACCAACACCCGCAAATTTATGAGCGCCGCTCGTTCAGTCTCCCGCATCAAACCGATTATCGTCCTCAAAGCGGGAAAAAGCAGCGCCGGCAGCCGAGCAGCCACCACCCACACCGGCGCTATGGCTGGCGAGGATGCGGTCTACGATGCCGCTTTCAAGCGCGCCGGCATCGTCCGGGTGCCCTCTCTGGCCCGCCTGTTCGACTGCGCCGAACTGATGGCCAAGCAACCCCGGCCATCGGGCTCACGGCTGGCAATCATCACCAACGGCGGCGGACCGGGGATTATGGCGGCGGACACCCTGGCCGAATACGGCCTGGAACCGGCACAAATCCCCGAAGAGACCGTTTGGCGACTCAACGAGATCCTGCCCTCGCACTGGAGCCAGGGCAACCCCATCGACATTCTCGGGGATGCCACCATTGAACGGTTCACTCAAACCCTGGAAATCTGTCTGGCAAGCAAGGAGTTCGACGGCGTCCTGGTGATCATGGTGCCTCAGGCTCTTACCCGACCTGAGGATGTGGCCACGGCGCTCGCTAAACTGGTCAAACGCAAACGGTTTCCGGTTTTCGCCTGCTGGATGGGCGGCAAACAGATGGCCCAAGCCCTCACCATCCTCAATCAGGCGAATATTCCCACCTACGAGACCCCCGAGCGGGCCGTGCGCGCCTTTCTCTATATGGTCGAATACGGCAAAAATCTGGAACTGCTCTCCCAGGTGCCGCCCAAACTCTCTACGGATCTCTTTTTCGACCGCGACTTTGTCTTCCGCACCATTCATGAGTCTTTTGAGCAGGAGATCGAGGTGCTCTCCGAGATTCAGAGCAAAAAAGTTCTGGGCGCCTACGGCATTCCGGTGAACGAAACGGTACTGGCCACCTCCGCCGATGAGGCAGTGGCAATGGCTGCGGCAATGGACCTGCCGCTGGCGATGAAACTGGTCTCGCCGGATATCAGCCATAAATCCGATGCCGGCGGCGTTCAGCTCGATCTGCGCAACGAATCCGACCTGCGTCAGGCCTTTGACCGGATCATGGACGGCGCCCGAGCCTTTGCCCCCAAGGCCCGGATCACCGGAGTCTCGCTGCAACCCTACATCGCCAATCCCGATGCGGAGCTGTTGATCGGCAGCAAGACCGATGCAAACTTCGGCCCGGTGCTCCTCTTCGGCTCCGGCGGCATCTTTGCCGAGGTGCTGAACGACCGGGCGCTCGGCCTACCGCCGCTAAACCGGCTGCTGGCGCGGCGGATGATGGAAGAAACCCGCATCCTGCCGCTGCTCAAAGGGTACCGCAACCATCCTCCGGCAGACCTTGAAAAACTCGAAGAGCTGCTCATCAGGCTGTCGCAGCTGGTGATCGATTTCCCCGAAATTGTCGAACTAGACATGAACCCGGTTGTGATCAAAAACGGTCAGCCTTGCGCCGTCGATGCCCGCATCAAGCTGGCCCGCTCCGAGGGCTCGGCCAACCTCCATCTGGTCATCAGCCCCTATCCCCAGCATCTTGAACGGCACGATCTTACCGATATGCAAATGCCGCTGTTCATCCGACCTATCAAACCCGAGGATGCGCCGCTCCTGGTCGACCTGTTCAACACGCTGACCCCCACCAGCATCTACTACCGGTTCTTCAGTGTGGTAAAAACGCTCTCTCCGGAAACCCTGGTCCGCTTCACCCAGATAGATTATGACCGGGAGATTTCCTTTGTCGGCCTCGACGACCGGGAAGGCGAAGAAAAAATGCTCGGGGTTGCCAATATCGTCGGCGATCCTGACGGCCAAAAGGGTGAGTTTTCGGTCCTAATCGGCGACCTCTTTCAAGGTAAGGGCATCGGCGCCAAACTGCTGTTGCAATGCCTTGAAATTGCGCAGGAACGCGGTATGGAATTAGTTTGGGGGACAGTGCTGGCAGAAAACCGCTATATGATCGCTTTGGGCAAGAAGCTGGGATTCTCCGTCAAACAGGGAGACGACCCATCTGAATACAAGTTGACGATCGATCTGAAAACTGCAAAACTATAAATAAAGAGCAACATCAGAAATGCTTTCAGGCCGCAATGGTACAGGCCTGATTGACGAAGTACACAAATTACTGGTCGGCTGTCGCAACATTCAGGGCCGAACCCTAATTATATAACCATAGCAAAGGATAACTTTATGTCACAGCAGGTAGCTATTAACCAGGAAGAATGTTTGGGCTGCGAGGCCTGTGTGGAGCTCTGCCCGGAAATCTTCGGATTTGATATCGATGAAACCAAGGCCTATGTCCTCATGGCCGAAGACGGCGATGAGGATTGCATTGAAGAGGCCATAGCCTCCTGCCCGGCTGGATGCATCTCATACGAGTAATCATCTCCGGCAGCAATTTCCTGGTCAGGCGGATATTCCAGATACCCGCCTGGCTGACTTTTTTTGTTTGCTGGAGAAATGGCGCGGCTGTGCGGCGACTTCCCCTTGTACGGGACGCGGCATCGGGCACCAATCGTAAGGAGGGCTCATGGTTACATCGATCATTCTGATCAATGCGGCAAGAAACAAGATCAACGATATCGCCGAACAACTGCAGGAGCTTGAAGGTATTTCCGAGGTCTATTCGGTGAGCGGCACTATTGATCTCGTGGCCATCGCCAGGGTCAGAACCAATGACGACCTGGCGACCTTGGTCACCAAGAAGATGCTGGCGATTACGGGCATTACCAAAACGGAGACCATGCTGGCCTTTCAGGCCTTCTCCCGGCATGATCTCGAGGCCATGTTTGCAGTGGGCATGTAAGCATTCCGCTGCATACTGCTGGCAATCGATTTCCAAACGAACGTTCTTCTCTTTTTGAAAAACCGTTGCACGTCTACCCGACACCTCAACATCCCGGTTCAATCATGCCTGATAAAATAAGTAATAAATGGCGATTGGAGGCCAAAGACGGTCATGGTGACCCCTGGATTATCGCCATTACCGTCAGTCCCTTCCGCATCGGGCGAAAAAACGACTGTCAACTGCAGTTGTTTTCAGACAGCATTTCCAGGCTGCACGCCGAGATTCGGCTTACCGATACAGGGATATGGCTCAAGGACTGCGGCAGCACCAACGGCACCTTTGTGAATTTCCGTCGCCTGGTTGACGAACAACAACTCAATCCAGGCGATGTGGTCCATTTCGCCAACTTTGAATTTAAAGTGGAACGGGACGAATCCAGGGGGGATAGCGGCGACTGCACGGTCATGGTCAACCCCTATGTGGAAGGACTGGATCAACTGATCGCCATGCGGGCGGTCATTCCCTATTTTCAGCCGATTATCCGCTTGCCGGATAACAACATAATCGGCTTCGAAATGTTGGGAAGGATTGATTACGAAGGCCTTCCCAGCGATATCCCGCAACTTTTCCAAATTGCCAAGCAACTAAAACGCGATGTAGAGTTAAGCCTTCTCTTCCGGGATGCAGGCATTGCGCAAATCATAGCAGCGCAACAAGTCACTGGGTTGATATTTTTCAACACCGTCCCCAATGAAATGGACATCACCGGTCTGGAGCGATCTCTGCATATTCTCCGCAGGATGGGGCCTCACCTCAACCTGGCCATGGAAATCAACGAACATTCGATCACCAATATTGCGACCATCCGCGAACTCAGAGCAGTGCTGAAGCATCTGGACATCAAACTGGTCTACGACGATTTCGGCGCCGGACAATCCCGCCTGCAAGAACTGATGGATGCCCCTCCGGACATTTTGAAATTCGACATTTCTCTGGTGCGCAATATCCACCAGCGCTCCCCCGCCTCTCTGCGCATGGTCGCGGCTCTGGTCGGTATGACCAGGGACCTCGGCGTCCTTGCCCTGGCTGAAGGCATCGAAATTGAAGAGGAAGCGGCCGTCTGCCGTCAGATAGGATTTGACCTGGCCCAAGGGTATTATTTTGGCAGGCCCACGCCGAGTCTGTCGAATCATTTAAGCGCCTGACCTCCCCCCCCCACCTGATGGCTTGTGTCGGATCAAGGTGCGGATCCATTTTTCCAGGGTAATAACGGGAAAGATCATAAACCCGGCGGCAACGGTCAGGACCAGGTCACTCGGTGACAGGGGAGCTGTCCTAAAGACCCGCTGCATGAAGGGCAGATAGACGAACAGGGTCTGGAGGGCGAGAATAACGCCAATCCCCCAGAAGACTACAGGGTTGCTGAACAACCCGATTTTGCGAAGATTGTCTTTCAGCGACCGGCAGTGGATCATGTAAAAGATCTGAAACAGAATAACAAAGGTCACGGCAATGGTCTGCGCTTGGGCTTGAGCAAATGCCTCGGAGGTGCCGGCGGCAAGCTCCTGCCGGTACTCCATGGTAAAGAGGAGAACAGCACCGGCCGTCATCAGCACAGACACCAGTACCACCCGGAATACCACAAAGCCGTTAAACAACGGCGCCCCGGGTTTTCGTGGCGGGCGGCGCATGATGTCCGGCTCCTTGACTTCAAAGGCCAGCGGCAGGGCCAAAGTAACAGCCGCGACCAGATTGATCCACAACAGTTGGGTCGGCAGCATGGGCAGCAGCAGGACCTTGCTCACCGGATCAAAAGGAAAAAACAGGATACCGTAGATCAGGATCAGGGCCAGGCCCAGATTGGTCGGCAGCAGAAAGACCAGTGACTTGATCAGGTTATCATACACCCGCCTGCCTTCCTCCACCGCAGCGCTGATGCTGACAAAATTATCGTCAGCCAGGACGATATCCGCCGATTCCCTTGACACCGCTGTGCCGGTGATCCCCATAGCCACCCCGATATTGGCCTGCTTGAGTGACGGGGCGTCGTTGACGCCGTCACCGGTCATGGCAACGATTTCCTCGCTCCGCTGCAGGGCCTGGACCAAGCGAAGCTTGTGCTCCGGGGCCACCCGGGCAAAGATGTTGACGGTCTGCACCGCCTTTTGCAGGCTATCGTCATCCATGGCTGCCAGCTCCACACCGGTGACGACCTTGCCATTGCCAGCCAGCTGAAGATCCGTACCGATGGCCAGGGCGGTGGCACGGTGATCGCCGGTAATCATCTTCACCACAATCCCGGCCCGGTGGCAGGCCGTAATCGCCTCGAACGCCTCTGCCCGCGGCGGATCGATCATCCCAAGCAACCCCGAAAAAACAAACCCCTGGGCCACCGACTCCGGCAAGAGTTGATCCGGGCTGGAGGCATCCAAGGATTTACTGGCAATCGCCAGCACCCGCATGCCCTTCTCGCCCAGGCGGTTGACGGCTGCCATCATCCGTTGCTGCAGGGACCCATCCTCGCCCGCACCGGTCCGGCAACGACTGAGAATGACCTTAGGGGCGCCTTTGATGACAATTGTTTTCCCCTCTCCGCCGTGCAGAGTTGCCATATATTGGTTTTCCGAGGCAAAGGGGAGGATGTCAAGCCGCGGATATTGGCGGTTGACGATTTCGGCAGGGAGATTGGCCTTGGCAGCGGCAGTCAGCAGGGCGGCCTCGGTCGGGTCGCCGGTGATCCGCAGGCCCGAGCCGTCATGCACCAGGGTGGCGTCATTGCAGAGGACCGCCTTGATTAGCAGATTCCGCAGATCCTCAGGCAGCGATTCCATAATCTGGCCGTCTTCGGTAAAGATCCCGACTGGATCGTAGCCGATTCCGCTAATCTGGTATTGCCCAGCACCGGTCACGAGCTCAGTGACCGTCATCTCGTTACAGGTAAGCGTCCCGGTCTTGTCGGAACAGATCACCGTGGTGCTGCCCAGGGTCTCGACCGCCGGCAGTCGGCGGACTATGGCGTTTCTGCGTGCCATCCGCTGCACCCCGATGGCCAGGGCAATGGTCACCACTGCCGGTAAGCCTTCGGGGATAGCGCCGACCGCAAGAGCTATCGCGAAAATCAGCGTGTCTTTGAGGGCGAGACTTAAGGGGATGGCCTGATCCAGGGCACGTTTGACCCCGATGGTGAGAATAATCGTCGAAATGAGGAGGATGCTGATCGTGATATAGGTGCTGACTTCGCCCAGTTGTTGAGTGAGCGGGGTGTCGAGATCAACGGTGCTGTCGAGCAGGTCGGAGATACGGCCCAGCTCGGTACGCATGCCGGTGCTGGTAACTACGGCCGTGGCCGTCCCCGAACGAACCAGGGTACCGCTGTAGGCCATACAGGTTCGATCGCCGAGCACAGCCTCAGGACCGACCGGAGCAGTGTTTTTCTCCACCGGTACGGATTCGCCGGTCAGGGCCGCCTCTTCCACCTGCAGATTTCTCAGGGCCACCAGCCGCATATCCGCCGATACGCTGTCGCCAGCCGCCAGCACAACCAGATCGCCGGGCACAAGGTCCGCTGCGGGAACCGTACTGGTTTTTCCCTCCCGGATGACGGTGGTGTTCTGCGGGATCATGCCGGAGAGGGCCTCGATAGCCTCTCCGGCCTTGAACTCCTGGATGAAACCGATGATGGCATTGATCAGCACCACTGAAAGCACCACCAGGCCGTCGATCATTTTGCCCAGCGTTATTGCCAGCAGCCCCGACCCGAGCAGGACCCAGATCAGAGAATTGTTGATCTGCCGCCAGAGGAGCCGGAGCACTCCATCTTTCTGCTTTTTCCTAATCTGATTGGGGCCATAGATGTGCAGCCGCTCCCGTGCCTGCACGATGGAAAGCCCTGCCTCACTGGTCTGTAGAGCGGCCAAGACTTCATCCGGGGTCATGGCCTGCCAAGTGGTTGCATCAGGCGTTTTGTTGTATTGCGAAGATCTGTTCTGCAAAAGACGCCTCGCTGGTAGTTTATTGGGTATTGCTGCGCTCAGCCCAACCTATGGGAAGTGACAAGATAATGTTTAACGTCAATATATTGTTGCAAATAGGTGCATCGCAAAACCCAACATTGTTTTTCAACACCCTGAGCGGTTATAATGGGAATAAGCTCTGGCAACCATTATGCAATCGAGAAAAGGAACCTGAAACGCTTCTGTCCTGCACTTGTGAAGCCTAACCCTATTTACGCTGTCCTTTCGGCCAACGGGAGCAATCTTTTCTCGTTCTCTTGTTCCCATACTCTACATGTAAAGGTACATCCAGACGATCCACGTCACCACACGTATAACTTGACCACCTCACACTCTCTATCAGACGGCTAGCAACGGAGCGAATAAAGAATCTTCATAGCTAGTAAAAGTCTGCCAATCTATAACTGGCCTCGAAGACCGAATTAAAGCCACTACCCCCAACCTCTGCGCTACCAAACCATCGCGTTCTATGCGATCACCGATGAAAACCGTTGCCTCTGCATTTTCCCCAGCTGCGGCCATCAGGTTCTCAAGACCGCGTGTATGAGGTTTGAGAAATCCTATACCTTGGTCACCAGAACTCACAATATAATCTGCGGTTAGCCCCAGCGCGGTAAGTTTCGCGCTGGCCGGATAATCCGAAAGAATACCTATAATTTTACCTTTGCGCCTCAGTCCATCGAACAAATCGAGCAACCGAGGGTATCGACAACTGGCGAGATAAGGAAGCGGTCTCTGCTCTATCCATTCGGCAACTATCGCCCGCACGACTTCAGGCGCACAGCCCACCGTGTTTGCAGTCTCGGCAACTAAGATAGCTTCAAAATCGTTCTTCTCTTCTTCAGCAAACTTTTCGCGGATACGACGATATGCCCGGAGCACCAAAATGACGGAGAAGTCTCCTGTGCGCAAAGTGTGGAGCAATATGTCGCGAGCCATGCGCACACGGAGTAAGCGCTGATTATAAAGCGTGCCATCGACATCGAATACGACAAGCTTGATAGCATCCCAATCAGATGGGTAAAAAACAGGGAACCGTGTTATCATTGCATGTTACTGTAACATTGCTCTGTGAGCAGAATTATTCGCGAATTTTCCAAGAACAAGCGGTACAATATGAGGTCATGTGCGGAGAAGGGAGAAGACTGCATCTATCACCAATTCTGGGGTGATGTGTTGCAGACAGGCGGCTTGACGCGGGCAACGGTTTGTGTAGCCGAATTGAGTACAGGGTGAGCAGGATAGCTGCTTATTCAACACGATATGTTGCGGGCCACGCGGTGCCCATTTTTTTGCAATGCCGGGGCCGAAGAGGGAGACGGTGGGGATACCGAGGCCCACGCCGAGGTGGAGTACTCCAGAATCAGCACTGATAAGTAGCGATGCTTGTTCAAGGATGGCTGCGGTTTCGGCAAGGGTGGTGCAGCCGGCAAGGTTAAGGCCACCAGCTTCCTGAATAACAGTGGCTCCGGTTGTTACGTCTTCTTTGCCACCAACCACTACGATCTTATAGCCTTGCTGGGTAAGACGCACCGCCACCTGGCTAAAACGCGCCCCCCCCCAACGTCGCTCAGGGACGCTGGCTCCGGAGAAGAGAGCGATGAAGGGATGGCCTGCCAGAGGAGCGAGCAGTTTATTTGCACGAAATTGCGCCGTGACGGGTACCGAAAGGAAAGGTTCGGCAATCGTGGCCGGATCGCTGATACCGAGGGGGAAGAACAGATGGAAGAAGCTGTTGGCCTCATAGTCGTCGTGGGAATAGGGGATTGCGTGGTGAAAAAGGCACGACCGCTCGTTGCTGGCAAAACCGATGAGAGTGACGGCACCAGTCAGCCGTGCCACCACAGCAGAGAGCCGGTGGAATTGTTCGGTGTCGATGACAATATCGGGCTTGAGACGAAAGACAGCTAAAAATTCAGACGCCACGTCGTAACGCAACACTTGGTCGACACTGGGATTCAGGGAAAAAATCCCCGCGTTCCTTTTTTCCGCCAACACAGTGACTCTCGCCTGGGGAAATTTCTTTTTGAGTGCTCCGAGGGCCGGGAACAGTAGTGCCGCATCGCCGATGCCGCCAGGGCGTATGATAAGAATGCGATTGGGAACCGTGGCCGTTCTTCCGGAATGCGCCACCGGTAGGCAGGCGGCAACAAAGGTACCCGCGACTTTATCGACCAATTTAAGAAGCTTAATCTTCACCGGCAAGTAAACCTTTCTCCCAAGCTGTGCCTGCAAACATCACTTACGGCGCTTTCACGAGTAGCAGTATCAAGGACTCTCCTCGACCCTCCCTGAGCAGCAACCTCCCAGCTAGAAACTGAAGAAGAGTTCCAGGAGCGTGCAGGAGGAAGTCAACAACCCTCGGACAATCCTTCCGGTACGGGAAATCCCAGAGCCCGTCCGTTCCGGACTTGATGACTTGGAATCCATGCTCGGCAAAAAACGCTTTCCAGGCTTCTCTTTGTTTCAAGTTGATATGGGTAGAATCCCCGTAACCAATCCAGTGCTTTCCTTTTAATTGATGCCCCCTGCCCCCCACCTCTGGAACCACACAAAGAATCCTGCCTTTGGAAATAAGAACACGTTTCCAAGAGGCAAGCACCCGCACCAGCTCCTCATCTGAAATGTGCTCCAACACATGCAGCGCAGTTATACCCACATAAGTATCGGATGGGGGTTCATCTAACGTGGAATACAGTTGTGTACCGGGGAGTAAGGATTGAGTGTGACGTTGTCCATGGCTGGAGACCTCAAAACCGTCCACCTCGAAATGACGCGAAAGTCTCTTCAAAAAATACCCGGTACCCGAGCCGAATTCGAGCACCCTTCCCGGCAAAAAGAACGACCTCGCTAACCGCGTATAGAAGCACAATGCGGGACGGTCTGCGTCCTGATGATTTGAAGCATAGTACCCTTCATCGAATGTCTGATAGTTCACATCGCCCCTTTGAGTTGGCTCATTAGCTGAAACATAGAAGGCATCTAAACCTACAGCATCTATTTGTTAACATCCGGCACTATATATGACAGATATTGAACCGAGGGGGAAACTCGACTTGACAGTTGGGCAACTGTTAAGTCGAGTTTTTTGAGTATCAGGGGAAAAGTGCATCAGGTTGCTGTTTATTGTTTTGCATTTTTTGTTGACGAAGAATTGCAATGCGTTTCCTCAGATATTCACCCAAAGGAATTAAACCCTGTCGGATTTCTTTCCGTGTTAATCGAATTTGAATGGTTTTGCGCTTGCTGAACATGTAGGGTAGACCTTTCAGTGAATGATATTTCCCTCGCAGAAATGGTCGCCATCGCTGTGCAATAAGACAGAAAAAAACAAACGAGGCAATCTCATATAGAATTCGATGATGGAGATAGCGGAACATGAAATAAATTGGAGTGTTCTTAACCCAAACCCATAGGCTGTTTCTGGCAAAATAATAAACGGATGTCTCACTCAACTTACCGATTGTGGTGCTGACGCGATGTTCCACCACCGCCTCTGGGACATAAAGACATTTCCAACCCGCCAACCACGCCCGAAGATTAAGGTCGGTATCCTCGTGATTAAGAAAAAAATCGTCATCCAGAAATCCAATATCTTCAAGCATTTCTCGTTTATAGAGAGCTGCAGCGGCACAGGCTCCGGGAATGTAACGTCGCTTTGAAAACTCTTTTATGTCATGCAACTCACCAACTTTGGTTCCGCTGAAGGCTGTGGTGAAGATATCCCCAACGCTATCGATTAGGTTTGTACCTGAAATCATGATCTTGGCGGCACAGCAACCGAGAAGACGATCTTCTTCAATCGCTGTCATCATCAGAAAAAGCCAATTAGGGCAGAGTATGGCATCATTGTTAACTAGGGCAATATATTCTCCTGATGCATGTTGGAAACCAACATTATTGCCTCCGGTGAATCCAGTATTATTATCGAGTGTTATAAGAAGGATTGAGGGGTAGTTCTCTTTAACAAAAGCGACGGAATCGTCAATAGAACCATTGTCGACTAAGATTATCTCAAAATCTTTGCATGATTGGCTCAGTAATGCATCAAGGCAATCAGATAAAAAAGATTTACCGTTCCAGTTGACAACGATGAAGGTCGTTTTAGGCATTTGTCATTTCCTGTTTTTCGCTATCATCCGGTTGAAACTTGCCAAGCTTCTTTTTTCTGTAGTCTGAATAGCCGCGCAGTATCATCTTAAATTTATTGAATTTATCCTCCTCAAAAAGGAGAATGGTGAGCAACTCCCCTACAAATTTCCTTTTGTCGGCGAGAAAAAAAAGGGGGAAATTTCCCCCCATTTGCGCGGCCAAATAAAATCTGTTCCGAGTAATATAATACCTCCGCAAAGCAGAGTGATTAGAAGCAATAAAGAAAGGCAGTCCTAAAAACTTATTTCTGGTAATATTTGTGCCGATTTCATGATGCAAGATAGCGTTATAAACTTTGAAAACCTTGAAACCTGCTAGATTGAGGCGAAGGCAATATTCATGATCAACAAAATCAATAAACAAATCTTCATTGAATGGACCGACTCTTTTATATGCTTCCAGATTAACCAAACTGCCTGATGTCCAGACCGTCAAGACGTAATCCACCTTTGCCGATGGCGAAAAAAACCGGGTAATTTTTGTATAATGAAACGGTGAGAGGATGCCGAGACAAGAGAGGTTGAGCGCTGCTTCACAATTTATTAAGTCGTCAACCATGGTTTCTGACGCATGGCTATCTTGGTCCATGGTTAATAAAAATTTACACCCTGATTGGATAGCATTGCGTGCACCGATATTTAAGGCCGTGGCTATACCGAGATTTTCGTTGTTGGGACGGTAGATTATCTTTTTGTTTTTCTTAAGTTCCGTGAGAAATTGTGCATTGACATGGTCGTTTTCAGTATTGTCGATTGCATAAATGACTTCGACTTGATTGATGTAGCTGTTCAAATTGGCAATAACCGAATCATCCGGATGATATAGAACAACTACCGCGGCAATCTCGTTTGGCTTTATCATGACACAATCATAACCTATATTCAATCATCGCTTCCCAAATATATCGCCTAGTTGATGCCGAAACGCAGTCGGCTCGTTGCGTATCTTCGCCCGATATTCTTTAAAGTTGGCACTATGCAGTTCGAAATCATTGAAGATTGACACCACGAGTGACCGAAAACCGCCACCATGAATACAGCCATCATCTAGTTTGTAAACACTAAGTATTGGGACATCTTCATCATTCCGTGCAGAACCTTGGATGCCGGTGACAATACAACAACCGGCCATAGCAGCCTCTCTTGGCAGTCGGTCCTTACCAGGATGGTGGCCAAAATCTATATAAATCTTTGCCGTTGATAAAAGGGTCGAAACTTCATCTCTCGTCATCCCTTGAACTGGAACAAAGTCAACATTGGGGTTAGTAGCAATTAATGCCTTTGTTTTTAAAACACCTTTCTTGGGGTTATAGACAATAATATTTTTTTTCAGGTAAATGGATCCATCTTTTGCATTGAGATGAATTAGGTTCAGGTAGTCAGTCAACATCATCGATGGAATAAAGGCACTGGAAAGAAAATTGCGTGCATATGCACTTTGGGTAAAGTGCAGACACTTTCGTAAGCATATAAGAGGCAATCTGTCTCTAAATAGCGTTTTCACCTTAGCAAACGAATCTTTGACCCAGTTCTCGCCACAACCTCTAAAGTAGTTGTCAACAGACAGCCACCAAATGGCGACTCGAGCCTGTTGAATCTTCATGACAAAACAGGTTGCTATTTCTGGCAGAATGATCAGGTCTCCTTCTTCGTCGCTAAATCTCATTTGCGGCGCATTGTATTCTTTATAATCATCTGGACAGTCGTGTTTTCTTTCAAAAGGAAAATAACAGATATATGCCTCATGATTTAGTTTTCGCAATTCATTGACAAGCTGGTGCATCAATTCTGGACCACCCGTAACAGCGGACCCTGGGCAACAGACAAGAATTTTCCCTTTGATATCCAACCGGCTCATTTCTCAAACAAAATCCTGTTAATTCTTTTTGATGCTTTCATTGCAGCGGCAATGGCCTGATCCATATTGTAGTAACGATATTGTGCAAGGCGTCCAACAAAAGTGACGTTTAGTTCCTTGTCGGCTAGCGTTTTGTAGCGCTGATAAAGCACCTCGTTTTCCGATCGCGGTACTGGGTAGTAAGGTTCGCCCTCGGCTTGCGGATATTCACGAACGATGGAGGAGCCCTTGTGCCACTGGCCTGTTATATGTTTGAACTCGGTAATGCGCGTGTAGTCATGGTCGTTGGGGTAGTTGACTGTACCCGCGAGCTGGAACCATTCCATCTCCGGTAAGTGTTCGTGATCAAAACGCAGTGACCGATAGGGCAGTTTACCGAAATAGAAACCGAAATAGGCGTCGATCGCCCCTGTATAAACAGTGTGGAGAGGGTTAAGCTGTTTTTTGACACTGAAAAAGTTAGTGTTAAGGTGAATACAAATGTTTTCATGATCGAGGATACTCTCGAACAACTTTGCGTATCCTTCTTTTGGTATGGCCTGAAAGCTATCCGTGAAGTAGCGATCATCGTCGTTGGTGCGTGTAGGAATGCGTGCGGCAACTCCAGCACTGAGCTCTTTCAGGTCTAAGCCCCACTGCTTACGCGTGTAACCTCGAAAGAACTTATCGCAGAGGTCACGGCCTATACTGTTGAGCACGACGTCCTCGCTGGTTCGAATCTTCCCACACGGTTCGCGAATTCGTTCGAGGAATTCGGCCACGCCAACTTCGTCGAGGTCTATGCCATAAAGCATATTGATGGAGGAGCGATTGATAGGAAAGGGCAATAGCCGACCGTTTACCTGGGCAAGGACACGATGCTCATAAGGCCGCCATCCCGTGAAGCGCGAGAGCCATTGCCATATACGCTCGGTGTTAGTGTGAAACAAGTGAGGCCCATAGGGATGGATTAGTACGCCATGCGCATCGTACATGTCATAAGAGTTGCCGCCAATATGAGGCCTCTTGTCAATCACGAACACACGGAATCCTGCTTCCGCAATCTCGCGAGCACATACGGCTCCGGTAAATCCAGCTCCCACGACAAGGACATCGCATGAGCGGGTTAGATTTGCCCTTGGCATTAGGTCGCTTTTAACGTTGTGATGTGTTGCATAATACCGTGTCGGGCCAAAAAAATGACCATTAATAAGGTCACGGTTATTTCGGTGAGTAGTACGCTAATGGCTGCACCTGGCACGCCAAACCAGTGCACGAGCGGAACAATGAGGGCTACATTGACCAACCCCGAAACGAGAAGAATGTGGCTAAATAATTGCTTCATGCCGAAATTGAGCATCGTCTGGATGCCGAAGACGTTTGATAAGCCGACGACAAACGGCAAGGGTGCCAGCCACTGTAAAACATGGACACTAGGAACAAACGAAGAACCCAACAATAGTACAACCAAAGGCTCGGCAATACAGAACAGGAGGACCGACAAAAATAACGTACATGCTCCCTGCCACCTCAGCAAACGAGCGATGAAAGTGAGTGTTGCCTCTCGGGAATGTTCGCTCAAGTTGGCAATATACGGAAAAACTGACTGTGACACTGGACCGAGAAGCTCTTGCACGGCCTTAACAATCTTTTCGGCCGCAGCGAAATAGCCGACCATGGTAGGATTGGTGATCAGCCCCAGAAGGAAGATATTGCTGTTGGTATAGAGAGTGATCGAGACAGTGGAAAGAAATACATGCCAACCATCCGCCACTACGAGGCGCAATTCCAGGAAACCCGGCCAGTGCCAACGAATGGACGCAACATGCCGCAAGAATGCAAGTGCAAAGAGGCCAGCCAACACTGTGCCACAGGCATGTAGAGCAGCGGCAAGACGGTAGTCCGAAGCATGTTGAACCAGTGAAAAGATCGCGATAACCACCATTAACCTGGACAGGATTGTGAAAACTGCGATGTGCCGCATCCGTTCCAATCCTTGAAATAGCCAAGCCGGGAACAACACGTTGCCGACTACCATGAAATACATCCAGACATAGAGGGTCCAATCTACTCGCCAGGCCGGCACCACGAAGATGATGCTAAGCATGATAATGAACCCGCTCACCATGAGTACGACTTTGACCAACATTACGGCACTAGCCAAGCGGGAGAGGGCTTCGTGGTCATCACGGACCTGAGCAACGGAACGAGTGGCACTAAGATTGAAACCGTAATCGGACAATATGACGAAAAACTGGATAAAAGCCTGAGCAAAGGCGACCCGGCCAAAATTCTCAGGGCCAAGCACACGCACTAGGTAGGGAACCGTAATGAGCGGTAGGAGGTAATTCGCTCCATGCAAGACAAACAGGGAAACAATGTTTTCGGCTATACTATTTTGACCTTGCCCATGAAATATAAATCCCTTGTAGCTGCAAATCATGCATAAATCCCGATAAAAATAAATAGTAGCCACAGCAAGCTGACAACCAGCAACACCTTGTCCTGGAGCAGAGCCTCTGCAGGGTCTCCGATGGAGTTTTTGAGAACCCTATACATGTAGCGGAACAACCCAAAACAACAAAGTGGAATTGTGTAGAGCAATCCTGGATGGACCACAACATACATGGCATACGTGACAAGAACGGAAGCACCGGTCATGTACATTGTACCGTGGAGAAAATCCAGAGGGTATTCTTGCAGTACCGGTCGGTGATTGCCACACCCCTCCAGGAGTACCTGTTTTTCTGCGATACGTTTTCCGATACTGAGAAAGATAGAGAGAAGAAAAACGCTAAGAAAAAGCCAATCGGAAATAGGTATATTGAATGCAAGGCCGCCGGCGTGTAAGCGTAACAAAAACCCGGCGGAGACACAAAAAATATCAACTACCGGGATATCTTTGAACCGAAAACTATAGATAGAGGATAGAAGCAGGTAGCCCAATAAGGTGAAAAGAAAAGGCATAGAGACAATGAAGCCTAACGCCAGTGCTACAACGAAGAGGGCCAATCCTAAAATAAAGGCAGATTGAGGTTTGATGGCGCCAGAGGGGATAGGCCGTTCTTTTTTCACTGGATGAAAGGCATCCTTATCTGCATCCAACACATCGTTAAATGCGTAATTGGCGCTTGAGGCCAAGCAGAATGACAGCAACGGAATGGCCAGCTCACGAAAAACCTCAGGTGTGAACAGCATTCCACCAAAAAGTGGCGGGAACAAGAGCACCAGGTTTTTAAGCCACTGCCTGGGACGAAGAATCTGAATGTATGCTCTCAAGTTATTCTTCCGCTAATTTTTCGGCCAAAATTCCGGCAGCTTTTTTATAATGAGTATCGGCTTGCGCTTCTTTATAAGCACGTGCAAATGCCGTTCTGGCTTCTGTCTTAAGGCCGATGGACAGTGCTAATTGTCCGAACCTATACAAGGAAAAAGGGTTACCGTCCTTTTGGTATACCAGCTTGTATGTCTCGAGCAGGTCTTTGATAATAAGCAGTTTTTCTTCGTCATTATCAAATTTACCTATCATTATCCTTTTTTCATCAATAGATGCCAGCATCTTGAGGACTTCTTGATTGCCCTCTTCTTTATTCGAAAAGGAATTGAACAGTATCTGTCGAGCCTCTCCAATCTTGTTTTGTTCCATCTTGATCCGTGCAAAATTTATATAGAGAAGAGGATTCTTATTTTCAGGGTTGTTTATTCCTTCTGTGAGTTGTTTTTCAGCTTCATCAAATTTCCCAGAATCTATCAAGGCTATGGCATATTCATTATTAATAGACGTGAACTTAGGACTTTGTGATTTTGTATCTTTGAATAGTGTTACATTATCTTGCCATTGTATATTTCTATTGGATGTAATGAAAACAAAACTGCATAACAAACAGATAATACAAGATAATAGTATAGTTTTATAATATTTAAAATAACTTAATACGTTGCAAAGCAGGCTGGTTAACCCGACAGACCAGAACGCAGAAGCAAGATAAAGGTATCTCTCCGCTACTGGGGTCCAGGCAACGTTGGCTATAGCAATAATAGCCGCTGGGGTAATCAAATAAAATGAAATGAGAAAGAAAAATGAAGACACAGACCTTTTTGCAGCCATGAATAATGCTATAACAAATGATGCAATCCCAACCCAAAGATAATGGCTATCTATTCTGGTAATGGCAAAATTAAGAGGAACAGGGAAAAAAAGCTTTTTGATATAAAAACCGAAAACTTTAAAAAGACTGCCAATCATTTTGAATGAAACGAATTGGGGAAACTGAGCAAGATGATGCATCCCCTGATCGTTCTGCGAGAAAAGCATGACCCGAGAAAGTAGATAGAGTATCCCGCAAGTAAGGAAAGGCAGGGAATATACGAGAACGAACTTGAGTCGCTGCTTCTTTTCCGACTGAGGCGGAAGCTCCATAGTTGGATATAAGTACAAAAGAAAGCAGCCAACAGGATAGAAAAACAACATCACATCTTTGCTCATTATGCCGAGTATCAGACACAGGGACGACAACATGACGGGGAGGGATTTGAGTTCGGTAGCACCCTTTATGAGTAGAAAAGTAGCCAAGAGGGTGAAAAAGGCACCAAGCAAGTCGGTTCGTCCGGAAATCCAGTTGACTGATTCGGTATTGATGGGATGCAAGGCAAATACAAGCGCGGTCAGCAAGGGCAGCTCAAAGCCATTTTTGGCTTGTTCGGGAAAAACCTGTTTCGCAATAAAAAACACGAGCAGGGTATTGCAAGCATGCAGCAGGATATTTTCAAGGTGCATGAAACTTGGCTCAAGTCCCCATACGAACTTGTCCATTATAAAGGAAAGCATCAATAAGGGCCGATAATAAAAGCCGGCGGTTGGGCGTAACAACTGCCAGAAATCAACAGATATTCTGTCTCCAAGGTTAGCAATTAGCCTCCAGTCGTCAACGGAATTGATGCCGGCAAATAAGGCAGGATAATACACGCCGAGTACAAGAAACAGCAGGAACAGAACCTTGTATGACTCCTTAATGTTCATCATTATTGCCAGTTGCCACTGTATCAAGAAACAACTTCTCAAGACTTTTGTGCTGCGGCTCAAGCCGTTCAATCGTTGCACCTTGCGCCACGTTCTGGAGGATGGTGGTGTTGAGTTCCTCTTTGTCCACAATCAAGGTTTCCTTATCACCTTTGCTGGTTTGAATCTGTAGAGCATAGCTTTGATTCTCAGGCATGATGCCATTTTTCACATCTTCGAGCGAGGTTAATCTTCCATTGACGATGATTCCTGCTCTGTCGCACACCGCTTCCACGTCAGATATGATATGGGTGCTGAAGAAGACTGTCTTGCCCTGCTGTTTCAATGAAACGATAATATCTTTGACCAATGCCCGGCCAACAGGGTCAAGGCCGCTCATTGGCTCGTCCAGGATGTACAAATCTGGATCGTGGAGCATAGCTTGGGCGAGGCCCAATCGCTGAGTCATACCTTTACTGAAACCTTTGATCGGTCGGTCAGCCGCTTTGGTGAGGTCCAGAAGTTCCAGGACTCGGTCGGTCTGTTTCCGCATTACAGCTTCAGGCATTTTGAATATCTGGCCCACGAAATGCAAATATTCCCGCGCGGTCACAAAATGATAAAAAGATGGATTTTCAGGCAAGTAACCGATATTTTTCCGTGACATTGGATTCGTTACCGGAAAATCCGCGATGCGGGCAGTGCCTGATGAAGGAGTGATCTGTCCAGTCAGGATTTTGATAGTGGTGCTCTTCCCCGCGCCATTCGGCCCGATAAAGCCAAAAATTTCATTTACGGGGATTGTGAGATCAAGGTTTTGCAAGGCTTGGACAAGCGTCTTTTTTTCCCCTTTGTAGGTCTTGCAGAGTTGAGAAATTTCTATTGCTAGCATTGTCGGATGTCTATGGTTTTATAATAGGCGAGTAATTCTGCCCAGTGTTGACCGGTGCTAACTTGCTGGTCGTTCTCACCTTGCTTTTGTCGTCAAGATAGAATGTACCGCCATAGGGATCAGTCGGGATCTCGGAAAGAATTTTTGTAATGACAAGTTCCTGCAGGGTTACAGGCTTGTTGCCGTATTTTATTTCAAACTGTTCAATCCCCTTTTGGATAGCCTGCGCAGCCTGCAGCGCTTCAAGGCGTCTAGTATAGAGCGCTTTTTCGGTTGTATCCGTAGATTTATCGATCATCATGATCAGAAAAGGAATAGCGATTTGGGTTTGATCCGCTTCGTACAGATATCTGGCTGCCAGGTTGGTGAAAAGGGTATTCCGGGAAAGTTCTGCCGCCTTTTTAAAATACATTGCCGCGTCCTGCGGTTTTTTAAGAAAATACGCGGCATTGAAACCGGCAAAGTAGGGCAGATAGTAATCCCAGGTGCGAAAGCGCATGCCGTAACTGAGCAGTCGATTGACATCCTGAGCATGTCCCACCTCCCAGGTAAATGCGGCCTGAGCAAAATAATAGGCGTCCATGTTATAGGGATCAAGCTCGATGGCTGTCTCGACAGTCTTAAACATATTGTAATATTCTGGAGGGGAGGCAATACTGTTAGGCCGTTTATCCGTTAAAGAACCAAAATAGAAAATGACTTTCAGTATGCTCCATTCGGCCAAAACATGGCGTTGATCGCCGCAAACAAGCTTAAGCGCTGAGGCGCTGGGGGTGTAACCCAATTTGATGGCAACAGGCCGCTGCTCCATATAACGGGTTAGCCACGAAACAATAACCACGTAGGCTAGCAGCAAGAAAATCAGAGCAAGCGCCTTGATCTTCACGTCAATTCTCTTTTTGCAAAAGACCAGGCAGCGAGTAAGAGGATGATTGCGGTATAGACCAGAAAATAGGCAAAGGTGTATGCTAGACCGAAGAGTGGCAGGGGGAGGGAATAAATAGCATAAACATTCAGATCAAAAGCAGAGAAATTGGGAAGGATATAATACAGGGCCTTGGTCACGCTTTTACTTACTGCAGATAATTGTACAACCTTATCACTGCTTAAATAGGCCATGACCTCCTGGGAGGCTGAACCGGCCATAAAAATGGCGATGGTGCCAAAAACTGGGAGAAAGAACGAGGTGCTGATTGCGGAAAATAGAAGGGCAACGGCGGCGAGCAGTATGTATTTGCAGGAATAAAAGAAAACCGCATACGCAAAGGTGCCCCACAGTATAGGTTGTTGGGCAGGGTATTGTGCAGCGGCAAGTGCCATTACCGCACTGGAAACCATTCCTAGAAAAAAACTACTGAGCGATAAAAAAAACGCGGTGCCAAAAAATTTTCCCAATACATAGGCAGTTCGCGAAATTGGTAGTCCAAGCACGGAGGCTGTGTAATGGCATTCAATGTCCCGCCAGATGGACGAAGTGCCCAGCAGTACAGCGGAAACGAGCAGGAACAGGGAAATAATGGACAGAACAAGGGTGATGGCCAACTCTTGCACCTGCCGCATGGAAAAAAGGCTGAAGGCAGGCACCAGGAGCAGAATAAAAAAACCGGCGCCAAGCAACATGTGCAGCACCCGGTCGCGCAAGGTAGCACGCAGGGTGATCTGGGCAAGCAGAAGAGTAGCTGACTTTCGCATTGGTTTCGTACACTAGTGAGCTTGGACACAACAATAAAAAAACGGGATACTGAGGTAAGCATCCCGTTTTTTTATTATGGCAAGAGCCGTTAGGAAAATCTAAATAATGTTAAAGTGCCGTCCAATTGCCTGCGCCAGTAATTTTGGACGAATCGGTAGGTGAGGCGGGCAAGGTGGCGAACAAATTGTTGGTTCCGTCATGCCAAAAAATTTTAGAATCGGCTGAAGTAGATGCATAACTCCGCGTTCCTTGATTATGATAAGTGGAAACAGTGTAAACAAGACCTTTATTGGTAGTGTCAGGAGTATACTCCATAACCACTGTATTGGATAGTTGGATGGTAAGTTTGGTTGTCGGAGCAGTACCGCCTATATCGTAGACAGCAGAAGTGCTGGTGGCGGCAAACGCTGAGCTAGCAGTGGCTATTGAGAGGCATAAAAATGTAGAAATAAATATTTTTTTCATAAGTTAATCCCCTAAGTTATCTTCTTTATTGAAACGAACTTGCTTTGAACACAAAAACAAAAAATTATTAATACGGATAGTACTGAAAGTCTGCGTAATATGCCTCGACATTAGTTTTGGCATTTCTCAAATCACTTTCCGCAGCAGCGTTAAATGATTTTGCCCGGTACGCAGCAAACTGGGGAATGGCGATGGCCGCCAGGATACCGATGATCGCAACAACAATCATCAACTCGATCAGGGTAAAACCCTTATTGTCTTTTTTCATCTTCATCAGACGTTTCATCATGATTTTCCCCTCCTTCAGGGTATGGTTAAAGGGTGGTTTGTTCTTGACAGTCGTTTATCGACTGCTAAATACTGTTTCTTATCGTATACCACAAACCATGCCTGTCCAAATAAAATATTTTAGTACTCTGTTCAAGTCGCAGAAAGCAACCTTTTAGGCTGCCAGCAGAAACAAATCCAAACGTTCTCATGGAAAAAAACATCCATGCTGGTGACAAAAAATGTCACAAGTGGCAAAAAATGTCAGGCTATAATCGACTTATTAAAAACCGCTGTCATATTTTCCATTGCCGATATGCGTGGCAACCATGACAAAGCCTAACCAAAACGGTATTTCGATCCACACAGCGACAGCTCCATGTTCTTTCTACATAAAAAGGGACCAATTATGGCAGCCCATCCAGACGGAATAAAGAAGGCCCCCCATGATACTGCCCTTGAAGCCAATGTGCATCCCGCGGACTGGATCAATCCCGAACCGGCAGGCCGCTACAATCTAGTGGTGATCGGTGCAGGTACGGCTGGTCTGGTTGCCGCCGCCGGAGCCGCCGGGTTGGGGGCCAAGGTGGCGTTGGTTGAGCGACATTTTATGGGAGGTGATTGTCTCAATGTAGGCTGCGTGCCATCCAAGGGAATCATCCGTGCCGCACGCGCGTTGTTTGACGCACGCACCAGCAGCGAATTCGGGGTACAGGGCAGTGATCGTCTCGAGTTTGATTTTGCTGCGGCCATGGTTCGGATGCGCCGCTTACGCGCTGACATCAGCCACCACGACTCGGCCCGCCGTTTCCGTGACGAATTGGGGGTTGATGTATTTTTGGGGCAGGGGCATTTTGTGACCCCTGATTGTATCGAGGTTGATGGCAAACGGTTGTCCTTTGCCCGAGCAGCCGTCTGTACCGGAGCCAGGGCTGCCGCGCCCGCTATCCCGGGACTAGCGGCGGCCGGCTATCTCACCAACGAAACTCTGTTCGCGCTCACCGAACGGCCCCAGCGACTGGCCGTGATCGGCGGCGGTCCCATCGGCAGTGAGATGGCCCAGGCCTTTGCCCGCTTCGGCAGCCAGGTCGCTCTTTTACACCACGGGCCGCATCTCCTGGGCTGGGAGGATGATGATGCCGCCGCAATACTCCAGGCGGCCTTTATCCGTGAGGGCATTGATCTCCAACTCGACGTAAAGATTATAGAGATAGAGACCAGCGGCGAAGAAAAGATTCTCCATCTTGAGCGGCAGGGCAAGGCGCTGGAAATGCGGGTGGATACCATTCTGGTCGGCGTTGGCCGGACCCCTAACCTTGAGGGACTTGATCTGGAACGGGCAGGGATTGCCTATAATCAGGCCGGGGTGGCGGTCAACGATCAGCTCCAGACTTCCAACCCGAAGGTCTATGGGGCCGGCGATATCTGCTCGCCCTACAAGTTCACCCATACTGCCGATGCCCAGGCGCGGATCCTGCTTGCCAACGCCCTGTTCCTGGGGCGGCAGAAAGTATCAGCCCTGACCATTCCCTGGTGCACCTACACCGATCCAGAAATCGCCCATGTCGGCATGTCGGCTCAGGATGCGGGCGCAAAGGGGATCGCCGTCACCACCCTGACAGTGCCGCTCACCGCTGTTGATCGTGCCGTGCTGGACGGTGAAACTGAGGGGTTTGCCCGAGTCCATCTGCGCCAAGGCACGGACCGGATCCTCGGCGCCACTCTGGTTGCCCGGCACGCCGGCGAGATGATCAACGAACTGTCTCTGGCCATCACCAATGGCCTCGGGCTGGCAGCCATCGGCCGAACCATCCATCCCTACCCCACCCAGGCCGAGGTCATCAAAAAGCTGGCAGACGCCTACAACCGGACTCGCCTCACCTGGCTGGTGAAGAAAGTGCTGGGCCTCTGGCTGCGATGGCGGCGGCGATGTTAGTGCAACTGCCCGTACATCCAGAGCTGCTGCGCCTGGCGGCCTTTCTCTCGATCTTTATTGTACTCGCCATTCTCGAACAGGCTTGGCCGCGTCGTCCCCTCACGGTTTCCAAGCCGCAGCGCTGGCTGATCAATCTGGCCATCGTCACCACCAACACCCTGTTGGTACGCCTGGTCTTCCCTCTGGCCCCCTTTGCCGTGGCAGCCCTGGCGCAGGCCAACGGTTGGGGCCTGTTTCACTTGTTGCACCTCTCCGGCGTGTTGGCAATCATGGCCGGCCTGCTGATGCTGGATCTCCTTATTTACACCCAGCACCGCCTTTTTCACCGAATACCGCTCTTTTGGCGGATCCACCGGATGCATCATACCGATCTCGATCTTGATGTCTCCAGCGGCACCCGTTTTCATCCTTTCGAGATCATGCTTTCGCTGGCGATCAAACTCGCCGCCGTAGTGCTGCTCGGTGTCTCGCCGCTTGCCGTACTGCTTTTTGAGATCATCCTCAACGCCACCTCCATGTTCAACCACGCCAATCTCCGCCTGCCCTTGACAATGGATGCGTGGTTGCGCCTGTTCGTGGTGACGCCGGATATGCATCGAGTCCATCATTCCGTAAACCCAAGGGAAACCAACAGCAATTTTGGCTTCAACCTGCCCTGGTGGGATCGGCTATTCGGCACCTATCGCGCCCAGCCCGGTGCAGGCCATGACCGGATGTTGATCGGGCTCCAGGAGTGGCGAGACCTGCGGCACCTGGGATTGTGGCCTTTACTGCGGCTCCCTTTTATCCATCCGCCCCTCAGGAGAACACCATGAACCCCAAGAAGATTGGCCTGTTGGTCCTGGCTGCGGGGGCGAGCGCCCTGTTTTTCTCTTTTGATCTGGGACGGGTACTAACTCTGGAGGCGCTCAAGGCCAACCATCAGTCCCTGCTGGCGTATTATGCGGCGCACCAATTGATCATGGTGGCAGGCTTTATGGTGGTGTATATCGTGCAGACCGCGCTGTCCCTGCCCGGTGCGGCCCTACTGTCGCTGGCGGCCGGAGCCCTGTTCGGGACGATCAGAGGGACGCTCTACGCCAATATCGCCGCAACCATCGGTGCGACCTTGGCCTTCCTCATCACCCGCTACCTGCTGCGCGACGTCATCCAGGAAAAATTCGGCAGCAAACTGGAGGGGATCAACCATGAACTGGAGAGCCGCGGCTTCAATTACCTCCTCTTTTTACGACTGGTGCCGGTGTTTCCCTTCTTTTTGATCAATCTGGCGGCAGGTCTCACCCAATTACCGTTGCGCACCTTTTTCCTGGCCACTATGCTAGGCATCATTCCCGGCGGTTTCGTCTATGTCAATGCCGGAGCAAGCCTGGCAACCGTGGACTCACTTGCCGCCGTCGCCTCGCCGCGAATCCTTGGTTCGTTTGCGCTGCTCGGTTTTTTTACGCTCATGCCCGTGCTCTATACCAAATTCAAGAAGAGAAAAGACTATGGAAACCTATTATAATCCGGCCGACTTGGCCAAATTCGCTGAGATCGGCAAGAACGCCCCGGAACTGGCCCAAAAGTTCTTTGACTATTACGGGGCCGTCTTTGCCGACGGTGCCTTGTCTGAACGGGAAAAGGCGCTGATCGGCCTGGCTGTGGCCCATGCGGTCCAGTGCCCCTACTGCATTGACGCCTACACCCGCTCCTGTCTGGAAAAAGGCTCCAACCTGGAAGAGATGACCGAGGCCGTCCATGTGACCAATGCTATCCGTGGCGGTGCTTCCCTGGTCCATGGCGTCCAGATGCGCACCCTTGCCGAAAAACTTTCCTTTTAAGCAGTTATGCCCGCTCCATCAGTATCCTCAGCAGAACCCCTTGCAGCAGCTTCGTTCGATCAGACCCTGCGCGCCCATGGCATCGACCTGGTGCGTGGGCGTACGCACACCTTGCAGGTCAATACCGGCTATCTCTGCAATCTGACCTGCCGCCATTGTCATCTGGAAGCGGGCCCCCATCGGCATGAGATCATGTCGCTGGCCACCATGGAGGCTGTTATTGCCTATGCCGCCCGAGTCGAATTCGCGACCATAGATGTGACCGGCGGCGCCCCGGAACTGATCGCCGACATCGGTTCTTTTCTCGCCCGCCTGGCCAAGCTGACGCCAAAGCTTATGGTCCGCACCAACCTGGTCGCTCTGCAGTCAACTGCGGCCGCTGGCTTGATGGCTCTCTATAAGAAATTGGGGGTTACCCTGGTGGCCTCCCTGCCTTCAACCAACGGACCTCAGGCCGACTCGCAACGGGGCCAGGGGGTGTGGCAGAGGAGTATCGAAGTGCTTAAGGCCCTGAATACGCTCGGTTACGGCCAGCCCCAAACAGGGTTGGAGCTGGACCTGGCGGTCAATCCCACCGGGGCCTTTCTCCCGGCTGATCAAGAGCCAACCGAAAAACGGTACAAACGTGACCTGGAAAAAAATGGCATTGTCTTTTCCAGTCTGTTCACCTTTACCAATGTGCCGCTGGGGCGATTCCGCCAGTGGCTTGCGCAGTCGGGCAACCTGCAAAGCTATCAGCAAATGCTGGTCGATCGCTTCAACCCTGCCGCGGCCTGCGGGCTGATGTGCCGCTCCCTTGTCTCCATATCCTGGGACGGCTACCTCTACGACTGCGATTTCAATCTCGCCCTGGGGCTCCATCATGGCACGGTGCGAACGCATGTGACTGACATGCAGGATCTGCCGCCAGAGGGTACCGTCATTCCGACCGGCGAACACTGTTATGCCTGCATGGCTGGTTCGGGGTTCACCTGAGCCGGTAAAATCGCAGCCTAGGTGGGCTGCTGGCTATGTTTGCAGATTCTTCGACAGAGAGTAAACCCTTCCTGGTGCTTCACAATCCCGGAGTATTGCTATCCATCATCATCCCGACACTTAATGAAGCCGGCAACCTGGCGGCTTTGTTCGACGATCTCAAGCGGCAGCAAGAAATTTCTTTTGAAATTATTATCGGTGACGGCGGCTCTACCGATGCAACCCGGTCTGTGGCCGACTCTTTTGGTGTGCAATGGGTCAGTGCGCAGCGCGGCCGCGGGGCGCAGATGAACGCCGCGGCGGCGAAGGCCACCGGTGCATATTATCTTTTTCTGCATGCCGATTCCCGAATCGATGATCCCTGTCTTCTCAAGGAGGCCGTGCACGCCTTGCAACTGGCGTTGCCTGAAAATCTTCGGGTTGCCGGCCATTTTTGCCTGCGATTCCTGCGCTCGACCCAGCGTAACCCCCTCGCCTATCGCTACCTTGAAGAGAAGACCGTGTGTAATCGTGTCAACACCACCAACGGTGACCAGGGGTTGCTGCTTGCCCAGGAATTCTTCCACCAGCTCGGCGGCTTTGACCAGAGCCTGCCCTTTCTCGAAGATCAGCGCATTGCTGAAAGCATTCGTTCCCAGGGCACTTGGATCACCCTTCCCGGATATCTCAAGACATCGGCGCGTCGTTTCGAGGTAGAAGGCTTCCACCGCCGTTACCTCCTGATGGGGATGATGATGGCCTTTCACGCGATCGGCATGAATTCTTTTTTTGCTGCAGCCCCAGGGATTTACCGGGTGCAACAGGAGACCGGCAAGCTGTTACTGTACCCGTTCTTCAGTCGTATCTGGCAGATGATCCGGTATGACTGGGGCCTGGCAGAATCCATTCGCACCTTTTATGCGCTCGGACGCAAGGTCTGCCAGAATTCCTGGCAGATGTTCTTTTTTCTTGATGTCTGGTTACGGCCGCTATGGGGAGCACGACGCTATCCCTTGCTTGATTTCCATGACCAGTTCTTCGCCCGGTGCAACCCTTTCAGGCTCTGCAACGCACTCGCCGGTCTGCTCTGTTTTATCTGGTTTATGCTCATCCTCACGCCGTTTTTCTGGCTGAGCGAAATGAAGCAACGAAATGTGACACACTGCAAGAATCAGCATGCACAATCCGAGTAACACGACCGTCGTCGCCTTCTTTGTGAGGGTTCCCGTTGCGGGCCAGGTGAAAACCCGCCTCGCGGCTGAACTCGGCGCAGAGGGGGCATGCCGTCTCTATGAGGCCCTGGTGGCCGATATCCTCAGCAATATAAAGGCCTGTACGTTACCGCTGTACCTGTTTCATGACGACAATGCCGGGGCGGTGCTCCCCCAGGCCTGGGTGGAGGCATCTTCGAAGGTCATTGCCCAGCACGGTGAACAGATTGGAGAGCGGATGGCGGATGCGTTCGAGCACTGCTTCGCGGAGAACATCAGGCAGGTTATCTTGGTCGGCAGCGATATACCCGGCCTCAACGCCGAGGTCATCGATAAAGCCTCTGTTGCCCTGGCATCGCATGACGCTGCCATTGCACCGGTTATTGATGGTGGCTACTGCCTGATTGCCCTGAAGCGAGAGAGGTATCACCAAAGGATATTTGAGGATATTCCGTGGAGTACGGATCAGGTCTTACGGGTTACGCTGAACAGGTTCGAGGAATGCAAACAAACCGTATGCCTGTTGCAGACGATGCAAGATATTGATACCATCGATGATCTCAATGCGTATTGCCGCAACCCTTTGTCTACGGCACTTACAACCAACCGGACGCTTCTAGGGACGTTGGGCAAAACAGAAATAGCACCGAAAATCTGGACAAACCGTTGAAAACTCTGCTACCAATAAGGCTCTTTGCAGAGCTTAACTATTGAGCAGAATAGGGCACAAGGAATGAGACGGCAACACTCGGCGAGTTGTAATCAAGCAAGTGGAGCCAACCTCTTTATTTGTTTCTTTTGTCCCCCTGCACTCTAAGAGAGGAACTATATGAAAAATATGGGTGATATGCTGTTAACACGGGCACCGTTTTCCGAGATCGTCATGGGAAACACGGCCCTGGTGCGGGCGATGATTGAATCGGGAACCCGGGTGGTCACCTCCTATCCCGGCTCTCCGACCCCGGAAATTGCCACAGCGATCAAATCCATCCCGCTCGAGCAACGACCCTTTTATTTCGAATTTTCCACCAATGAAAAAGTGGCCACCGAGGTGGCCTTCGGCGCCTCGCTCAATGGGCACCTGGCAACGGTCTTTTTCAAGAGCGTTGGGCTCAATGTGGCAGCGGATTCTTTTGTCCAGCTCAGCCTGCTCAATCTTATCGGGGGCATGGTTATTGTTCTCGGTGACGATCCGGGTGCCAATTCCTCGCAAAATGAGCAGGACAATCGCCACTATGCCTACATGAGTTACACTCCGATCCTGGAGCCAGCCAATCCGGCCGAGGTTTATACCTTCTATAAGGAGGCCGCGGCGTTGGCAAAAACCATGGGCAAGGCGGTCATCCTCAGGCTCACCACCCATGTGTGCCACGCCAAGGAACGGGTTGCTTTTACCGGTTGGACGCCGCCGGAGCTACCGGACAACACCCCGCGATTTGACTCGGCGAACGGACCGTACATCCCTCTGGTGGCGGCGGTCTTCCCCAAAAAACGCAAGACCCTGGAAGATCTGCAGCGAATCGAGCAATGGGTGGACGAGCGGAGCCTCCATCGCACCATCGATAATGGCAGTCCCCGCGGCATCATTGTTTCCGGGATGGTCTATCTCTCGGTCCAGGATGTCCTGGCACCGCTTGCCGAGAAACCCGACATTCTCAAGCTGGCCATGACCTACCCGCTGCCCGCCCGGACGATTGTCGATTTCCTGGCCGCGCACCAAGAGGTCAAGGTTATGGAAGAACTCGATGACACTCTGGAAAAAGAGGTGAAGGCGCTCGCCTACGACCACCAGTTGACCACAAAGATCTGGGGCAAGGCGACGGTGGAAGACTGGATAGGTGAATACACTCCGGACAAGGTCCACGACATTCTCAACCGAACCTGGCCGGAGAGTATTCCGCCCCGAACGACTTTTGTGGCGGCAACGGTACCGGTCCCCGTGCGACCTGCCCAGATGTGCCCGGGATGCGGCCATCGGAGCGCCTTTCACGCTATCAAGCAGGCCCTGCCCGGCGACGGAACCATCACCGTTGCCGATATCGGCTGCCATACCCTTGGCTTCCAGGAACCGTACAAGATGGGCGAGGTCCTGCTCTGCATGGGCGCCTCCCCAGGTATCGGCGCGGGTCTTTCCCTGTTCAACACAACGCGTAAGGTGGTTGCTTTTCTCGGTGATTCCACCTTTTTCCATGCCGGCATACCCGGAATCATCAACGCCCTGTTCAATAAACACAACCTGACCCTGGTGCTCATGGAGAACGGGACAACCGCCATGACTGGGCATCAGGATCATGCCGCTTCCGGCAGAAATTTCAATGAAGTGACTGAGGCTATCCCGGTTCGCCGGGTATTGGAAGGATTGGGGGTCAAGCATATCTTCGAAACCGATACGTACAAACAGCAAGAATTGGCGGAGATGATGCGCCAGGCGATGGCCCTCGATGCCTTCAACGTGGTGATTGCCCGTCATCCCTGCATGCTCCTTTTTGCCCGTCAGCAGCGAAAAAAGAGCGGATTTACTCCGCACCCCGTCACTATCGATCAGGAGCAGTGTGCCAAGATTCACACCTGCGTCCAGGAATTCGCTTGCCCTAGTTTTTCTAGGGCTGCGGATGGGACGGTGACCGTCAACCGGGAGCTGTGCATCGGCGATGGTTCCTGCATCCAGACCTGTCCGACCAAGGCCATCACCCGATAACGGACCTGAAAGGAGAAACAGCATGCAACCCTTTAATATTTATCTGTGCGGTGTAGGCGGCCAGGGAATCGGCCTTCTTAGTGAAATCCTGCTCCGTGCCTCGGATTATGCCGGCTACACAGCCAAGGCCGTAGATACCCACGGTTTAGCGCAACGCGGCGGTATCGTGATTTCTCAGATCCGTCTCGGCGAGGTGGTCCATACCCCGCTGATCCCGGAACGCACCGCTGATCTTGTGGTTGCGCTTGAACGGCATGAGGCACTGCGAGGCGTTCAGGTGGCTTTACGGGATCAAGGCACCCTCGTTTATTACAATACGGTGCTCCAACCGCTGGGGGTCCGTCTGGGCATGGAGAACGAAATCAGTGCAGCCGATATCGACAAGGTTTGCGACCTCCGGGGGATTACCGTCTACGCAGTGTCGCAACCGGATATCCCCGATCCCAGGATGCAAAATATCGTGATGTTTGCCCATATCCATCGTCACCGACTGATTCCCGGCCTGCAAACCCAACATTTTTTACAGGCCATGGAAGATCTGCTGGTTGATACGATGCTTACGGCAAATCTGCAACTTTTCCAGGATATTGATCGTTAGAGGGGAAAATTTGGCTCCGTCCGCTATTTTACTCTGGCTACCGACAACTGGATAGTGTCGATTATTGGGACAAATGATTTCTGCCAACGCACCCTCTTTATGTAAACAGCTTCATAATTCGTTAGCGGTATACATTTGAACATCGATAATAATTTGATAAAAAATGGAGATAATAAATAGTAAATTTCTATTGAGAGTGCCTCACCATCCTGCTGATCAACGTGGGAGAGAGAGAACGCTTGTTTTGAACGCACGGCACACTATCGGCTGTCAAATTTTGAAAATCTATAAACTGAATCAGTGAAGGGTCAGGCCTTATTTCCTGTTGAGGGTCTGCCAGGAAGGGCTCCCTGGGCCGATGCGGCCTAAAAATAAATCCCTATAAGCAATGCAGGACGGGAACTAATAGTAGGAACACCCCGCCCGACTAATCACTCCCCGAACATCTTCTCATGCATCGAAACAACAATATCCCCAACAATCATAATGTATAGAAAGATATGACCAAGAAAACCTTCGCAGCAAAGATGAACTTATATGATGAAAAATACGGAGAATTTGCGGCCTTATTCTGTAAAACTCCACCCGAAGAATACGGTAACGTCATCGAATATCTCAACATGCTCCAAACCCTAGAAATCGACTTCCCCGGCATCCTGTCCGAACCGATTGAAGAAGCAGGTGATCAACCAGAGCCTGATGATTTAGATTCGGGAATCGTACTATTGGAAAAGATGGATGAGTATAAGGGCTTCGTGAAGGCATATATGGACATCCCTGTTCATCAGAGATCCGAGGCTTTGAAAATGCTAACGCTGGTCGATAAAATGATTGCCGGAATAGAAATACCTTAAACCGAGCAGTCACCGGGTTCCCTTCCCTGCCCTCATACTTGGAAATGTCACCCGAATATCTTCTCGTTCATACTCGCCACCACACTCCCAGCATGCGTTTCCGGCAAGTGATTATACCGCTTGACTATAGATA
>TBL_comb47_HYPODRAFT_10000586_pt1 | contig 48396 bp, 43 predicted proteins | sample TroBogypolimnion_40_FD_10682 | JGI IMG/M metagenome (IMG submission 10682)
GCTGCGGGTCAAACACCAGGGCGCGGGCCAGTGCCACGCGTTGACGTTGGCCGCCGGAGAGCTGGCCGGGAAAGCGGTCGCCCATGGCACCGAGTTGCACCATGTCGAGTGCGCGCTTGACCTTGGTGGCTTGGTCGGAAGCAGACACCTTGCGCACCGTCAGCGGGTAGGCAATGTTGTCGGCCACCGTCATGTGCGGGAACAGCGCGTAATCTTGAAACACCATGCCGAAGTTGCGCTTGTGCGGCGGTGTGCGCGTGATGGGCACGCCCTTGAGGCTGATCTCGCCGGCGGTGGGCGACTCAAACCCGGCCAGCATCATCAGCGTGGTGGTCTTGCCCGACCCCGACGGCCCCAGCAGCGAGAGAAACTCGCCCTGCCGGATGTTCAGGTTCAGATCACGAACCACCAGGTTTTTGCCATCGTAGGTTTTTTCAACGCCGGTGAAGCTGATGAGGGTTTGGGGCGCGCTCATGGGTCCGGTCTATCAGGCGACTGCGTCAAAGCTGGCCGCGATCATGCCCAGACCTTCGTCCAGAATCGCGTCGCTGGCGGTCAGCGGAACCAGCACCCGGATCACGTTGCCGTAGGTGCCGCAGGTCAGCAGGATCAGGCCGCGCTGGGTGGCTTCTGCCGTGATGCGCTTGGCCAAGTCTGCGTCGGGTTGCTTGATGTCACCGTTCTTGAACAGCTCGATGGCGACCATGGCGCCCAGGCCGCGCACATCGCCAATCGCCTGGTGTTTGGCGGCAATCGCCTTCAGGCCAGCCGTCAGGCGCACGCCCACCTCCACACTGCGCTGCAGCAGGTTTTCTTTCTCAAAAATGTCCAGCACGGCGAGGGCTGCGGCGCAGGCAAGCGGGCTGCCGGCATAGGTGCCGCCCAGGCCACCGGGGCCCGCAGCATCCATCACCTCGGCGCGGCCTACCACGGCAGAAATCGGAAAGCCACCGGCCATGGACTTGGCCATGGTGATCAGATCCGGCGCCACACCGCTTTGCTCCACGGCAAACCAGGTGCCGGTGCGTCCGGCGCCGGTTTGCACCTCGTCGCAGATCAGCAAAATGCCGTGGGTGTCGCACAGAACGCGCAGGCGCTGCAGCAGCTCCTTGGGCGCCACATGGAAGCCGCCTTCGCCTTGCACCGGCTCCAGGATGATGGCGGCCACGCGACGGGCCTCGATGTCATTCTTGAAGATGGCCTCCACAGAGGCGATCGAGTCGTCCACCGTCACGCCATGCAAGGCATTGGGGAAGGTGGCATGGAAGATTTCGGCCGGGAAGGGGCCAAAGCCGGTTTTGTAGGGCGCCACCTTGCCAGTCATGGCCAGGGTCAGCAGGGTGCGGCCATGGTAGCCGCCACCAAAGCAGATCACGCCGCTGCGGCCAGTGTGGGCGCGGGCAATCTTGATGGCGTTTTCCACCGCCTCGGAGCCGGTGGTCAAGAACAGGGTCTTTTTGGCAAAGTCGCCAGGGGCCTTTTCATTGATGCGCTCGGCCAGTTCCACGTAGGGCTCATAGGGCAGCACCTGGAAGCAGGTGTGGGTGTATTGGTCGAGTTGGGCCTTGACGGCAGCAATGATGGCGGGGTTGCAGTGGCCGGTGTTGAGCACGGCAATGCCACCGGCAAAGTCGATGTAGCGGCGGCCTTCCACGTCCCAGATTTCGGCGTTCAGGCCCTTGGCAATAAACACCTGGTGGCTGTGTCCGACGCCGCGCGGAATGGCGGCCTCACGACGGGCGAACAGGGCTGCGTTGGTGAAATGTGCGTCGCGTTGCATTCGGAAAACTCCTGGTGTTTATTCGGTGCTGCAGTCCGGGTCCGGTCTGCGGTGAAGGCGCGACTTTAGGGCCGGCTTCTTGGGGCTAACATATACAGATGACAGCCTGATTCGGATGCACTGTGCAGGCCTCGCAACCAGTACAGATTAACCCTCGCTTTTCGGCACCGTTCTTGCTAGCCTTAACCCTCCATGTTTGTTGTTGATCCCCAATCCTCCACCCCTTTAGTGACCCAAATTGTGGGCGGTTTTCGCCTGATGGTGGAGGATGGTTCGTTGCGCGCCGGGGCCAAGGCGCCGTCGATTCGGCAGTTCGCCCATGCTCATGGCGTCAGTGTCTATACGGTGGTGGACGCCTATGACCGCCTCGTGGCGCTGGGCTACTTGCAGTCGCAGGCGCATTCTGGTTTTTTTGTGCGCAGTCGTGGTGCGGCAGGCACCACCTTGGTGGGCGCGGGAACCCAGTACAGCTTTGACTCCATGTGGTACCTGTCGCGCATCTTTGAGAACCGCAAGCTGCACAACAAGCCCGGCTGCGGCTGGTTGCCTGGCGATTGGTTGTTTGGCGATGGCCTCAAGCGCAGCCAGCGCGCGCTCTTGGCGGCCGACGTGGAGATGGGCGGCTATGGTGAGCCCCGCGGTTTTTTGCCGCTGCGCCAGTTGGTGCGCGACAACCTGGCCGCGCGCGAGATCGTGCTCAGCGCCGACCAGGTGCTGCTGACCCAAGGCTCCAGCCAGGCCATGGATCTTTCGGCCCGCAACCTAGTGCGTGCGGGCGACACCGTTCTGGTGGACGAGCCGGGCTATGCCAATTTGTTGTTCTCGCTGCGCTTTTTGGGTGCGAAGTTGATTGGTGCACCACGAACGCCCATCGGCTATGACCTGGAGCTGCTGGAGCAACGCATCGCCCAGCACCGGCCCAAGGTGTTCTTTACCCAGCCGCGCCTGCATAGCCCCACCGGCTCCACGGCCTCGCTCTCGCAACTGCATCGGGTGCTGCAACTGGCCGAGAAGTACGACTTTGTGGTGGTGGAAAACGACATCTATGCCGACCTGGACCCGCAGGCCCATCCTTCGCTTGCCAGTCTGGATCAGCTCAAGCGGGTGATCTACATTGGCAGTTTTTCGAAGACCATTTCGCCCAATATTCGCGTCGGCTACATGGCTGCGGGGCCGGTGCTGCTGGATGAGCTGGCGCGTCTGAAGATGCTGTCCGGCCTGACCAGTTCCGAGTTCACCGAGCGCCTGGCCTATGGCGCGCTGATCGACGGGCGCTGGCGCAAGCACATCAAGACCTTGAAGGACCGCTTGGCGCGGGCCCAACAGTTGCTGGCCAGTCAATTGTTGGCAGCCGGCTTCGAGCTGTTTACCGAGCCCAAGGCCGGCATGTTTTTGTGGGCCCGCCATCCCGCCGTGCAGAATGCCGCTGAGCTGGCCTACAAGGCGGCCGAGCAGGACATTTTGCTGGGGCCCGGCCATTTGTTTTCGGTGGACCTGGAGCCCAGCCCCTGGCTGCGCTTCAACGTGGCCTGGTCGCAGGAGGAGGCGGTGCAGCGGTTTTTGGTGGAGTTGAAGGACGCAGGATAAGTTGGCGCTCAGGCACTTTTGTACCAAGTCACTGCAAATCCCAGCCCGTTGTGGCACTCACCTATTCAGACACGTCTGGCCTCGGCAACTTTGAGACACAGGCCGCCATGGCACTCCGCTTCGTCCGTGTCCCCCGCCCACTGCGTGGGCTCCTCCTTTACCTACCGAAGCGAAGCGCCACGCCGTCCTGCGTCTGCCTGCATAGTGAGCGCGCGGCGGTAGAAATGCATTGGATGTTGGTTATCGGGTCATCGCATGCCAACCGAGCAGGCTGCCGATGACAGTGGGGTGGATGATTCCGGTAGGTAAAGGAGGAGCCCGCTTAAGCGGGCGGGGGACACGGACGGAAGCATCGACCCCGCTGGCAGCGGCGTACACAAAGCTGCGCTAGCCAATTTGCGTCTAAACGATAATCAGAGATTAGCCGCCTCTGGCGCCCGTTGAACCTGCACAAAAAAGCCAAGACATGACCCAGCCTGTAATGAGCGTTGCCGACATCCGCAAGACCTTCTTAGACTTCTTTGCCTCCAAGGGCCACACCGTGGTGGCGAGCAGCCCGCTCGTTCCCGGCAATGACCCGACGCTGATGTTCACCAACTCCGGCATGGTTCAGTTCAAGGACGTGTTCCTGGGCACTGACAAACGTTCCTATGTGCGCGCTACTTCGGTGCAGGCCTGCCTGCGCGCCGGCGGCAAGCACAACGATCTGGAAAATGTGGGCTACACCGCGCGCCACCACACCTTCTTCGAAATGTTGGGCAACTGGAGCTTTGGCGACTACTTCAAGCAAGAGAGCCTGCTCTGGGCCTGGGAACTGCTGACCGAGGTTTACAAGCTGCCCAAGGAGCGCCTGCTGGCCACCGTCTATGAGGAAGACGACGAGGCCTACGACATCTGGACCAAGGTCATTGGTCTGCCGCCCGAGCGCGTGATCCGCATCGGCGACAACAAGGGCGGACGCTACAAGAGCGACAACTTCTGGATGATGGCCGACACCGGGCCGTGTGGCCCCTGCTCGGAAATCTTCTACGACCACGGCGACCACATTCCCGGCGGCCCTCCCGGCAGCCCTGAAGAAGACGGCGACCGCTTCATCGAGATCTGGAACAACGTGTTCATGCAGTTCAACATGGACGAGGCCGGCGCTGTGACCCCGTTGCCCGCTCCCTGCGTGGACACCGGCATGGGCCTGGAGCGCCTGGCCGCCATCCTGCAGCACGTGCACAGCAACTACGAGATCGACCTGTTTGACGCGCTGATCAAGGCCGCATCGCGCGAGACCGGTGAGGCCGACCTGGGCAACAAATCCTTGCGCGTGATNGCCGACCACATCCGCGCCACCGCCTTCCTGGTGAGCGANGGCGTGATNCCNTCCAATGAAGGCCGCGGCTATGTGCAGCGCCGCATCGTGCGCCGCGCCATCCGCCACGGCTACAAGCTGGGCAAGAAGACGCCTTTCTTCCACAAGCTGGTGGCGGACCTGGTGGTTCTGATGGGCGAGGCCTACCCCAAGCTGCGCGCCGACGAGAAGCGCATCACCGAGGTGCTGCGCGTCGAAGAAGAGCGCTTCTTCGAGACTTTGGCCACCGGCATGGAAATTCTGGAAGAGGCCCTGAAGGATGGCGCCAAGCTGCTGCCCGGTGATGTGGCCTTCAAGCTGCACGATACCTATGGTTTTCCGCTGGACCTGTCGGCCGACGTCTGCCGCGAAGCCGGTGTCGAAGTGGATGCGACAGGTTTCCATGCCGCCATGGAAGCGCAAAAGGCCAAGGGCCGCGCCGCTGGCAAGTTCAAGATGGACAAGGCGCTGGAGTACACGGGGAATAGCAACACCTTCGTCGGCTACGAGCAGTTGACGCAAACCGCCAAGGTGCTGGCGCTGTATTCTGAGGGCACACCGGTGGCCGAGCTGAAGGCGGGCCAGAGCGGCATCGTGGTGCTGGACAGCACGCCCTTTTACGCCGAGAGCGGCGGCCAGGTGGGCGATGTGGGCGCCATCTTCAGCGACGTTTCTCTGTTTGATGTGCTTGATACGCAAAAGATCAAGTCCGACGTGTTCGGCCACCATGGTGCAGTCAAGTCCGGCACCCTGGCCGTGGGCGACACCGTCACCGCCCATGTGGACGCCGCCGTGCGCGCGGCCTCCATGCGCAACCACTCCGTCACCCACTTGATGCACAAGGCCCTGCGCCTGGTGCTGGGCGAGCATGTGCAGCAAAAGGGCAGTCTGGTAGATGCCGAGAAGACCCGCTTCGACTTCACCCACAACGCGCCCGTGACCGACGCGCAGATTCGCGAAATCGAGGCCTTGGTAAACACCGAAATCCTGGCCAACGCGCCCACCCAGTCGCGCCTGATGGGCATCGAAGACGCCAAGCAAACCGGCGCCATGATGCTGTTCGGCGAGAAATACGGCGAGATCGTGCGCGTGCTGGACATCGGCACCACCACCGAACTGTGCGGCGGCACCCACGTCAAGGCCACCGGCGATATCGGCTTCTTCAGCATCACGTCCGAGGGCGGCGTGGCTGCGGGTGTGCGCCGCGTGGAGGCCGTCACCGGCTTGGTGGCACTCGATTACGTGCAGGGTATGGAAGCCACCCTGGGTGGCGTGGCCGGCACGCTGCGCGTGACCAATAGCGAAGTGCCGAGCCGTGTGGTCAGCCTGATGGCGTTGGTGCGCGATCTGGAAAAAGAACTGACCGCCGCCAAGGGCAAGCTGGCCTCGGTCAAGGGCGATGAACTGGTCAACAGCGCGGTGGCTGTCAACGGCGTCAAGGTGCTGGTGGCCCGTCTGCCGGGTGCCGACACCAAGACCTTGCGCGACACCATGGACAAGCTCAAGGACAAGCTCAAGACTGCGGTGATCCTGTTGGCCAGCGTCGATGGCGACAAGGTGCAGATCGCAGCCGGCGTCACGGCCGACACCACGGCCAAGGTCAAGGCCGGTGAACTCGCCAACTTTGTCGCAGCGCAGGTGGGCGGCAAGGGCGGCGGCAAGCCCGACATGGCCATGGCCGGTGGCACCGAGCCCGCCAAGCTGGGCGATGCGCTGGACACCGTGCTGGCCTGGGTGACGGCCAAGCTCTGATTGGCATTTTGTCTAAAAAAGCGGCCTTTTGAGCTCCTATTCATGCATTTGTTACGCTGTCAACAGATAGTCAGTTACGTGGTAAAGCATGCCCCAGGGGACTAGTGAACTGCTGAAAAATCGGTTGAATTGGGAAAAATTAAATGCAAGCAACAGGCGTGATGAGTTCGGGCGTGGCCGTGATGCGCAGGCTTTCTTTTTCGAACAAGATCACGCTGATTGGCTTGCTCTCAGCCATGCCGATCTTGGTGGTGCTGTGGGCATTTTTTGTCGGCACCGAGCCTAAGGCAGCGTTTGAAGTGGTGGTGGGCCTGTGCGGCCTGGACGCGGCCGTGCTGCTGTATCTGTTGGCGGCCTTCTATTGGAGCGTGACGCAGGATATCGGGCAAATGGTGCAGGTGGTGGACCGCATGGTTGCCGGCGATTTGCGCCACACCGCCTTGGCGCGCAGCCGGGATGAACTCGGCCAAGTGCTGACCGCCGTGGGGCGGCTGGGCAGCACCGTGTCGGCCATGGTGGCCAATGTGCGCAGCAACGCGGCCTTTGTGGCCTATGCCAGCCAGAGCCTGGCGCGCGACAGCCAGGACTTATCCGACCGCACCGAGCAGCAGGCCGCCAATCTGGAGCAGACCGCCGCCAGCGTGCAAGAACTTTCGTCGGCGGTGCAAGTCAATGCCGGAACGGCCGGTGGTGCCAATGGGCGAGCCGGTGAGGTGCGCGATGTGGCGGTGCGCGGTGCCGCCACCATGGCGCAGGCGGTGGCATCGGTGGAGGCCATTCAGGCCAGCGCCAAGCGCATGGATGAAATCGTCGGCGTCATCGACGGCCTGGCCTTCCAAACCAATATTCTGGCCTTGAATGCGGCGGTGGAAGCGGCCCGCGCAGGCGAGACCGGGCGTGGCTTTGCGGTAGTGGCCACCGAGGTGCGTTCTCTGGCCCAGCGTTCGGCGGCATCCAGCAAGGAAATCCGGCAACTGATCAGCGCTTCATCTACCCAGATCGCCGCCAGCGTGCATGGCATCCACGCAGCGGGTGCCACCATCACCGAAATTGTGACCGGCATCCGCGATGTGGCTTCCAGCATGTCGCAAATCTCGGCCTCCAGCGCCGAGCAAAGCGCGGGCCTGAGCGAGATCACATCCGCGGTGCGCCAATTGGACGAGATTACCCAGCGCAATGCGCAAATGGTGGGCCACGCCGTGGGCAAGGCCGATGACATGGAAATGCGCGCCACCACCCTGGTTGATTCGGTAGCCATGTTCCAGCTGCTGCAGGGCTCACCCGAGGAGGCGAGGTCCTTGGTGGAGCGCGCCTTGGCGCATAGAAGCCGGGGCTCCAGGGACAGTTTTTTGCGTGATCTGACCGACCCGGCCCAGGGTTTTCATGACCGGGACATGTATGTCTTCGCGCTCGATAAAAGCGGTGCCTATCTGGCCTTTGGCGGCAACCCGGCCAAGGTCGGCAGCAGGGTGCAGGATATTGCCGGTATCGATGGCGCGGGCCTGCTGCAAACCATCATCGCCCAGGTGAACTACGAGCCGGGCTGGGTGGAGTACGACATCACCAACCCAGCGACCGGCGGGGTGCAGTCCAAGATGTCTTACGTGCTCCTGGTCGATGACCTGTTTGTGGGTTGTGGCGTGTACAAGAATCTGCTGGCGGCACACAGCTAGACCGCGGCTTGGCTGCCCTGCATCGCTAACCTCTGCGTGAGCGCCTGCACCTCCGCTGACAGCCGGCTCGGGCCGGTGTTGCCTTGGTGCGATTGGATCAAGCGCTTCAAGGTTTCGATATGCGGCGTGATCGTTCCGAAGAATCGGGCCTGGTCACCGCTGGCAATCAGCAGCGTAGGGAAGTTCTCCACCTCGATCGGGTCCACCAGATCGGATTCGTCCTCAATGTCTATCCAGCGGAAGGTCGCGCCCGGAAAATCGGCCTGTAGCCCTTGAAACAGGGATGCGTAGTCCTTGCAGGTGCCACACCACTGGGCGCAAAGGCAGGCCACCAACAAGGGTTCGGGGGGGGTGTTCAAGGTTGACATGTCGCAATGCAGGTACAAATTTGTTTGGTGTCTAAGCTTATGCCAGATCTTGGCAGGCCAACCTTTTACACTATACGGTTTGCTGCAGCGCAGCTTTGAACCATAGCAAGGCCCCCATGAGTGCATTTTTGGATGAAACCGTATTAAGCGTACATCACTGGACAGATCGCCTGTTCAGTTTCACGACCACCCGCGACCCCGCGCTGCGGTTTTCAAATGGACACTTCACCATGATCGGTTTGCGCCAGCCCAATGGCAAACCGTTGCTGCGCGCCTATAGCATCGCCAGCGCCAATTACGAGGAGCATCTGGAGTTCCTCAGCATCAAGGTGCAGGATGGCCCGCTGACCTCGCAACTGCAGCACATCCAGGTCGGCGACAAAATTGTGGTCGGCAAGAAGCCCACCGGCACGCTCTTGATCGACTACCTGCTGCCCGGCAAAAACCTGTACCTGCTGGGCAGCGGCACCGGTCTGGCGCCTTTTCTGAGCGTGGCGCGTGATCCGGCCACCTATGAGCGTTTCGAAAAAGTCATCGTGGTGCACGGCGTGCGCGAGGTCAAGGAACTGGCCTACCACGACTACTTCATGCACGAACTGCCCGACCACGAATTCCTGGGTGAGATGGTGAGCGAGCAAATGCTTTACTACCCCACGGTCACGCGCGAACCCTTTCGCAACCAGGGCCGTATTACCGACCTGATCGAGTCCGGCAAGATGCAGGCCGATCTGGGCCTGCCCAAGCTCGACCCCTTGACCGACCGCGTCATGATCTGTGGCTCCCCCGGCCTGCTCAAGGACCTGAAGGTGATTCTGGAGAAGCGCGGCTACTCCGAAGGCAGCACCACCAGCCCCGGCGACTTTGTCGTCGAGCGCGCCTTCGTCGAGCAGTAATCCAATCCCTTTTAGGAAATCCATGTCCCATTACGACCTCTACGCCATTGGCAACGCCTTGGTGGACTCCGAATACGAAGTGTCTGAGGCGCAACTGCAGGCCCTGGGCGTGGAAAAGCGCCACATGACGTTGATTGACGCCGAGCGCCGTGCCCACTTGCTGGCCGGTGTGCAGGGCCTGCACAGCCGCCGCACCGGTGGTGGCTCGGCCGCAAACACGGCGGTGGCGCTGGCGCAGCTGGGTGGAAAAGCCTTTTATTCCTGCCGCGTGGCCGACGATGAACTGGGTGCCTTTTTTCACCAGGATCTGCTGGCCAATGGCGTGGCCACCAACCTGTCGCACAGCCCCTTTCCCGAAGGCCAGACCGGCATCTGCATGGTGATGGTGACGCCCGACGCCGAGCGCAGCATGAGCACCTTTTTGGGCGCCACCGCCGACATCGACCACACAGCGCTGCACGCCAAGGACATTGCCAAGTCCAAGGTCTATTACATGGAAGGCTATTTGTCGGCCTCGCCAACAGGATTGGACGCCGCGCTGAAGGGCCGCGCATTAGCCAAGGAGGCGGGTGTTGCGCTGGCCACCACGCTCAGCGACATGAGCATGATTAACTTCTGCCGCGCAGGGCTGGAGGCCATGGTCGGCAACGACCTGGACTACCTGTTCTGCAACGAGGAAGAGGCGCAGGTCTGGTGCGCCAGCACCGACTTCGAGACCATCGTCGCCGCCGTGTCCAAGCTGGCACGGGTCGTGTGCCTGACGCGCGGCCCCAAGGGTTGTCTGGTGATTGAAGGTGAGCAGCAGACGGCGGTGCCAGCGGCCGAGGTCAGGGCAATTGACACCAATGGCGCGGGCGACATGTTTGCCGGCGCCTTCCTGTTCGCCGTGACCCACGGCTACAGCCATGCACAGGCCGCACGCTTGGCCAATGGCGCGGCCGCAACGGTGGTGGCCCAGTACGGCAACCGCCTGAAGCCTGAGCAGTTGCAGGAAATACGGCGCGAATTTGAGGCGTCTGTTTAAGCGACCCGCGTCTTCACCGCATACGGCGGCAGGCCGTTGAGCATGCGCTTGCCGTAGCTCTGCAACTGCAGGCGCTTGTCGTAGCAGATCACATGGGCCTGGTCTTCCTCGGTGCGGATGGCCCGGCCGGTCCATTGCAAGAGCTTGATGGCGGTGGCGGGGATGACCAGTTCGCTGAACGGGTCGCGGCCCATCTTGCGCAGCCATTCGGCGCGCGCCTCGTCCACCGGTTCGCTCGGTGGCGCAAAGGGTAGCTTGCAGATAAACACGGTTTCGCACAGCAGGCCCGGCAGATCCAGGCCCTCGCCAAAAGACTGCAGACCAAACAAGATACTGGGCAGGCCGGCCTCTACCCGGGCGCTGTGCGATGCCAGCAGGCGGGTGCGCGACAGCGTGCCCTGCACCAACACCGCGTCCAGCAGTTCGCCCGACAGCGCATGGGTTGCGCTGCGCATCTGAGCGCGTGAGGTGAACAGGGCCAGCGCGCCGTGCTGCACGTCTTTCAGGTCGGTCATCAGCAAAGCCACCATCTCGGCGGTGTAGGCATCGGCCTGCTTGGGCTCGGCGCGGGTGTGCACCACGGTCAGCGTGCCCTGCTTCGAATAGTCGAAGGGGCTGGAGACTTCCAACGTGGTCACATTGCGGTTGCCACTGAGGCCCGCTTCCTGCAAAAAGTAATCGAAGCTGCCGCAGCTGGTGAGTGACGCCGAGGTGATGATGGCGCCGCGCACCTGGCTCCACAAAAACTGGCGCAGCAGATCGCCCGGCACCATGGGGCTGGCGTGCGCCGTCAGGTTCAGGAACCCGCCCTCGGTCTCGGCCTTGAGCCATTTGGCCAAGGGCTGATCGCCATGCTCCAGCAGCAGCTGGGCGGTCTCGGCCACGCTGTTCAGGCGCGGGGCGATGGCGCCGAGCTTGGCGTAGAGCTGGGCGCACAGCACGGCCTGCGATGGGTCGTCCTTGGCAATGGCTTTCACATCCACCCCCAGCGCTTCCAGGCTCTTGGCCAGGCCGGTGGCCTGGGCCGCGATTTGCGTCATCGGGTCGACCAATGTGTCTGGCAGCTCGCCGTTCGGAAAGCGCAGCGTGCCGTCCGATCCGGCGGTGCTGTCGTGCACCATGTCCATCACCAGTTTTTGAGCTTGCGTGAGCACGGTGCGCAGCTGTGAGCAGACCGTGGTCACGTCTTCGCCCAGGTGCAGATGCAGCTTGCCCGCCACGTCCTGCATGGCTTTGGGCAGTTTGTCCAGCCAGCGCATATTGCTCAGGTCCATGCTGCTTGCGAACTGGTCCAGGGCCACGGCTGGTAGGTGGTGACCCTCGTCAAACACCACCAGGCAGCTGTCCAGATCGGGCAGGGTTTTGAGGCCCAGCGTGGCCAGCACCAGGTCGTGGTTGGCCACGATGACATTCGCTTCTGCGAGGCGGGTGCGGGCGTTGTAGTAGCTGCATTCCTTGTACTTGGGGCAGTGGCGCGCGGTGCAGGTGTGGCGCTCGGCTGCCACCCCAGCCCAGTCGCTGCCGTCCGGGGCCTGCGCCAAGGTGTCGCGGTCGCCGTTCCAGCTGCCGCTGGAGAGCACGTTGGCCATGTGCTCGTAGAGATGGATGCGGCGCTCTTCTATGGCCTGCTGCGATGCGGTGGACAGGGCCGCCACTGGGAAGTCTTCCTCGAACATGTCTTCCTCACCGCTGCCGGTCCCGGCAAGCCGGTCCAGCTTGACCTTGCAGACATAGCGGCCGCGGCCCTTGGCCAGGGCGTAGACAAAGGGCTTGTCCATGGCGGCGGCAAGGGCCGGCAGGTCTTTGCTCATCAGCTGCTCTTGCAGGGCCACGGTGGCAGTCGAAATCAGCACGCGGGTCTTGCGCTCCAGTGCCATGCTGACGGCCGTGCTGAGGTAGGCGGCACTCTTGCCCACGCCGGTGCCGGCCTGGATCACGGCAATCGCCTTGGCGGGTGCTGCGCACTCGCCCAGATCGGCCTTTGACAGGGTGTCGGCCACGCACTCGGCCATGGCGTGCTGGCCTTCGCGGATCTTGAAGGCGGGAGTGGTCTGCAGCATCTTCTCGAAAGTGTGCAGCGCATGTGCCGACAGATCGGCGGGGGTGGGGATGGAGAAGGTCAAGGCGAATCTTTTTGTAATGTCGACAGTGCGCTCAAACGCAGGGTGCTTTCAAAGCAGCGGGCTTCGCCACTCAAGGGGTCGGTAAAGGCAATGGCCTTGGCCAGCAGTTGCAGCGGGTTTTCAAATTGGGCGCTGCCCTCGGGCGTGAGAACGGGGTAGATGCCGTCGTTCAAAATCGGCAGGCCCAGGGCGTTCATGTGTACGCGCAGCTGGTGGCGCTGGCCGTTCACGGGCTTGAGTTCATACAGTGCGAGTTCGTCGTCGTGCAGCAGTGGGCGGATGGTGGTGAGTGCATTGGGCACACCTTCGACCTCGGCCTGTTGCATGAAATGTTTCCCTATGGCAATGCGGGTGTGGCGCTGCATCGGCCAGCTCAATTCCGGGTTCCAGCGCGCGATGGCGTGGTAGGTCTTGCTCACCACATGCTCGCGAAAAAGTGCCGCATAGGCGTTGCGCGTGGCGGGATGGAGCGAGAACAAAACGATACCGGCGGTGTCGCGGTCTATGCGGTGGATGGGGGCCAGGGTGGTGCTGTTCAGGGTCTTTCCCAGGCGCACCAGCAGGGTCTCACGCACGTATTTTCCGCTGGGGATCACCGGCAAAAAGTGCGGCTTGTCCACCACCAGCAGGTGATCGTCCTGGTGCAGGATGCGCTCCTGGAACGGGATGTGCGGTTCGTCTGGCACGTTGCGAAAGTAGTAGAGGCGCTGGCCCTTGTTCAACAGTGAATCGGCGCGCACCAATGCGCCATCCTCAGCCACCACATCACCGGCGGCAAAGCGGTCATTCCAGTCGCTGCTTGCCACCTTGTCAAAGCGCTGGCAAAAAAACTCCAGCGCTGTGGCCCAGTCCCCTGCAGCCACCGTCACACAACTGGGATTGAGCCCATCGCGTGCCGGCGGCGGGTTGGGGCGGTAGCGTGCCAATTGCTAAACGCGCTCGAACACCACATCCCAGACGCCATGCCCCAGGCGGATGCCGCGGTTCTCGAACTTGGTGAGCGGCCGGTATAGCGGCTTGGGCGCATAGCCCTCCAACTGCGGGTGGCTGATCAGGGCGCGGTTGCGCAGTTGGGGCTCGGCGCTCAATACGGCCAGGATTTGTTCCGCATAGGGCTGCCAGTCGGTGGCGCAATGCAGATAGCCGCCGGGCTTCAGACGCGCGGCCAGCTTGGCGACCAGACCCGCTTGGATCAATCGGCGCTTGTTGTGCTTGGTCTTGTGCCAGGGGTCAGGAAAGAAGATGTGCACGCCGTCCAGGCTGGAGAGCGGCAGCATCTGGTCTATCACCTCCACCGCGTCATGGGCGCAGATGCGGATGTTGGCTATTTCGCGTTCGCCTATGCGCTTGAGCAGGGCGCCCACGCCGGGCTCGTGCACCTCGCAGCACAAGAAATTGGTGTCCGGCAGCACGGTGGCAATATGGGCCGTGGCCTCGCCCATGCCAAAGCCGATTTCCAGCACAGTGGGTCTCGCGGCCTGCGCTGCTGCCTCTTCGGGCGTGGCCGTGGCGTTGGCAAAGGGCGCCTGCAGGTCCAGCAGGCTGGCCTGGTAGGGCACCAGGTATTGCGGCCCCAGCACTTCAAAGGCTTTGGCCTGGCCTGCCGTGGTGCGCCCGGCGCGGCGTATAAAGCTCTTGATGGTGCGCATAAAGACCTTGGGCGCTGCTGTTCCCTCGTCCGGTGTCGCGGTGCTGGCTGCGGTTTGTGCTACGGCAACGGTTTCGGTTTCAGAGCCGGGGATGGTTTCAGTGTTCTCGGTGTTCATGCGTGGTTTCCATGGGCGCTGTGGATGCTGCCTGCTGGTTTCAGCGGGCAGCACAACGCATAGTTCTTCAGGTGGTAGCGGATTGCAGCGTGGCGCGCCATTGTTCAACCCAGGCGGCCAGTGCGTTGCCCCTATTGTCGCGTGTTCCATGGTTGCACAGTCCCAGACACTGTGCCGCCTGGTTCAGGGCCGCCAGCGCCGCATCAGCTGTGGAGGTATCCAGGGCTTGTGCGCCGTTTTGTTTACTGAGTTTTTGGCCGTCAGCGGCCAGCACCAGCGGCGTGTGTAGATACTGCGGTGTCGCGTAGCCCAGGGCTTGCTGCAGCAGGATTTGCCGGGCCGTGTTGTCGGCCAGGTCTTCGCCGCGCACGATATGGGTGATGTCCTGGGCCGCATCGTCGACCACTACGACCAGCTGGTAGGCGAACAGGCCATCTGCACGCTTCAGCACAAAGTCGCCGACCTCGGCGGCCACGTCCTGTTGCTGCGCGCCCCGGCGGCGGTCGCTCCAGTGGGTAATGCGGCCGGGTTCGGTGCCAGGGGCGGCGGCCCTTTCTGTACGGTAACGCCAGGCCCGTCCCGCCTTGCCGTGCAGGCTGTCGCGGCAGGTGCCGGGGTAGACCAGCTCGCCATGACGTGGCTTCTCTTGGCCCATGGTCTGCAAGGCTAGTTCAATGTCCTTGCGCGAACAGGCACAGGCGTAGGCCTTTTGGGTTTGAATAAGTTGTTCCAGCGTCTGCTGGTAGATGCTGCTACGTCGGCTTTGCCAGACCGGCTCCACGTCGGACACCAGGCCACAGGCTGCGAGCTGCTGCAACATGGCCCGATCGGCACCTGGAATGCAGCGCGGTAGGTCCACGTCTTCGATGCGCACCAGCCACTGGCCGCTATGGGCACGCGCATCCAGCCAACTGGCCAGCGCCGCCACCAGCGAGCCCGCGTGCAGTGGGCCGGTGGGCGAGGGCGCGAACCGACCTCTGTATGTGGCCCCCACACCAGCCCTCATTAGCTAATCAGGCGATGGCGAGCGCCAGCTCCAGACCCGACACAAACGCGTCTTCCACGCGGTGGCCCAGGCACCAGTCGCCGCAGACACCAATGCCGGTCTTGCTATCCCAGAGGTGGGAAACACCCAGTGGCTTCTCGGTTTTGGCATACATCCAGCGGTGTACCTCGGCGTGGGCTGGTTCGGCCCGGATGCCGGTGACCTCGGCAAAGGCTTTGGTCAGCTTGGCGGTGACGCGGGCGTCATCATCCTGCAGATGCTCCTGCGACCAGGCGGCGCTGGCCTGCACCGTCCAGCGCTCGATGGCGCCGCGTCCGGGTTTGCTGGATTCGCGTGCCAGCCAGGCAATGCGGTGGTGGTTGCTGCGCGCCGCATTCCACTGCGGCCCCAGCGTGGTCAAGCCGGGTTGCACCGCCTGTGGGAAGGCCAGCATCAACGTCCAGCAGGGCGCTACGCTCGACTTGGTGACCTTCTTGGCCAGGGCTGCGGCCTTGGGCTGGGTGGTCAGCAGGGCTGCGGCTTGCGGTCCGGGAATGGCCAGCAGCACGGCATCAAAGCCGCTGAATACATGGCTGCTGTCGTCGGCGCCACTGGTGCGCAATTGCCATTGCTTTGGCGTGAGCGCATCTTTTTCGATGGCGACGACCTGGGTTTGAAGTTCGACCGACTGTGTGTCAAAAAGCGGCTGGGCCCAGGCCTTCACCAGGGCGTTCATGCCCGGCTTGCCGACCCAATGCGCTTCGCGTGCGGGCAGACCGGCCTCGGCCACCAGGCCGTGCGAGTCCAGCACCTGCACGGTGTTGGCGCTCCAGGGGCGGCACACGCCGGGTATGGTGGAGAGGGCCAGCTCGAAACGGGCGTCGCGCACCGTGAAATACTGGGCGCCATGGTCAAAGCTGCCAAAGTCGCTGCTGCGGGTGGACATGCGTCCGCCCACACCGCGGCTCTTCTCGAACACGGTGACGTTGTGTCCGGCTTGCACCAGGGTGCGAGCACAGGTGATGGCTGCCATGCCAGCTCCCACAATGGCGATGCGTTTGGGTTGGGTCATGCGCTAGTTCTCCGGTGGTTGGTTGTCGTCAAAGAGTTTGCATGCTTTATACACGCACGGACCACGTCCCCTGGGTCTGGCGCTGACCAAGGTCAATAACTGGCATGGTTTTCCAGCAGGGCGGTGCGGGTGGTGGCACTTTCCAACTGGGCTAGCCACCACTGCATGGCGCGGCCCTGGGTTTGGCCCTGGCCGCCGCGCCAGGCGTAATGCACGGTGACCAGACGCTTGGCGCGTTCGGTCTTTTTGACCACCAGACGCCCGGCCTCCACATAGCGACTGGCCATACCACTGGGCAGGTTGCCGCCGCCCAGACCGCGCAACTGCGCCTCCAGCTTGTCCTTCATGCTGGCCACGGTAAACACCTCCTGGCCACTGAACAGGCCAAAGGTGAGGCCGCCGCCACGCTGCACCGAGTCGGCCACGGCCACGGCGCGGTGTTTCTGGATCAGTTCGTCGCTCAGGGGCTCGGGTGCACTGGCCAAGGGATGGTGGGGCGCCACGACATAAATGAAATGCACCGTGCCCAGGGGCTTGCTGTGTATTCCGCCCATGGTGCTGGAGTCGGGGCCGACGCCAATCGCCAGGTCGGCCTGGCCCGAGGTCAGCGCGCCCATCACACCCGACAGCGTCTCGTCGCGCAGGCGAATCTGTGTCGGCGGCGAGAGGGCGTAGAAGGCCTCGCACAGTTCCATCATGGTGGTCTTGGAGATGATGGTGTCTACCGCGATGGTGAATTGCGACTCCCAACCGGTGGCCACGCGCTTGACCCGGTTGGCCACGGCGTCGATTTCATTGAGCAGGCGGCCACCCTCGCGCAGCAGCTCGGCGCCGGCCTCGGTCATCCTGGCCTGGCGCGAGCTGCGGTCAAACAGGAGCACATCCAGCGCGTCCTCAATCTGCCGCACCCGGTAGGTCAGGGCGCTGGGCACCATGCCCATGGCGCGCGCCGCCGCCGCAAAGCTCCCGGTCTTGGCAATGATTTGCAGCATGGACAGCGCATCGGGCGTCAGTACATCGCGTGGTGTTTGCATGGAAGTCCTATTTTGCTTGAAAGCGTTTGAATGATGCCATCAATCGCAGTGCATTGCTGCGGAGGCTGGCAGGCATACAGTTGATCCATGTTGACCCTACGCAAATCTTCTGAACGCGGCTACGCCGACCATGGCTGGCTCAAGTCCTTCCACAGCTTTTCTTTCGCCGGGTATTACGACCCGAATCATATGGGCTGGGGCAATCTGCGCGTCATCAACGAAGACCGCATTGCGCCGGGCACTGGCTTTGGCACGCACGGGCACCGCGACATGGAAATCATCAGCTACGTGGTGTCTGGCAATCTGGCGCACAAGGACAGCATGGGCAATGTCAAAGGCATACCGCCCGGCGATGTGCAGCGCATGAGCGCAGGCAGCGGCGTGCAGCACAGCGAGTTCAATCACGCAGAGGGTGAGACCACGCACTTCTTCCAGATATGGATCGAGCCCAGCAAAAAAGGCATCCCGCCGGGCTATGAGCAAAAGACATTTAGCACGGCAGAAAAGCAGGGCGTGCTGCGTCTGCTGGCTTCAAGCGATGCGGCCCATGGCTCGGTGTTGATTCATGCCGATGCCTGCCTCTACAGCGGCCTGTTTGATGGTGACCAAGCTGCCACACTGGAATTGGTACCGACTCGCCTGGCCTATGTGCACCTGATGCGTGGAAAACTGCTGGTCAATGGTCAGGCCCTAGCGGGCGGCGATGCGGCGCTGATCGAAGGCGAGAGCCGCATTGAGTTGACGCAGGGCGAGGATGCCGAGGTACTGGTGTTTGACCTGGCGCCCTGAGACCGTTAAAAATACGATTTCTTCCCACCGCCCTAAGGGGTGTTTTCTCACTTCAGTCCAACAGGAACTCAGCAAATGGCATCAGTAGCAGTGGTATTTCATTCCGGTTATGGTCACACCCAGCGCCTTGCGCAATCGGTGGCGGCTGGCGCAGCGGCGGACCTCATCGCCATCGATGCCGATGGCAATCTGCCCGAAGGTGGCTGGGAAACCCTGGCTGCGGCCGACGCCATCATCTTCGGCTCGCCGACCTATATGGGCTCGGTCAGCTGGCAGTTCAAGAAGTTTGCCGATGCCTCTTCCAAGCCCTGGTACACCCAGGCCTGGAAGGACAAGATCTTTGGCGGCTTCACCGCCAGCGCCAATATGAACGGCGACAAGCACAGCACCATCCATTACCTTATGACCCTGGCCATGCAGCATGGCGGCGTCTGGGCCGGTACCGGAATCAACTACAACAATACCAAGGCCTCGCAGCGCAGCGACCTGAACTACCTGGCCTCCAGTGCTGGCCCCATGGCCCAAACCCCGGGCGATTCCGGTGCCGACGAAATGAACGCCGGTGACCTGGAAACCGGCCGCTTGTTTGGCGAGCGCATTGCCGCTTTGGCGGCCAAGTTCAAGGGCTGATTTTTTCGCGAAAACGCGCAATTCACCGCCGTGGTGGTGGATGACGACGCGTTCAGCCGGGCGATTGCCGAACGGGGTTTGGGCAAGCTGGGTTTCACCGAATGCCATGTAGCGGCAGACGGGCAACAGGGTGTACGCATTCTTGCGCGGCTGGAGCGTGCGCCGGACTTGATCCTTTGCGACATATTCATGCCCAACAAAGACGGCATAGAGTTTTTGGACGAACTGGCAACGCGCCGCTACCCCGGTCAGGTCGTACTGATCACCGGCGGCGATGGATTGATGCTGGACGTTGCACACCAGTTGGCCACGGCTGGCGGACTGCAGGTGGTGGCCAAATTGACCAAACCGTTGGACCTGGACCTCTTGGCCAATGCCCTTGGGCTGAGCTACGCCATCTAAGCCACCTTCGCTGCATACGCGGAACACAGCAGCAGCGGCTGAGCGCTGATTCAACGCGCGCCTCACGGGCATACAGCGCGCTTGCAGCAGCGCGCCACTCCACTTCTTCCCCTCGCCTGCAAGGGCAAAAAATCCACAACAAAGTCAAGGAATAGGTGCGTCCGGACTATTGCCAGTTGAAGAAAGCTATGCTTAAATCGGCTTAATTTATTGAAAAGTGATAATAAATGCTTTTAATTGCAAATTAAACACAATTTCCCTGATTGCTTGAGAACGGGTTGTTGCTTGAAGTTTGCGATGAATGGGGGCCGCGGATCGATCCGCCAGTCTGGTTTCTTCACCAAATGTCGGGAGATTTTTATGAAAATATTGAATGTGGCGATGTTGCTTTTGGCGCTAACTGTTTGTGCGCCTGGTCAGGCGAGCGCGGCTTCGTTGCTGGGCTCGGACCTGCTGAACTTATCGATTTTTTCCAACACCTATACGTCCACTGGCGACGCTGCCAAGGTGTATGGCAATGTGCTGTCTGGAACCTACGCAACAACTGGTGCCAATTCGTCGGTCTTCGGCAATTTACAGTCCGGTGATGTGGGAACTACGGGCGCCAACGCCACCGTCCAAGGCAATTTTCAATCGGTATTGGCTGGAACGATTGGCGCGAATGCCATCGTCGCGGGCAATTTCCAAGCGGGTGGAGTAGGCACCACGGGCGCTTACTCCACGGTGCAGGGCAACTTTGAGTCCGGCTTGGCTGGCACGACCGGGGCCTATTCCAACATCGTTGGCAACTTCGATGTGGGCGGCGTTCGCGCATTGGGCGGGGGGTCTAGCGTCGGAGGAACCTCTGGTGCGACCAATCAGACTGCCATGAGTGCGATGACAGTTGCGCTGCAAAGCAGCTTGACCACCGCCAAGAGCCAACTCGACGCGGCGAAAGTCAATTTGAATGCCATGGGTTCGGGCACCAGTCTGGCCGCGACGATGACGGTCAACACCACATTTGACGCGGGTGTCTATAGTGCCGCGAGTTTCTCCACCACGGCCGGCACCACCCTGTATCTGGATGGCCAGAACAAGGCCAACCAGACCTGGGTCTTCAACATCACCGACATTCTTGCCACCGGTGCCAGCTCCCATGTTGAATTGATCAATGCCGGAGCCAATTCCCAGGTGTTGTGGAATACCGGTGGTTACGCCAGCCTGGGGGCAGACTCCAGCTTTATTGGCAGCGTGCTGGCGACGACCTACATCAGCGTGGGCGCTAATGCGGTGCTCAGTAACCTGGGCGGCTCTGCCTGTGGCGGCCTGTTTTCGTCGACCTCGTATGTCTCTATCGGTGCCGGTGCCCAAGTGGGATCGGGTGGTTGTTCTGCCTTTGGTGGTGGTCCAATAGCCGCTGTGCCTGAACCCGAGTCCTACGCCCTGTTGTTGGCTGGCTTGGGATTGATGGGCGCAATCATTGGCCGCCGTCGTTCGAAGGACGGCGCCTGATAGACCGCTGGCAAGAGACCGGTCCGTGATCTCCATGCGCATTCGATCGCGGGGCTTTACGCTATTGGAGTTGATGGTGGTGCTGGCGATCACCGGCATTTTGACCGCAATGGCCGTTCCGTCTTTTTCACGCTTGATTCAATCCAACACGGTGTCCAACACGACCAGCACCCTGCTGGCCGACTTGCGCTACGCACGCAGTGAAGCCATCCGAAGAGGGGGTACCGTGGTCATGTGTCGCAGCGATGTGCCCGAAGCGGTCAAGCCGGTTTGCAGCGCCTCCAGTGGCGGTGCTAATGGCCGTGGTTGGGCGGAAGGTTGGATCCTGTTCCAGGATTGGAACGGCAATTCTGTGTTGGATGCAGATGAGCCACTCCTGCGCGTGCAATCCAGGATTGCAGCTATAGATGCCATTGTGGAAGCGGGCGAAAGTGCCACCGCATTTCGCTTTGCGGCAACTGGGCGCCTGCCCGCGACCACTGCCGAACTGCGCGTGGGCGGCAACGCTTTTGCCAGCGGTGTGCAACGCCTGGTATGCGTGGACCTTGGCGGGCGCGCTCGCGTGGCCAGCGCCACTGCCCTTGACTGCGCTGAGCCGTAGCCCATGCTTGCGCTGCCACAGAGCCGGACCTTGCAGGGAGGCTTTTCGCTGGTCGAGGTACTGGTTGCGGTGTTGCTGCTATCGCTGGGAATTCTGACCTTGAGCTCTACTTTGTCTTTTTCAGTGCAAGCACCCAAGCTGTCCGGCTACCGCGCGTCGGCGGTCAACTTGGCGTCGAGTTATGTAGAGCGCATGCGGGCCAATGCCGAAGGTTTTGCCAATGGCGCCTACGACCAGCCCAGCAGCTACGATGGCTCGCGCAGCCCACAGGAAACTGCTCAGTCGGACCGTTGTGCCTATCCAGATTGCAACCTGGTTTCCATGGCGACCATGGACTTTGTCGATTTGAAAGTGGCGGTGCGCATGGAACTGCCGTTTGGTGGCGCCTTCATGCAGCGCGACGTCCAGAATGGTGTCGCCAGCAGAACCGATGGCAACCTGTGGATTTTGTGGCAGGAGCCCGGTGGCGTTGCGATGCTCAACGCCGCCACTTCGGATAACTGTCCGACGGAGATCACAAGCCATGATGCGGTGCCAGCGCCGCATTGCCTCTACGTGCGGTTTAAGCTGTGACGGGCCAGCGTCGGTTCTCGGGTGCGCAGCATTGCCAGGGGGCTTCCCTGGTCGAACTGATGGTCGCCATGACCATGGGGCTGCTGATTACCGTGGCCCTTCTTTCTGCCTACCAGGGCGCTGTCGGCGCCAACCAGATGGCCGATGCAGAGGGGCGCATGAACGAAGATGCCCAAGCCGCTCTGGCCGTATTGACCCAGCAGCTGCGCATGGCGGGCAGCAACCCCGATCAGGCGAACCGGATTGCCAATTCCGACCCCACGCTGTCGAGTCGGCGCAATCCGCTGTATCTGCCTGCGCCTGCCTACGCGGGTTACGCATTACAGCCAAAAGGCTTTGCGCTTTCGTCCTTTGCCTTGCGTGGCTGCAGTGGCAGCTTTAGCAACATCACCTCGGCGAGCGACATGGATCACCTGACCTGCCTGCCAGGCAGTGCCGCCTTACCGAACTCGATCGCGGTGAGTTATGAGGCCGACCGATTCAATACCGTCCCCAGTCCGGCGCCGGCGAGTCTTGCCACCGATTGCCTGGGAAAAAAGCTGGCAATCATCACGGCCACAGTCCCCAGTGCTTCCGATGCCGGTGTCGTGTTGACCGATGTGAGCTATGCGCTGGCAGACAATCGGTTTTACATAGCGACGAGATCGGGCGTGCCCAGCCTGTATTGCAAAGGAAACGGCATCGACAGCAGCCCCCAGGCCATGGTGGACAACGTGGAGGACCTGCAGTTCCGGTATGGTGCGACTGCGAGCAGCGCAGCAATGGCCGGCTATTTGAGTGCCGACCAGATGCTTTCCAACGCGGCACTGGCGTTGTTGGCCAATGACGCGACGCGCTGGCAAAAGGTCGTTGCCGTTCGCATCTGCATTGTGGTGCGTAGCCAAAGTGCGGTCGTGGCCAGCGCTCTGTCCGCGCGCTATGTCACATGTGACGGAAGTCTGGCTACGGCGCCACCGGATCTTCGTTTGCGCCACGCTTACTCCGCCACCGTGCTCCTGCGTAACCGGCGACTGTAGCGATGCGAACAAGCCGCGTGATCAGCTCCACTGGCTGCGCTTGCCATTCGCAAGCGCAGCGCGGAGCTGTGTTGGTGATCGCCATGATTTTTTTGCTGTTGGTTTCGCTCATGACCATCACCAGCCTGCACAACATCGCCTCCTCAGAGAGTGTGTTGGGAAATGTGCGCACGACGGAAATGGCAGAACAGGCTGCGGAGGTAGCCCTGCGCCATTGTGAAGCCGCTGTCATGGATTTGTTGACGGTGGCGTCTGGTGGCGCGTCGGCCTATGCAAGCCAGTTCAAACAGGCGAATATTCTGCCGGTAAGCAGTCCACCGCAGTGGCAAAACATCGCAACCTGGGATAGCACTTCCGCATCGGTCTTTGTAGCGCCGCTCACTTTGGTCAATCAGGTCGGGCTGGACAAAGCCACCTACAAGCGAGCACCGGAATGCATGGTGGAGCCGGTACCGGTGCTGTTGTCCGGTACGACGGTTCCCAGCACCACGTCGTCCTTTGTAGTGACGGCGCGCGGCTTTGGCCCTGAGGTGGCTGCGGCAGATGCCAGCCATAGCCATCCAGTGGGCAGCGAAGTCTGGCTGCAGTCTCACATTCAATTTCAATAAAGTAGGTACAACCCATGTCCCCACTGTTCCGCAATCGCCTGGCCCACGGCCGCCTGCCCAGGGCATGGCGCTGGGGCTTTGCTGCGCTGCTGCTGTGTGACGGGCCGCCGACCTGGGCCGATCAAAACGTGATTGCCGAAAATTGTGCCAGAAGCGTTGGCAGTAGCAGCTCCAAAATGATCAGCTATAGCTGCAACGCTTTATCGATCACAGCGGGCCAAACCATCAGCCTACAGTCATTAACGCAGGGCTCGGCAATGGTCACCGTACAAGGTGACTTGCGCGTTGGTTCCGGCGCAAAAATCAATGCAGGCGGACCACCCACCAACCTGTCCCTGGTTGTGACCGGCCTGGTGGACCTGGGCGCAGACAGCGCGCTGAACGCCAACCTGGTCAGCAGCGCCGTGGTTACCACCGGAGCACGCAGCATATTCGTTGGCAACATACAGACCGGTTCCGCAGCCATCAATATCGGCGACCACAATACCGTCACCGGCAATCTCAGCACCGTGATGGCCGGTGTCATCAATATCGGTGCCGACACCATCGTGACGGGTGAACTGAGCACCGCGTCCGGGGCCATCAATGTGGGAGACCGCAGCACCATCAACGGCTCAATCCTGAGCAGCGTGGCTGGTGCTATCACGCTGGGCAAAGGAGTCACCGTGACCGGTACCGTCGCAACAACCTACCATGGGAGCGACATCGGTGCCGGTGCCATCACGGTGGGATCGGACAGCGAGGTTAAAAAAGGCCTGACCACCAACACCGGCGCCATCACCATTGCGTCGAGTTCGAAGGTGTGTGGCAATGTTGTTAGCAACGATGGCGCCATCACCGTGGGCGCCGACGCCAGCGTTTGCAACAGCGTGTGTACCGGCAATTCCGGTGCCATCACGGTCGGTGCTGGTGCCATCGTCGGTGGCAACGTCGAGTCCGCCATGGCCGGTGCCATCACAGTGGGTGCCTATGCAAGGGTTGCAGGCGCGGTCACCGTCAGGCAGGCCGGTGCAAAAACCATTGTGGCCGGTGCCATCGTCGGCTTGGCCATGCTGGGCAATACCTGCGTGACACAGGCTCCTGTTACGGCTACGCCGATCAAGATCATCTCGCGGCAGTGGCGCCAGATCTATATGCGCTAGGCGACAAGTTGTTGCTGCCATTTCATTGAAAGGTTTTCTACATGTCTTATGTACGTCCCAGTGCCAGAGCCTCGGCTGGTTTTTCCCTGATCGAGCTGCTCATCGCGTTAGCCATCGTGGGTATTCTGGCCAGCATTGCCTTGCCCTCGTATTCCAACTATATCGCCAGAGCGCGCCGTGCCGATGCAAGGGCCCAACTGATGCAGGCGGGCCAGTTTATGCAGCGCTTCTACGCCGCCAACGACAGCTTCAAAACAGACCGATCCGGCAACGCCGTGCTCACGCAGATGCCCATGAACCTGTTGCAATCGCCAGCGAACGCAAGCAGCGCTGCGCTGTATGCACTGGCGATACCGGACCTCACTCTGGACGATATGCAATACACGCTGCAGATGGTGCCGGTCGCCGCGGGCGCAATGGCTACCGATGCATGCGGTTCCCTGACATTGAGCTCCATTGGATTGCGCGGTGTGCTGGTGGGTGGGGCCGTGGGCGACCTGGGTTTGCGCGATACTTGCTGGCGTTAAAGCGACGCTTGGAAATACTCCATGCGGTGGTGCCCGCCAAACACGGGCCAAGCCCTAGAATTAAGCCGAATGAACGCAATCCCCCCCACTCGCAAGCCAGGCGCCACGGTTGAGAAGTCCTTTTGTACCACCCGTGAGGCTGGGGTGTTGCTGGGTGTTTCCGTTGGAACGGTACAGCTGTGGGTAGAAAGCGGCCTGCTGCAGGCGTGGAAGACGGCCGGTGGCCACCGCCGTGTGCTGCGCGACTCGGTCGAGCGCTTGCTGCAGAAAAAGCCCATTTCGGCTCAGCAAGTTTCAAGCCCCCTGGTTGCTGACCGGGCGCAGTCGCGTCGTCTGAAGATTCTGGCCGTCGATGACGATGAGCAAATGTTGCGCTTGTACCAGTTGCACATGGAGCGCTGGCCCATGGCACCCGAGGTCACTGTGCTGAGCGACGCGGTTTCCGCGCTGCTGTCCATAGGCCGTCAATGTCCCGATTTGTTGGTCACCGACCTGCACATGCCGGGTATGGACGGCTTCCATATGTTGCGCGTGCTGAGCAGTGCACCGGAAATGTCCGGCACCCGGATTGTGGTCGTCAGTGCGCTGGAAGCCGCTGAAATCCAGCAGCGCGGTGGCATTCCAGCCGGCGTCGAGGCCTTGCCCAAACCAGTGCCATTTGATCGGCTGCTCAGCATTGCCACTGGCCTGCTTAAGCAAGGCCGTTTTCAACGCCCACCTCACTAGCAATCGTCCTGAAGCGGACATTCCCGCTGCCCTTAATCGCCCGGTCTGACAGGCCGCGGAGTCTTGTTGGCGCTAAGCAGTCGCATATTTGTATCACTTTTTATTATATTTAAATAAATAATGGTGTTTTAATGCTTGCTTTAGACGCACACGCATTACATGAACGCCCCCTATTCCGCCCCAGTGCAGTTCCCCAGACAAGACGCAATGGCTAGCTTGTTGCTGACGAATGCGCTTTTCGATGAAGGACAAAGCAATGGGACGCATCCGCGTCCCAGGATGAGCGCCACTGTCGATCTGCAGGACCGCCAATTCGGGCGCATTTCGGTCACTGGACGTGCCCATCTCAAGTGCTTCGAACATGCACCGCTGCAAGCGCGTATGCATGACCTATCGATGTCGGGTTTTTCCCTTTTCTTGGACTTTCAGTTGCGGCGTTTGCAAAGCTACGAGCTGAAATTGGCCGTGTATCGCCATGGCAAATACCATGTCGTGGAGGTGCGTGCGCAATGTGTCTACGCCATGCTGGTGCGCGCCAATGGGTTCAAGCACGGCTTTGAGTTCATTGGACGCGATGACAGGGCCGAAGACGCCATTCGAGCGATCCTGGCATGAGCGTGAGGCGAGCAATCATCACAGCGCGGGATGTTTATGCCACACGCTGAGCCCATCGTGGCGCAAGATGCTGCGCCTCACTTCTTCGTGGCTGCAAGCCGCTGGCATCCTATTTCAGCCCTGTTTTTTGCAGTGGCATTGTTGGTCCCGGCCCCGGCCCCCTTCCATGGCGCGTCAGCAGTGTGGATCGCCGTCTTGCGCTACGCCATGCCCATGGCCCTCTTGCTGCTCGCAACGAGCGTCTACCTGAGCTTTCTTCGGCAGCGACGTCAGCATCAGGCACTGCTTGCGATGGCGCAATCGCGAGACCAGTTGCGCAACATCCTTGCAGCGGTGCCGGTGCGTATTTTCTGGAAAGACCGAAACCTGTGCTACCTCGGTTGCAACGCGCTTTATGCCAGCCACGAGGGTATTGAGCACGCTGAATCCCTGGTGGGGAAGTCCGACGCGCATTTGCAGCGGATCATGGGCCCGGAGTCTTCGCTCATTCATGAGCAGGAGGTGATGGATACCGGTATTTCCAATCTCTATTATGACGAGAAGCAGACCACACCCAGCGGTCAAGCGACCTGGCTGCGCAGCTCCCATGTGGCCCTCAGGAACAGCCGCCTAGAGGTCATTGGCGTGATCGGCATACAGGAGGACATCACCCATAGCAAGCAGGTCGAGGAGCGGTTGCGTCAGCTCTCGGTGGCCGTGGAGCAAAGTCCGGCCTCCGTCGTCATCACGGATTTGTCAGGGGTCATTGAGTATGTCAACCCCCGCTTTACTGAAGTCACTGGCTATAGCGCCACCGATGCCATTGGGCAGAATCCTAGAATTTTGCATTCAAAACTCACCCCGCAGGCAACCTTCGATGGGCTTTGGAGCACCTTGGCCAAGGGCCAGGTGTGGCGAGGCGAATTCATTAATCAGCGAAAAAATGGAGAACGGTACTGGGAGGAGTCGCAGATCGTTCCGGTCCGCAGTACCACCGGAGCTATCACGCACTATGTGGCCGTCAAGACCGATATCAGCTTGCGCAAGCAACTGGAGGCAGACGGCGCAGCGGCTCTGGAGCGCTTGCAAAGAATTGCCCACCAGGTTCCGGGCATGGTTTACCAATACCGGATGCGGCCCGATGGCGGGTCCTGCTTTCCCTTTGTGAGCGAAGCCATACGTGGCATTTACCGGTTGAGCCCTGAGGACGTCCGCGAAGACGCCACGCAGCTATTTGCCAATATCCATCCAGAGGATCTTGCGGAGGTGGTTCATACCATCCAGGCATCGGCGACGGATTTGACGCCATGGCGCCATGAATACCGGCTGCGTTTTGACGATGGCGTAGAACGCTGGTTGTGCGGCAATGCCTTGCCGCAGCGTGAGGCCGATGGTGGCGTGCTGTGGCACGGCTTTATCACCGACGTCACCGAGCGCAAGCAACTCGACAGCCGCAGCCGCCAACTCGCCTTGCTGGATGCCCAGCAGCAACACGCGGTGAGCACCGACAAGCTCAACTATCTGGCGCTTTACGACGCCTTGACCTTGCTGCCAAACCGGCGTTTGCTACAGGAACGTTTGCAGCAGGCGCTTAGTGGAACCGATTCTGGTGTGCTATTGGGAGCCCTTTTGTTTGTGGATCTGGATGATTTCAAAATCGTCAACGAAGCCCTGGGCCATAACAAGGGCGACTGCTTGCTGCAGCAAGTAGCCAAGCAACTGCTGCTGTGTGTACGCGACAAGGACACCGTGGCCAGGCTGGGTGGCGACGAGTTCGCCGTACTTCTTGAGGGGCTGAGCCACGATGCACAGGACGCCAGCGCACAGGCCCAGCGCGTGGCCGACAAAATTCTGCAGACGATCAACCAGACCTACCAACTCGGCGACAGTCGGCACCACTGTACGGCGAGCATTGGCATTACCCTGTTGGATGACAGTGCCAAGACCAGTGTTGACGTGTCCATGCAGCAGGCTGAACTGGCGCTGAATCAGGCCAAGGCGACGGGGCACAACACGCTGCGCTGCTTTGATCCGCTGATGCAGTCCATAGTTTCGGCCCGTGCCTCCCTGGAGATGGGTTTGCGGGATGCATTGGACAAGCGGCAGTTCCAGCTCCTATATCAGCCACAGCTCAACGCTGCAGGTCAGATCACTGGAGTGGAGGCCCTGGTGCGTTGGCTGGACCCGGTGCTGGGCCTGGTGTCGCCGGCCGAGTTCATCCCTCTGGCCGAGGAGTGCGGACTGATTATTCCCCTGGGCCGCTGGGTGCTGGAAACCGCCTGCGCGCAGCTAAAGCGCTGGTCTGCCATGCCCGGCTTCAGTGCGTTGACGGTCGCGGTCAATGTCAGCGCGCGGCAGTTTCACCAAAAAGACTTTTGCGAGCAGGTTCGCGGCGTACTGGCGCTGACGGGGGCCAAGCCGCAACGGCTCAAGCTGGAGTTGACCGAGAGTCTGCTGGTCTCGAATGTCGAAGAGGTGATCGCCAAGATGGGCGAGCTCCAAAGCATCGGTATCGAATTTTCCCTGGACGATTTTGGCACGGGCTTTTCCTCGCTGTCGTATTTAAAGCGACTTCCTTTGAGCCAGTTGAAGATAGATCAGAGCTTTGTCAAAGACATTGTGGTCAACTCCAGCGATGCGGCCCTGGCAAAGATGGTGATCGCATTGGCAGGGAGTTTGAATCTGTCTGTCATCGCCGAAGGCGTTGAAACCGAGGCCCAGCGCATCTTTTTGGAGCAGCTGGGTTGCCACGCATACCAGGGTTATCTTTTCGCTCGCCCCCTTGACTCTGCTGCAGTTGAGACCTATGCACATCAGCACTTTGCGGTGACAGAACATTTTTAGATTGGTCCTGGTGCAACATGAAAAAACAAATACCTTCTGACTTTGCGGGACCATCGAATGAGCGCGAGCAATTGGACACTCCGGGCGAGCGTCGACTGGCAGACGCAGGACTGTTCAGCAACATTGCCCTTCAAAGCGCTATTTTCAACAGTGCCAATTTTTCCAGCATCGCCACTGACGCCAATGGCGTGATCCAGATTTTCAATGTCGGTGCCGAGCGCATGTTGGGCTATGCCGCAGCCGATGTGATGAACAAGATTACCCCGGCCGATATCTCCGACCCGCAAGAGGTGATTGCGCGGGCCAAGACATTGAGCATGGAGCTCGATACGTTGATCACGCCCGGCTTTGAGGCGCTGGTGTTCAAGGCCTCGCGCGGGATTGAGGATATTTACGAGCTCACCTATATCCGCAAGGACGGCAGCCGTTTTCCGGCGGTGGTGTCGGTGACGGCCTTGCGTGATGCGCAGGATGCCATCATCGGTTACTTATTGATTGGCACCGACAACACCGCGCGCAAGCAGGCCGAAGCCGCGTTGCTCAAGGCCGGTGCCTTGCAAAGCGCCATTTTCAACAGTGCCAATTTTTCCAGCATTGCCACCGACGCGCAGGGCGTGATCCAGATCTTCAATGTCGGTGCCGAGCGCATGCTGGGATATTCAGCCGCCGAGGTAGTCAATAAGATCACGCCCGCCGATATTTCCGATCCGAAAGAGGTGATTCTGCGTGCCAAGTCCTTGAGCGTGGAGCTCGATACACCGATTACGCCCGGTTTTGAGGCGCTGGTGTTCAAGGCCTCGCGCGGCATTGAAGACATTTACGAGCTCACCTACATCCGCAAGGACGGCAGTTGGTTTCCGGCGGTGGTCTCTGTCACCGCCCTGCGCGACATGGAGGGCGCCATCATCGGCTATTTGCTGATTGGCACCGACAACACGGCGCGCAAGTTGATTGAAGAGGAGCAAAAAAAGCTGGACCAGCGCCTGCGCGACCAGCAGTTTTATACCCGCTCGCTGATCGAATCGAATATCGACGCCATCATGACCACCGACCCGGCGGGCATCATCACCGACGTCAACAAGCAGATGGAGGCCTTGACCGAATGCACCCGCGACGAGCTGATTGGCGCGCCTCTGAAGAAATACTTCACCGACCCGGATAGGGTGGTGGCGGTGATGAATTCGGTGCTCAGCGGCAAGAAGATTACCAACTACGACCTGACCGTGCGGGCCCGCAGCGGCAAGGAAACCGCGATTTCGTACAGCGCCACCACCTTTCACGACCGCGAACGGGTGCTGCAGGGCGTGTTTGCCGCAGCGCGTGACGTCACCGAGAGCAAGCGCCTGGACCAGGTACTGCAGGAAAAAAACATTGAGCTGGAGAGTGCCCGGCGGGTGGCCGACAAGGCGAATCTGGCCAAGTCGGACTTTTTGTCCAGTATGAGCCACGAAATCCGCTCGCCGCTGAATGCCATTTTGGGGCTGGCCTACCTACTGGAGCAGGCCAAGCTGGATATGGATTCCAACAACATGGTGCGCAAGATCCGCGCCTCCGGGCGCATGCTCTTAAGCCTGATCAGCGACATTTTGGATGTCTCCAAGATTGAAGCCGGTCAGATGATGATCGAGCAGGCGCCGTTCCGTCTGGTGGATGTCATCGAAAACCTGTCCGTGGTGCTGGGCGTGGCGGTGGGCGAGAAAAATATCCAGCTGATCATCCAGCCGCCACCGGTGGGGGCCTTTACCCTGATCGGCGACGCCCTGCGGCTGGAACAGGTGCTGATCAACCTGAGCATCAACGCCATCAAATTCACCCATATTGGTGAAGTGGAGTTGCGGACCGAGCTGGTGTCGCGCAACAGCGAGCAAATCATTTTTCGCTTCTCGGTGCGTGACACCGGCATTGGTATTGCGCCGGAATTGCAGGGCGGGGTGTTTGCCGCTTTTACCCAGGCCGACAGCTCGACCACAAGGCGCTTTGGTGGCACCGGCTTGGGACTGACCATCTGTCGGCAATTGGTGCACTTGATGGGCGGTGAAATTGGCCTCACCAGTGTGCAGGGCCAGGGTAGTGAATTTTGGTTTACCGTGCCACTCAAGACGGTGGCGGATACCGGTCCTGCCGCCTCTGCAACGGTGCGTGTGGAGGCATTGATTGCCAACAGCAACGACGCCGAGCTGCAACTGGTCAGCGGCATCGCCCTGGGCCTGGGTTGGCAGGTGTGTTCCCTGGCCTCGGGCGAGGAGGTCATTGCCAACGCCTTGGGGCGCAACGGTGAAAAGTTGCCCGATGTGGTGGTGCTGGACTGGAAGATGGGCGCTTTGGATGGCTTGGCCACGGCGCGTGCGCTGCGCGATCGGGTGGCGCAAGAGAAATGTCCGCTGCTGATCATGACCACGGCGCATGCCCACGCCAGCAACTCCAGCGCCGAGTTGGTCGATGCCGTACTGGAAAAACCGATCACGCCCACCTCCTTGTACAACGCGGTGATTGAGGCCAAACGCAAGCGGGCCGCAACGGTAGGTACCAGCTTTGCCCTGCACCAGTCGGCCGGTCAAGGCTTGCTGGGCATCAGAGTGCTGGTGGTCGACGACAGCGAAATAAATTGCGAGGTGGCATTGCGAATTCTGCGTGGCCAGGGCGCCATTGTCTCGCTGGCTGCCGATGGGCAGGAGGCATTGGATTGGCTGCTGGCCCACCCCGACGATATCGATCTGGTGCTGATGGACGTGCAAATGCCGGTCATGGACGGTATCGAAGCCACGCGGCAATTGCGCCTCATCCCAAGGTTTGCCGATTTGCCCATCATCGCGTTGACGGCCGGTGCCTTCAAGTCGCAGCAAGACGCCGCCGAGGCGGTGGGCATGGCGCATTTCATCAGCAAGCCCTTTGACGTGCCCAGCACCATTGCCTTGATCCAACGCCTATACCGCAGGCCACCTTCCACACTGGGCGGTGGAGCCCGTCCAGCAGAAGCGAGGTCGCCCATGGACATTGCCGCTCCATTGCCCGCGGCAACGGTGATGGATGTGGTGCAGGGCTTGAATATCTGGATCGACCGGGCGTCATATCAGGAATATTTGCGACGTTTTGTCGATCTCTATGGCGGCACGGTTCGCGCCATGCGGGAGAGCCTGGCCCAGGGTTACCGACCCGCTGCAACCGCTTTGGCCCACAAGCTGTCGGGCGTGGCGGCTAACCTGGCATTGCCCGAGGTGCGGCGCCTGGCCGAACAGGTGGAACGGGTACTGCTGACGGAGCTGGATGCCAGCGTGGAATTGCAGCAGCTGGACGCGGCCATGGGCTTGGCCTTGGCTGAAATTGAGTGTTTTCTCCAGATCGCTGAATAGCCAGGTTTCAGGCCGAGTTCACGAGTTCCGGCGCTGCCTTCAACTCTGCATCCACGGCGCGCCGTTCGTCAAAAACAAAACAGCCGCCGCTGTAGTGGGCGCTGCCCACTTCCTCAAAGTATTTCAGGATGCCGCCTTCAATCTGGTAGACATGCTCCAGGCCCAGCTCGTGCATCAGGATGGCAGCCTTCTCGCAGCGGATGCCGCCGGTGCAAAAGCTGACCACGGTCTTGTCTTCCAGCTCGGCCTTGTGGTCCCGAACGGCCTGCGGAAATTCGGTGAACTTGGTGAGGCGCCAGTCGATGGCGCCATTGAAGGTTCCGGCATCCACCTCATAGTCGTTGCGCGTGTCCAGCGTCACCACCGGGCGGCCATTGTCGTCATGGCCCTGGTCCAGCCAGCGCTTGACGGTCGCCGGTGCCACGGACGGTGCCCGGCCCTCGGCCGGGCGGATGGTGGGGTGGTCCATGCGGATGATTTCGCGCTTGACCTTGCACAGCATTTTCTTGAAGGGCTGCTTGTCGGACCAGCTTTCCTTCGGCTGGATGTCGGCAAAGCGCACGTCGCCATGCAACTGTGCGACAAAGCCGCGCACATACCATTCGGGCCCGGCCAGGAACAGGTTGATACCTTCCTCGGCCAGCAGGATGGTGCCCTTGAGCTGCAGTGCGTTGGCCCGTTGCAGCAGCAGTTCACGCAGCACCGCCGCATCGGGCAGGGGGACGAACTTGTAGGAGGAGATGTTGAGGATGGAGTTCACGCGGTTGATTTTATGACTCTGCCCTCAATGCCAGCGCTGCAAGAAATGCGCAGACCATGAACGGAGGTTGCAATACAATTGCATTACAATTTTTCGAGCCATCACCATGAAAACTGCAACCCTTCCTACTGTTCGCGTACTGCCCGAGATTCGAGAGCAGGCAGAAGGCCTGCTGGAGAAGGGAGAGTCGCTTTCCATGTTTATTGAAGAAAGCTTGCGCCGCCACATTGCGCTGCGCCAGAGTGAGCGTGCATTTCTTGCCCGTGGCATGGCCGCCGGTGCCAGGGCGCGTGAAGCCGGCGTGACAGTAAGCGCAGACGAAAGCCTGGCACGCTTGCGCGCATTGAAAGCTAAACGCATTGCAAGCCATAAGGCATGAACACTCACCGGGTGGTCTTGGCACCCGAGGCGCAAGAAGACTTGGAGCGGCTGTACCTTTTCTCTTTGGAACTGGACGCCACGGTTGCCGAGCGCGCCTTGGCCGCCATTGAAAACGCCTACGCCCTGCTGCGCCACAGCCCGTTCTCCTGCCGCAAGGCGGCCGACGGCAAGCTGGGCCCGCTGGTACGCGAATTGATCATCCCGTTTGGCGCAGCCGGCTTTGTGGCCTTGTTCGAAATCGTAGATGACCAAACAGTCCTGATCACCGCCGTGCGCCACCAGCGCGAAAGCGACTACCACTAGCCCGAGCCGATGCTACCAAAGCCATCCGGCGCTCGGAACTACTGGCGTGAGCTGTGGGCAAGCAACAGCAGCGGCAACCCACCGCCAGTGATTCCGTAGCCGACGCGACAAAGCCAAATCGGCTGTCCGCATGGAGCTCCCCCTCGCCCGGCGGGGGCGAGGGGGTTGGGGGGCGTGGGGAGTCAAAAGCCGAGGGGCGTGGGGAGTTAAAAACTTACAATGAGTGGATGTTTATCCACCTGCGCCTTCACACCGAATTCTCCGTGGTTGACTCCACCTGCCGCATTGATGAAGTGGTCAAAGCTGCCGCCCGGGACAAGCAACCGGCCCTGGCCATCACCGACATTTCCAACCTGTTTGGGGCCCTGAAGCTTTACAAAGAGGCGCGCGCCAAGGGCATCAAACCCGTCCTGGGTGCCGAAATCGTGCTCGAAGGCCTGGGCGGCGACCCGTTGGCCGTCTCCCGCATGGTGCTGCTGGTGCAGAACAAGCAGGGCTACCTGAATATTTCCGAGCTGATTGCCCGTGCCTACACGCAAAACGTGCTGACCACCGGCGGCAAGCAGTTGGCCGTGGTCAAGCTGGCCTGGCTGAAAGAGCTGAACGAGGGCCTGATTGCGCTCTCCGGCGCGCAGGCTGGCCCGGTCGGCCAGGCGCTGGTGCAGGGCGACACCGCCCGCGCCCACGATGTGGCGCTGCAAATGGCCGGCATCTTCACGCATCGCTTCTACCTGGAGCTGCAACGCGCTGGCCGTTCCGAGGACGAGCTCCAGGTGATGGCCGCCGTGCAACTGGCAGCAACCATGAAGCTGCCGGTGGTGGCCACGCACCCGATCCAGTTCACCGAGCCGGATGACTTTGAGGCGCACGAGGCGCGCGTCTGCATTGCCGACGGCGAAATCCTGGGCAACGCCAAGCGCGTGCGCCGCTTCACCCGCGAGCAGTATTTCAAGTCGATGGAAGAGATGGAGGCGCTGTTTGCCGACATTCCCTCGGCCATTGCCAACACGCTGGAGATTGCCAAGCGCTGCAGCCTGACCCTGGTGCTGGGCAAGCCGCAGCTGCCTGAGTTCCCTACGCCGCTGGTGGACGGCGTGCGCATGACGCCGGACGATTATTTTCGCTACACCTCGCACGAGGGCCTCAAAGACCGCATGGCGCACCTGTACCCCAAGCAGGAAGAGCGCGAGGCGCGCATGCCCGAGTACGTGGAGCGCCTTGAGTTCGAGATCGGCACTATCCTGAAGATGGGTTTTCCGGGCTACTTTTTGATCGTGGGCGACTTCATCAACTGGGCCAAGAAGAACGGCTGCCCGGTGGGGCCGGGACGGGGTTCCGGTGCTGGTTCGCTGGTGGCCTATGCGCTCAAAATTACCGACCTGGACCCGATCAAATACAAGCTGCTGTTCGAGCGCTTTTTGAATCCGGAACGTGTCTCCATGCCCGACTTTGACATCGACTTCTGCCAGACCAACCGCAATCTGGTGATCGACTATGTGAAGGACAAATACGGCAAGGAAGCCGTCAGCCAGATCGCCACCTTCGGCACCATGGCCGCGCGTGGCGTGGTGCGCGATGTGGGCCGGGTGCTGGACATGAGCTACACCTTTTGCGATGGCATCAGCAAGCTGATCCCCAACAAGCCGGGCACCAGCGTCACGTTGCAACTGCCGCCCACCGATGGCAAGAAGAACGACAAATACGTCTATGCCAGCGAGGCCGAGCCCATATTGGCCGAGCGCGAGGCCAAGGAAGAAGACGTCAAGACGCTCTTGGAGCTGGCCCGCAAGCTCGAAGGCCTGACGCGCAACATCGGCATGCACGCCGGGGGTGTGCTGATTGCGCCGGGCAAGCTGACCGACTTCTGCCCGCTCTACCAGCAGCCCGGCAGCGAGTCGGCCGTGAGCCAGTACGACAAGGACGACGTGGAGGCCATCGGCCTGGTGAAGTTCGACTTCTTGGGCCTGGCCACGCTGACCATCCTGGAGATTGCGCGTGAGTTCATCATCAAGCGCCATCCCGGCCAGGAGAACTTTGCCTACGAGAACCTGCCGCTGGATGATGCCAAGGTGTATCGCCTGTTCCAGGAGGGCACGACCGAGGCCGTTTTTCAGTTTGAAAGTTCCGGCATGCAACGCATGTTGCGCGATGCCAAACCCACGCGCCTAGAAGACCTGATTGCGCTGAACGCCCTGTACCGCCCCGGCCCCATGGATCTGATCCCCAGCTTTGTGGCGCGCAAGCACGGTCGCGAGGTGATCGAGTACCCGCACCCGCTGGTGGCCGAGATGCTCTCCGAGACCTACGGCATCATGGTCTACCAGGAGCAGGTGATGCAGACCGCGCAGATTCTGGGCGGCTATTCGCTGGGCGGCGCCGACATGCTGCGCCGGGCCATGGGCAAGAAGAAGGCCGAGGAAATGGCCGAGCACCGCGCCATCTTCCGCGTCGGCGCCGCCAAGAACGACATCAGTGAGCAAAAGGCCGACGAGGTTTTTGACTTGATGGAAAAGTTCGCGGGCTACGGCTTTAACAAGTCGCACGCCGCCGCCTACTCGCTCTTGGCCTACCACACGGCCTGGATCAAGGTGCACTACACGGCCGAGTTCTTCTGCGCCAATATGACGGTGGAAATGGACGACACCGACAAGCTCAAGGTGTTGTTCCAGGACGCCGAAAAAATGGGCCTGGGCTTTGAGCCACCGAATGTGAACCGTGGCTTCCACCGCTTCGAGCCCATCTCCGACAAGCAGATCCGCTACGGTCTGGGCGCCGTAAAGGGCACCGGGCAGCAGGCGATTGAGGCAATTGTCGCGGCGCGCGAGGGTCGTGGACCCACTGCAGAGGCCGGGCCTTTCACCAGCCTGTTTGACTTTGCCCGCCGCGTCGAGCGCGCCCGCATTAACAAGCGCTGCGTGGAAGCGCTGATCAAGGCCGGTGCCTTCGACACGTTGCAGCTCAACCGCGCCAGCCTGGTGGCATCCATAGACCGCGCCTTTGATTTCGCCGCAGCTGCTGTTGCAAACGCCAACCAGTGCGGCCTGTTCGACATGGGCGATGACGACCACGGATCGAGCACGCAAGAGCCCGATCTGGTGGAGGTCACGCCCTGGGGTGTGAAGGAGCGCCTGACCTTTGAGAAGACGGCAATTGGCTTCTACCTCTCCGGCCATTTGTTCGATGAAGTGGAAACCGAAGTCCGCAAGTTTGCCAAGCGCCCGATCGAGGAGTTGCTGGACACGCGCGAGCCGCAGTTGCTGGCCGGCATCGTGAATGATTTGCGCGTCATCAACGGCCAGCGCGGCAAGTTGGGCCTGTTCAAACTGGACGACAAGTCCGCCACCATCGAGGCGCGCGCCGATGAGGCGCTACTGAACGCCCATAAGGGCTTGCTGAAGGACGACGAACTCATCATCGCCATGGGCAAAGCGCAGCCCGACCGCTTCTCAGGTGGCATGCAGTTCACCATTCAGCAGATATGGAGCCTGGAGCAGGCGCGTTGCCGCTTTGGCAAGTACCTGCGCGTCACGGTGAATGGCCGGGCGCCCGATATTGCGCGGCTGGTGAAGGAATTCCCGGCGCAGCGTGAAGTCTCCGAGCAGGGCGAACTGGTGCGAGGTCTGGGTGTGCGCCTGCAACTGGCACGCAGTTTGGAAGAGCCGGTGGAAGGCTGCAAGGGGGCGGAAGTGGTGCTGGCCTTGGGCGAAGAGGCAAAGTTCTACCCCACCGACGCGGCGCTGGCGAGTTGGCGCGCGCAGGCGGATCAGGGCAGGGCGGTGATCGCCTACGACTAAGCGAAACTGGCAGCGGCTCACACCACCCCATTTGTTTGCGCTAGCGCAAAAGCCCTTCTGCTAACGGGAAATGCCGATGCCTACGGATTTCTAAATGAGATAGACTCTCATTTAGAAATTGCATTTTCGGGTTTTTCGAAAGTGCTCCCAATAGGAAATGTCATGCTTTTGTCAGAGTTGCCCAATGGTTCCCACGCACTGGTGGAGCGCGTTTTCAGCGGTGCACCGGAAGTCGGTAGCACCACCGTGCAGCGTCTCGAAGAGCTGGGTTTTATCGCTGGCGAGCCGGTGCTGATGCTGCGGCGCGGCCCCGGTGGGCGCGAACCGCTGGCGGTGCAGATTGGCGAAACCTTGTTTGCCCTGCGCCTGGTGGAAGCGCAAAGCGTTGAAGTCACGCTCACTGAAACTGCGGGGGCTTGAGCCATGTCCGCCACTTTGATCGCTACGCCCAAAATCATTGCCCTGGTCGGCAACCCCAACTGCGGCAAGACCGCGCTTTTCAACCTGCTCACCGGCGCGCGTCAGAAAGTGGCCAACTATGCCGGTGTGACGGTGGAGCGCAAGGTCGGCACCGCCCGCTTGGGTCAAGGACAGACCATTTCGGTGGTAGACCTGCCCGGCTCTTACAGCCTGAACCCCTCCACGCCCGACGAGCAAGTGATGCTGGAGGTGGTGGAGGGCCGCCGCGCCGGGGAAGCCGCACCGGACGCCATCGTGGCTGTGGTGGACGCCACCAATTTGCGCATGAACCTGCGCCTGGTGCTGGAACTCACGCAGTTGGGCAAGCCGCTGATCGTGGCCCTGAACATGGCCGATGTGGCGCGCGCCAACGGTCTGAAGATTGATGTGCAACTGCTGTCCCGGGAGCTGGGTTGCCCGGTGGTGGAGACCGTGGCGGTGCAACACAACGGCCATGCCGCGCTGCTGGCGCAGTTGGAAATCCAGCTGGCCGCCTTGGCATTGGCGCAACTTCCCGCCACCAGTGCTGCCGTGACGCGGGCTGGTACCGAAGCCGTGCCTGCTGAAAGACAACACCAAAGCTCGGCTGAACTGCAGGCCCGCGTGCGCCGCATCCTGGCGCTGGTGTCGCCGCAGGTGCCCACGCTGGGCCGCTTCCAGTACAAGCTCGACGCGGTGGTAATGCACCCGGTCTGGGGCCTGGTGCTGCTGGCCACCGTGCTGTTTTTGATTTTTCAGGCGGTGTTTTCCTGGGCCAATGTGCCCATGGATGCGATCAAGGAGCTGGTGGCGTTTACTGGCGAATGGATCACCGCGCACATGGCTGACGGCGCGCTGCGCAGCCTGCTGGTGGACGGCGTAGTGGCGGGCGTGGGCGGCGTGCTGGTGTTTTTGCCGCAGATCCTGATTTTGTTTTTCTTCATCCTGCTATTGGAGGATTCTGGCTATTTGCCGCGCGCCGCCTTTTTGCTGGACAACCTGATGGGCCGGGTGGGCCTTTCGGGCCGCGCATTTATTCCGCTGCTGTCGAGCTTTGCCTGCGCCATCCCCGGCATCATGGCCACGCGCACCATTGCCAACTGGAAGGACCGGCTGGCCACCATCATGGTGGCACCCTTGATGACCTGTTCGGCGCGCCTGCCGGTGTATGCGCTCTTGATTGGCGCCTTTGTACCGGCGCGCCAGGTCGGCTGGTTTGACCTGCGCGGCCTGACGCTGTTTGGCCTGTACATCGCCGGTGTGGTCAGCGCCATGGCCATCGCATGGATCTTCAAGCGGGTGTGGATGAAGTCGCACTACCAGCCGCTCATGCTGGAGTTGCCGCCTTACCGCAAGCCCAGCCTGCGCAACCTGGGGCTAGGGCTTTGGGAGCGCGCCCGTATTTTTATGAGCCGGGTGGGCGGCATCATCTTTTCGCTGATGGTCATTCTCTGGTTCTTCTCCACCTTTCCCGGCCCGCCCGCAGGTTGGGATGTGTCCCAAGGCCCGGCCATCCAGTACAGCCTGGCCGGCATGCTGGGCCGTGCGCTGGAATTTGTGTTCGCGCCGATTGGCTTCAACTGGCAGATCAGCATTGCGCTGGTGCCGGGCCTGGCCGCCCGTGAGGTGGCAGTGGGTGCCCTGGGAACCGTCTATTCACTGTCGGCCGCCGATAGCGGTGTGGCCGATTCGCTGGCCCCGGTGATTGCACAGGGCTGGTCGCTGGCCACGGCCTATTCGCTCTTGGCCTGGTATGTGTTTGCGCCGCAATGCCTGTCCACGCTGGCGGTGGTGCGGCGCGAGACCAATTCCTGGAAGTACCCGCTGATCATGGCCGCTTATTTGTTTGCCCTGGCCTATGCGGCGGCCTTTGCCACATTCCGCATCACCCAGGCCTTTGGGGGCTAAGACCATGGCGCAAAACACTATTGTTGCGCTGCTGGTTGCAGGTTGCTTTGTCTACGCGCTGTGGACGCTGGGACCCAAGGCAGCGCGCAGTCGGCTGGCTGAGGCACTGTTGAAGTTGCGCTTGCCACGGATGCTTCGAATGCGTTTGGCTGCGGCGACCAAAGCGCAGGGTGTTTGTGGCGGCTGCGGTGGGTGCGGCGGCAGTACAGCGCAAAAGAGCCGGTCTGCTCAGGGTCAGACACAGGTCGAGCAACCGCTGATATTTCAACCGCGCTCAGTCCTTCGGGCGAAATGCGAAGGGAATCAGTGAGGGAATGCTGCCGTCGGTATCCCGGGGCAGTACCTCGGTCTTGTCGATGGCACGCAAGACGGCATCGTCCCAAGCCTTGATTCCACTGCTCTTTGTGACGCGGGCACTGAGTATGTTGCCTGAAGGTGATGTGCGGACATCCACCTCCACAGCCGGATTTCCGTTCACGCTTTCGGTGAATACGATATTTGGTTTTACACGCGCGGCTAGCCGCCCCAAGTAGCTGGCTGAGGGCCCGGACGACTGCGCTGCCGTGCCGGTCGAAGCCGGCGAGCCATTTCCGCCGGCTCCGGCCAGACCCATGGCACGCCGCACGGCGTCCTTGCGCTGCGTATCCACTTGCTGCGCCTCTTTGGCGTCCTGCTTGCGTTGTTGGTCGGCGTGTGCGAGTTTGTCGGCCTGCTCCTTTTTGAGCTTTTCGGCCTTGTGGTCCTGCTCCAGCTTGGCCTGGTCCAATTTGGCTTGCTTCAGTTTGTCGAGCTCTGCCTGCTTTTTCTTGTCGAGTTCGGCCTGCTTTTTCTTTTCCAGTTCTGCCAGTTTTTTCTTTTCCAACTCGGCCTTTTCCAGTGCCAGCGCCTTGAGCTGCTTGGCTTTCTCCTTCTGCAGTGCTATATCGGCCTCTAGCTTGGTTGTGTCGGGCGGTGGTGTCACCGGCTCGGGCTTGGGTACCGGTTTCGGTTCTGGGGCTGGCTGAACAACAGGCTCGGGCAAAGGCGCGGGCGGCGCCGCCTCCACCGGAAGCGCAGACCACAGCTCGGCCTCCACCGTTTGCGGCACGGCGTCACGCTTCCATTGCACACCGGCCGCCAAAATGGCCAGCAGAACCAGGTGGGCCAGTATGGCCAGGCCCATGGCGCGCAGCATGCCAGGAGTGTGCGGCGGCGCGAATTCAAGGTGACGAGGGACTGTAGACATGGCTTGCGTGAAGCCGCCTTAGTTGACCAGTTGCACCGACAGGCCGACGCGCTGGATGCCGGCGCGCTGCAGGCTGTCCATCACGCGCACCACGCTCTCGTACTTGACGTTCTTGTCGGCGCTGATGACCACGGCCGAGCTGGCTGGCGCTGCGCCATCTTTGCCGACCTGGGCGCGCTTGACGGCTGCTGCCAGCTCCGTCAGGCTAATCGGCAGGCTCTGGCTATCGCTTTTGAGTTGGAGCTTTTCGTCCTTGCCGACGATGATCTGGATGATCTGGTCCGGCTGACGCGATGCTTTGCCGACGCTGGGAAGGTCGATCAGGCTGGGCGTGATCAGCGGCGCGGTCACCATGAAGATGATCAGCAACACCAGCATCACGTCGATGAAGGGCACCATATTGATTTCGTTGATGGTGCGGCGTCCGCGTCCCCGGCTGGCTACTGCTGGCATCTGGTGCTCCTTAGGCTTGGGCTTTAACGGGCGGCCGGTGGCGGAGTTTGCGCACCGACGTTGCGTTGCAGGATATTGGAAAACTCTTCAATAAAGGTTTCCTGCTGGATGGCGATGCGGTCCAGGTCGCGGGCAAAGCGGTTGTAGGCGACCACGGCCGGAATGGCGGCAAACAGGCCAATGGCGGTGGCGACCAGGGCCTCGGCAATGCCGGGTGCCACGGTGGCCAGGGTCACCTGCGTCAGTGCTGCCAGGCCGACAAAGGCGTGCATGATGCCCCAGACCGTGCCAAAAAGGCCGACATAGGGAGAGACCGAGCCGACCGATGCCAGGAAGGAGAGATTGGTTTCCACCACATCCATTTCGCGCTGGAAGCTGGCACGCATGGCGCGCCGTGCCCCGTCCATCAGCGTGCCGGCGTCGGTGATGCGGCGCTCGCGCAGCTTCTGGTATTCGCGCATGCCGCTGGCAAAAATGCGTTCCATTGGGCCGCAATGGCTGGCGCGCTTGGTGGCGGCGTTGAACAGATCGTTCAGGCTGGAGCCGGACCAGAATTCGCGCTCGAATTCTTCATTTTGGCTCTTTACCTTGTTGAGGGAAAACAGCTTGCGAAAGATCGCCGCCCAGCTGGAGATAGATACCCCCATCAGCAGCAGCATGACGGCTTGCACCACGGCGCTGGCGTTGAGCACCAGATGGAGGATGGAGAGGTCTTGGTTCATGGTCTTGCTCGGGTTAATCAGGTCAGCAGCAGGCGCAGTCGCGCGACCGCGGTCTGCAGCTGCGCCATGGAGCTGGCAGTGGAAAAGCGGATGAAGTGGACCGTCTGGTCGGTTCCGAAATCGCGCCCGGGAGTGACCGCCACATGGGCACGCTGCATCAGCTCAAAGGCAAAATCCCAACTGCCCTGGATGCCGAGCTTGGCGCAAGCGCCCGAGCAGTCGGCCCAGGCATAAAAAGCGCCGTCCGGCATCACCGGCACGCTCAAACCCAGCGCGTTCAAAGCGGGGATAAAGAAGTCGCGCCTGGCCTTGAATTCGTCGCGGCGCTGCTCATAGATGGCAATGCTTTGCGGCTCGAAACAGGCCAACGCGGCGTGCTGGGCGATCGTGCTGGGGCAGATAAACAGGTTTTGCGCCAGGCGCTCCATCACGCTCACCAGCTGCTCGGGCACCACCATCCAGCCCAGGCGCCAACCGGTCATGTGGAAGTATTTGCTGAAGCTATTGATGCTGACGATGGAGTCGTCAATGCCCAAGGCCGTCTGGCCGTATTGCGTATCAAAGCTTAGCGCCAGATAGATTTCGTCCACCAGCGTGATGCCGCCACGGGCCCGCACCACTTGGTGGATGCGGTGCAGCTCATCGGGGTGAATCGATGTGCCGGTGGGGTTGGAGGGCGAGGCCAGCAGCACGCCCCGTGTGCGCTCGTTCCAGGCGGACGCCACCTTGTCGGCTGTGAGCTGGAAGCGCTCGGCGGCTGTGGTGGGCAGTAGCACCGCCTGTCCACCTGCGGCGCTGACGAAATGCCGGTTGCAGGGGTAGCTGGGGTCGGGCATCAGGACTTCATCCCCGGCATTGATCAGCGCCATGCAGGCCAGATGCAACGCCGCCGAGGCACCGGCGGTAATGACGATGCGGCTGGCCGGAACCTTAGCGCCAAAGCGCGTGGCGTACCAGTCGGAAATGCGCTCGCGCAGCTCCATCAAGCCCAGGGCCGGCGTGTATTGCGTCAAGCCATCGTGGATGGCACGCGCCGCAGCCTCTTGAACCAGGGGTGGTGCGGTGAAGTCCGGCTCACCGATGTTCAGGTACACCATGGGCGCATCGGTATGCGCAAGTGTCTTGCCCAACTCGGCCGCTGCCTTGGCCACTTCCATCACATAAAAGGGCTCAATGGCTTGGGCGCGCTCGGAGATCTGCATGCTGGCTGTTTTAACGGGGCTTCTTGCTGCGGTCGGCTTCGACCTCGACAGCGCGCAGCTGCGGCGCCAGGCCATTGAGCACGGCGTTGACATATTTGTGGCCATCGGTGCCGCCAAATTCCTTGGCCAGTTCCACGCACTCGTTGATGACCACGCGCCAGGGCACGTCCAGGCAGTTCTGCATCTCATAGACGCCAATCCACATGACCGAGTGCTCGATAGGAGATATCTCGCCCCAGGGACGGTCCAGCAAGGGCTGGATGAGCACATCGAGCTGGCGGGCTTGGTCGGTGCAGCCATGCAGCAGCGCGTCGAAGTGGGCGGCATCGGCCTTGTTGAAGCCAGCCAGGTCGCGGGTAAATGCGTCCACATCGTCCACCGGGTTGCAGCCGACGATGAACTGGTACAGGCCCTGCACCGCAAATTCACGGGCGCGGCTGCGGTCGGACTTGCTGCCGGCCTTGCGTGCTCCCGTGCTGGTGACGCCGGTGCGCGACTGCCTGGGCGGGCGTGCCGGGCTGGAGGGGTGGTTGAAATCACTCATTAAATCGACTCCAGCAGTTTGGCCATTTCAACGGCAACACGGGCCGCATCGCGACCTTTTTCGTCCTGGCGGGCCACGGCCTGCTCCAGGTTCTCGGTGGTCAGCACGGCATTGGCAATCGGCATCTGGTAGTCCAGGCCGATGCGCGTGATGGCCGCGCCCGACTCATTGGCGACCAGCTCAAAATGGTAGGTCTCGCCGCGGATGATGCAGCCCAGCGCCACCAGGGCGTCGTAACTGGTTTTTTCGGCCAGGGCCTGCAATGCCACCGCCACTTCCAGCGCGCCGGGTACGGTGACATGGGTGATGTCTTTTTCCGCCACACCCAGGGCCAGCAGCTCGGCCTTGCAGGCGGCGGCCAGCGCGTCGGTGATGGGGGCGTTAAAGCGCGCTTGCACGATACCGATCTTGAGTTTCTTGCCGTTCATGCGGCCGTCGCCTGCTGCAATCGTGCCTTTGTCTGCGCCAAACATATGCTTATCCCTTTAACGAAAGTATTTGAATTTATTTGCTGATGTAGCCGGTGATTTCCAGGCCATAGCCGGTCATGCTGGGCATGCGGCGCGGGCTTCCTAACAGACGCATCTTGTGTACGCCACACTGGCGCAGCACCTGGGCACCAATGCCGTAGCTGCGCAGGTCCATGCGGCCGCGCTCGGGGGCATGGGCGGCGCGGGCCGTACCCTCAAACTGGGTCAGCAATTGTTCGCCGCTTTCGCCGCAGTTCAGAAGCACCACCACGCCCCGGCCCTCGGAGGCAATATGTTCCAGGGCAGCTTCCAGACTCCAGCTGTGCATGGTGCGCCCGGTTTCCAGCGCGTCCAGCACCGACAGCGGCTCATGCACCCGCACGGCCACCGAATCGTCCGCCTTCCACTCGCCCTTGACCAGTGCCAGGTGGATGCCGCGCCCGGTGGTGTCGCGAAACGCGTGGGCGGTGAATTCTCCGGCGGCGGTCTGGATGCTGCGCGTGCCGACCTGTTCAATCAGCGATTCGACGCGGCTGCGGTGGGCAATGAGGTCGGCAATGGTGCCGATCTTCAGGCCATGCTCGGCAGCAAACAGCTGCAAATCGGGCAGACGCGCCATGGTGCCGTCGTCGTTCATGATTTCGCAAATCACCGAGGCGGGCGAGCAACCGGCCATGGCGGCCAGGTCGCAACCGGCCTCGGTATGGCCGGCGCGCATCAGCACGCCACCGTCCACCGCTTGCAGCGGGAAGATGTGGCCGGGTTGCACCAGATCGGCTGGCACGGCATTGCGGGCCACCGCCGCCTGCACGGTACGGGCGCGGTCGGCGGCTGAGATGCCGGTGGTGACACCTTCGGCGGCTTCAATGGAGGCGGTAAACGCCGTACCTTTTTTGTCGCCATTGCGGGCCGTCATGGGCGGCAGTTGCAGGCGTTCACAGCGTTCGCGGCTGAGTGTCAGGCAGATCAGTCCACGGCCAAATTTGGCCATGAAGTTGATGGCCTCTGCCGTGACATGGTCGGCAGCCAGAATCAGGTCACCTTCGTTTTCACGGTCTTCCTCGTCCACCAGGATCACTATTTTGCCGGCTCGCATGTCGGCGACTATGTCCTCGATCGGTGAAATAGCTACTGGGGCGGTTACGGGTGCGTTCATGGAGTTCAAAAAGGGAAAAGTTAAAACAGGGGGCCGACCTATGCCGTCTGCGCCGGGGCCGTCAGCATGCGCTCGACATAGCGCGCGATCAGGTCAATTTCCAGATTGACGCGCGAGCCTGCGCTTAAGGTGCCGAGGGCGGTATTTTCCACGGTGTGCGGTATCAGGTTGATGCGGACCTCGCAACCATAGTCCAAGTCGCTCACCTTGTTGACGGTCAGGCTGACGCCATTGATGACGATGGAGCCCTTGTAGGCCAAGAACTTGCCCAGCTCCTTGGGTGCCAAAACGCGCAGATCCCAGCTTTCGCCGATCTGGGCAAAGTGCGTCACTTGGCCCACGCCGTCTACATGGCCGGATACCAGATGGCCGCCCAGGCGGCCGTTGGCACGCAAGGCCTTTTCTAGGTTGATCGGGCCTACCTGGTCCAGCCCGGCGGTCTTGTCCAAAGACTCGGCTGAAATATCGACGGTGTATTGATGGGCTGCGGCATCTAGCGTGGTGACCGTCATGCAGGCGCCGTTGAGCGCAATGCTGTCGCCCAGACTCACGTCGTCCAGGTAATGTGCAGGGCAGAAGATGGTCAGGCGCTTGCCTTGCGATGAAGAGCCTTGGGCGTGAACGGCGGCGATGCGCCCCACGCCGGTAATGATTCCGGTAAACATCCGTGTATTTTCGCAGGGATTGGGCCTGCGGCCTTAGTTGGGGCTTAATCAGGCAAATTAAAAAGCGCCAAGCTCCGCAGTGCGCGCCAAGATCCGCAGGTCAGGCCCGACCATGGCGGTGGACTGGAAGGTGAGTGGCAAGGCCTGGGATAGCTCGGTGAGCGGTCCGAAATTCGCCATGTCCGCGCCTTGGCCCATGAGTTTTGGGGCCAGATAGACCAGGAATTCATCCACCAAGCCCTCGCGCACCAGCGAGCCATTGAGCTTGTGGCCGGCTTCCACATGCAGTTCATTGATCTCGCGCCGCCCCAGGTCCCGCAGCAGGGCGGCCAGATCGACCTTGGCCGAGGGCGCGCCGTTCGCGTCGCTACCGGGCAGGTAGATGACCGTGGCACCTTTGGCGGCGAGCGCTGCGGCCTTGGCGCAATCTTCCACGGCTGCATAAATAAACAGCTTGCGGCCCGCCATGAAGATGGGCGAGTTCAGCGGGGTTTGCAAACGGCTGTCGACCACCACCAGATGCGGCTGGCGCGGTGTTTCCACCAGGCGCACATCGAGGCGCGGCTTGTCACTCAGCACCGTGCCGATTCCGGTAAGGATGGCGCTGGCGCGGGCGCGCCAAGCATGGCCATCGGCGCGCGCCTCTGGCGATGTGATCCACTGGCTCTCGCCATTGGGCAGGGCGGTCTTGCCGTCCAGCGAGGCCGCAATCTTCATGCGCACCCAGGGGGTCTTGCGCAGCATGCGGCTGAAAAATCCGATATTGAGTTCGCGCGATTGCATGGCCAACAGGTCTTGCGGGTCGAGCACTTCCACCTGAATTCCGGCGGCGCGCATTCTGGCAAAGCCTTGACCGGCTACCAAGGGGTTAGGGTCGGTGTGCGCGGCATAGACCTTTGAAATACCTGCGGCAATCAGCGCGTCGCAGCAGGGCCCGGTGCGGCCAAAGTGGGAGCAGGGCTCCAGCGTGACGTAGGCGGTGGCACCTGTGACGGAATTGCCACGCTCCCTGGCGTTACGCAGGGCCATCACCTCGGCATGAGCGCCACCGGCTTGCTGGGTATGGCCTTGGCCCAGGATGCTGCCGTTGGAGCCGGTGATGACGCAGCCGACGCGGGGGTTAGGGTCAGTTAAATACACGCCAAGCGCGGCAGTTTGAAGCGCTTGTTGAAGTAATCCCTTGAGGTCGTCATGCATGGGGACTGAATTTACCCTACCAACTGGTGCCTCCCCACACTTTTTGCCCCGACTGGGTGATGCTGAGGCTGCCATCCCTGGCCTGCGACTGTCCGGGGAGCGGCGTTGCCGTCAGCGTAAAGCTCTGGTCGGTGGGCGTGGAAAGGCCCAATGCATATTTTCCGTCCTTGCTGGTCCCGCTGGAGCCCAGGCCATTGGTGCTGGCGTTGGTACCGTTGTAGGCATTGCTCAAGCTGGCGCTGTATTGGGAAGAGTTCAGGTAAATCTTTTCCTGCAAATTGGCCAATTGCAGTAGCTCGACCTGGACCGCCGCGCGGGACCCTCGGATGACATAAATCTGATAACTGGGTATTGCCATGCTGGCCACTCGACTTCGACACCAAATTGAGAATTTCGCCCATTTTTGACCTTCGAGGTCAATAAAATCAAGCACTTAGCGCACGGTTTTTAAAAGTTCGTGTAGTGGCAATATCGTTGGCTTGGTGTGTT
>TBL_comb47_HYPODRAFT_10000587_pt1 | contig 48387 bp, 10 predicted proteins | sample TroBogypolimnion_40_FD_10682 | JGI IMG/M metagenome (IMG submission 10682)
TCCTCACAATCTACGATATGTGCAAAGCAGTCGATAGAGGAATGGTTATGGGTGACATCAAGCTACTTGAGAAGAGTGGTGGTAAAAGTGGCTCTTGGAAAGCGGAGAACTAAACGCTAACCTAGAAAACAATAACGAGAGAATAAAAACACTCTTGGCCTAATCCTGTCCTTCTTGGAGAGGTAAATGGCAACATTTCGTAACCGTAAAGGTAGATGGCAAGCACGAGTTCAAATCAAAGGCCACGCTGCACTCAGTAAAACCTTCATCAATAAAGTAGATGCCGAGCGTTGGGCCAGGCAAATTGAAGTCGAAATACAAAAAGGCGGTTATACCAATCTAGTATTGGCCGAGCGCACGACCTTTGCCGAAATCATAGAGCGCTACATCACTGAAGTACTACCTACTATGCGTGGAGGCAAGGCTGACTTTATTCGCTTAAAAGCATTAGCAAGGCGCCCAATAGCAAAATTAAACATGGTGGCACTTACCCCTCAAAAGATTGCACAGCACAGGGATGAACGTCTTAAAGAAATCGCACCAGCAACGGTCATCAGGGAGCTATCTTATTTTTCTTCCATCATCACCTACGCTCGCAAAGAGTGGGGTATTAACATCAATAATCCAGTGGCACTTGTAACCAAGCCTAAAAACCCTCAGGGACGATGCCGCATATTGGACGCTATCGAAACTAACGCCCTATTTGAAGCTTTAAAACCGACTGGGCGGCGTTCGATATGGATACTACCTTTAGTGAAGTTAGCCTTAGAAACAGCTATGCGAAGGGGTGAATTACTTGGACTGCGCTGGGAGCATATCGACCTTGAGCGGCGTACGATATTTTTAAAGCTAACCAAGAATGGCACAAGTAGAACCGTGCCGCTATCAACCTATGCAGTCCAAATTCTTGCCGAAATGCCACGCAATATTGATGGGCGAGTATTTCCAGTTACGCACGAAGTGGTGTCACAAGCATTTAATCGAGCCAGAAAACAGGCTGGGGTGAAAGATATTAGATTCCACGACTTGCGACATATGGCTATTACAAAGCTAGCAGAGAAATTACCCAATTTGATTGAACTTAGTGCCGTTAGTGGTCATAAAAGCTTGACCATGCTCAAACGCTACTACCACCCCAGCGCCGAGCAGCTTGCTGAAAAATTAGGCTAAAGTATGAATTCGATAATCATTAAACATTTAAATCATGGGCAAAGAAAAACAATGGATTTCAATCGAAAGGTTGTTAAATGATTACTCCATTCCGATTTTGGCTGAAGCGGCACAAAATCATAAACTTCAAACCAAAGATTCTATGGGGCGACGAATTTTAGCCACAGATGGGGATGCAGATGACCAAAAATCAAAGGCATTTGCGCTAGAGCATTTAGCTAGCCGATATGCAATGCAACAAGACCCCGGGCCAGATGATTATTTATTTGATGAAAGACTTGAGGTTGAAGGCAGTCCGCTGGATTTATTTGGCTGGCCAGAAGACCAATTGCCAGACCTTCAGGATATCCAGCCACATTTTCAAAATCCACAAGCCAAGAAATCTTGGACACAACGCACACTAAAAGAATTTGAAGAAGAGTTAAAGCAGGCTGGAAGCCTAGAAAAAGCAGGCGAGCTTCATGGCGTTTCTCGTCAACGATATAGCGAAGTACTTAAAGATAAACGTGAAGCCGCCCAGTGGGGCAAGGCCTAAAAATTCATTGCCTATGACGGTGCGCAACCCCTTGCGGTATTCGGCTAAAACCCATACAGAACATGGGGCTTAAGGTTAATTTTAAAAACGCTTGACGCAACCCCATGTTGCTGGAACAAAAAGATTACTCCCTTAACAAAAATGGAGCAATCAAAATGGCTACCCAAGCCCAAGAAATCAAAAAAATCTGGCACATCAAAGCGCTAGGCCCAACATCAATATTAGAGTTACGTGCGATTCATTCGACCAGTAAGCCAATCAGTAGGCTTTTTAAAGGTGAGAGCTTTGCCTCTACTGATAACCTTAAATTAGCATTTGAAAAAGAAGCGCTACGCTTAAATGCTGTTGGCTACAACGTCTACTATGTAATGAACCCCATTCGTGAAGACTTTGAAGATAGCTCGGCCAAAGACAAAGACATTGCATACCGTGACCTTTTGTTAATTGATATAGACAAGGTTGGACACAAGGGTGAATCATCAACTGATGACGAACTTGAGGCGGCTCGCTTACTTAGCGAACAAATCGCTGATTATCTGGAATCTGAGGGTTGGGAAAAGCCAATTCAAATGATGTCAGGTAATGGCTATCACTTGTATTACATACTTGACGGACTCCCAAACGACGAGAAAACAAAAGCCCTTGTAGAGGGCGCATTACGTGAGCTAGCTGAAAAATTCAACAATGACATTGTTGCTGTTGATACCGTTGTTTTCAATGCTTCCAGAATCACTAAAGTGCCCGGCACTATTGCACGTAAAGGCCTAAACACGGCAGAGCGTCCACATCGCATGGCGGTGGTTCTATGAAGAACATTACTCAAGAAATGCTGGTATCGCTCACTCAAAAGCTTCAATCAGGTCGGCAGCCAGCAGCCCCACAAACTAGCGTGACCAATGCAATGGGTATATCAGGCACACCTATTAATGCCCCAATGGATGCCATGACCCTAGCGTTAATGGGCAAACTTCAGTCACCAGTAGAATCGCCCGATGAAGTAGACAAATTAATGGCTGCTTTGGCCCTTCTATCAAGCGATATTGGATACGGTTCTGGTCGATTTTATGATTCGAGTGGGAATCCTGAACAGGACTATTGGCTCGCATGCATTTGGGCAATAGCTAGTTTGAACTGGCCATCTGGAAAAGATATTGCTCGCAATTGGTCTAAACAAAGCGCACGGTATACCGATGATGGGCTTGAGAAGGCTTGGAATTCATATAACCCTGCGCATGCAAAAGGAATCGGCATTGGCTCTCTTTACAAAAAAGCAAAAGAATTGGGATGGAATCAAGGGTCCTCGCAGCCACAACCAAGCAATTCCAATTTACTTCTGCCTTCACAGCGTTTTACGCTTCTGGGGATTAATGACCTAGCCGCCCTGCCCCCAACAGAGCATTTAGTAAAAGGTATCCTTCCAAGTTCTGGTTTAGCTGCAATCTATGGGCCTAGTGGCTCAGGCAAAACCTTCTTGGCATTAGATTTAATTATGGCGATTGCATGTCAATCAGATTGGTTTGGGCACAAGGTTAAAAATGTTCCCGTGACTTATGTCGGCCTTGAAGGCAAAGGTGGTATCAATAATCGTATCCAAGCTTGGCGCATTAAGAACCCTTCGCTAACTCCAGCGAACTTCAAAATCATTTTGGATAATTTTGACCTCATGAAAGAGGCCAATGTGGCTGAATTAGCACAAGCCATTATTGCTGCGCAAATGCATCAAGGAGTTATTGTGATTGATACCTTAAACCAAGCAAGCCCAGCAGCAGATGAAAACTCTTCACAAGATATGGGGGTCATCATTAAGCACCTCAAACTATTGCAGGAAAAGACTGGTGGCTTGGCTTTAATCATCCACCATACGGGTAAAAATACGTCTCAAGGCCTTCGTGGCCACTCCAGCTTAAAAGCTGCTCTCGATGCAAATATTGAGGTTGTAGGTGGTGATAAACGGTCATGGCTACTTGAGAAAAGTAAAGACGGTGAAGACGGTAAAAGCTTTGGGTTTAGACTTGAAGTTCAAAAATTAGGCATTGATAGTGATGGCGACTCCATCACCTCTTGCACCGTTGAGCGTGACCACTCTGCAATATTTACCAAACCCGAACCAAGTGGCAAAGCGCAAAAGGCTGCATTTAAAGTCGTAAAGCAAACGCTACTTAATATCCCAAACAAAAGGATGAAAGTAGATACTGCTATATCTGAAATTGCTAAGACTCTAACGACCACCCAATCCAATAGACGAAACAACAGGGCAAGGAAGTTGCTGGAGGACTTAACCACTGGCGGGCATTTATCCAGCGCTCTTGTGGATGATGAGGGGTGGATATGGTTAGCTTAAAGGTGTCACAAAAATCCCTGACCAAATATTCCACCTTATATAGGTGGAATGGACATTTTGGACATTTGTCCGAAGTAATAAAAATCTATAAATACCAGTTTTGGACTTTTTGGACTATTGCTTTTATTGGCTGCAAATTGCTCTCGGTCATGACTTTGACGTTAAATGTAAAAGCTCACCTACCTGACCCCTTAAACAAGGTGCAAATATGATTCAAAATCCTGAAAAATACTTAATCACGGCTGGAGGCAAGATACGTTGTCGGCGTTGCAAAGCTCAATCATCCAGAACCAAATTACAGTGCGCAAAACCAGCTTTAAAGGACAAGGCTGTTTGTGGCCATCATGGTGGCTACAGTACCGGCCCAAAAACAAAAGAAGGAAAAGAACGTACTCGAGCTGCTCACTTCAAGCATGGTGACGAGACCCTAGAAGCTAAAGCTGAGCGTAGCGCAAAGAGTGTTATGTTCCGATACTTGACCGACATTGGGAACCACTGCAATATGTTCTATAAAGAACTAAAGACCCGTGGTCGACCTCCTTTGGGATATAAAGAGCTAGACTTATCAGACCCAGAACAATTAGCCATAGCGATACTAAAAACATTCCCCATTTAATAGGAGGCATTAATCCATCACTTTTATCTTTAATTGAAGTGAAATGGCCCCATGCACCTTATCTCCAACGGTTGGGATAAAAAATATATTTGCGCCAATCCAATCCCCCTCAATTGTTGCCGCTGGAAACAGAGCTGGAAACCATCCCCCATTATTGGTTGCTGGATACCCATTGAAACCGCCGCCTACTAGTCCAAAATTTACCGGGCCGATAGCTATGGGCTCCCAATAAATCCCCACATATTTTGAGTGGGCATTGTCACTGTTTCTAAATTCGCCAACTGTAAGGGATGCAATGGTGGAAAATTTGTATTCACCGCCAAAACCAAAATTATGGTCATTAAAGTTTTGACTCTTATCGTAATGATAGGAATACATGCCAGGGTTAAGCCATAATTCACTTTTAGAAGCCGGCTCAATTAGATTGAATGGTTCATAAGACTGCGCAAATGTAGTTCTATCAAGCAGCAAAAAAATAATGATAATTTTTAAGGCTCGACAAAAAAAATTCATTGTCAGTACACGTTGGTAAAAAATAGCCCGCCAAATACTTTGTTATATGAAAAATAAGGTATTGAAGAACTATTTGATTGGTAAGTAATATCTATGCTCGGCCTAAGACCCAGGATATAAAAATCTCGTTTTGTTATTGAGAAAAAATATAGCTGCCCAGAGTCTTGTCTCACCTGCCCCCACATAGGGTCTGATTGCCAGTAATTTCGTTGCAGCCTAGAAGCCTTGAGACTCGCTTGAAGTTGCGTTGAATCTTCTGCAATTTGAGTTCCAACTGTTCCGTAAAATCCTCTCGAGCTATATGCAGATTCAGTGGCTATAGTGCTGTCGCCGCCCACCTCAATATAAGAGGTTAAATTTCTCGTTATATTGTGGTTATAAAAAACGTTGGCTTGCGTTTGAGAGCCATTTAGATAAGTGTATTGGGGATAATTTAATGCTCCACCTTTAACCATGAAGCCATAATAATCTTGGTTTGGTTGATTAAAAACAAAGCGAGTTGACATATACGGGTAGTTATAAAGCACGGACCCTCCGTAATACATAGTCTCGTATCCCGCCTTGAGTTCCTTGTAGTCATAACCCTGCCATCGCTTTGTCAGACCGGCATCTAGGTCCTGTTTATTGAATGCGCTAGTTTGAAAGGTTGCGGTGTTTGCGCTTAGCTGAGCAAAATACCCAGATTGCGGCACTATTTCTCTTTCTGCTGCAATGGCTACTGATAGTCCAGTTTCTGCATTTGTATTTTGAGCCGGCTGATACCCGAGAGTCTGCCCAAAAATACTTACAGTTCTTGCGCTAGTCACATATCCCGGGTTTGAATCTTGATACAAGCCAACTGTAAATTTAAGGGATTGTTGTTTTTGTATTTCACTTAAATAATATTCAACCTTGTCCCGAACTGTTATTGGAATAGGCTGATTTAGCAAGTCTATAAATTGGGCTTTTGCATCTGGTAGGTTACCTGCTAAAAAAAGACTTCTGGCTAATTCGAGTTCAATTCTGGTCTGACCAGTTTCCTGGTAGAGTATTTTGAATATTTCAACGGCCTCTTTGGGGTCGCTTGACATCAGAAGCACCCCCTCCTCAAAACGTCTTTGTATGGCCTCCTCTGAGATATTTAATGTAGGAGGAGCCGCAATTGCAATTTCGATGGCATTAAAAAGAAAGGGCGCCGTAATGAGCGCCCAAATATAACGAGGCACTTAATGACTACCTCTTGCCACCAAACGCCCCACCCATTGATTGCAGCCCGGTTGAAGCTTTTACGTTATAAATACCGCCAATCTCGGTAGCCGTCGGGCCGTAGAATGTTCCGAATGCACTCCCTGTCATTGCTGCATTAGCCGTAGTTACTGACCCATTAAATGTATTAGTGCCTGCACTATAAGTTAATGTTCCAGATAAGTTCAAGCCGGATTGCGCAGAGGCACCGGTTCCGTTAAACGCAGAGATAATCGTATTTGTTGTGTTAAAGGCAATACTACGTGCCCCAAAATTTGTGGCTGCCGTCATATCTGAAACTGTTAAATATGGTTGACCAGTTGCAGCAACATATACTCCGCCCGATGTTCCTGTAAAGGTTGCAGTCCCAGTGGCAGGGATGCCCGAAACAGGACTTATTGCGCCAACGCTCATTGCGCCAGCATGACCAGAGCCAGTACCCTCACCTGTAATCGAAACTCCATAGGTCTGGTAGTTCCACCCCATGCCGGGACCATAAACATATAAAACTTCATTTGTTCTTGCGGCATTTACTCCGTAAACAGCAGTGGTTGAGCCTATGGTTACATTTGTTAAGGAATCTCCATTGGCAATACTCCAAGTGGCATTCGTACCTGAGCCTGAAAATACATTTAATGCTGTTTCCAAGGTGTTTGCATTAAGCGTTGATGTTGCACCAACACCAGAAGTGGTGCCCGGCGTGCCACTTGATATTGATGGAGAGCCCATTGAGGTAACGTAACCAGTTATCGTATTAGAGTTGTAGGGAATATCTGTCGCAAAACCAGCTGGTGCAAATACAGTGGTGTTGGGCTGCAATGCACTAAAGTTTGTGAATGGTGTAACTACGACGCCACCACCGCTTGACCCACCGCCACCACCCCCTCCACCGGCACAAGCAGCTAGAAGTGAGGTTAAGGCCAAAACTGATAGTAATTTCATATTTAATCCATAAAGTTTCTATTACTTAGAAGTATCAACACTGTAGCTTTAAATCCGTGGCTCCGCAACCGTGGCTATAAATATATTTATGAGTGATAACCCTCATATTTAGGGGGTTTGCCATGTGGGAGCGGGATTTTAATGAGCTAAGAGAAGTTTTAAGTCAAAACATTAAGAGACTTAGGAAAGATATGGGCCTTGCGCAAGAAAAACTGGGACTGGAATCTGGGGTTGACAGGACTTTAGTCAGCAAAATAGAGCGTCAAATTGCAAATCCCTCCCTAGAGATACTCTCTAAAATCGCCACCCAGCTACAAGTTAGTGTTGTCGAACTTTTGACGAAAAAAAATTAAATCAAAATCGTTTGCGCAAAATAAGGTGAAGGGCTATCTGGATGGGACCCTTTTCAAAAAGCGGGCTATGGGGAGTGGTGGGGGTCGGTTTCTAGAGAGCCCCAAAGGGGTACCCTTCTTTTATCTAGTATGCGGATGAAATGCGTCCTACTGAGCCACCCTGAGCATTGATTTGCGCTTAGCTAATATGTTGATGGATTCGGTCTTATACGACTCTTGTGCTATTCTTTTCTGGCCTAATTCTGTCCTTTTAGGCCTAACTTTTAACCCGATGGGTTTAGGTTTTTTGTTTGTTTTAGTTTTTCTTATTTTGCTGTTTTTACTAGGTTTCTCACTGCAGTCCAAGTTGCCCTCCTCACAATCTACGATATGTGCAAAGCAGTCGATAGAGGAATGGTTATGGGTGACATCAAGCTACTTGAGAAGAGTGGTGGTAAAAGTGGCTCTTGGAAAGCGGAGAACTAAACGCTAACCTAGAAAACAATAACGAGAGAATAAAAACACTCTTGGCCTAATCCTGTCCTTCTTGGAGAGGTAAATGGCAACATTTCGTAACCGTAAAGGTAGATGGCAAGCACGAGTTCAAATCAAAGGCCACGCTGCACTCAGTAAAACCTTCATCAATAAAGTAGATGCCGAGCGTTGGGCCAGGCAAATTGAAGTCGAAATACAAAAAGGCGGTTATACCAATCTAGTATTGGCCGAGCGCACGACCTTTGCCGAAATCATAGAGCGCTACATCACTGAAGTACTACCTACTATGCGTGGAGGCAAGGCTGACTTTATTCGCTTAAAAGCATTAGCAAGGCGCCCAATAGCAAAATTAAACATGGTGGCACTTACCCCTCAAAAGATTGCACAGCACAGGGATGAACGTCTTAAAGAAATCGCACCAGCAACGGTCATCAGGGAGCTATCTTATTTTTCTTCCATCATCACCTACGCTCGCAAAGAGTGGGGTATTAACATCAATAATCCAGTGGCACTTGTAACCAAGCCTAAAAACCCTCAGGGACGATGCCGCATATTGGACGCTATCGAAACTAACGCCCTATTTGAAGCTTTAAAACCGACTGGGCGGCGTTCGATATGGATACTACCTTTAGTGAAGTTAGCCTTAGAAACAGCTATGCGAAGGGGTGAATTACTTGGACTGCGCTGGGAGCATATCGACCTTGAGCGGCGTACGATATTTTTAAAGCTAACCAAGAATGGCACAAGTAGAACCGTGCCGCTATCAACCTATGCAGTCCAAATTCTTGCCGAAATGCCACGCAATATTGATGGGCGAGTATTTCCAGTTACGCACGAAGTGGTGTCACAAGCATTTAATCGAGCCAGAAAACAGGCTGGGGTGAAAGATATTAGATTCCACGACTTGCGACATATGGCTATTACAAAGCTAGCAGAGAAATTACCCAATTTGATTGAACTTAGTGCCGTTAGTGGTCATAAAAGCTTGACCATGCTCAAACGCTACTACCACCCCAGCGCCGAGCAGCTTGCTGAAAAATTAGGCTAAAGTATGAATTCGATAATCATTAAACATTTAAATCATGGGCAAAGAAAAACAATGGATTTCAATCGAAAGGTTGTTAAATGATTACTCCATTCCGATTTTGGCTGAAGCGGCACAAAATCATAAACTTCAAACCAAAGATTCTATGGGGCGACGAATTTTAGCCACAGATGGGGATGCAGATGACCAAAAATCAAAGGCATTTGCGCTAGAGCATTTAGCTAGCCGATATGCAATGCAACAAGACCCCGGGCCAGATGATTATTTATTTGATGAAAGACTTGAGGTTGAAGGCAGTCCGCTGGATTTATTTGGCTGGCCAGAAGACCAATTGCCAGACCTTCAGGATATCCAGCCACATTTTCAAAATCCACAAGCCAAGAAATCTTGGACACAACGCACACTAAAAGAATTTGAAGAAGAGTTAAAGCAGGCTGGAAGCCTAGAAAAAGCAGGCGAGCTTCATGGCGTTTCTCGTCAACGATATAGCGAAGTACTTAAAGATAAACGTGAAGCCGCCCAGTGGGGCAAGGCCTAAAAATTCATTGCCTATGACGGTGCGCAACCCCTTGCGGTATTCGGCTAAAACCCATACAGAACATGGGGCTTAAGGTTAATTTTAAAAACGCTTGACGCAACCCCATGTTGCTGGAACAAAAAGATTACTCCCTTAACAAAAATGGAGCAATCAAAATGGCTACCCAAGCCCAAGAAATCAAAAAAATCTGGCACATCAAAGCGCTAGGCCCAACATCAATATTAGAGTTACGTGCGATTCATTCGACCAGTAAGCCAATCAGTAGGCTTTTTAAAGGTGAGAGCTTTGCCTCTACTGATAACCTTAAATTAGCATTTGAAAAAGAAGCGCTACGCTTAAATGCTGTTGGCTACAACGTCTACTATGTAATGAACCCCATTCGTGAAGACTTTGAAGATAGCTCGGCCAAAGACAAAGACATTGCATACCGTGACCTTTTGTTAATTGATATAGACAAGGTTGGACACAAGGGTGAATCATCAACTGATGACGAACTTGAGGCGGCTCGCTTACTTAGCGAACAAATCGCTGATTATCTGGAATCTGAGGGTTGGGAAAAGCCAATTCAAATGATGTCAGGTAATGGCTATCACTTGTATTACATACTTGACGGACTCCCAAACGACGAGAAAACAAAAGCCCTTGTAGAGGGCGCATTACGTGAGCTAGCTGAAAAATTCAACAATGACATTGTTGCTGTTGATACCGTTGTTTTCAATGCTTCCAGAATCACTAAAGTGCCCGGCACTATTGCACGTAAAGGCCTAAACACGGCAGAGCGTCCACATCGCATGGCGGTGGTTCTATGAAGAACATTACTCAAGAAATGCTGGTATCGCTCACTCAAAAGCTTCAATCAGGTCGGCAGCCAGCAGCCCCACAAACTAGCGTGACCAATGCAATGGGTATATCAGGCACACCTATTAATGCCCCAATGGATGCCATGACCCTAGCGTTAATGGGCAAACTTCAGTCACCAGTAGAATCGCCCGATGAAGTAGACAAATTAATGGCTGCTTTGGCCCTTCTATCAAGCGATATTGGATACGGTTCTGGTCGATTTTATGATTCGAGTGGGAATCCTGAACAGGACTATTGGCTCGCATGCATTTGGGCAATAGCTAGTTTGAACTGGCCATCTGGAAAAGATATTGCTCGCAATTGGTCTAAACAAAGCGCACGGTATACCGATGATGGGCTTGAGAAGGCTTGGAATTCATATAACCCTGCGCATGCAAAAGGAATCGGCATTGGCTCTCTTTACAAAAAAGCAAAAGAATTGGGATGGAATCAAGGGTCCTCGCAGCCACAACCAAGCAATTCCAATTTACTTCTGCCTTCACAGCGTTTTACGCTTCTGGGGATTAATGACCTAGCCGCCCTGCCCCCAACAGAGCATTTAGTAAAAGGTATCCTTCCAAGTTCTGGTTTAGCTGCAATCTATGGGCCTAGTGGCTCAGGCAAAACCTTCTTGGCATTAGATTTAATTATGGCGATTGCATGTCAATCAGATTGGTTTGGGCACAAGGTTAAAAATGTTCCCGTGACTTATGTCGGCCTTGAAGGCAAAGGTGGTATCAATAATCGTATCCAAGCTTGGCGCATTAAGAACCCTTCGCTAACTCCAGCGAACTTCAAAATCATTTTGGATAATTTTGACCTCATGAAAGAGGCCAATGTGGCTGAATTAGCACAAGCCATTATTGCTGCGCAAATGCATCAAGGAGTTATTGTGATTGATACCTTAAACCAAGCAAGCCCAGCAGCAGATGAAAACTCTTCACAAGATATGGGGGTCATCATTAAGCACCTCAAACTATTGCAGGAAAAGACTGGTGGCTTGGCTTTAATCATCCACCATACGGGTAAAAATACGTCTCAAGGCCTTCGTGGCCACTCCAGCTTAAAAGCTGCTCTCGATGCAAATATTGAGGTTGTAGGTGGTGATAAACGGTCATGGCTACTTGAGAAAAGTAAAGACGGTGAAGACGGTAAAAGCTTTGGGTTTAGACTTGAAGTTCAAAAATTAGGCATTGATAGTGATGGCGACTCCATCACCTCTTGCACCGTTGAGCGTGACCACTCTGCAATATTTACCAAACCCGAACCAAGTGGCAAAGCGCAAAAGGCTGCATTTAAAGTCGTAAAGCAAACGCTACTTAATATCCCAAACAAAAGGATGAAAGTAGATACTGCTATATCTGAAATTGCTAAGACTCTAACGACCACCCAATCCAATAGACGAAACAACAGGGCAAGGAAGTTGCTGGAGGACTTAACCACTGGCGGGCATTTATCCAGCGCTCTTGTGGATGATGAGGGGTGGATATGGTTAGCTTAAAGGTGTCACAAAAATCCCTGACCAAATATTCCACCTTATATAGGTGGAATGGACATTTTGGACATTTGTCCGAAGTAATAAAAATCTATAAATACCAGTTTTGGACTTTTTGGACTATTGCTTTTATTGGCTGCAAATTGCTCTCGGTCATGACTTTGACGTTAAATGTAAAAGCTCACCTACCTGACCCCTTAAACAAGGTGCAAATATGATTCAAAATCCTGAAAAATACTTAATCACGGCTGGAGGCAAGATACGTTGTCGGCGTTGCAAAGCTCAATCATCCAGAACCAAATTACAGTGCGCAAAACCAGCTTTAAAGGACAAGGCTGTTTGTGGCCATCATGGTGGCTACAGTACCGGCCCAAAAACAAAAGAAGGAAAAGAACGTACTCGAGCTGCTCACTTCAAGCATGGTGACGAGACCCTAGAAGCTAAAGCTGAGCGTAGCGCAAAGAGTGTTATGTTCCGATACTTGACCGACATTGGGAACCACTGCAATATGTTCTATAAAGAACTAAAGACCCGTGGTCGACCTCCTTTGGGATATAAAGAGCTAGACTTATCAGACCCAGAACAATTAGCCATAGCGATACTAAAAACATTCCCCATTTAATAGGAGGCATTAATCCATCACTTTTATCTTTAATTGAAGTGAAATGGCCCCATGCACCTTATCTCCAACGGTTGGGATAAAAAATATATTTGCGCCAATCCAATCCCCCTCAATTGTTGCCGCTGGAAACAGAGCTGGAAACCATCCCCCATTATTGGTTGCTGGATACCCATTGAAACCGCCGCCTACTAGTCCAAAATTTACCGGGCCGATAGCTATGGGCTCCCAATAAATCCCCACATATTTTGAGTGGGCATTGTCACTGTTTCTAAATTCGCCAACTGTAAGGGATGCAATGGTGGAAAATTTGTATTCACCGCCAAAACCAAAATTATGGTCATTAAAGTTTTGACTCTTATCGTAATGATAGGAATACATGCCAGGGTTAAGCCATAATTCACTTTTAGAAGCCGGCTCAATTAGATTGAATGGTTCATAAGACTGCGCAAATGTAGTTCTATCAAGCAGCAAAAAAATAATGATAATTTTTAAGGCTCGACAAAAAAAATTCATTGTCAGTACACGTTGGTAAAAAATAGCCCGCCAAATACTTTGTTATATGAAAAATAAGGTATTGAAGAACTATTTGATTGGTAAGTAATATCTATGCTCGGCCTAAGACCCAGGATATAAAAATCTCGTTTTGTTATTGAGAAAAAATATAGCTGCCCAGAGTCTTGTCTCACCTGCCCCCACATAGGGTCTGATTGCCAGTAATTTCGTTGCAGCCTAGAAGCCTTGAGACTCGCTTGAAGTTGCGTTGAATCTTCTGCAATTTGAGTTCCAACTGTTCCGTAAAATCCTCTCGAGCTATATGCAGATTCAGTGGCTATAGTGCTGTCGCCGCCCACCTCAATATAAGAGGTTAAATTTCTCGTTATATTGTGGTTATAAAAAACGTTGGCTTGCGTTTGAGAGCCATTTAGATAAGTGTATTGGGGATAATTTAATGCTCCACCTTTAACCATGAAGCCATAATAATCTTGGTTTGGTTGATTAAAAACAAAGCGAGTTGACATATACGGGTAGTTATAAAGCACGGACCCTCCGTAATACATAGTCTCGTATCCCGCCTTGAGTTCCTTGTAGTCATAACCCTGCCATCGCTTTGTCAGACCGGCATCTAGGTCCTGTTTATTGAATGCGCTAGTTTGAAAGGTTGCGGTGTTTGCGCTTAGCTGAGCAAAATACCCAGATTGCGGCACTATTTCTCTTTCTGCTGCAATGGCTACTGATAGTCCAGTTTCTGCATTTGTATTTTGAGCCGGCTGATACCCGAGAGTCTGCCCAAAAATACTTACAGTTCTTGCGCTAGTCACATATCCCGGGTTTGAATCTTGATACAAGCCAACTGTAAATTTAAGGGATTGTTGTTTTTGTATTTCACTTAAATAATATTCAACCTTGTCCCGAACTGTTATTGGAATAGGCTGATTTAGCAAGTCTATAAATTGGGCTTTTGCATCTGGTAGGTTACCTGCTAAAAAAAGACTTCTGGCTAATTCGAGTTCAATTCTGGTCTGACCAGTTTCCTGGTAGAGTATTTTGAATATTTCAACGGCCTCTTTGGGGTCGCTTGACATCAGAAGCACCCCCTCCTCAAAACGTCTTTGTATGGCCTCCTCTGAGATATTTAATGTAGGAGGAGCCGCAATTGCAATTTCGATGGCATTAAAAAGAAAGGGCGCCGTAATGAGCGCCCAAATATAACGAGGCACTTAATGACTACCTCTTGCCACCAAACGCCCCACCCATTGATTGCAGCCCGGTTGAAGCTTTTACGTTATAAATACCGCCAATCTCGGTAGCCGTCGGGCCGTAGAATGTTCCGAATGCACTCCCTGTCATTGCTGCATTAGCCGTAGTTACTGACCCATTAAATGTATTAGTGCCTGCACTATAAGTTAATGTTCCAGATAAGTTCAAGCCGGATTGCGCAGAGGCACCGGTTCCGTTAAACGCAGAGATAATCGTATTTGTTGTGTTAAAGGCAATACTACGTGCCCCAAAATTTGTGGCTGCCGTCATATCTGAAACTGTTAAATATGGTTGACCAGTTGCAGCAACATATACTCCGCCCGATGTTCCTGTAAAGGTTGCAGTCCCAGTGGCAGGGATGCCCGAAACAGGACTTATTGCGCCAACGCTCATTGCGCCAGCATGACCAGAGCCAGTACCCTCACCTGTAATCGAAACTCCATAGGTCTGGTAGTTCCACCCCATGCCGGGACCATAAACATATAAAACTTCATTTGTTCTTGCGGCATTTACTCCGTAAACAGCAGTGGTTGAGCCTATGGTTACATTTGTTAAGGAATCTCCATTGGCAATACTCCAAGTGGCATTCGTACCTGAGCCTGAAAATACATTTAATGCTGTTTCCAAGGTGTTTGCATTAAGCGTTGATGTTGCACCAACACCAGAAGTGGTGCCCGGCGTGCCACTTGATATTGATGGAGAGCCCATTGAGGTAACGTAACCAGTTATCGTATTAGAGTTGTAGGGAATATCTGTCGCAAAACCAGCTGGTGCAAATACAGTGGTGTTGGGCTGCAATGCACTAAAGTTTGTGAATGGTGTAACTACGACGCCACCACCGCTTGACCCACCGCCACCACCCCCTCCACCGGCACAAGCAGCTAGAAGTGAGGTTAAGGCCAAAACTGATAGTAATTTCATATTTAATCCATAAAGTTTCTATTACTTAGAAGTATCAACACTGTAGCTTTAAATCCGTGGCTCCGCAACCGTGGCTATAAATATATTTATGAGTGATAACCCTCATATTTAGGGGGTTTGCCATGTGGGAGCGGGATTTTAATGAGCTAAGAGAAGTTTTAAGTCAAAACATTAAGAGACTTAGGAAAGATATGGGCCTTGCGCAAGAAAAACTGGGACTGGAATCTGGGGTTGACAGGACTTTAGTCAGCAAAATAGAGCGTCAAATTGCAAATCCCTCCCTAGAGATACTCTCTAAAATCGCCACCCAGCTACAAGTTAGTGTTGTCGAACTTTTGACGAAAAAAAATTAAATCAAAATCGTTTGCGCAAAATAAGGTGAAGGGCTATCTGGATGGGACCCTTTTCAAAAAGCGGGCTATGGGGAGTGGTGGGGGTCGGTTTCTAGAGAGCCCCAAAGGGGTACCCTTCTTTTATCTAGTATGCGGATGAAATGCGTCCTACTGAGCCACCCTGAGCATTGATTTGCGCTTAGCTAATATGTTGATGGATTCGGTCTTATACGACTCTTGTGCTATTCTTTTCTGGCCTAATTCTGTCCTTTTAGGCCTAACTTTTAACCCGATGGGTTTAGGTTTTTTGTTTGTTTTAGTTTTTCTTATTTTGCTGTTTTTACTAGGTTTCTCACTGCAGTCCAAGTTGCCCTCCTCACAATCTACGATATGTGCAAAGCAGTCGATAGAGGAATGGTTATGGGTGACATCAAGCTACTTGAGAAGAGTGGTGGTAAAAGTGGCTCTTGGAAAGCGGAGAACTAAACGCTAACCTAGAAAACAATAACGAGAGAATAAAAACACTCTTGGCCTAATCCTGTCCTTCTTGGAGAGGTAAATGGCAACATTTCGTAACCGTAAAGGTAGATGGCAAGCACGAGTTCAAATCAAAGGCCACGCTGCACTCAGTAAAACCTTCATCAATAAAGTAGATGCCGAGCGTTGGGCCAGGCAAATTGAAGTCGAAATACAAAAAGGCGGTTATACCAATCTAGTATTGGCCGAGCGCACGACCTTTGCCGAAATCATAGAGCGCTACATCACTGAAGTACTACCTACTATGCGTGGAGGCAAGGCTGACTTTATTCGCTTAAAAGCATTAGCAAGGCGCCCAATAGCAAAATTAAACATGGTGGCACTTACCCCTCAAAAGATTGCACAGCACAGGGATGAACGTCTTAAAGAAATCGCACCAGCAACGGTCATCAGGGAGCTATCTTATTTTTCTTCCATCATCACCTACGCTCGCAAAGAGTGGGGTATTAACATCAATAATCCAGTGGCACTTGTAACCAAGCCTAAAAACCCTCAGGGACGATGCCGCATATTGGACGCTATCGAAACTAACGCCCTATTTGAAGCTTTAAAACCGACTGGGCGGCGTTCGATATGGATACTACCTTTAGTGAAGTTAGCCTTAGAAACAGCTATGCGAAGGGGTGAATTACTTGGACTGCGCTGGGAGCATATCGACCTTGAGCGGCGTACGATATTTTTAAAGCTAACCAAGAATGGCACAAGTAGAACCGTGCCGCTATCAACCTATGCAGTCCAAATTCTTGCCGAAATGCCACGCAATATTGATGGGCGAGTATTTCCAGTTACGCACGAAGTGGTGTCACAAGCATTTAATCGAGCCAGAAAACAGGCTGGGGTGAAAGATATTAGATTCCACGACTTGCGACATATGGCTATTACAAAGCTAGCAGAGAAATTACCCAATTTGATTGAACTTAGTGCCGTTAGTGGTCATAAAAGCTTGACCATGCTCAAACGCTACTACCACCCCAGCGCCGAGCAGCTTGCTGAAAAATTAGGCTAAAGTATGAATTCGATAATCATTAAACATTTAAATCATGGGCAAAGAAAAACAATGGATTTCAATCGAAAGGTTGTTAAATGATTACTCCATTCCGATTTTGGCTGAAGCGGCACAAAATCATAAACTTCAAACCAAAGATTCTATGGGGCGACGAATTTTAGCCACAGATGGGGATGCAGATGACCAAAAATCAAAGGCATTTGCGCTAGAGCATTTAGCTAGCCGATATGCAATGCAACAAGACCCCGGGCCAGATGATTATTTATTTGATGAAAGACTTGAGGTTGAAGGCAGTCCGCTGGATTTATTTGGCTGGCCAGAAGACCAATTGCCAGACCTTCAGGATATCCAGCCACATTTTCAAAATCCACAAGCCAAGAAATCTTGGACACAACGCACACTAAAAGAATTTGAAGAAGAGTTAAAGCAGGCTGGAAGCCTAGAAAAAGCAGGCGAGCTTCATGGCGTTTCTCGTCAACGATATAGCGAAGTACTTAAAGATAAACGTGAAGCCGCCCAGTGGGGCAAGGCCTAAAAATTCATTGCCTATGACGGTGCGCAACCCCTTGCGGTATTCGGCTAAAACCCATACAGAACATGGGGCTTAAGGTTAATTTTAAAAACGCTTGACGCAACCCCATGTTGCTGGAACAAAAAGATTACTCCCTTAACAAAAATGGAGCAATCAAAATGGCTACCCAAGCCCAAGAAATCAAAAAAATCTGGCACATCAAAGCGCTAGGCCCAACATCAATATTAGAGTTACGTGCGATTCATTCGACCAGTAAGCCAATCAGTAGGCTTTTTAAAGGTGAGAGCTTTGCCTCTACTGATAACCTTAAATTAGCATTTGAAAAAGAAGCGCTACGCTTAAATGCTGTTGGCTACAACGTCTACTATGTAATGAACCCCATTCGTGAAGACTTTGAAGATAGCTCGGCCAAAGACAAAGACATTGCATACCGTGACCTTTTGTTAATTGATATAGACAAGGTTGGACACAAGGGTGAATCATCAACTGATGACGAACTTGAGGCGGCTCGCTTACTTAGCGAACAAATCGCTGATTATCTGGAATCTGAGGGTTGGGAAAAGCCAATTCAAATGATGTCAGGTAATGGCTATCACTTGTATTACATACTTGACGGACTCCCAAACGACGAGAAAACAAAAGCCCTTGTAGAGGGCGCATTACGTGAGCTAGCTGAAAAATTCAACAATGACATTGTTGCTGTTGATACCGTTGTTTTCAATGCTTCCAGAATCACTAAAGTGCCCGGCACTATTGCACGTAAAGGCCTAAACACGGCAGAGCGTCCACATCGCATGGCGGTGGTTCTATGAAGAACATTACTCAAGAAATGCTGGTATCGCTCACTCAAAAGCTTCAATCAGGTCGGCAGCCAGCAGCCCCACAAACTAGCGTGACCAATGCAATGGGTATATCAGGCACACCTATTAATGCCCCAATGGATGCCATGACCCTAGCGTTAATGGGCAAACTTCAGTCACCAGTAGAATCGCCCGATGAAGTAGACAAATTAATGGCTGCTTTGGCCCTTCTATCAAGCGATATTGGATACGGTTCTGGTCGATTTTATGATTCGAGTGGGAATCCTGAACAGGACTATTGGCTCGCATGCATTTGGGCAATAGCTAGTTTGAACTGGCCATCTGGAAAAGATATTGCTCGCAATTGGTCTAAACAAAGCGCACGGTATACCGATGATGGGCTTGAGAAGGCTTGGAATTCATATAACCCTGCGCATGCAAAAGGAATCGGCATTGGCTCTCTTTACAAAAAAGCAAAAGAATTGGGATGGAATCAAGGGTCCTCGCAGCCACAACCAAGCAATTCCAATTTACTTCTGCCTTCACAGCGTTTTACGCTTCTGGGGATTAATGACCTAGCCGCCCTGCCCCCAACAGAGCATTTAGTAAAAGGTATCCTTCCAAGTTCTGGTTTAGCTGCAATCTATGGGCCTAGTGGCTCAGGCAAAACCTTCTTGGCATTAGATTTAATTATGGCGATTGCATGTCAATCAGATTGGTTTGGGCACAAGGTTAAAAATGTTCCCGTGACTTATGTCGGCCTTGAAGGCAAAGGTGGTATCAATAATCGTATCCAAGCTTGGCGCATTAAGAACCCTTCGCTAACTCCAGCGAACTTCAAAATCATTTTGGATAATTTTGACCTCATGAAAGAGGCCAATGTGGCTGAATTAGCACAAGCCATTATTGCTGCGCAAATGCATCAAGGAGTTATTGTGATTGATACCTTAAACCAAGCAAGCCCAGCAGCAGATGAAAACTCTTCACAAGATATGGGGGTCATCATTAAGCACCTCAAACTATTGCAGGAAAAGACTGGTGGCTTGGCTTTAATCATCCACCATACGGGTAAAAATACGTCTCAAGGCCTTCGTGGCCACTCCAGCTTAAAAGCTGCTCTCGATGCAAATATTGAGGTTGTAGGTGGTGATAAACGGTCATGGCTACTTGAGAAAAGTAAAGACGGTGAAGACGGTAAAAGCTTTGGGTTTAGACTTGAAGTTCAAAAATTAGGCATTGATAGTGATGGCGACTCCATCACCTCTTGCACCGTTGAGCGTGACCACTCTGCAATATTTACCAAACCCGAACCAAGTGGCAAAGCGCAAAAGGCTGCATTTAAAGTCGTAAAGCAAACGCTACTTAATATCCCAAACAAAAGGATGAAAGTAGATACTGCTATATCTGAAATTGCTAAGACTCTAACGACCACCCAATCCAATAGACGAAACAACAGGGCAAGGAAGTTGCTGGAGGACTTAACCACTGGCGGGCATTTATCCAGCGCTCTTGTGGATGATGAGGGGTGGATATGGTTAGCTTAAAGGTGTCACAAAAATCCCTGACCAAATATTCCACCTTATATAGGTGGAATGGACATTTTGGACATTTGTCCGAAGTAATAAAAATCTATAAATACCAGTTTTGGACTTTTTGGACTATTGCTTTTATTGGCTGCAAATTGCTCTCGGTCATGACTTTGACGTTAAATGTAAAAGCTCACCTACCTGACCCCTTAAACAAGGTGCAAATATGATTCAAAATCCTGAAAAATACTTAATCACGGCTGGAGGCAAGATACGTTGTCGGCGTTGCAAAGCTCAATCATCCAGAACCAAATTACAGTGCGCAAAACCAGCTTTAAAGGACAAGGCTGTTTGTGGCCATCATGGTGGCTACAGTACCGGCCCAAAAACAAAAGAAGGAAAAGAACGTACTCGAGCTGCTCACTTCAAGCATGGTGACGAGACCCTAGAAGCTAAAGCTGAGCGTAGCGCAAAGAGTGTTATGTTCCGATACTTGACCGACATTGGGAACCACTGCAATATGTTCTATAAAGAACTAAAGACCCGTGGTCGACCTCCTTTGGGATATAAAGAGCTAGACTTATCAGACCCAGAACAATTAGCCATAGCGATACTAAAAACATTCCCCATTTAATAGGAGGCATTAATCCATCACTTTTATCTTTAATTGAAGTGAAATGGCCCCATGCACCTTATCTCCAACGGTTGGGATAAAAAATATATTTGCGCCAATCCAATCCCCCTCAATTGTTGCCGCTGGAAACAGAGCTGGAAACCATCCCCCATTATTGGTTGCTGGATACCCATTGAAACCGCCGCCTACTAGTCCAAAATTTACCGGGCCGATAGCTATGGGCTCCCAATAAATCCCCACATATTTTGAGTGGGCATTGTCACTGTTTCTAAATTCGCCAACTGTAAGGGATGCAATGGTGGAAAATTTGTATTCACCGCCAAAACCAAAATTATGGTCATTAAAGTTTTGACTCTTATCGTAATGATAGGAATACATGCCAGGGTTAAGCCATAATTCACTTTTAGAAGCCGGCTCAATTAGATTGAATGGTTCATAAGACTGCGCAAATGTAGTTCTATCAAGCAGCAAAAAAATAATGATAATTTTTAAGGCTCGACAAAAAAAATTCATTGTCAGTACACGTTGGTAAAAAATAGCCCGCCAAATACTTTGTTATATGAAAAATAAGGTATTGAAGAACTATTTGATTGGTAAGTAATATCTATGCTCGGCCTAAGACCCAGGATATAAAAATCTCGTTTTGTTATTGAGAAAAAATATAGCTGCCCAGAGTCTTGTCTCACCTGCCCCCACATAGGGTCTGATTGCCAGTAATTTCGTTGCAGCCTAGAAGCCTTGAGACTCGCTTGAAGTTGCGTTGAATCTTCTGCAATTTGAGTTCCAACTGTTCCGTAAAATCCTCTCGAGCTATATGCAGATTCAGTGGCTATAGTGCTGTCGCCGCCCACCTCAATATAAGAGGTTAAATTTCTCGTTATATTGTGGTTATAAAAAACGTTGGCTTGCGTTTGAGAGCCATTTAGATAAGTGTATTGGGGATAATTTAATGCTCCACCTTTAACCATGAAGCCATAATAATCTTGGTTTGGTTGATTAAAAACAAAGCGAGTTGACATATACGGGTAGTTATAAAGCACGGACCCTCCGTAATACATAGTCTCGTATCCCGCCTTGAGTTCCTTGTAGTCATAACCCTGCCATCGCTTTGTCAGACCGGCATCTAGGTCCTGTTTATTGAATGCGCTAGTTTGAAAGGTTGCGGTGTTTGCGCTTAGCTGAGCAAAATACCCAGATTGCGGCACTATTTCTCTTTCTGCTGCAATGGCTACTGATAGTCCAGTTTCTGCATTTGTATTTTGAGCCGGCTGATACCCGAGAGTCTGCCCAAAAATACTTACAGTTCTTGCGCTAGTCACATATCCCGGGTTTGAATCTTGATACAAGCCAACTGTAAATTTAAGGGATTGTTGTTTTTGTATTTCACTTAAATAATATTCAACCTTGTCCCGAACTGTTATTGGAATAGGCTGATTTAGCAAGTCTATAAATTGGGCTTTTGCATCTGGTAGGTTACCTGCTAAAAAAAGACTTCTGGCTAATTCGAGTTCAATTCTGGTCTGACCAGTTTCCTGGTAGAGTATTTTGAATATTTCAACGGCCTCTTTGGGGTCGCTTGACATCAGAAGCACCCCCTCCTCAAAACGTCTTTGTATGGCCTCCTCTGAGATATTTAATGTAGGAGGAGCCGCAATTGCAATTTCGATGGCATTAAAAAGAAAGGGCGCCGTAATGAGCGCCCAAATATAACGAGGCACTTAATGACTACCTCTTGCCACCAAACGCCCCACCCATTGATTGCAGCCCGGTTGAAGCTTTTACGTTATAAATACCGCCAATCTCGGTAGCCGTCGGGCCGTAGAATGTTCCGAATGCACTCCCTGTCATTGCTGCATTAGCCGTAGTTACTGACCCATTAAATGTATTAGTGCCTGCACTATAAGTTAATGTTCCAGATAAGTTCAAGCCGGATTGCGCAGAGGCACCGGTTCCGTTAAACGCAGAGATAATCGTATTTGTTGTGTTAAAGGCAATACTACGTGCCCCAAAATTTGTGGCTGCCGTCATATCTGAAACTGTTAAATATGGTTGACCAGTTGCAGCAACATATACTCCGCCCGATGTTCCTGTAAAGGTTGCAGTCCCAGTGGCAGGGATGCCCGAAACAGGACTTATTGCGCCAACGCTCATTGCGCCAGCATGACCAGAGCCAGTACCCTCACCTGTAATCGAAACTCCATAGGTCTGGTAGTTCCACCCCATGCCGGGACCATAAACATATAAAACTTCATTTGTTCTTGCGGCATTTACTCCGTAAACAGCAGTGGTTGAGCCTATGGTTACATTTGTTAAGGAATCTCCATTGGCAATACTCCAAGTGGCATTCGTACCTGAGCCTGAAAATACATTTAATGCTGTTTCCAAGGTGTTTGCATTAAGCGTTGATGTTGCACCAACACCAGAAGTGGTGCCCGGCGTGCCACTTGATATTGATGGAGAGCCCATTGAGGTAACGTAACCAGTTATCGTATTAGAGTTGTAGGGAATATCTGTCGCAAAACCAGCTGGTGCAAATACAGTGGTGTTGGGCTGCAATGCACTAAAGTTTGTGAATGGTGTAACTACGACGCCACCACCGCTTGACCCACCGCCACCACCCCCTCCACCGGCACAAGCAGCTAGAAGTGAGGTTAAGGCCAAAACTGATAGTAATTTCATATTTAATCCATAAAGTTTCTATTACTTAGAAGTATCAACACTGTAGCTTTAAATCCGTGGCTCCGCAACCGTGGCTATAAATATATTTATGAGTGATAACCCTCATATTTAGGGGGTTTGCCATGTGGGAGCGGGATTTTAATGAGCTAAGAGAAGTTTTAAGTCAAAACATTAAGAGACTTAGGAAAGATATGGGCCTTGCGCAAGAAAAACTGGGACTGGAATCTGGGGTTGACAGGACTTTAGTCAGCAAAATAGAGCGTCAAATTGCAAATCCCTCCCTAGAGATACTCTCTAAAATCGCCACCCAGCTACAAGTTAGTGTTGTCGAACTTTTGACGAAAAAAAATTAAATCAAAATCGTTTGCGCAAAATAAGGTGAAGGGCTATCTGGATGGGACCCTTTTCAAAAAGCGGGCTATGGGGAGTGGTGGGGGTCGGTTTCTAGAGAGCCCCAAAGGGGTACCCTTCTTTTATCTAGTATGCGGATGAAATGCGTCCTACTGAGCCACCCTGAGCATTGATTTGCGCTTAGCTAATATGTTGATGGATTCGGTCTTATACGACTCTTGTGCTATTCTTTTCTGGCCTAATTCTGTCCTTTTAGGCCTAACTTTTAACCCGATGGGTTTAGGTTTTTTGTTTGTTTTAGTTTTTCTTATTTTGCTGTTTTTACTAGGTTTCTCACTGCAGTCCAAGTTGCCCTCCTCACAATCTACGATATGTGCAAAGCAGTCGATAGAGGAATGGTTATGGGTGACATCAAGCTACTTGAGAAGAGTGGTGGTAAAAGTGGCTCTTGGAAAGCGGAGAACTAAACGCTAACCTAGAAAACAATAACGAGAGAATAAAAACACTCTTGGCCTAATCCTGTCCTTCTTGGAGAGGTAAATGGCAACATTTCGTAACCGTAAAGGTAGATGGCAAGCACGAGTTCAAATCAAAGGCCACGCTGCACTCAGTAAAACCTTCATCAATAAAGTAGATGCCGAGCGTTGGGCCAGGCAAATTGAAGTCGAAATACAAAAAGGCGGTTATACCAATCTAGTATTGGCCGAGCGCACGACCTTTGCCGAAATCATAGAGCGCTACATCACTGAAGTACTACCTACTATGCGTGGAGGCAAGGCTGACTTTATTCGCTTAAAAGCATTAGCAAGGCGCCCAATAGCAAAATTAAACATGGTGGCACTTACCCCTCAAAAGATTGCACAGCACAGGGATGAACGTCTTAAAGAAATCGCACCAGCAACGGTCATCAGGGAGCTATCTTATTTTTCTTCCATCATCACCTACGCTCGCAAAGAGTGGGGTATTAACATCAATAATCCAGTGGCACTTGTAACCAAGCCTAAAAACCCTCAGGGACGATGCCGCATATTGGACGCTATCGAAACTAACGCCCTATTTGAAGCTTTAAAACCGACTGGGCGGCGTTCGATATGGATACTACCTTTAGTGAAGTTAGCCTTAGAAACAGCTATGCGAAGGGGTGAATTACTTGGACTGCGCTGGGAGCATATCGACCTTGAGCGGCGTACGATATTTTTAAAGCTAACCAAGAATGGCACAAGTAGAACCGTGCCGCTATCAACCTATGCAGTCCAAATTCTTGCCGAAATGCCACGCAATATTGATGGGCGAGTATTTCCAGTTACGCACGAAGTGGTGTCACAAGCATTTAATCGAGCCAGAAAACAGGCTGGGGTGAAAGATATTAGATTCCACGACTTGCGACATATGGCTATTACAAAGCTAGCAGAGAAATTACCCAATTTGATTGAACTTAGTGCCGTTAGTGGTCATAAAAGCTTGACCATGCTCAAACGCTACTACCACCCCAGCGCCGAGCAGCTTGCTGAAAAATTAGGCTAAAGTATGAATTCGATAATCATTAAACATTTAAATCATGGGCAAAGAAAAACAATGGATTTCAATCGAAAGGTTGTTAAATGATTACTCCATTCCGATTTTGGCTGAAGCGGCACAAAATCATAAACTTCAAACCAAAGATTCTATGGGGCGACGAATTTTAGCCACAGATGGGGATGCAGATGACCAAAAATCAAAGGCATTTGCGCTAGAGCATTTAGCTAGCCGATATGCAATGCAACAAGACCCCGGGCCAGATGATTATTTATTTGATGAAAGACTTGAGGTTGAAGGCAGTCCGCTGGATTTATTTGGCTGGCCAGAAGACCAATTGCCAGACCTTCAGGATATCCAGCCACATTTTCAAAATCCACAAGCCAAGAAATCTTGGACACAACGCACACTAAAAGAATTTGAAGAAGAGTTAAAGCAGGCTGGAAGCCTAGAAAAAGCAGGCGAGCTTCATGGCGTTTCTCGTCAACGATATAGCGAAGTACTTAAAGATAAACGTGAAGCCGCCCAGTGGGGCAAGGCCTAAAAATTCATTGCCTATGACGGTGCGCAACCCCTTGCGGTATTCGGCTAAAACCCATACAGAACATGGGGCTTAAGGTTAATTTTAAAAACGCTTGACGCAACCCCATGTTGCTGGAACAAAAAGATTACTCCCTTAACAAAAATGGAGCAATCAAAATGGCTACCCAAGCCCAAGAAATCAAAAAAATCTGGCACATCAAAGCGCTAGGCCCAACATCAATATTAGAGTTACGTGCGATTCATTCGACCAGTAAGCCAATCAGTAGGCTTTTTAAAGGTGAGAGCTTTGCCTCTACTGATAACCTTAAATTAGCATTTGAAAAAGAAGCGCTACGCTTAAATGCTGTTGGCTACAACGTCTACTATGTAATGAACCCCATTCGTGAAGACTTTGAAGATAGCTCGGCCAAAGACAAAGACATTGCATACCGTGACCTTTTGTTAATTGATATAGACAAGGTTGGACACAAGGGTGAATCATCAACTGATGACGAACTTGAGGCGGCTCGCTTACTTAGCGAACAAATCGCTGATTATCTGGAATCTGAGGGTTGGGAAAAGCCAATTCAAATGATGTCAGGTAATGGCTATCACTTGTATTACATACTTGACGGACTCCCAAACGACGAGAAAACAAAAGCCCTTGTAGAGGGCGCATTACGTGAGCTAGCTGAAAAATTCAACAATGACATTGTTGCTGTTGATACCGTTGTTTTCAATGCTTCCAGAATCACTAAAGTGCCCGGCACTATTGCACGTAAAGGCCTAAACACGGCAGAGCGTCCACATCGCATGGCGGTGGTTCTATGAAGAACATTACTCAAGAAATGCTGGTATCGCTCACTCAAAAGCTTCAATCAGGTCGGCAGCCAGCAGCCCCACAAACTAGCGTGACCAATGCAATGGGTATATCAGGCACACCTATTAATGCCCCAATGGATGCCATGACCCTAGCGTTAATGGGCAAACTTCAGTCACCAGTAGAATCGCCCGATGAAGTAGACAAATTAATGGCTGCTTTGGCCCTTCTATCAAGCGATATTGGATACGGTTCTGGTCGATTTTATGATTCGAGTGGGAATCCTGAACAGGACTATTGGCTCGCATGCATTTGGGCAATAGCTAGTTTGAACTGGCCATCTGGAAAAGATATTGCTCGCAATTGGTCTAAACAAAGCGCACGGTATACCGATGATGGGCTTGAGAAGGCTTGGAATTCATATAACCCTGCGCATGCAAAAGGAATCGGCATTGGCTCTCTTTACAAAAAAGCAAAAGAATTGGGATGGAATCAAGGGTCCTCGCAGCCACAACCAAGCAATTCCAATTTACTTCTGCCTTCACAGCGTTTTACGCTTCTGGGGATTAATGACCTAGCCGCCCTGCCCCCAACAGAGCATTTAGTAAAAGGTATCCTTCCAAGTTCTGGTTTAGCTGCAATCTATGGGCCTAGTGGCTCAGGCAAAACCTTCTTGGCATTAGATTTAATTATGGCGATTGCATGTCAATCAGATTGGTTTGGGCACAAGGTTAAAAATGTTCCCGTGACTTATGTCGGCCTTGAAGGCAAAGGTGGTATCAATAATCGTATCCAAGCTTGGCGCATTAAGAACCCTTCGCTAACTCCAGCGAACTTCAAAATCATTTTGGATAATTTTGACCTCATGAAAGAGGCCAATGTGGCTGAATTAGCACAAGCCATTATTGCTGCGCAAATGCATCAAGGAGTTATTGTGATTGATACCTTAAACCAAGCAAGCCCAGCAGCAGATGAAAACTCTTCACAAGATATGGGGGTCATCATTAAGCACCTCAAACTATTGCAGGAAAAGACTGGTGGCTTGGCTTTAATCATCCACCATACGGGTAAAAATACGTCTCAAGGCCTTCGTGGCCACTCCAGCTTAAAAGCTGCTCTCGATGCAAATATTGAGGTTGTAGGTGGTGATAAACGGTCATGGCTACTTGAGAAAAGTAAAGACGGTGAAGACGGTAAAAGCTTTGGGTTTAGACTTGAAGTTCAAAAATTAGGCATTGATAGTGATGGCGACTCCATCACCTCTTGCACCGTTGAGCGTGACCACTCTGCAATATTTACCAAACCCGAACCAAGTGGCAAAGCGCAAAAGGCTGCATTTAAAGTCGTAAAGCAAACGCTACTTAATATCCCAAACAAAAGGATGAAAGTAGATACTGCTATATCTGAAATTGCTAAGACTCTAACGACCACCCAATCCAATAGACGAAACAACAGGGCAAGGAAGTTGCTGGAGGACTTAACCACTGGCGGGCATTTATCCAGCGCTCTTGTGGATGATGAGGGGTGGATATGGTTAGCTTAAAGGTGTCACAAAAATCCCTGACCAAATATTCCACCTTATATAGGTGGAATGGACATTTTGGACATTTGTCCGAAGTAATAAAAATCTATAAATACCAGTTTTGGACTTTTTGGACTATTGCTTTTATTGGCTGCAAATTGCTCTCGGTCATGACTTTGACGTTAAATGTAAAAGCTCACCTACCTGACCCCTTAAACAAGGTGCAAATATGATTCAAAATCCTGAAAAATACTTAATCACGGCTGGAGGCAAGATACGTTGTCGGCGTTGCAAAGCTCAATCATCCAGAACCAAATTACAGTGCGCAAAACCAGCTTTAAAGGACAAGGCTGTTTGTGGCCATCATGGTGGCTACAGTACCGGCCCAAAAACAAAAGAAGGAAAAGAACGTACTCGAGCTGCTCACTTCAAGCATGGTGACGAGACCCTAGAAGCTAAAGCTGAGCGTAGCGCAAAGAGTGTTATGTTCCGATACTTGACCGACATTGGGAACCACTGCAATATGTTCTATAAAGAACTAAAGACCCGTGGTCGACCTCCTTTGGGATATAAAGAGCTAGACTTATCAGACCCAGAACAATTAGCCATAGCGATACTAAAAACATTCCCCATTTAATAGGAGGCATTAATCCATCACTTTTATCTTTAATTGAAGTGAAATGGCCCCATGCACCTTATCTCCAACGGTTGGGATAAAAAATATATTTGCGCCAATCCAATCCCCCTCAATTGTTGCCGCTGGAAACAGAGCTGGAAACCATCCCCCATTATTGGTTGCTGGATACCCATTGAAACCGCCGCCTACTAGTCCAAAATTTACCGGGCCGATAGCTATGGGCTCCCAATAAATCCCCACATATTTTGAGTGGGCATTGTCACTGTTTCTAAATTCGCCAACTGTAAGGGATGCAATGGTGGAAAATTTGTATTCACCGCCAAAACCAAAATTATGGTCATTAAAGTTTTGACTCTTATCGTAATGATAGGAATACATGCCAGGGTTAAGCCATAATTCACTTTTAGAAGCCGGCTCAATTAGATTGAATGGTTCATAAGACTGCGCAAATGTAGTTCTATCAAGCAGCAAAAAAATAATGATAATTTTTAAGGCTCGACAAAAAAAATTCATTGTCAGTACACGTTGGTAAAAAATAGCCCGCCAAATACTTTGTTATATGAAAAATAAGGTATTGAAGAACTATTTGATTGGTAAGTAATATCTATGCTCGGCCTAAGACCCAGGATATAAAAATCTCGTTTTGTTATTGAGAAAAAATATAGCTGCCCAGAGTCTTGTCTCACCTGCCCCCACATAGGGTCTGATTGCCAGTAATTTCGTTGCAGCCTAGAAGCCTTGAGACTCGCTTGAAGTTGCGTTGAATCTTCTGCAATTTGAGTTCCAACTGTTCCGTAAAATCCTCTCGAGCTATATGCAGATTCAGTGGCTATAGTGCTGTCGCCGCCCACCTCAATATAAGAGGTTAAATTTCTCGTTATATTGTGGTTATAAAAAACGTTGGCTTGCGTTTGAGAGCCATTTAGATAAGTGTATTGGGGATAATTTAATGCTCCACCTTTAACCATGAAGCCATAATAATCTTGGTTTGGTTGATTAAAAACAAAGCGAGTTGACATATACGGGTAGTTATAAAGCACGGACCCTCCGTAATACATAGTCTCGTATCCCGCCTTGAGTTCCTTGTAGTCATAACCCTGCCATCGCTTTGTCAGACCGGCATCTAGGTCCTGTTTATTGAATGCGCTAGTTTGAAAGGTTGCGGTGTTTGCGCTTAGCTGAGCAAAATACCCAGATTGCGGCACTATTTCTCTTTCTGCTGCAATGGCTACTGATAGTCCAGTTTCTGCATTTGTATTTTGAGCCGGCTGATACCCGAGAGTCTGCCCAAAAATACTTACAGTTCTTGCGCTAGTCACATATCCCGGGTTTGAATCTTGATACAAGCCAACTGTAAATTTAAGGGATTGTTGTTTTTGTATTTCACTTAAATAATATTCAACCTTGTCCCGAACTGTTATTGGAATAGGCTGATTTAGCAAGTCTATAAATTGGGCTTTTGCATCTGGTAGGTTACCTGCTAAAAAAAGACTTCTGGCTAATTCGAGTTCAATTCTGGTCTGACCAGTTTCCTGGTAGAGTATTTTGAATATTTCAACGGCCTCTTTGGGGTCGCTTGACATCAGAAGCACCCCCTCCTCAAAACGTCTTTGTATGGCCTCCTCTGAGATATTTAATGTAGGAGGAGCCGCAATTGCAATTTCGATGGCATTAAAAAGAAAGGGCGCCGTAATGAGCGCCCAAATATAACGAGGCACTTAATGACTACCTCTTGCCACCAAACGCCCCACCCATTGATTGCAGCCCGGTTGAAGCTTTTACGTTATAAATACCGCCAATCTCGGTAGCCGTCGGGCCGTAGAATGTTCCGAATGCACTCCCTGTCATTGCTGCATTAGCCGTAGTTACTGACCCATTAAATGTATTAGTGCCTGCACTATAAGTTAATGTTCCAGATAAGTTCAAGCCGGATTGCGCAGAGGCACCGGTTCCGTTAAACGCAGAGATAATCGTATTTGTTGTGTTAAAGGCAATACTACGTGCCCCAAAATTTGTGGCTGCCGTCATATCTGAAACTGTTAAATATGGTTGACCAGTTGCAGCAACATATACTCCGCCCGATGTTCCTGTAAAGGTTGCAGTCCCAGTGGCAGGGATGCCCGAAACAGGACTTATTGCGCCAACGCTCATTGCGCCAGCATGACCAGAGCCAGTACCCTCACCTGTAATCGAAACTCCATAGGTCTGGTAGTTCCACCCCATGCCGGGACCATAAACATATAAAACTTCATTTGTTCTTGCGGCATTTACTCCGTAAACAGCAGTGGTTGAGCCTATGGTTACATTTGTTAAGGAATCTCCATTGGCAATACTCCAAGTGGCATTCGTACCTGAGCCTGAAAATACATTTAATGCTGTTTCCAAGGTGTTTGCATTAAGCGTTGATGTTGCACCAACACCAGAAGTGGTGCCCGGCGTGCCACTTGATATTGATGGAGAGCCCATTGAGGTAACGTAACCAGTTATCGTATTAGAGTTGTAGGGAATATCTGTCGCAAAACCAGCTGGTGCAAATACAGTGGTGTTGGGCTGCAATGCACTAAAGTTTGTGAATGGTGTAACTACGACGCCACCACCGCTTGACCCACCGCCACCACCCCCTCCACCGGCACAAGCAGCTAGAAGTGAGGTTAAGGCCAAAACTGATAGTAATTTCATATTTAATCCATAAAGTTTCTATTACTTAGAAGTATCAACACTGTAGCTTTAAATCCGTGGCTCCGCAACCGTGGCTATAAATATATTTATGAGTGATAACCCTCATATTTAGGGGGTTTGCCATGTGGGAGCGGGATTTTAATGAGCTAAGAGAAGTTTTAAGTCAAAACATTAAGAGACTTAGGAAAGATATGGGCCTTGCGCAAGAAAAACTGGGACTGGAATCTGGGGTTGACAGGACTTTAGTCAGCAAAATAGAGCGTCAAATTGCAAATCCCTCCCTAGAGATACTCTCTAAAATCGCCACCCAGCTACAAGTTAGTGTTGTCGAACTTTTGACGAAAAAAAATTAAATCAAAATCGTTTGCGCAAAATAAGGTGAAGGGCTATCTGGATGGGACCCTTTTCAAAAAGCGGGCTATGGGGAGTGGTGGGGGTCGGTTTCTAGAGAGCCCCAAAGGGGTACCCTTCTTTTATCTAGTATGCGGATGAAATGCGTCCTACTGAGCCACCCTGAGCATTGATTTGCGCTTAGCTAATATGTTGATGGATTCGGTCTTATACGACTCTTGTGCTATTCTTTTCTGGCCTAATTCTGTCCTTTTAGGCCTAACTTTTAACCCGATGGGTTTAGGTTTTTTGTTTGTTTTAGTTTTTCTTATTTTGCTGTTTTTACTAGGTTTCTCACTGCAGTCCAAGTTGCCCTCCTCACAATCTACGATATGTGCAAAGCAGTCGATAGAGGAATGGTTATGGGTGACATCAAGCTACTTGAGAAGAGTGGTGGTAAAAGTGGCTCTTGGAAAGCGGAGAACTAAACGCTAACCTAGAAAACAATAACGAGAGAATAAAAACACTCTTGGCCTAATCCTGTCCTTCTTGGAGAGGTAAATGGCAACATTTCGTAACCGTAAAGGTAGATGGCAAGCACGAGTTCAAATCAAAGGCCACGCTGCACTCAGTAAAACCTTCATCAATAAAGTAGATGCCGAGCGTTGGGCCAGGCAAATTGAAGTCGAAATACAAAAAGGCGGTTATACCAATCTAGTATTGGCCGAGCGCACGACCTTTGCCGAAATCATAGAGCGCTACATCACTGAAGTACTACCTACTATGCGTGGAGGCAAGGCTGACTTTATTCGCTTAAAAGCATTAGCAAGGCGCCCAATAGCAAAATTAAACATGGTGGCACTTACCCCTCAAAAGATTGCACAGCACAGGGATGAACGTCTTAAAGAAATCGCACCAGCAACGGTCATCAGGGAGCTATCTTATTTTTCTTCCATCATCACCTACGCTCGCAAAGAGTGGGGTATTAACATCAATAATCCAGTGGCACTTGTAACCAAGCCTAAAAACCCTCAGGGACGATGCCGCATATTGGACGCTATCGAAACTAACGCCCTATTTGAAGCTTTAAAACCGACTGGGCGGCGTTCGATATGGATACTACCTTTAGTGAAGTTAGCCTTAGAAACAGCTATGCGAAGGGGTGAATTACTTGGACTGCGCTGGGAGCATATCGACCTTGAGCGGCGTACGATATTTTTAAAGCTAACCAAGAATGGCACAAGTAGAACCGTGCCGCTATCAACCTATGCAGTCCAAATTCTTGCCGAAATGCCACGCAATATTGATGGGCGAGTATTTCCAGTTACGCACGAAGTGGTGTCACAAGCATTTAATCGAGCCAGAAAACAGGCTGGGGTGAAAGATATTAGATTCCACGACTTGCGACATATGGCTATTACAAAGCTAGCAGAGAAATTACCCAATTTGATTGAACTTAGTGCCGTTAGTGGTCATAAAAGCTTGACCATGCTCAAACGCTACTACCACCCCAGCGCCGAGCAGCTTGCTGAAAAATTAGGCTAAAGTATGAATTCGATAATCATTAAACATTTAAATCATGGGCAAAGAAAAACAATGGATTTCAATCGAAAGGTTGTTAAATGATTACTCCATTCCGATTTTGGCTGAAGCGGCACAAAATCATAAACTTCAAACCAAAGATTCTATGGGGCGACGAATTTTAGCCACAGATGGGGATGCAGATGACCAAAAATCAAAGGCATTTGCGCTAGAGCATTTAGCTAGCCGATATGCAATGCAACAAGACCCCGGGCCAGATGATTATTTATTTGATGAAAGACTTGAGGTTGAAGGCAGTCCGCTGGATTTATTTGGCTGGCCAGAAGACCAATTGCCAGACCTTCAGGATATCCAGCCACATTTTCAAAATCCACAAGCCAAGAAATCTTGGACACAACGCACACTAAAAGAATTTGAAGAAGAGTTAAAGCAGGCTGGAAGCCTAGAAAAAGCAGGCGAGCTTCATGGCGTTTCTCGTCAACGATATAGCGAAGTACTTAAAGATAAACGTGAAGCCGCCCAGTGGGGCAAGGCCTAAAAATTCATTGCCTATGACGGTGCGCAACCCCTTGCGGTATTCGGCTAAAACCCATACAGAACATGGGGCTTAAGGTTAATTTTAAAAACGCTTGACGCAACCCCATGTTGCTGGAACAAAAAGATTACTCCCTTAACAAAAATGGAGCAATCAAAATGGCTACCCAAGCCCAAGAAATCAAAAAAATCTGGCACATCAAAGCGCTAGGCCCAACATCAATATTAGAGTTACGTGCGATTCATTCGACCAGTAAGCCAATCAGTAGGCTTTTTAAAGGTGAGAGCTTTGCCTCTACTGATAACCTTAAATTAGCATTTGAAAAAGAAGCGCTACGCTTAAATGCTGTTGGCTACAACGTCTACTATGTAATGAACCCCATTCGTGAAGACTTTGAAGATAGCTCGGCCAAAGACAAAGACATTGCATACCGTGACCTTTTGTTAATTGATATAGACAAGGTTGGACACAAGGGTGAATCATCAACTGATGACGAACTTGAGGCGGCTCGCTTACTTAGCGAACAAATCGCTGATTATCTGGAATCTGAGGGTTGGGAAAAGCCAATTCAAATGATGTCAGGTAATGGCTATCACTTGTATTACATACTTGACGGACTCCCAAACGACGAGAAAACAAAAGCCCTTGTAGAGGGCGCATTACGTGAGCTAGCTGAAAAATTCAACAATGACATTGTTGCTGTTGATACCGTTGTTTTCAATGCTTCCAGAATCACTAAAGTGCCCGGCACTATTGCACGTAAAGGCCTAAACACGGCAGAGCGTCCACATCGCATGGCGGTGGTTCTATGAAGAACATTACTCAAGAAATGCTGGTATCGCTCACTCAAAAGCTTCAATCAGGTCGGCAGCCAGCAGCCCCACAAACTAGCGTGACCAATGCAATGGGTATATCAGGCACACCTATTAATGCCCCAATGGATGCCATGACCCTAGCGTTAATGGGCAAACTTCAGTCACCAGTAGAATCGCCCGATGAAGTAGACAAATTAATGGCTGCTTTGGCCCTTCTATCAAGCGATATTGGATACGGTTCTGGTCGATTTTATGATTCGAGTGGGAATCCTGAACAGGACTATTGGCTCGCATGCATTTGGGCAATAGCTAGTTTGAACTGGCCATCTGGAAAAGATATTGCTCGCAATTGGTCTAAACAAAGCGCACGGTATACCGATGATGGGCTTGAGAAGGCTTGGAATTCATATAACCCTGCGCATGCAAAAGGAATCGGCATTGGCTCTCTTTACAAAAAAGCAAAAGAATTGGGATGGAATCAAGGGTCCTCGCAGCCACAACCAAGCAATTCCAATTTACTTCTGCCTTCACAGCGTTTTACGCTTCTGGGGATTAATGACCTAGCCGCCCTGCCCCCAACAGAGCATTTAGTAAAAGGTATCCTTCCAAGTTCTGGTTTAGCTGCAATCTATGGGCCTAGTGGCTCAGGCAAAACCTTCTTGGCATTAGATTTAATTATGGCGATTGCATGTCAATCAGATTGGTTTGGGCACAAGGTTAAAAATGTTCCCGTGACTTATGTCGGCCTTGAAGGCAAAGGTGGTATCAATAATCGTATCCAAGCTTGGCGCATTAAGAACCCTTCGCTAACTCCAGCGAACTTCAAAATCATTTTGGATAATTTTGACCTCATGAAAGAGGCCAATGTGGCTGAATTAGCACAAGCCATTATTGCTGCGCAAATGCATCAAGGAGTTATTGTGATTGATACCTTAAACCAAGCAAGCCCAGCAGCAGATGAAAACTCTTCACAAGATATGGGGGTCATCATTAAGCACCTCAAACTATTGCAGGAAAAGACTGGTGGCTTGGCTTTAATCATCCACCATACGGGTAAAAATACGTCTCAAGGCCTTCGTGGCCACTCCAGCTTAAAAGCTGCTCTCGATGCAAATATTGAGGTTGTAGGTGGTGATAAACGGTCATGGCTACTTGAGAAAAGTAAAGACGGTGAAGACGGTAAAAGCTTTGGGTTTAGACTTGAAGTTCAAAAATTAGGCATTGATAGTGATGGCGACTCCATCACCTCTTGCACCGTTGAGCGTGACCACTCTGCAATATTTACCAAACCCGAACCAAGTGGCAAAGCGCAAAAGGCTGCATTTAAAGTCGTAAAGCAAACGCTACTTAATATCCCAAACAAAAGGATGAAAGTAGATACTGCTATATCTGAAATTGCTAAGACTCTAACGACCACCCAATCCAATAGACGAAACAACAGGGCAAGGAAGTTGCTGGAGGACTTAACCACTGGCGGGCATTTATCCAGCGCTCTTGTGGATGATGAGGGGTGGATATGGTTAGCTTAAAGGTGTCACAAAAATCCCTGACCAAATATTCCACCTTATATAGGTGGAATGGACATTTTGGACATTTGTCCGAAGTAATAAAAATCTATAAATACCAGTTTTGGACTTTTTGGACTATTGCTTTTATTGGCTGCAAATTGCTCTCGGTCATGACTTTGACGTTAAATGTAAAAGCTCACCTACCTGACCCCTTAAACAAGGTGCAAATATGATTCAAAATCCTGAAAAATACTTAATCACGGCTGGAGGCAAGATACGTTGTCGGCGTTGCAAAGCTCAATCATCCAGAACCAAATTACAGTGCGCAAAACCAGCTTTAAAGGACAAGGCTGTTTGTGGCCATCATGGTGGCTACAGTACCGGCCCAAAAACAAAAGAAGGAAAAGAACGTACTCGAGCTGCTCACTTCAAGCATGGTGACGAGACCCTAGAAGCTAAAGCTGAGCGTAGCGCAAAGAGTGTTATGTTCCGATACTTGACCGACATTGGGAACCACTGCAATATGTTCTATAAAGAACTAAAGACCCGTGGTCGACCTCCTTTGGGATATAAAGAGCTAGACTTATCAGACCCAGAACAATTAGCCATAGCGATACTAAAAACATTCCCCATTTAATAGGAGGCATTAATCCATCACTTTTATCTTTAATTGAAGTGAAATGGCCCCATGCACCTTATCTCCAACGGTTGGGATAAAAAATATATTTGCGCCAATCCAATCCCCCTCAATTGTTGCCGCTGGAAACAGAGCTGGAAACCATCCCCCATTATTGGTTGCTGGATACCCATTGAAACCGCCGCCTACTAGTCCAAAATTTACCGGGCCGATAGCTATGGGCTCCCAATAAATCCCCACATATTTTGAGTGGGCATTGTCACTGTTTCTAAATTCGCCAACTGTAAGGGATGCAATGGTGGAAAATTTGTATTCACCGCCAAAACCAAAATTATGGTCATTAAAGTTTTGACTCTTATCGTAATGATAGGAATACATGCCAGGGTTAAGCCATAATTCACTTTTAGAAGCCGGCTCAATTAGATTGAATGGTTCATAAGACTGCGCAAATGTAGTTCTATCAAGCAGCAAAAAAATAATGATAATTTTTAAGGCTCGACAAAAAAAATTCATTGTCAGTACACGTTGGTAAAAAATAGCCCGCCAAATACTTTGTTATATGAAAAATAAGGTATTGAAGAACTATTTGATTGGTAAGTAATATCTATGCTCGGCCTAAGACCCAGGATATAAAAATCTCGTTTTGTTATTGAGAAAAAATATAGCTGCCCAGAGTCTTGTCTCACCTGCCCCCACATAGGGTCTGATTGCCAGTAATTTCGTTGCAGCCTAGAAGCCTTGAGACTCGCTTGAAGTTGCGTTGAATCTTCTGCAATTTGAGTTCCAACTGTTCCGTAAAATCCTCTCGAGCTATATGCAGATTCAGTGGCTATAGTGCTGTCGCCGCCCACCTCAATATAAGAGGTTAAATTTCTCGTTATATTGTGGTTATAAAAAACGTTGGCTTGCGTTTGAGAGCCATTTAGATAAGTGTATTGGGGATAATTTAATGCTCCACCTTTAACCATGAAGCCATAATAATCTTGGTTTGGTTGATTAAAAACAAAGCGAGTTGACATATACGGGTAGTTATAAAGCACGGACCCTCCGTAATACATAGTCTCGTATCCCGCCTTGAGTTCCTTGTAGTCATAACCCTGCCATCGCTTTGTCAGACCGGCATCTAGGTCCTGTTTATTGAATGCGCTAGTTTGAAAGGTTGCGGTGTTTGCGCTTAGCTGAGCAAAATACCCAGATTGCGGCACTATTTCTCTTTCTGCTGCAATGGCTACTGATAGTCCAGTTTCTGCATTTGTATTTTGAGCCGGCTGATACCCGAGAGTCTGCCCAAAAATACTTACAGTTCTTGCGCTAGTCACATATCCCGGGTTTGAATCTTGATACAAGCCAACTGTAAATTTAAGGGATTGTTGTTTTTGTATTTCACTTAAATAATATTCAACCTTGTCCCGAACTGTTATTGGAATAGGCTGATTTAGCAAGTCTATAAATTGGGCTTTTGCATCTGGTAGGTTACCTGCTAAAAAAAGACTTCTGGCTAATTCGAGTTCAATTCTGGTCTGACCAGTTTCCTGGTAGAGTATTTTGAATATTTCAACGGCCTCTTTGGGGTCGCTTGACATCAGAAGCACCCCCTCCTCAAAACGTCTTTGTATGGCCTCCTCTGAGATATTTAATGTAGGAGGAGCCGCAATTGCAATTTCGATGGCATTAAAAAGAAAGGGCGCCGTAATGAGCGCCCAAATATAACGAGGCACTTAATGACTACCTCTTGCCACCAAACGCCCCACCCATTGATTGCAGCCCGGTTGAAGCTTTTACGTTATAAATACCGCCAATCTCGGTAGCCGTCGGGCCGTAGAATGTTCCGAATGCACTCCCTGTCATTGCTGCATTAGCCGTAGTTACTGACCCATTAAATGTATTAGTGCCTGCACTATAAGTTAATGTTCCAGATAAGTTCAAGCCGGATTGCGCAGAGGCACCGGTTCCGTTAAACGCAGAGATAATCGTATTTGTTGTGTTAAAGGCAATACTACGTGCCCCAAAATTTGTGGCTGCCGTCATATCTGAAACTGTTAAATATGGTTGACCAGTTGCAGCAACATATACTCCGCCCGATGTTCCTGTAAAGGTTGCAGTCCCAGTGGCAGGGATGCCCGAAACAGGACTTATTGCGCCAACGCTCATTGCGCCAGCATGACCAGAGCCAGTACCCTCACCTGTAATCGAAACTCCATAGGTCTGGTAGTTCCACCCCATGCCGGGACCATAAACATATAAAACTTCATTTGTTCTTGCGGCATTTACTCCGTAAACAGCAGTGGTTGAGCCTATGGTTACATTTGTTAAGGAATCTCCATTGGCAATACTCCAAGTGGCATTCGTACCTGAGCCTGAAAATACATTTAATGCTGTTTCCAAGGTGTTTGCATTAAGCGTTGATGTTGCACCAACACCAGAAGTGGTGCCCGGCGTGCCACTTGATATTGATGGAGAGCCCATTGAGGTAACGTAACCAGTTATCGTATTAGAGTTGTAGGGAATATCTGTCGCAAAACCAGCTGGTGCAAATACAGTGGTGTTGGGCTGCAATGCACTAAAGTTTGTGAATGGTGTAACTACGACGCCACCACCGCTTGACCCACCGCCACCACCCCCTCCACCGGCACAAGCAGCTAGAAGTGAGGTTAAGGCCAAAACTGATAGTAATTTCATATTTAATCCATAAAGTTTCTATTACTTAGAAGTATCAACACTGTAGCTTTAAATCCGTGGCTCCGCAACCGTGGCTATAAATATATTTATGAGTGATAACCCTCATATTTAGGGGGTTTGCCATGTGGGAGCGGGATTTTAATGAGCTAAGAGAAGTTTTAAGTCAAAACATTAAGAGACTTAGGAAAGATATGGGCCTTGCGCAAGAAAAACTGGGACTGGAATCTGGGGTTGACAGGACTTTAGTCAGCAAAATAGAGCGTCAAATTGCAAATCCCTCCCTAGAGATACTCTCTAAAATCGCCACCCAGCTACAAGTTAGTGTTGTCGAACTTTTGACGAAAAAAAATTAAATCAAAATCGTTTGCGCAAAATAAGGTGAAGGGCTATCTGGATGGGACCCTTTTCAAAAAGCGGGCTATGGGGAGTGGTGGGGGTCGGTTTCTAGAGAGCCCCAAAGGGGTACCCTTCTTTTATCTAGTATGCGGATGAAATGCGTCCTACTGAGCCACCCTGAGCATTGATTTGCGCTTAGCTAATATGTTGATGGATTCGGTCTTATACGACTCTTGTGCTATTCTTTTCTGGCCTAATTCTGTCCTTTTAGGCCTAACTTTTAACCCGATGGGTTTAGGTTTTTTGTTTGTTTTAGTTTTTCTTATTTTGCTGTTTTTACTAGGTTTCTCACTGCAGTCCAAGTTGCCCTCCTCACAATCTACGATATGTGCAAAGCAGTCGATAGAGGAATGGTTATGGGTGACATCAAGCTACTTGAGAAGAGTGGTGGTAAAAGTGGCTCTTGGAAAGCGGAGAACTAAACGCTAACCTAGAAAACAATAACGAGAGAATAAAAACACTCTTGGCCTAATCCTGTCCTTCTTGGAGAGGTAAATGGCAACATTTCGTAACCGTAAAGGTAGATGGCAAGCACGAGTTCAAATCAAAGGCCACGCTGCACTCAGTAAAACCTTCATCAATAAAGTAGATGCCGAGCGTTGGGCCAGGCAAATTGAAGTCGAAATACAAAAAGGCGGTTATACCAATCTAGTATTGGCCGAGCGCACGACCTTTGCCGAAATCATAGAGCGCTACATCACTGAAGTACTACCTACTATGCGTGGAGGCAAGGCTGACTTTATTCGCTTAAAAGCATTAGCAAGGCGCCCAATAGCAAAATTAAACATGGTGGCACTTACCCCTCAAAAGATTGCACAGCACAGGGATGAACGTCTTAAAGAAATCGCACCAGCAACGGTCATCAGGGAGCTATCTTATTTTTCTTCCATCATCACCTACGCTCGCAAAGAGTGGGGTATTAACATCAATAATCCAGTGGCACTTGTAACCAAGCCTAAAAACCCTCAGGGACGATGCCGCATATTGGACGCTATCGAAACTAACGCCCTATTTGAAGCTTTAAAACCGACTGGGCGGCGTTCGATATGGATACTACCTTTAGTGAAGTTAGCCTTAGAAACAGCTATGCGAAGGGGTGAATTACTTGGACTGCGCTGGGAGCATATCGACCTTGAGCGGCGTACGATATTTTTAAAGCTAACCAAGAATGGCACAAGTAGAACCGTGCCGCTATCAACCTATGCAGTCCAAATTCTTGCCGAAATGCCACGCAATATTGATGGGCGAGTATTTCCAGTTACGCACGAAGTGGTGTCACAAGCATTTAATCGAGCCAGAAAACAGGCTGGGGTGAAAGATATTAGATTCCACGACTTGCGACATATGGCTATTACAAAGCTAGCAGAGAAATTACCCAATTTGATTGAACTTAGTGCCGTTAGTGGTCATAAAAGCTTGACCATGCTCAAACGCTACTACCACCCCAGCGCCGAGCAGCTTGCTGAAAAATTAGGCTAAAGTATGAATTCGATAATCATTAAACATTTAAATCATGGGCAAAGAAAAACAATGGATTTCAATCGAAAGGTTGTTAAATGATTACTCCATTCCGATTTTGGCTGAAGCGGCACAAAATCATAAACTTCAAACCAAAGATTCTATGGGGCGACGAATTTTAGCCACAGATGGGGATGCAGATGACCAAAAATCAAAGGCATTTGCGCTAGAGCATTTAGCTAGCCGATATGCAATGCAACAAGACCCCGGGCCAGATGATTATTTATTTGATGAAAGACTTGAGGTTGAAGGCAGTCCGCTGGATTTATTTGGCTGGCCAGAAGACCAATTGCCAGACCTTCAGGATATCCAGCCACATTTTCAAAATCCACAAGCCAAGAAATCTTGGACACAACGCACACTAAAAGAATTTGAAGAAGAGTTAAAGCAGGCTGGAAGCCTAGAAAAAGCAGGCGAGCTTCATGGCGTTTCTCGTCAACGATATAGCGAAGTACTTAAAGATAAACGTGAAGCCGCCCAGTGGGGCAAGGCCTAAAAATTCATTGCCTATGACGGTGCGCAACCCCTTGCGGTATTCGGCTAAAACCCATACAGAACATGGGGCTTAAGGTTAATTTTAAAAACGCTTGACGCAACCCCATGTTGCTGGAACAAAAAGATTACTCCCTTAACAAAAATGGAGCAATCAAAATGGCTACCCAAGCCCAAGAAATCAAAAAAATCTGGCACATCAAAGCGCTAGGCCCAACATCAATATTAGAGTTACGTGCGATTCATTCGACCAGTAAGCCAATCAGTAGGCTTTTTAAAGGTGAGAGCTTTGCCTCTACTGATAACCTTAAATTAGCATTTGAAAAAGAAGCGCTACGCTTAAATGCTGTTGGCTACAACGTCTACTATGTAATGAACCCCATTCGTGAAGACTTTGAAGATAGCTCGGCCAAAGACAAAGACATTGCATACCGTGACCTTTTGTTAATTGATATAGACAAGGTTGGACACAAGGGTGAATCATCAACTGATGACGAACTTGAGGCGGCTCGCTTACTTAGCGAACAAATCGCTGATTATCTGGAATCTGAGGGTTGGGAAAAGCCAATTCAAATGATGTCAGGTAATGGCTATCACTTGTATTACATACTTGACGGACTCCCAAACGACGAGAAAACAAAAGCCCTTGTAGAGGGCGCATTACGTGAGCTAGCTGAAAAATTCAACAATGACATTGTTGCTGTTGATACCGTTGTTTTCAATGCTTCCAGAATCACTAAAGTGCCCGGCACTATTGCACGTAAAGGCCTAAACACGGCAGAGCGTCCACATCGCATGGCGGTGGTTCTATGAAGAACATTACTCAAGAAATGCTGGTATCGCTCACTCAAAAGCTTCAATCAGGTCGGCAGCCAGCAGCCCCACAAACTAGCGTGACCAATGCAATGGGTATATCAGGCACACCTATTAATGCCCCAATGGATGCCATGACCCTAGCGTTAATGGGCAAACTTCAGTCACCAGTAGAATCGCCCGATGAAGTAGACAAATTAATGGCTGCTTTGGCCCTTCTATCAAGCGATATTGGATACGGTTCTGGTCGATTTTATGATTCGAGTGGGAATCCTGAACAGGACTATTGGCTCGCATGCATTTGGGCAATAGCTAGTTTGAACTGGCCATCTGGAAAAGATATTGCTCGCAATTGGTCTAAACAAAGCGCACGGTATACCGATGATGGGCTTGAGAAGGCTTGGAATTCATATAACCCTGCGCATGCAAAAGGAATCGGCATTGGCTCTCTTTACAAAAAAGCAAAAGAATTGGGATGGAATCAAGGGTCCTCGCAGCCACAACCAAGCAATTCCAATTTACTTCTGCCTTCACAGCGTTTTACGCTTCTGGGGATTAATGACCTAGCCGCCCTGCCCCCAACAGAGCATTTAGTAAAAGGTATCCTTCCAAGTTCTGGTTTAGCTGCAATCTATGGGCCTAGTGGCTCAGGCAAAACCTTCTTGGCATTAGATTTAATTATGGCGATTGCATGTCAATCAGATTGGTTTGGGCACAAGGTTAAAAATGTTCCCGTGACTTATGTCGGCCTTGAAGGCAAAGGTGGTATCAATAATCGTATCCAAGCTTGGCGCATTAAGAACCCTTCGCTAACTCCAGCGAACTTCAAAATCATTTTGGATAATTTTGACCTCATGAAAGAGGCCAATGTGGCTGAATTAGCACAAGCCATTATTGCTGCGCAAATGCATCAAGGAGTTATTGTGATTGATACCTTAAACCAAGCAAGCCCAGCAGCAGATGAAAACTCTTCACAAGATATGGGGGTCATCATTAAGCACCTCAAACTATTGCAGGAAAAGACTGGTGGCTTGGCTTTAATCATCCACCATACGGGTAAAAATACGTCTCAAGGCCTTCGTGGCCACTCCAGCTTAAAAGCTGCTCTCGATGCAAATATTGAGGTTGTAGGTGGTGATAAACGGTCATGGCTACTTGAGAAAAGTAAAGACGGTGAAGACGGTAAAAGCTTTGGGTTTAGACTTGAAGTTCAAAAATTAGGCATTGATAGTGATGGCGACTCCATCACCTCTTGCACCGTTGAGCGTGACCACTCTGCAATATTTACCAAACCCGAACCAAGTGGCAAAGCGCAAAAGGCTGCATTTAAAGTCGTAAAGCAAACGCTACTTAATATCCCAAACAAAAGGATGAAAGTAGATACTGCTATATCTGAAATTGCTAAGACTCTAACGACCACCCAATCCAATAGACGAAACAACAGGGCAAGGAAGTTGCTGGAGGACTTAACCACTGGCGGGCATTTATCCAGCGCTCTTGTGGATGATGAGGGGTGGATATGGTTAGCTTAAAGGTGTCACAAAAATCCCTGACCAAATATTCCACCTTATATAGGTGGAATGGACATTTTGGACATTTGTCCGAAGTAATAAAAATCTATAAATACCAGTTTTGGACTTTTTGGACTATTGCTTTTATTGGCTGCAAATTGCTCTCGGTCATGACTTTGACGTTAAATGTAAAAGCTCACCTACCTGACCCCTTAAACAAGGTGCAAATATGATTCAAAATCCTGAAAAATACTTAATCACGGCTGGAGGCAAGATACGTTGTCGGCGTTGCAAAGCTCAATCATCCAGAACCAAATTACAGTGCGCAAAACCAGCTTTAAAGGACAAGGCTGTTTGTGGCCATCATGGTGGCTACAGTACCGGCCCAAAAACAAAAGAAGGAAAAGAACGTACTCGAGCTGCTCACTTCAAGCATGGTGACGAGACCCTAGAAGCTAAAGCTGAGCGTAGCGCAAAGAGTGTTATGTTCCGATACTTGACCGACATTGGGAACCACTGCAATATGTTCTATAAAGAACTAAAGACCCGTGGTCGACCTCCTTTGGGATATAAAGAGCTAGACTTATCAGACCCAGAACAATTAGCCATAGCGATACTAAAAACATTCCCCATTTAATAGGAGGCATTAATCCATCACTTTTATCTTTAATTGAAGTGAAATGGCCCCATGCACCTTATCTCCAACGGTTGGGATAAAAAATATATTTGCGCCAATCCAATCCCCCTCAATTGTTGCCGCTGGAAACAGAGCTGGAAACCATCCCCCATTATTGGTTGCTGGATACCCATTGAAACCGCCGCCTACTAGTCCAAAATTTACCGGGCCGATAGCTATGGGCTCCCAATAAATCCCCACATATTTTGAGTGGGCATTGTCACTGTTTCTAAATTCGCCAACTGTAAGGGATGCAATGGTGGAAAATTTGTATTCACCGCCAAAACCAAAATTATGGTCATTAAAGTTTTGACTCTTATCGTAATGATAGGAATACATGCCAGGGTTAAGCCATAATTCACTTTTAGAAGCCGGCTCAATTAGATTGAATGGTTCATAAGACTGCGCAAATGTAGTTCTATCAAGCAGCAAAAAAATAATGATAATTTTTAAGGCTCGACAAAAAAAATTCATTGTCAGTACACGTTGGTAAAAAATAGCCCGCCAAATACTTTGTTATATGAAAAATAAGGTATTGAAGAACTATTTGATTGGTAAGTAATATCTATGCTCGGCCTAAGACCCAGGATATAAAAATCTCGTTTTGTTATTGAGAAAAAATATAGCTGCCCAGAGTCTTGTCTCACCTGCCCCCACATAGGGTCTGATTGCCAGTAATTTCGTTGCAGCCTAGAAGCCTTGAGACTCGCTTGAAGTTGCGTTGAATCTTCTGCAATTTGAGTTCCAACTGTTCCGTAAAATCCTCTCGAGCTATATGCAGATTCAGTGGCTATAGTGCTGTCGCCGCCCACCTCAATATAAGAGGTTAAATTTCTCGTTATATTGTGGTTATAAAAAACGTTGGCTTGCGTTTGAGAGCCATTTAGATAAGTGTATTGGGGATAATTTAATGCTCCACCTTTAACCATGAAGCCATAATAATCTTGGTTTGGTTGATTAAAAACAAAGCGAGTTGACATATACGGGTAGTTATAAAGCACGGACCCTCCGTAATACATAGTCTCGTATCCCGCCTTGAGTTCCTTGTAGTCATAACCCTGCCATCGCTTTGTCAGACCGGCATCTAGGTCCTGTTTATTGAATGCGCTAGTTTGAAAGGTTGCGGTGTTTGCGCTTAGCTGAGCAAAATACCCAGATTGCGGCACTATTTCTCTTTCTGCTGCAATGGCTACTGATAGTCCAGTTTCTGCATTTGTATTTTGAGCCGGCTGATACCCGAGAGTCTGCCCAAAAATACTTACAGTTCTTGCGCTAGTCACATATCCCGGGTTTGAATCTTGATACAAGCCAACTGTAAATTTAAGGGATTGTTGTTTTTGTATTTCACTTAAATAATATTCAACCTTGTCCCGAACTGTTATTGGAATAGGCTGATTTAGCAAGTCTATAAATTGGGCTTTTGCATCTGGTAGGTTACCTGCTAAAAAAAGACTTCTGGCTAATTCGAGTTCAATTCTGGTCTGACCAGTTTCCTGGTAGAGTATTTTGAATATTTCAACGGCCTCTTTGGGGTCGCTTGACATCAGAAGCACCCCCTCCTCAAAACGTCTTTGTATGGCCTCCTCTGAGATATTTAATGTAGGAGGAGCCGCAATTGCAATTTCGATGGCATTAAAAAGAAAGGGCGCCGTAATGAGCGCCCAAATATAACGAGGCACTTAATGACTACCTCTTGCCACCAAACGCCCCACCCATTGATTGCAGCCCGGTTGAAGCTTTTACGTTATAAATACCGCCAATCTCGGTAGCCGTCGGGCCGTAGAATGTTCCGAATGCACTCCCTGTCATTGCTGCATTAGCCGTAGTTACTGACCCATTAAATGTATTAGTGCCTGCACTATAAGTTAATGTTCCAGATAAGTTCAAGCCGGATTGCGCAGAGGCACCGGTTCCGTTAAACGCAGAGATAATCGTATTTGTTGTGTTAAAGGCAATACTACGTGCCCCAAAATTTGTGGCTGCCGTCATATCTGAAACTGTTAAATATGGTTGACCAGTTGCAGCAACATATACTCCGCCCGATGTTCCTGTAAAGGTTGCAGTCCCAGTGGCAGGGATGCCCGAAACAGGACTTATTGCGCCAACGCTCATTGCGCCAGCATGACCAGAGCCAGTACCCTCACCTGTAATCGAAACTCCATAGGTCTGGTAGTTCCACCCCATGCCGGGACCATAAACATATAAAACTTCATTTGTTCTTGCGGCATTTACTCCGTAAACAGCAGTGGTTGAGCCTATGGTTACATTTGTTAAGGAATCTCCATTGGCAATACTCCAAGTGGCATTCGTACCTGAGCCTGAAAATACATTTAATGCTGTTTCCAAGGTGTTTGCATTAAGCGTTGATGTTGCACCAACACCAGAAGTGGTGCCCGGCGTGCCACTTGATATTGATGGAGAGCCCATTGAGGTAACGTAACCAGTTATCGTATTAGAGTTGTAGGGAATATCTGTCGCAAAACCAGCTGGTGCAAATACAGTGGTGTTGGGCTGCAATGCACTAAAGTTTGTGAATGGTGTAACTACGACGCCACCACCGCTTGACCCACCGCCACCACCCCCTCCACCGGCACAAGCAGCTAGAAGTGAGGTTAAGGCCAAAACTGATAGTAATTTCATATTTAATCCATAAAGTTTCTATTACTTAGAAGTATCAACACTGTAGCTTTAAATCCGTGGCTCCGCAACCGTGGCTATAAATATATTTATGAGTGATAACCCTCATATTTAGGGGGTTTGCCATGTGGGAGCGGGATTTTAATGAGCTAAGAGAAGTTTTAAGTCAAAACATTAAGAGACTTAGGAAAGATATGGGCCTTGCGCAAGAAAAACTGGGACTGGAATCTGGGGTTGACAGGACTTTAGTCAGCAAAATAGAGCGTCAAATTGCAAATCCCTCCCTAGAGATACTCTCTAAAATCGCCACCCAGCTACAAGTTAGTGTTGTCGAACTTTTGACGAAAAAAAATTAAATCAAAATCGTTTGCGCAAAATAAGGTGAAGGGCTATCTGGATGGGACCCTTTTCAAAAAGCGGGCTATGGGGAGTGGTGGGGGTCGGTTTCTAGAGAGCCCCAAAGGGGTACCCTTCTTTTATCTAGTATGCGGATGAAATGCGTCCTACTGAGCCACCCTGAGCATTGATTTGCGCTTAGCTAATATGTTGATGGATTCGGTCTTATACGACTCTTGTGCTATTCTTTTCTGGCCTAATTCTGTCCTTTTAGGCCTAACTTTTAACCCGATGGGTTTAGGTTTTTTGTTTGTTTTAGTTTTTCTTATTTTGCTGTTTTTACTAGGTTTCTCACTGCAGTCCAAGTTGCCCTCCTCACAATCTACGATATGTGCAAAGCAGTCGATAGAGGAATGGTTATGGGTGACATCAAGCTACTTGAGAAGAGTGGTGGTAAAAGTGGCTCTTGGAAAGCGGAGAACT